>Ga0256831_1000464_pt1 | contig 21063 bp, 25 predicted proteins | sample 132544metaG_FD_189087 | JGI IMG/M metagenome (GOLD analysis project Ga0256831, IMG submission 189087) | Hydrothermal vent microbial communities from Lau Basin, Pacific Ocean - 132-544 | ecosystem: Environmental > Aquatic > Marine > Hydrothermal vents | place: Pacific Ocean: Lau Basin | collected... | reverse complement strand
CATATCTACGTCAATGTGGTTCATACCGTGGACGGAGCCTGGAATCTTGATGGCCAGGCCATGACCAATGAGCAACTCGGTGACGCTATTTCACGAGGGTAAACCGGCCGCAAGTTTATGAAAGATGCAATAGTATTACAGGACAACCATAATTTAGTTTAATAATTTAGTAATAATTTATGGCTTTATTCGTTAGGCTTTTTATAGCCAATATTTAGGATAGCTCCGCTCTTTGGATAGATTATTGTAAAATAGTGCTACGATTACCAGTATGATAGCACCGAGTAATGTTGGTGTTAAAAGAAATTCCCACTTTGCACCTACCAGGAATACTATAAATGGGTTTGATCCCGCAGGAGGATGTGGAACTCGTAGTAATTGCATAGCTGATAGTGCAGTAGCCAGAGATAACGCCATGCTCCACCAATCTGGACTAACAAAATGCAGAAATACCAAACCTGTTAATGTTGATATGAAATGTCCACCAACGACATTACGAGGCTGCGCAAATGGAGTATCAGGTAGTATAAATAGAACAAAGATGGATGCACCAAATGAACCTAAAACTAACGGTTGTTTGGTAAAGTATGCTAAATAACCAACTGCTGCGGCGGCTAAAACAGCACCTAACCAAATGAACCCAACTTGCTTTATAGGTGGGGATGACGGCACAGGTGAAGATAAACCTTTAAATTTTTGAAAATACAACATATTTTTCTCCTTTTATATAACTAACGTTTGTTTTATTAAATTAAAGATATTTTAAGGCAACAAATCAATGATTGCCCTATTTTGAATTTTAAATGGCTCAGAACTTCCATATAAACGCATTAACATAATACTCCCTTGTGTAGCTGCTACTATTTGGACTGCTTTTTCCTTAGCCTTCCTTTCTCCCATGTCAGATTTTAGTATTTCATAGATGGATTCTTCCCAGGAATTAAAATACGCAACGATCTCTTTCTTGAGTAAGGGGATATTATTTGATATTTCTAGTGCAAAATTACCCAAAAGACAGCCACCCTCGCTATGGAGAAAATACTCTTCAATTTTTTTAGTAAAGAGCACTAACTTTTCTTTTGAAGACAAGCGTTTTCTATGGGCGATTGAAAATATTTCCTCCTTGAAATACTCATGAATATATTTTAAACATTCCAATGCAAGCTCCTCTTTGCTTTTAAAGTGATGATAAATGCTTCCTTTGATGAGACCACAAGCCTCACCAATAGCCGCCATCGTGGTACTGCTATATCCATGAACCTTAAAGAGGTGAATACTCTTTTGAATGATTGATTCTTTATCGGTTTTTATGACTGGCATTGTTTAATCCAAACGGTTGTTTGAATAACTATAGCTAAAAAGAGTTGGTTTTTCAAGCCAAACTTCTTAGCATTTATACGTTGAATCAGGGCCGGATCATACTTTGATAAAAATATGTTCAATATGCAAAAATATTATATTTATAGACGCTGAGTATCCATTGACCGTGTTTCTTGATAAAGTTTCGGCAGCAGGGACAATAAATTGCTCCTGCATTTATTGTATTCCCGACTTCCATGGCGGTCATGCTGCCGAAAAGCTTCCATGGATGCGTTCTTTATTATAAGAGAAAGGCGTCTTCAGCAAGGAGTGCGGTCAATGGATACGGTATTTGCTTCTAAATGAGAATTATTAAAAGTATGCTCCCGCCCTGTACGTAGAATGAATTTGAATGAATTTGAGACAGCCACAAATGTCCCTGGTGTGTCATTGCTATAGTAGTTCTTTACAGGACAGCTATAATTTAGTTCTGAGCAGTTACAGATTATTTAGGATAATAAGACATCAGATTTTCAGATCACTTCCAATTCATTCAGCACCAGATGTCGGTGGATCCGGCGGGTAAAATTGATAATGTAAGGGGATAGGGCATTACAACTGAACTACGGTATATTTATTTTCAGATTGTTAATAAATGGCCTGTGAATAGCGGGTTCGTTGTGCAGTTGATATTTGTCTTTTAAACGTTGTAAGGATCGGTCTGTCATAACATGATAAATACCATTAACAATTAAGTGACCTTTGGTTTCAGGAAGAGGGATGTTAATAGTAATACTTTTTCCGGGGGACAGGCGGTTATCTGAAAGTACGAACATAACCGGTTGCCAGATCAGCTGACGTTTAAAGGTTATACTCTTTAAAACTTCCGTCTGACCCTGCTCAGTTTTCCAGATAAAATCCAGAGTAATAAATCGGTCGGTATCGCCTGTTGGTACTTTATGCCCTGCACCGCTATTGGTGATAGTGATTAAAATATGCTGATTAATTTTCTGAGCCCTAAAACTAAAGGCTTTTTGCAGTTGTTGGCTTGAATATCCGCCCGGCCATAAATGTTTTCGGCCAGAACGGACAGGGTATCCTGTCATTAAGGGACGTTCAATAGCCGGCATATGGCAATCCTGACAGACATAGCCTCGGGCTGCCCAAATCCCGGTATTGGACTCTATGCCAGTACTGCAAATGCCTTCCTTCATAAGCGAAAAATCCTTGCTGGGGACTTCATGACACTGTTTACATAAGGTTTTTGTTAAAAATTTTTGATCATAACCTGTCGGATGGGGGGCATTTAAATCTCTGGCTTTATACGGGCCATATATGATCCCGTCACGCACATGACAACCGGCACAATTAATACCTTCTTTTTGTAGTTCAGGATCAAACCCAGGATTGTTTTGTGTTATTAAATTCTCAATATGGTTATTGCTGAAAGTAATTAAAACCGGGGACTGATTTTCCAGAGGCGTGTGACAGACCAGACAGGTTGGGTCTCCTTTGTCTTTTTTATGATAGGCCGTAAAAAAAGGATCGGTAAAAGCCTTTGAGTGCAGACTGCTTTGCCATTCCTGGTAAATTGCCTGATGGCAGTTACCACAGTCAGCCGCTTTTAATGAAATGATTCCCTGTGGTGGTTTTTGAAGTTTAATAAAATGTGTAGTCTTGCTATTAAGCTGATATATTTCTTTGGGATTTAGCCAGTAGGTAATCAATAAAATGACTACAATAACAAACAGAGACCAGAGAATAATTTTTTTCATTTGACGGTGATTTATTTCTAACTTTTATTAGCTACGTTTTTTTAATACAGGAGCCAGGCGATGTGCCATATCCCGTAAAAGTTCTTCTGTTGTTTGTCAGTCAATACAGGCATCGGTTACGAATACACCATATTTAAGCTGGCTGAGATCATCGGGTATGGACTGATTACCTGCCTGCAGGTGACTTTCCAGCACTTGGCGGAAGTGTTTATAAGACTGTGGACGCACTGTTTATAAAATGATAAATTTAATTCTGCTGCTTTTCCCTTAAAGTTTCCAGTTTGTTAATCACTTTCTCCGCTCTTAAAATATTTTTCTGAGCAATTTTATTCTTCGGATCATAAAGTAAAACCTGTTGCCAGTGGGCAATGGCCTGCTGGAACTGGCCGTCGGTATAAAATTTATTGGCTTCTGCAAAATGATATTGTATGCGGTAGTTAATGGAGCGATCCAGTTCCTGTTCCAGCTGGATCAGTTCGGGATTGTTTTTCTCAGAGTCGTTCAGAGTAGCGATCAGCATTTTAGTTTTAATTAAATTACCGTTCTGGAAATTTTTTTCTATCTCCTGAAGAATGTTAGTCTGCTGTTTTTTTATAACAACGGATCGGGCTTTTTTCTTACGCTTATAGGTTTTAGAGGCTCTTTGTTTAAGCTGCTGTAAAATCTGTTCCCGTGCCGGAGTGGGTTCCAGGGCTAAAGCCTGTTCGATGTGTTTTCTGGCATGGCTATAATGCCCGCGCCGGCTCTCCTGCTGAGAGAGCCGGGTTAACTGGGCGGCCAGTTCGAAAGCTTCTTTATTCAGGGCGTCCAGCTGTTTTTTAAAGTCCTTGTCCCTTGGGCTGATAATGGTTTTTTCCTTAAACAGAGGACGGGCCTGTATCATCCACTGGCTGCGTTCAAGCATCAGCTTTTGAGCCAGTTTTTGCAGTTCATTGGCCTGTCGATCAAGCAGTAACTGCTGGGTTTTTGCCAGGTTCTTACTTTTCGGGTATTTAGCTTTTGCTATGTCGAGCAGATCCAGTGCTTCGGCCCAACGGTCCTGTTCAATCAGCTTAACTATCTTCTGGTGAATAGTCTGTTCGTATTCCTGAGCTTCAATCAGCAGGGATTTTTTTCGTTGCTGCAGGCTTTCATACTGGGGGTGTGTTTTTTTCACATAATTCAGGGTTTCAAAGGCTTTGCCGTATTCCTGCTCGCTGGCCCAGACATCTATCTGGGTAAGTACATCGTCCTGTTTGGCAGCAATGTAGGTACTGCAGCCGGACAGTGTCAGGAGAGAAAAGCTCAGGATTGTAAGGAAAAAATAAGTCAGTAAGGCGTTATTTTTTTTTAAAATCATGATTAATCAACTTTTCCATATTCTTTGTTAAATGGTTCTGGGCTTTATTAATGCAGCCGGTTACCTGGTAAAGGGAAACGGGTTCTTTATGGCCGCGCAGATTTATGCAGTCTTTTTTCCGGAAGCTGAACTGCTCTCTTATCCCCTGACGTTTCAGCATGGTGTCTGGTATTATTACTTCATTATTATGAGCGCAGCTGGCAATTCGTGAAGCCAGATTAACCGCATCACCAATAACAGTATATTCCATACGTTGCTGAGATCCCATATTTCCTGCCAGCATTAAACCACTATTTACGGCAATGTGAAAATTAATAATCGGCTGGCCGGCCTTTTCACGCTGTTTATTCAGGGTAGTGATCAGCCGCTGAATCAGCAGAGCACAGGAAATTGCCTGAAAGGTGTGGTGTTCTGTCTTTTCAGGCACTCCAAACACCAGCATAACGCAATCACCGATATATTTATCAACATGTCCGCTGTAAATCTGGCCGGCCTGGGCAATATAGGAAAAATATTCATTAAGGATCTGGGTCAGTTTACCTGGCTCCATGGTTTTGGACATTTCGGTAAAGCCTATCATGTCCACAAACAGTACACTGGCATCAATCTGCTGTCCGCCCAGGTTAATGCTCTCCAGGTTGTTCAGTACTTCCTGAGCTACCTGAGGAGAAACATAGCGGGAAAAGGCTTTTTCAACCGATTCCTTTTTTAACAGACCGTCAGCCATCACATTGAGTGACTCCATTAAAATACCAAATTCATCATTACGCCGTTCATCAAAACGGACCTTATAATTGCCCCGGGAAATGGCATCACTGGCAGTAACCAGCTCTTCAATGGGTCTGGACAGTCGTTTACCGAGGAAAAAAGCAAACAAAATTGTTAAAATAATCAGTACTATCGTTGTCAGGATGATGGTATACATAGTTTTAATTCGAGCCTGAGTAAACAGACTTTGATCAAAAGTCAGTACTACATAACCAATGGTGACATTGTCATAAATCACATGACCCATAAAAGAAAGGTTATTGTCCCATTGCAGTGATGATATCTGCTTATCTTTGCCGGAAAAACGGTTAATGGCGGGTAGAATTCCCTTACTGCTGATAGGCTGTTTTTCATCGGAATAAAAGGCAATGCCCTGAATTTCCGTATGATGTGAAAGGTTTTTAACCAGTACATCCAGATCCAGGGTATCAGAAGTGAGGTAGGATTCGGTTGCTGAAGTGGCAAGCTGACGGATAAGAATATCGGCATAAGAGTACATTTGCTTTTCAAGCAGCTGATTCTGATCCCGTATGATCAGTGCGCCCAGTGCCAGCATCCCGGTAACAATCAGCACTATCATGGAGATGGCCAGTTTGTAGGCATAAGGAAAATTAACTTTCCGCATGGTTTTCCTTATCAGAAGAATAGCGCATAATGAGTAATCTTTTATTTAGGATTATTATAGTTAAGCCTTGATTTTATTATATGTAAACCTTATTTCACAATAATTAAAAAAGCAGGTAGGTTATTTTGGAACAATATAGAGGTACAACGATTCTTTCTGTACGCCGGGGCAACCAGGTGGTTATCGGCGGTGACGGACAGGTTTCCCTGGGTAATACCATTATGAAAGGAAATGCCCGTAAGGTGCGCCGGCTGTTTCATGACAAGGTGATTGCCGGGTTTGCCGGCGGTACAGCCGATGCTTTTACCCTGTTTGAGCGTTTTGAGGCTAAACTGGAAAAACATCGCGGTCAGCTGGTGCGTTCAGCAGTGGAGCTGGCTAAAGACTGGCGAACTGAACAGTCTTTAAGAAAGCTCGAAGCACTGCTGGCGGTTGCCGATAAGGATGCCTCCCTGATTATTACCGGTAATGGTGATGTCATTGAGCCGGAAGAAGGCCTGATAGCCATTGGCTCTGGCGGCCCTTATGCCCAGTCAGCGGCACGCGCCCTGCTGGATAATACTGAACTCAGTGCCCAGGAAATTGTACAGAAAGGTCTGACCATAGCCGGTGACATCTGTATTTATACCAACCACAATCAAACTATTGAAACACTGGATTTAGACCAGTAATTAACCTTATTGATTGCCAGATAAGCATTAAGCAGGAGCAGAAAGAATCAATGTCTCAGATGACACCAAGAGAAATTGTACAGGAACTGGATAAACACATTATCGGTCAGGCCGATGCCAAGCGTGCTGTCGCTATTGCCCTGCGTAACCGCTGGCGCAGAAGCCAGGTGGAGGAACCGCTGTGCAGTGAAATCACTCCCAAGAATATTTTAATGATAGGTCCGACAGGGGTAGGCAAAACCGAAATAGCCCGCCGCCTGGCGCGTCTGGCTAATGCGCCTTTTATTAAAATTGAAGCCACCAAGTTCACCGAAGTCGGTTATGTAGGTCGTGATGTGGAGTCAATTATCCGCGATCTGGTGGATGTATCTATTAAAATGACTCGCGAGCAGGCAACCGCTAAGGTTCAGCACCGGGCCCAGGATGCGGCTGAAGACCGGATACTGGATATTTTACTGCCCCTGGCCCGCGGTGCCGATGAGTGGAGTGCGGATGCCATGCCACCTTCTGACAGTGAAAATGCTACCCGGCAGAAGTTCCGTAAAATGCTGCGCGAAGGTAAGCTGGACGAAAAAGAAATTGAAGTTGATCTTAAGGCGCCCAGCGTCGGGGTAGAAATTATGGCACCTCCTGGTATGGAGGAAATGACCAGCCAGTTACAGGGTATGTTCCAGAATCTGGGCAGCGGCGGAAAAACCAAACGCAGCAAAATGGCTATTAAAGATGCCATAAAAGTACTGACAGAGGAAGAAGCCGGCAAACTGATCAATGAAGAAGAAGTGAAACAGCAGGCTGTCAACAATGTGGAACAGAACGGCATTGTGTTTCTGGATGAAATTGACAAAATTGCCACCCGTAGTGAAGGTCGCGGTCCGGAAGTCTCCCGAGAGGGTGTACAGCGTGATCTGCTGCCGCTGGTAGAAGGCAGTACCGTTTCGACCAAGTTCGGTATGATTAAAACCGATCATATTCTGTTTATCTGTTCCGGTGCTTTCCACCTGAGCAAACCCTCTGATTTAATACCTGAACTGCAGGGCCGTCTGCCCATACGGGTGGAGCTCAATGCTCTGGATGTTAAGGACTTCAGCCGGATTCTGGTGGAACCGGATGCCTCCCTTACGGAGCAGTACCGGGCCTTAATGGCTACCGAAGGCCTGAAGCTGGAATTTGAAGACAGTGCCATTGAGCGTATTGCAGAAGTGGCCTTTACCGTTAATGAGTCCACCGAAAATATTGGCGCCCGACGTCTGCATACCATTATGGAACGCCTGCTGGAATCCATTTCTTTTGAAGCTTCAGATATCAGTGACGAAGTGCTGGTTATTGATGGCGCTTATGTGGACAGGCAATTAGGTGACCTGGCGATTAATGAAGATCTGTCGCGTTATATTTTATAAATTTTTTAACCTGATTAATGTTAGTCAGGTAAGCAAAGGTAATAAAGAATGTCAGAAACCACCAATATCCCTACACCAACAGAGATTAACTTTCATCAAAAATCCCGCGAACTGGAAGTGGCTTTTGATGACGGCTCCCGTTTTGCCTTCAGCAGTGAATTTTTAAGAGTCCACTCCCCTTCTGCGGAAGTACGTGGTCATGCACCGGGTGAGGAAAAACTGCAGGTCGGCAAGGAAAACGTCAATATTGAGTCACTGGAGCCGGTTGGTAACTATGCCATTAAAATTACTTTTACCGACGGCCATGACAGCGGTATTTTCTCCTGGGAGCTGCTTTATGATTACGGTAAAAACCAGGAAAAAATGTGGCAGACCTATCTGGAAAAACTTAAAGAAGCCGGCCACGAACGTAAAATCAACTAATATCCCCTCACCCAGACCTTCTCCCATTGGGAGAAGGTGCTCAGTTTATTGATTGAATTTAAACCGCATAGATATTGATCAAAAAAAAACCGATTTTTTTTCACTCTTAAAGCCAGCAATGGTAGTATTAGCGTTTAATAATTTGTAGCGGTTCATGACTATACCGGTTCAGGGCTATATACCGGTTCAGGACTGTCTGATATGAACTGGCTACTGATAAACATTTTTACCCAGGAGAGCTTCTATGTCGGCAGGTGAACATCCCAAGCCTTTGAATATAACCGAAAGGCGTACCACCATTGAGGAGTACACCCGGTTTTGTGAAGAAGAGAAAGAACGCCGTATGAATTCCGGTGAAGATTTTGATGAGCAGGCTTTTGGTGCGGCCGTCGAGCTGACCCTGCGTAAACTAAAAACACTGGAAGAAGAGGGCTGGGTATGATTATTCAAAGTATCAGTGCAAAAAATGTACTTAAATACAAAAGCCTGGAGCTGAACGAGCTGCCTGAACAGGGAATTATTGCCATCAGCGGTTTTAACGAGTCCGGCAAAAGTACCATCGGGGAAACTATCTGTTTTGCTCTGTTTGGCCGAACTTTCTCTATTGATGAAGATGATCTGGACAAGATCTTACGCTGGGGTGCCAGTGACTGCTCAGTGACCATCCGCTTCAGCCATCAAAGTGCTGATGCCAGCGAGCCTGAACTGTATGCCATTACCCGAATGCTGGACTGTGACGGCAACCACTCTGCCAAGCTTTATAAAGTTTATAATGAAGAAAATGTCATTGCCCGGGGGGTTGAACGAGTTGAAGAAGCCCTGTATGAGCTGACTTCGGTGGAATTTGATGAATTTATTGAGTCCTTCTACCTGGCTCAGAGAGAAATCACCACACCCCATCCGCATAGTTATGCCCTTAAAACCATGGCCGGTATTGCCACCATGGAATACTGCGAGCAGAATATCCAGGAAGATATTGAGCAGGATATAGCCGCCTCCGAAGAGCTGATAAATCGCATCAGCCTGCTGGAAGAAGAAATTGAGGCCGTACAGCTGGATGAACAGCATCTGGATAAACTGACAGCACAGCATGATCAGCTGCTGGCCGATAAAAAGCAGATTGATGAAAACCTGTCAGAGCTGAACAGTAGTATTGAGCAGTATAATACTGACCAGCCGCAGAAAGTGGCCTATCAGGGTAAAAAAAGCCGGGCCGGGTTCTGGCGTTTTATTAGTCTGATCCTGGCTGCAGGATCTCTGGGGCTATGGGTGATCCTGGTTAAAATGCCCGGGAGTGATCTGTTTAATAAGGTTAATGAACTTCTACAGGCCAATGTTCCCCAGTTCAGTGCCGAGCAATATCCGTTTTTACTCTATGCCGGCGGCGGTTTTGCCTTCCTGTTTATTATTTTCTGGGCCATGATCGTCAGTCACAAAGGCAATATTGGACGTCTTAGTGAAACCGGTAAAACCCTGGCAGAGAAACTGCGGGCACTGGACAGTGAGCGTTCTGCAGAGTCCAGTGAAACCAGGGATATACTGCTGCGCCGTATTGAAAAAAGTTCGCTTGATACTAAAGCATTGTCTGATGCCGTACAGGCGGATCTGGATTATCTGACCCAGGAACAGGAAAAACTGGCGGAACAGATCAGTGAATTATCTTCAGAACTGGCCATTGAACGTGATCGTGTAGAGAAAGTACGCGATCTGCTGGAAAAAGTAGATACTCTGCAAACTCAGGTTGATGACAAAGCCGAGCGTAACTGTATCCGGGAACTGGCATCAGAATTATTAATGGGCGCGACCCGTCACCTGTCCAAACGCTTTAATCATGTGATCCGTGATCACGTCAGCAAGACCCTGCCCCTGTTTACTGATAACCGTTATGAACATCTGCAGATTGATGAAGATCTGACCGTGCGGGTATTTTCCAATGAAAAGCATGACTTTATGGAACTGGATGAAATTTCCAGCGGTACTCAGCGGCAGATCATGCTGGCTGTGCGCCTGGCTCTGTCACAGGAAATGGTCAGCCGCAAGGTGCATAACCAGCAGTTCCTGATCCTGGATGAGCCGTTTGCCTTCTTTGATGAAGAACGCACCGAGCGTTCACTGGCCGTACTGCCGGAGCTCAGTGACGACCTGCCGCAAATCTGGATCATTGCTCAGACTTTCCCTGAAGGTATGAACTTTAAGCGCACTATTTACTGTGAACGGGAACAAGTTGAAAAAACAGCCTGAGCAACAGGAAGGCGCCATTAAGCATAGCGGCCCCAACCATCAGGGTAGTAACAGCACCTCACCCTACCCTGTTAGCCGCCTGGCGCCCAATTTTGAACTGGTGGATCTGGCCCGCCAGATTTCCGAAGCCGACAGCAAAATCAATATCCGTGTCAATGCCAAGCTCAAGGTCATAGCCGATCAAATCAAACACCTGCAGGCCGAAGCCCAGAGCGTAATGGAAGCCGCCCAACGGGATCAGGAACTGCATCAGGCCGACTGTAATTTTACCCGCATCCCCGGCCGTATTTACCATTTGTACCGAAAACCTGATGGTACTACTTATTTCTCCATGCTCTCCCCACAGGACTGGGGCAAACAATGCCCGCATGAATTTATAGCCTCCTACCGCCTGGAAAATGATATGTCCTGGACGTTAATGGATTAATGTGTTTTAAAGCAAAATGAATACTTGTCTGATTATTGAGTTTAACGTGCTCAATTGCCCGCGATCACAGAGCTCAATTTGTGTCATAAGTGATTGATATTAAAATAATATTAATTTTTCTGTGTATTTTTGTTGAACAAGTCCCATATTGGGACTATTATTAACCTTATGAGAATCATCGCCTTATCGACACTGAAAGCTTTCTGGGAAGAGTCCCCGGAATATACGGATGCCAGAGAGCCAACCCAGGCCTGGTACCGTTATGCATTAGCTGCTGACTGGAGTACACCAGCTGATGTCAAGCAGGACTTCAGAAATGCCAGTATCCTTAAAGATGGGTGTGTGGTTTTTAATATTGCAGGGAATAAGTATCGACTGGTCGTGTGGATCAACTACGCCTATCGAGTGGTCTACATCCGATTCATCGGTACTCATACGCAATATGACAAGATTGATGTACAAACTATTTAATTGCCGGAGGAAAAACTATGGACATCAAACCAATTAAAACTGATGCTGATTACCGAGCGGCATTAAAAGAAATTGAAAGCCTCATGATGGCAGACCCTGACACACCAGAAGGAGAAAAGCTGGATGTAATGGTTACGCTTATCGAAGCCTATGAAGCGAAACATTTTCCGATGGATTTGCCAGATCCTGTTGAGGCCATCAAATTCGAGATGGAGCGTAAAGGTTTAACTGTCAAAGACCTCGAGCCCATGATTGGCAAAAGCAATCGTGTGTATGAGATCCTCAACCATAAGCGTTCACTGACATTAAAAATGATTTGGAAACTGCATGAAGGTTTAGGTATTCCGGCGGAGTCTCTGATTAAACCTCCGCAAGCACATGCCTAAATAGCTGATCCTAAAAGCCTCCATGGATGGATTCACGGCGTCTTCAGCAAGGAGCACGACCAATGGATACGGTATTTGCGTCTAAATGAGAAGCATTAAAAGTATGCTTCCGCCCTGCAATTAACTCTAAGTACCTGAAAAGTTTCACTTTGTTGAGGTTGAAAAGTTAAGGTTGAAAACTATCCAGATCTTCTGGAAAAATAACCGGCCCGGCATAATTTTTTCTAATCTGTTCAAGCGTGTCATCCTGGCGGTTAATCGTCCGCTCCATCATATGAGTCAGCAGCATTTTTTTTACATTGCCTTCTCTGGCTATTTTGCCGATATAAGAAGGTTTCATATGCAGTAACTGGGGTACACCGATGGCGTCTTCCGGGATGGCGTTATGAGCCACAAAAATATCAGAGTCTTTTATTAAATCGGTAATGGTCTGCAGGCGTCCGCTCATATCACCGCTGAAACTCAGAATACAGCCGTAAGCTTCAATACGCCAGGCAAAGGCTGGAAAAGGACCGTGGTGAACGGCAACATTTTTCACACTATAATTCCTGTTTTTGATAACTGTCTGAATATCCCTGTTTTTATAACTCCATTGAAGGTTATGAGTAATGATCTTATAACTGCTTTGAGCATCACTGCGGATAAAGGGAGAAAGGTATGGGTAGACGCCGGTTTTTGCATTAAACAGACGGTCAGTAAACTGCTCGGCTGAGGCAATAAAATTTTCGCCACTGGGGCCGTAAATCAGCAGCTCTCTGCTTCGGTCAGTAAAAAAGGCCCCTTTAATATAAGCTGCCAGATCAGCACTGTGATCAACATGAAAATGGCTGTATAAAATAACATCAATGTCCTGAAAGCGGGCTTTACTGCGCTTGAAATTCTGAACACTGCCGGGACCGGTATCAATCAGTATACGGGCCTTATTATCCAGCCAGAGCAGATAACTGGTGGAGGCTCGATTATCATCCAGCAGTTCAGGGCCGCCCGTACCGAGCATCTGTAATCGAACCTTAGTGGAATCACAGGATTGGCCAGCCAGAGCTGTGGAAGAAAATACGAAATAGAGACTGTATAAAATAAAAGGGAATCGAAACATGGCTAACCTTAATTTGAAAGAGCTTGAGTGTAATGTAAAAAACACTCTATTAACAGGATCATGATTTTCTAATGGAATCGTCGTATAATCGACAGTTAAGAAAATAACTGCATTTTATTATTGGAAATACCATGGAAAATCAGAATCAGCCGGGTGATACCACCCATTTTGGTTATAAAACTGTCAATAAAGAAGAAAAAGTTGGTAAGGTGGCCGAAGTTTTTCATTCGGTGGCTAATAAATATGATGTGATGAATGATCTGATGTCGATGGGTATTCATCGGCTCTGGAAGCGTCTGACCATTGAAAAAAGCGGTGTGCGCCGTGGTCAGAGTGTGCTGGATCTGGCCGGGGGCACCGGCGATCTGGCGGCTAAATTTTCCAGAATTGTGGGTGAAACCGGCCGGGTAGTGCTGGGTGATATTAATGAGTCCATGCTTAAGGTAGGCCGTGCTCGCCTGACTGATCAGGGTATTGTTGGTAATGTCGAGTATGTGCAGGCCAATGCTGAATGCCTGCCTTTTCCGGATAATACCTTTGACTGCATTACTATTGCTTTTGGCCTGCGTAATGTTACGGACAAGGACGCGGCTCTGGCTTCCATGTTCCGGGTATTAAAACCTGGCGGTCGTCTGCTTATCCTGGAATTTTCCAAACCGGTTGCGCCGGGTCTGAGTCCCATCTATGATTTTTATTCCTTTAATATTCTGCCCACCATGGGTAAACTGATTGCCAACGATTCAGAAAGCTATCGTTACCTGGCAGAATCCATTCGTATGCATCCGGATCAGGAAACCCTGAAGGCCATGATGGAAAATGCCGGCTTTGAGCGTTGTGATTATACCAATATGACCGGCGGTATTGTGGCTCTGCATCGTGGTTTTAAATTTTAATACAGGCCCGGCAATTTTATGCAAAGCAACACAATTGATCAAAAAGTAAACAGTCCGCAGGATGATATTAATCCCCTGCTGGTCCCCTTGCTTGCCGCTATGGAGGCCGCCCTAAATCAGCTGTTTGCCATGGATCCCGAGAGTTTTGCCAGACTGGCCGATTTTAAGGGACGTGTTATAGCCTTTCATATCACCGATATGGATCAATGGCTGTATTTTTTCCCCGATGCACAGGGTATGCAGATCATCAGTCATTATGAAGGTGAACCGGATACGGTCATATCGGGCAGCTTACTGGCCTTTGCCAAAATGGCAATGGCGGAAGACCATGAAAAAACCCGTTCGGTCTTTAAGGGTGATATTAAAATTACTGGCGATATGGCACTGGGCCAGCATTTCCAGGCTCTGTTCCAGCAACTGAATATTGACTGGGAAGAACATCTGTCACATATTACCGGTGATGTCATAGCCCATTCGCTGGGTAATGCGGCTCGAAGCGTGCTGGGTTTCGGCAAAAAACTCTTTAACTCAATGGGTATGGATGTAAGTGAGTACTTGCAATATGAAACTCGTGACATTGCTTCCGGGCCGGAAATTCAGCATTTTAACCAGCAGGTGGATACTATCCGTAATGATGTCGAACGGGCAGAAGTCCGTATTAAGCGTCTGGAACAGGCGCTTGCTCAATCAGCTAAATCAGAAAAAGAAAACAGCTCTGACAAATAACGGAACCCCTTTCTACATGGCTCACATTCAATGAGAAATATCGCTCACTTTTTCCACCTTATGACTATTAGTCGGGTGCTGCTGAAACACGGCCTTGATGAGCTAATTTTAAATACCCATCTGTTCAGGCCTATTCGGCTGCTGCGTTATTTATCCCCTGGCTTCTGGTTTAACCCCCGTACTCGTCGGCCACGAGGTGAACGTATTCGTATGGCCCTGGAAGATCTGGGGCCGATTTTTGTTAAGTTCGGGCAGATACTGTCAACCCGGCGGGATCTGCTGCCTGATGATCTGGCCGAGGAACTGGCTAAACTGCAGGATCAGGTGCCGCCCTTTGGTGCAGATAAAGCCGTGGCCATAATTGAGGCCTCATTTAAACAGCCGATTAATGAAATTTTTGCTGAGTTTGAGCGTACCCCACTGGCTTCTGCATCCATTGCCCAGGTACATACTGCCACGATGCACGATGGTCGGGAAGTGGTAGTTAAAGTAGTACGCCCGGATATCGAAAAAGTTATCCGCCGGGATCTGGCTCTGCTGTATGTTATTGCCGGCAAGATAGAGCGCTACTGGGCCGATGGCCGGCGTCTGCGCCCGATGGAAGTGGTGCATGAATTTGAAAAAACCATTCTGGATGAGCTGGATCTGCTGCGTGAAGCCGCCAATGCCTCCCAGTTAAGACGAAACTTTAAAGACTCCCCTATTCTGTATGTACCGGAAGTGGACTGGAATCACTGCCGTAAAAAAGTCATGGTTATGGAGCGCATACATGGCGTACCGGTAACCAATATGGGCGAACTTAAGGCTATGGATATTGACTTTAAGCGGCTGGCGGAAATGGGTGTGGAAATCTTTTTTACTCAGGTGTTCCGGGATAACTTTTTCCATGCCGACATGCATCCCGGTAATATCTTTGTTTCCAATACCGGCCAGTATATTGCCATTGATTTCGGTATTATGGGGACTCTGAATCCGGAAGATCAGCGCTATCTGGCAGAAAACTTTCTGGCCTTTTTTAACCGGGATTATTACCGGGTGGCCGAACTGCATGTTGAATCCGGCTGGGTACCGCCTGATACCCGGGTGGATGATTTTGAGTCAGCGATTCGTTCGGTATGTGAACCAATATTTGAAAAGCCGCTGCACGAGATCTCGTTTGGTCAGTTATTATTACGCCTGTTTCAGACCGCCCGGCGCTTTAATATGGAGGTTCAGCCCCAGCTGGTGTTATTACAGAAAACCCTGCTCAATATTGAGGGGCTGGGAAGGCAGCTATACCCTGAACTGGATCTCTGGGATACTGCCAAGCCGTTCCTTGAAAACTGGATGAAAGAGCAACTGGGTTTCCGCTCTTTTGCCAAACAGGTTAAACACAATGCCCCATTATGGATGGAGCAACTGCCTGATTTCCCTAATAAGGTTTTTGATGTGGTACAACAGGCCCGCCATGGTAAGCTGAGTATTAATTACAAAAGTGAAACTTTAAACCGTATAGAAGAAAAAATTCAACTGCAGAGTAGTAAGACCACTTCTGCCATTATCAGTTCAGGCCTGATGGTATGCGGAACTATTCTGTATTCCGGCGGACTGATGCTTGAAGCTCAGGTTCTGGCGGGACTGGGTGCGGCAGGTGCATTGTGGGCTCTGTTTAAAAAATAATGCAAATATTAAGAGATAAAGCTAAAAGATAAACTCCCCCTGCTCTTGATCCACTTCATAACCTGCACTTTTTAGGTTTGCCAGTTAATGGGGGTCTGTCCCTGCTGTTCAAGAAACTGATTTATTTTAGAAAACGGGCGGCTGCCGAAAAATCCCCGATAGGCAGATAAGGGAGATGGGTGGGGTGAACGCAGGACAAAATGTTTAGCAGTATCAATAATGGCTCCCTTTTTCTGGGCATAGCTGCCCCATAAGACAAAGGCAATGGGCCTGGACTGCTGATTAAGCGTATTGATAATGACATCGGTGAGAATTTCCCAGCCGCGTCCCTGGTGGGAATTGGGTTTACCGCTTTCCACGGTTAAGACACTATTAAGCAATAATACCCCCTGTTCGGCCCAGGACTGCAGATGACCATTGTGGTTAGTAATGCCCAGATCCTCTTCCAGTTCCTTAAATACATTAATCAGAGATTTAGGGATGGGTTTAACTTCCGGCATAACCGAAAAGCAGAGGCCATGTGCATGTCCGGGCGTGGGGTAGGGATCCTGACCCAGGATAACCACTTTAACCTGTTCCGGGGCAGTAGTGTTAAGGGCGTTAAACCAGAGGCTGGAGTGGGGCAGAATAATTTTGCCCTGTTTTTTTTCAGCGCGTAAAAATTCTTTAAGGTTTAATAAGGCATCTGTTTGAAATGTGCCTTCAAGCAGTTCCTTCCAGCCGTTATTTAGTTTGACAGAACTCATAAAAATCCTCAATTGATGAATGGTCCAATACAATTTAATGATACTATAAAGACAAATAAAACGGATATAAACCGATCATGAAACGCATCACACAGCTTCAACCCCTGTCCAAAGAGCATCATCAGTCACTGGTACTGTCTCAAAAAGCCATTAATACGGCACAGCAGGGTGATGAGAAACAAATTACAGAACTCTGTCAGCAAATTGTAGAGAGCTATCCCGGTGACTGGAAAATACATTTTAAAATTGAAGAAGACAGTATTTTTCATGTTATTCAAGATTTATTATCTGACCATGATTCAGAGCAGAAAAAAATACTCAGTTTATGTGACCGGCTGGAAAAAGAACACCGGCAGATGGATGCTTATTATGAACAGATGAAGTCTGGTGACTATTCGCTACTGGGGGAGTTTGGTGCTTTATTAAAGCAGCATACCCGGACTGAAGAAAGAGAGCTTTTTCCCCTGCTGGAGGAGTATCTGGATACAGCCACACTGGAAAAGATTTATCAGACCAGTATGGATTACCGACAAAAGCTAAATAATCCAGTTTAAACTGGAATCCAGCCGCTGACGGGTACTGGAAATCACTTCAGCGTGTTCGGTAAGAATGGCAATACTGCCTTTTTTAGAGGGGTAAACAATGCCGCTTATTTGCTGATCATGCAGCGGGTAGGTATGATTAATCGGCTGAGTGGGCAAAATCAATACTGTGACCTGACCCTGTGGGGTATTCAGTACCAGGTGTACCCCGGTATGACCGCCGACAATGCAGTGTCCCAGAAAAGCCACCTGACCAATCGGATCGTTAAGTTTGCCGCCATAGGAAGCCAGCATTGTATCGATATTATTTTTGGCAACATTCATATCAACATTTAAGGCATGGGTGTCCTGGTAATAATGGCTGAGCACCTGCTCAGCCAGTTGATTACCATCAACAGTAGCAGGTGTCCACAAAGCCGGCCATAAAATAAAGCTCAGGGTAATGGCAAATATAGAGGCGGCGATACTGCCTATAAACCATTTTCTCTGTCTGGTTCTTTGTCTGTTATGCTGGTGGCTGGCTTTATGTTCAGCGAGCTGCTGATTCAAAATAATGCGTTCGGCAAGATTATTCGGTGTGATAATTCTGAGAGTTTCAGATAATTGCTGGTCAAAGTGACGCTGTTGTTCGACAAACTTCTGGTTGTTGTTGCTTTGACGGGTTTTTTCCAGAAATTCAGCACTTTGATCATGGGGATCAATAATTGCTCTTTTTCTAAATTCCAGATCATCCACGTTTAAAATCCTGTTGCTTTATCAAATATATCATTAGTGTGTTGCTGATTCGCCTAAATGCCAGGCTTTATGTAAAACGCTTCTGAGTTGATCCCTGGCTCTGAACAGACGAGTGTTAACGGTATTAAGGTTAAGCTCAAGAATCTCCGCAATTTCACGGGTTTTAAAACCGCCCAGCACCTGTAATAACAGAGGTTCACGATAATCTATCTCAAGATTGCCTATGGCCCGGTACAACTGCTGTTTATCCAGCGACTGTTCAGGGCTGAGATTGTGCTGATCCTCAACCAGTACCTCTTCAATATCCACCAGATCCAGCTGTTTACGCTCAAAACGGCGGGCATTTTCACGGCGTAATATAGTAATTAACCAGGCTTTGGCCTTTTTTTCATCTTCCAGACTATCCAGTGCTTTCCATGCTCTTAAAAAAGTATCCTGTACCAGGTCATCGGCAATAGCATGATGCTGGCATAACCAGAAGGCAAAACGGTATAAATCACTGGAATAGGCTTTAACCAGTGCTTCAAAACGGTTTTGTCTATCCATAACAATAAAGACCGGGGATTTCTGCAATTTCTTTCCTTAAATAATGACTATCATACCAATGGTGCATTATTTATACTTAATACACGCTGAATGGAGTAGTTACAAAAAAGATTGAAACTTTTTTGTAACTATCCGGGTCTTATAGTACAAGTCAGTAATAAAGCATTTTTAAACAGCTTACTAAACAAAAAGGAAAATAATATGGGAAACTCTAAAAAAACAGCATTAATCGGTTTATTTGCAGTGGCTTTTACCATGATGGGTGCAGCTGCCCATGCCGGTAAGCCCGGTTTTGAAAAGTGCCAGGGTATTGCCAAGGCCGGTATGAATGACTGTGGTACCAGCAAGCATGCCTGTGCCGGTATGGCAAAGACTGATGCTGGTCCCGATGAATGGGTTTATGTACCTGAAGGCACCTGTAAAAAAATTGCAGGTAATAAAGGGGTAAAATAAACCCCTGGTTAGTTCCCTGAATAATAAGAGCATCCGGTTTTCCAGATGCTCTTTTTTTATTCCTGAAAAACAGCTTACACACAGTCTGCACATACGACAAACCGCAAACTACATGCACTTACCTAAATGAAGTGCAGCGATTATAAAGGACATATAATGATAAAAAAATTCCTGTTTTTCCGCAGCGACATTATGCTGCACGGCTTTGATTTACTGGTTCGGCTGTATCTTCTAAAAGTTTTTTTTCAGTCCGGCATGGTAAAAATTCAGTCCTGGCAGTCCACCCTGGATCTGTTTGCCTATGAATACTCAGTGCCCCTGCTGCCTCCTGAGATAGCCGCTTATGCCGCCACAGCCGGAGAGTTGATATTACCGGTTATGCTGCTTATTGGTCTCCTGACCCGCCCGGCAGCCATTGGCCTGTTTATTCTTAATGCGGTGGCGGCCTATGCTTATTCATTAACCGACTATTACAATATGGTGGGGATGATGGATCATATGCTCTGGGGTGCCATGATACTGGTTTATATTCTGTATGGCCCCAGCCCAGTATCTATTGATAATCTGCTGGGTAAAAAGTACAGTAGAGCTTAATGTTTAATGATGTGAGCTTGTAATAATCAGAGATAAGGATAAAATGCGCAGCATGAGTAATTCAGGTTTATGTGAGGTTAATTTTGAATAGTGGTCTAATTGTTATCGGCGCCCTGGTGCTGGCGCTGCTGGTTTATATTGCCCTGGTTTTATGGGGCAGAAAATGGCTCATTAAGCATCAGGTGTCCTGTTTCTGGCGCAGTACCTACCTGGCGGTTTTTCTGGCACCCGGTTTATTGTTATATGGTGAACATTCCGGTATTCCGGTTCCGGCACTGGCCTGGATGTCCGGTCTTAGTAATGCTTATAATTGTTATGCAAAAGACTTATTCTGTTCCTTTAAGCTGAACCTGTATCTGGCTATTTTGCCTTTTCTGGCCACCTGGATCTTTGCCTGGTTAATGTGTAAGGAACCTCAGGACAGCTCGTCCTGATAAGCCACACCAATCCCCCCAAGTCCGCAATAGCCGCCCGGATTTTTTGCCAGGTACTGCTGATGGTAGTCTTCGGCATAGTAAAACGGGCCGGCAGGCAGGATCTCAGTGGTAATTTCTCCAGAGCCGTGAGTATTTAGCCGCTGCTGATAGTGTTCGCGACTGGCCAGAGCCAGTTCCTGCTGCTGTTCAGAAAAAGTATAAATACCGGAGCGGTACTGAGTGCCGCGATCATTACCCTGACGCATGCCCTGGGTTGGATTATGACTTTCCCAGAACAGTTTAAGTAAATCCTGGTAACGGGTCTGTTGCGGGTCAAAAACCACCAGCACCACTTCATTATGTCCGGTCTGCCCGCTGCAGACTTCCTGATAGGTGGGATTGGGTGTTATTCCGGCAGAGTAGCCCACGGCAGTAGTGTACACACCAGGATGCTGCCAGAAAGTCCGTTCGGCTCCCCAGAAACAGCCCAGACCGAAAAGTGCCTTCTGCATCTGTTCCGGAAAAGGCGGCTGCAGCGGATGCTGATTAACAAAATGACGGTTATTAACAGGCATGGCTTCAGTACGTCCGGGCAGGGCAGTTGCAGGATCAATAATCGGCATAGTATTTATTCCCTGGGTTAATGGGGGTAATCAGTTATGTAAACCAGAGCGTAATCGTGTTTACACTGTAATGGAAATAATAGGGTAAATAATAGGCTGGTTCCGGCCGCTGTGTTTGGCATGGTACAGAGCACTGACCACTTTTTTATTATAAAATAAGTGATAAATTTTGTTATATCAGCCTGTTCTAATTTTATATTTTTTGAAACAGA
>Ga0256831_1000463_pt1 | contig 21069 bp, 23 predicted proteins | sample 132544metaG_FD_189087 | JGI IMG/M metagenome (GOLD analysis project Ga0256831, IMG submission 189087) | Hydrothermal vent microbial communities from Lau Basin, Pacific Ocean - 132-544 | ecosystem: Environmental > Aquatic > Marine > Hydrothermal vents | place: Pacific Ocean: Lau Basin | collected... | reverse complement strand
GAAAATGAACGCAGCTATAAAACCGATAACAAACGCCCCCAGAGGGTTAACAACGTCTGAACCTGCACAGATGGCAACAAGGCCAGCCAGAGCTCCGTTATGGATAAATCCCGGATCGTTTTTCCCGAAGATAACCCCACCTATAAGACCGCCTGCCGTAGCAAGAAGAGAGTTAACGGCAACAAGACCAGAGATATCCTCAAGTTTCTGTGAGCTCATGACGTTAAAACCGAACCATCCAATTATCAGTATCCAGCTTCCTAAGGCAAGGTATGGAATATTGCTGATGGGAATAGGCTTTGATTTCCCTTTAACGTAACGCCCCATACGGGGGCCTAAAAGGAGAACTGCAGGGAGGGCTATCCAGCCGCCGAGCCCGTGAACAACCATTGAACCGGCAAAGTCGTGAATAGGTGCACCAAATATGTGCTCTACCCAGCTCTGGAAGGCAGGAGACCACCTTTCACCCCAGATAAGAGCTTCAAAAATGGGGTAAACAACACCTGCTAAGAAGAAACCTGCAGTAATGTAGGGCTTAAACTTCATTCTCTCTGCAACTCCACCAGAAACAATTGCAGAGATACAGGCAGCAAACATCAGAAGGAAGAAGAAACGGACAAGTTCCAACCCCTGATCAGCCATAAGTTCAGAAGCTGGTCTGACAAAGCAGACTTTATGAGCTATAGGATAGCCTATTAGATAGTAAGCCATAGTAGCTACTGCAACGTCAACAATTATTTTCACAAGGGCGTTAACCTGATTCTTCTTCCTTACAGTTCCGGCTTCAAGGAAGGCAAAACCTGCATGCATAGAGAGTATCATTACGGCGCCGGCAAGAAGGTAAAAGATGTTCAAAGACTGAATTAGGTGTTGAATCCCCGTCTCCATCGGCACAGCACCTCCCATCAAGGTAGATTTGGTCTTCATTCAAAGGTATATAGCAAACTCCATGCCTAATTCGTTTTGGTATTATTGGCAAAACCGAAATGGGGTGATAAATATGAGGAAAAGCCTTCTCCTTCTTCCTTTCCTTTTCGTTACATCGTGCGGGATAGGAAGCCTAAATCCCTTCAAGAAAGAAGAGGTCAGATACAAACCTTACACTCCTTCAGAATCTCAAAAAGAAAACTATCCAAAACTCAGGGGAGTTGATAACGTTGTTTACTTTATGAAGAGGTACTTCTCACCGGTGGAAGCAGAGATAGTTTTAAACAGTTACGACGGTTTCATAATAGATGCAGGGAAAGATAAGGGTATTTCTGTAGGAGACAGATTTATATCTGAAAGCGGGGCCGTTTTAAAGGTTAGAGAGGTAAAGAAAAATTACTCAATAGCTCTGCCTACTCTGGGAAACCCAACTGTAGGAGAGACTGTTCAGAAACTAACCTTTAACAGAGTAGCCTTTATAAACTTTGCAGGAAAGAGAGGTGAGGAGCTCTACAAAAAACTTTCCCAAGAAGTAAAAAACCTGAAACTGGCCCCCTACAGCGAGGGAGAAAAACTTAAAAAGACTTTCCACCTCAGGTACCCAAGTGATTTCAAGAGAAAAGTTCCCATTGATAAGCTCACAGGTTACGATGCCTATATGGTGGTATCAAGGGAAGGAGTTGCACTGTACGACACGACAAAACACTTAATAAGGTTCTTTCCGTGGGAAGGAGCTCCCCAGAGCTCCATTGCCGTAGCCATGGAGACAAACTACAAAGAAGTTTACAACTTCAAAGGCCATGCAACCAGCTTATTTGTGGCTGATCTTCTCCAGAACCGTGGTGACGAGATAGTTGTAAGTGAGGAAAATGGCATAGACATATTTAAACCTACAGTCTACGGAGTAAAACTGGTCAAAAAATTTAAAAACCCCTTCAGAGGTTCCTACCTGTTCCACATCTGTCCGGTTGATCTAAACAGAGATGGAAAGGTAGAAATAGTTATTGACGGCTTCTACCAGGACACTAAGAGCGTTTCATCGGGATTATTCCGAATTGAAAAGGGCAAACTGAAAAAAGTAGCAACATCAAACCTCATCCTCTCCTGCTTTGATACAGACGGAGACGGAGTAAACGATTCAGTATTCGGTCAGACGGTAAGTGACGAAAGTGACAAATTCTTCGGCAAAAAGGTGTACAGAATAGAACTCAAGGGAGGAAAACTTACTAAAGGAAAGGAAATTAAAGTTCCTAAAGGCTTTCAGGTAACAAGTGCTCAAATGTTTAAGAGCAAAGGAAAGGAACTCTTTGCCTACTACGACCTTGACTACTTCTTTAACGTCTCAGACGGTAAAAAAGTCCTCTGGCGTTCACCTATCCAGATTGGAGCATCTCCCAACGCAATCTACTGGTACAACGAAGACATGCTGGTCAGCTACTACATAACGCCAAAGCCAAAACCGGTAGATATTGACGGAGACGGAAACCAGGAAGTTCTCTTCTCCCAGAACAAAAACGCAGTTCCCGGAATACTGAGAAACATCTACACATTTGACGGCGGAAGAATTCTGCTCCTCTATAGAAGCGGAAGCAGTTTTGACTGGGAAGAGGCTACATCTCCTATATACAACTTAGGTGGTATTGAAGAGTTTGACTACCTACCCGAACAGGACCTGTTTGCAGCAATATTCACAAAGGTAAACATACTGACAAATCCAAAGTCCAAACTCCTGTTTATAAAACCGAAGATTTAGAGGTTATGGTGAAGGAAGCCATTGAAAAAGTCAGAGAAATTACAAAAGAGGAGAATTTTGACGTTGCAATAGTTGGCGGCTCTGGAATTGATATAGGAAAAGCAGAGGTTGAAATACCCTACTCAGAAATACCGGGAATGCCTCAAACTGCAGTTCCCGGACATAAAGGAGTTTTAAAGTTCATCAGAGCAGGGGGTAAAAAGGTTCTCTTCTTTGAGGGAAGGTTTCACTACTACGAGGGAAGGGAAAACTGGGAAATAAGGTTCATACCCGAGCTCTCTGCCAACTTAGGAGTAAAAGTCTTCATACCGACCTGTGCATCGGGGGCCGTTTCAAGGCGGGCAGTAGAGTCTGAAATTGGAGTCATTTACGACCATATAAACCTCACCGGGAGAAACCCCCTAACAGGTCTTATAAAAGAACATGGAAGTAAGGTTTTTGTAAACGGTAAGAAGTTCTACAACCGACGGTTGGTTGAAACGTTCTTAAAGGCAGGTCTTGAGGAAAACGTAAAAACCATACCTGCAGTTCTTGCGGCCACTCTGGGACCCAACTACGAAACGTTTTCCGAAGTGAGAATGCTTGAAATTTTAGGGGCAGACTGCGTAAGTATGTCAACAGTTCCAGATGTTATAGCTGCAAACTTCTACGGAATGAAAGTTGTAGCCCTTACCCTCTTTACAAACGATACCTTACAGCCCGAAGCAGACCACAAAGAGGTTCTGAAAATTTCTCAGGAGAGGGGAGAAAAACTCAGGCGGGTTTTAAAAACCGGGATTTCTCTGATATAATGAATCGTCATTCGGGGAAAGGAGGAGGGATATGGGATACAACCTGAACTCCGACCTTAGCCCGTCTGAGGACGCAGTTCTCTACGAGGATAGAGACCACAGAGTTATCTATTTGGGAAGTAAGGGGAGCTCCTCTGGAAGCGTTGACGTTCTTTCCTACCTGATAGTGAACGGAAACGAGGGACTAATTGTTGACCCTGGTGGCTACCATCTCTTTCCCAAAATGGTGTACAACATTTCAAAGTACATTAAGCTAAAAGACATAAAGTACATCTACTTCTGCCACCAGGATCCAGACGTTTGCGGTTCTCTCCCGATGTGGAAAGACGTATGCCCGCAGGCAAAAATCGCAATAGGGGAGCTCTGGGTAAGGTTCCTTCCACACTTTGGCGTTGAGAACATAGAAGAATCTGCCTACCCAATACCCTCAGACGGTGGAACGATAAACGTAGGAAAGGCACCTATAGAGGTGATACCTGCCCACTACATGCACTCTCCAAACCACTTCAACCTGTACGACCCTATATCAAAATTCCTCTTTTCTGGAGACATTGGAATCGCCTTAGGGGAATTCAAATACCTAATAGTTAAAGACTGGATAGAGCACCTTGACTACATATACCCACCTCACAGAATCCTTATGACCAGCAACAAAGTGACGCGAACCTGGGCAGAAAGGGTTAAGAAGTTAGAAATTAAGGCTATCCTACCGCAACACGGTGCAATCATCCCCGAGAATTTCGTTAGCTACTTCATCAAGTTTATGGAGAACCTGAAATGCGGAATAGACCTTGTGAAATAGATGATCTCTCTGGAGCTCTCTCTATTTTAGAAAGATGCTACCTCTCTCAAAAGAAAACGGCAGAGACGTTAAACAGTTTAGCAGAGAACATCAGTAAAGTCTTCATAAAGAACAACACAGTTATAAAGGAAAATGTAACCGAGCTGACAGAGATTGCAGAGAACTTAAAAGAATTTATGAGGACATTTACGCCGATAGTTGAAGAACTTTCCCGAAACTCTAACGATATACTCAACCTCTCTAAGGAAATTGAGAGGATTAACGATAACCTATCTGAGATAGAGAAGATAGCTTCCGACACAGAACTTATCGCGATAAATGCTGCTATAGAAGCTGCACGGGCCGGCGAAGTTGGAAGGGGATTTGCCGTTGTCGCCAACGAGATAAAAGAAATGTCTAAGGAAACCTTCCGAATTCTATGGGAAATAGAGAAGCTGAGTAAAGAGATTGATAAAAAGATATCGGTTCTTAAAAAAACCGTTGAAACTGTTTCAGAACTCCAGAAAGCTTCTGCAGAGCTCGTAGAAGGAATGGATAAGTTAATCAGAATCTCTCAAACTCTTAGCAACATCTACAGAGAACAGGAACGGGTATCAAACAGCGTAAAAGGACTCTCTGGAATATCTGAAAGCATAAACAGGATATTCCAACTACTTGCAGAAGCAAAAGGTAAAGTAGCAAAAAGTCTCTCTTCCTACTTTTCAAGTTAAACCTATTTTCTTTATAGAGAGAAGCAGTTTCTCTCTACAGGAAGGGCAGAACTCCTCACTTTTGTAATCGGTATCGGCAAGGGAGTTTGAAAAGTGCATAACACACTTTGGATTTAAGCAGTGGGAGAGGCCAAAAACGTGTCCCATTTCGTGGGTTATTTCTTTTCTTACCCTTGAGAAGAAGAGCTCCTCATCATCGGAAAAGAGTCTGGCGTAGGAAACTATGCATCCCTTAAAGGGGTAGGCAACTCCAAAAACGAAGTTCAGGCCATCTGAGTAAAGGTCGTAAGGAGTAAGGGAGAGAACAAATAGAGCATCTTCCGGCTTTAAAGATAAAACGTTCTCAAGCTGGAGCTCCGCAAGGAGCTGTGAACCTCTGGAACCCCTTGCATCTGGCGGAACTACCCCCTCAAACCGGGGAGTAAGCCGGAACTTCTCTTTAAGAACCTTCTCAGCCTCTTCCTCCACAGCAGGCAGGGATACCCCTACCGAGAAAACGGAACAGACTGCCATCAGTTATCACCCGACTCTTTCTCTTTTATAACCTTCTCTATCTCCTCAGGGGTAAAGAAGTACTCCTCCCCGCAGAAGTTACACTTAATTGAAACTCCACCTTCCTCTTTCAGCCGATGGAGCTCCTCAACTGGCATGGCAACCAACCCTCTCTCTGCCACCTCTTTTGAGCAGCGACACCTGAAAGAGAGCTCTTTTAGGGCAAGGAGCTCCGTTGTAAAACCCTTGAAGATGAGCTCCGCTATATCTTCAGGTCTCTTCCCTTCTTTTATAAGGGAACTCACAGGTGGAAGGGATTTAACGTTCTCCTCAAGCTTTGATACGGCATCTTCTGAAGCATCGGGCAGCGGCTGGGCAAGGAATCCACCGGCAGCCTCAACCTTTCCATTTTCACCTACAAGAACTCCAATTGCAACGGCAGATGGTATCTGTTCAGACTTTAAAAGGTAGTAAGCAATATCCTGAGCTATTTCACCAGAAACTATGGGAACAGAGCTCTCATACGGAGTTCCAAACCCTAAATCCTTTACAACGGTTAATGTCCCCTTCCCTACAGCCTTCGCTATGTCAAACTTCTTCCTGCCGTTTTCTTCCTTAACAAAGAGGGGAACATCGGGGTTCTGGACAAATCCCCTCACTTCGCCTTTAGCGTTAGCCTCAGCAACAACAAGCCCTATGGGACCATCCCCTTCTATCCTCAGAAGAACCCTCTGGTCGGTTCCATGCTTTAAGAGTGAAGTGAGAAGAATAGCACCGGTTAAAGCCCTGCCAAGAACGGCCGTTGCCATAGGTGAAAGTTTATGTCTGAGCCTCGCTATCTCGCAGAGGTTTGTCGTCTTTACTACAAAAGCCCTTAAGGCATCTTCTCTTGTAACGGCTATCACGCCGTAATCTCTATCCTGAAAGTAGTTCTTAAGATCTTCTTTCACCTGAGACGTAAGCTCTTTTACTATCTGATTTCTTGCAGGCAGTTGCTTAAAGTTTTTACTCTCTTTTCTCTCCATCTCTCTCCTCCAGCAGACTAACAATTTCAAAAGGAACTCTGTTTCTATTTTCAAGTGTTAAATGTATGACTTTAAACTCCTTCCGGATACGGGCAACAAGAGGATGGATATCCTTTACTGGAATTGTCAAAAGACAGGTAATATCCTCTTTAATCAATCTGAAAACTACATCCTGGAAAGATTTTGAAAGGAGCTCCATCTTTCCAACTTCATCAACTACAACAATCTTCCCTTCATCAATTGCTTCAGAAACAAAAGGAACGGCAAATCTTTCAAACTGATCAACAAGAACTCTGTATTTCCCAACCCTGAAAGGGGAATCGGCTTCGGTAGAGGCGAGGAGCTCCTCATTCCCGTCAGTCCTTACAACCTTAAAACCCCATCTCTTCCCGTTTCTTCTTATCTCTTCAGTCCAGAATCCCTTAGCCCTATCGCCCAAAATTGAAACAGCCTTTTTAACAGCAGTAGTTTTTCCTATTCCAGGCCTACCTGTGAGGGCTACTTTCACCTCTGCCTCACAACTGTGAGATTTTCAAGGTCAAGAATCATGTTGTCGTAAGCAGCTATTACCTTAACACCTGTTTTATAGGATATAGAGAGGGCAACTTCCCAGGGTTTTGCAGAGAGCATTGTTCTGCCAAAGTGGGTAAGAACGGCAAGTTCCGGTTTAATTTCACCGATTATCTTTTCTGCATCGTCAGCAGAGAGGTGATCTATTTTAGGGTTGGGCTTCAAAAGTGTCGTATTAAGAATAAGTAGGTTGGAGTTTTTATAAGCATCAATGAGGTTTTCAAAGAACTTCGTATCTGAAACATAGCTGTAAACGGTTCCCTTCCACCTGAAGATAAGACCGTAAGTTTCAACTCCGTGAAGGTGTTTTATGGGAAAAGAAACGGAAAGGTCGGTAAGGAGCTCCCTCTCCGTTCCCTCTTTAATAATTTCTGTCTTCTCTATGTTTTTTCGGGTATACTCAAGAACGACCGGATCAACGGTTATACAGTCGGAAGGGCACAGTAAAAGCCCTCTCTTTTTCTTTCCACCGAGGGTCATAGACTCTAAAACGTGGTTCACATCTGCACAGTGGTCTAAGTGGCGGTGAGAGAGGATAACAACATCTGTCCAGTGGGGCTCTATCCCTTTTCTGTGGGCGTGGACAAAGGCTCCGGGGCCCGGGTCAACGTGAACGTTTATAGAGGGAAAACCGAAATAAAGGCCACCCGCCTGCCTTTCAAAGCCAAAGGACACATAACGGGCGCCGGCAGTTCCTAAAAAAACAAGTTTTCCTTTGAGGGATTCTTTATCTAACTTCAAGCCGGGCAGATACCCCTCCTGCTCTTCCTTATAAAGTCTACCATCTCAAGAACTTCAGGCACGTCGCTGAACTCTTCTTCAACCCTACCAAGAGAAACAAGAAGGGGCTCATCGGTCTTAAAGACCATCTCAAAGGCAGTAGTTAGAGCTCTTATTGTCTCCCTGCTGAAACCCCGCCTCTTAAGACCGATTATGTTAATACCTTCAAGCCTGGCTCTGTTTCCCTGAGCAACGGAAAAGGGCGGAACATCCCTGTGAACGGCAGAAGCACCGCCAACCATAGCGTGTTTTCCTATACGAACAAACTGATGGACACCTGTTAAACCACCAACAACGGCAAATTCCCCGATCTCAACGTGCCCTGCAATCTGAACAGCGTTGGCAACTATTACGTTATTCTCTATTCTGACATCGTGGGCAACGTGAACGTAGGCCATAAGGAGAACGTTATCCCCAACGTAAGTTACGCCACCTCCCCCTTCAGTTCCCTTGTGTATCGTTACATACTCACGAACCCTAACGCCGTTACCAATAATAACTTCTGTATCTTCTCCCTTGAACTTCAGATCCTGAGGAACAACTCCTATATGGGAAGCGAATATCTCACAGTTCTCACCTATCGTTGTTCTCCCTTCAATAACGGCACCTTTCCTTACAACTGTTCCTCTGCCGATCCTCACTCTACTTCCAACGTACGCAAAGGGCTCTACAACAACTCCATCGTCTAACTCAGCACCTTTTTCAACAACGGCCAACGGATGAATATTTACCATTACTTCCTCGTTATCATTGCCATTATTTCAGCATCACAAACAAGGTCTTCTCCAACGAAAGCTTCCCCTTTCATCTTTGACATCCTGCTCTTTATGACCTTTGGCTCAAGAACAAACTTAACAGTATTCCCTGGCCTTACAGGTTTTCTGAAGCGGGCCTTGTCAATTCCCATGAAGTAGACGACGTACTCCTCGGGAGATATGTCAAAGGACTTGAACATGAGAATACAGCCAACCTGTGCCATAGCCTCTACGAGGAGAGCTCCCGGGAAAATGGGATGACCGGGAAAGTGCCCCTGAAAGAAGGGTTCGTTCATAGTAACGTTCTTTATCCCCACTATCCTCTTCTTCGGCTCAAACTCTACAATTTTGTCAACCAAGAGAAAGGGATACCTGTGGGGAATGATCTTCATAATCTCAACAATATCCATCACTTCAAAAGCCTCCTTAGAGCTGTTTTAAGAGGACAACAGCCTGAGCAGAAATTCCCTCTTCTCTGCCCTCAAAACCCAACTTTTCGGTTGTGGTAGCTTTAACAGAAACTTGAGAGGGAAGTATACCAAGAACCGCTGCTATGTTCTCTTTCATCTGTTTAATAAAAGGAAAAAGCTTTGGCCTCTGGGCAACTACAACGGAATCAACGTTAACAATGGTGTAACCGTTTTTCCTGATAAGTTCTGACACGTAAGAGAGAAGCTTTAGACTTGAAATTCCCTTAAACCGGGGGTCTGTATCGGGGAAGTGTTGACCTATATCGCCTAAAGATAGAGCTCCCAGAAGGGCATCGCAAATTGCGTGAACGAGAACATCTGCATCTGAATGGCCCTTAAGACCTTTATCGTGAGGAATTTTAACGCCGCCTATAATCAGGTCGTAGCCTGGCACAAGGGCATGAACGTCATATCCTATTCCTACCCTGAACATTCAGGCAAGACGGCTCCTTATCAGTTTCTCAATCTCTTCTCTGATAACTCTTTCCGCTATTTCAGGAACAACCTCCCAGGCAATTTCCCTTATTATCTCCTCCACCTTCTCCTCTGGAACGGTGATTCCAGATACCTCTTCAGCTTTACGTTTAACCTCTTCTTTAGCTTCAGCAACAACAGGCTCTGTAGCGGGGGCGGGGAGCTCCTCTTCGGTAGATTCCGTCTTCTCCTCAACAGGCTCTACAGGTACTTCTTCCTCTTTTTCCTCTTCAATCTCAACGGGAACAACGGGTACCTTTTCTTCCAGCTCACCTTCTACAGGGATAACAGGAAGTTCCGGTTCTGCTGATTCCAACTCGTGTGTTTCCGGTTCAAGGTTAACCACTTCAAATTCCCCTTCTTGGGGAACGGTAAGTTCAAATTGCTCCTTCAGCTCAGGAGCCTTTTTCTTAAGGTCTCTTAACAGGTCTAAGAACTCTTCAACTGTAAAGGGTTTTTCAAGGGCTCCGTAAGCTCCCATAGAGAGGGCCTTTTCTCTATCAAAACCTTCAGCCTTATAGCCTATAAGGATAACCGGAACACCAAGCCTAACAAGGTCTGGAATAACATCGTAACCTGTTCCGTTAGATAAGGAAACATCAACAACTGCCACGTTGGGCTTCTCTAAAGAAGCAACGTTCAACGCCTCCTTTGGAGTGTAGGCGTGAAGAACATCTACCCCTCTCAGAGAAAGGACTATCTCAAACAGTTTGTGCCATGTTTTCTTATCATCCACGTAGAGAAGCTTCATCTCTCACCTCTTCCAGTTTTTTCCTGACATCCTCAAGCAGAACAACTATCTCTTTTGAGTTGAGAGCCTGATCGTCTAACTCTTTGACCAGTGAAGTTATCTCCTCATTTTTGAAAGAATCGGCAAGAGCCATAAGTTCTCCTTTCAAAAGGAGGGCGTTGAGGCGTTTTGAAAGAGCAATTGCTGAGTCAAGGGAAGTAATAACAGATTCAAGTGCAGAAAGATCAATGTTAGGAGAAGGAGGTTTTTGGGTTTCACTCTCTCTATTTCTGGAAAGGAGCGTTTCAACATCGTTCCTTAGAATGAGGAGACTGTCTTTTACCTGTGTAAGTAGTGATTCGTCAATTTTCGGCAACCTGAATTCTACTTCCTGCAAAAGATTTTCAGCCCTATCAAGAGCAGATATTGAGTCTTCTGAAAGGTCAAGCCTGTGGAGGGAGCCCTTTAACCTCTCAATTTCTGAAAGAAGGCTGTCAACATCCCTCCTTATCTCCTCAATCCTTTCAGATTGAAGCTTTTTCAGTTTTTCCTTCAGTTCATCAACTAAAAGGGTTATCCTATCTGAAATCCCCTCTACCCTTTCTACGACTTCAGTTAAATCGGGCTGAGGTTGTTCTCTACCTGAGAGGAATTTTGATATTAGAATACCGGCAATAATACCTATGGCAGAAAAGGTTACAGCAACAATTAAAGTAACGGCCCCTAAATCCATCTCCAGAATCCTCATTTTTTTAGTTCTAAGCTAAGTATATCGTAAATTTTACCTATAGGAAGCCCCATCACGTTGAAGAAATCCCCCTCTATCCGCTCAACGAAGAGAGCTCCCCTTCCCTGTATTCCGTAAGCTCCGGCCTTATCAAGGGGCTCGCCCGTTGAAGCGTACCACTCTATCTCTTCTACGGTAAGCCGTTTAAACTTTACCCTGCTCTCTTCAAACGAAGAGATGACCCTACCCTCAATCAGAAGGGAAAAACCGGTAATTACCGTATGCCAGGCTCCAGAAAGTCTCTTCAGAAAGGCAACTGCTTCTTCCTCAGACTTGGGTTTTCCTAATATCTCATCTCCAAGCACAACGATCGTATCTGCAGCAAGGCCAACTTCACCGGGTTCTATAGATTCTTCTGCAGACAGGAGCTTTAGCTCTGAGTTTTTAACGGCCGTTTCATAAGGAGACGAGTACTCTCTTTCTTTTGCTTTAGCCCTTAAAACCCTGAAGGAGAAACCTGCCATCTGGAGGATTTCCCTTCTACGGGGAGATGAGGATACGAGGGCAATCTTAACCTCTTCCGGTTTTACCATTTATTACCCCCAGTACTTTAAGCATCTCCTTAGCTGCTTCCTGCTCTGCCGCCTTCTTTGATCTACCGGTCCCAAGCGTTCTAAGGTCTTTGACCCTACACTCAACGGTAAAAGTCTTCTCGTGCTCAGGTCCTTCAGAGCTTATGAGGGTATAAGTTGGGAGCTCCCTAAACTCCCTCTGAGTAATTTCCTGAAGGTAGCTTTTAAAATCTTTGTACGTAATAGCATTCTCCAGAATTTCCCATAGCTTACTTAAGAATTTCTCTTTAAATACTTCCTTTGCCTTTTCAAAACCGGCATCTAAGTAGAGAGCTCCAAAAACAGCCTCAAAAACATCACAGAGGAGCGATGACTTCCTGCTCCCTCCGCTCCTCTTTTCACCCTTACCTAAGTAAATGAACTTCCCCAAATCAACGGTCTTTGCAAGCTCTGAAAGAGAAGGCTCACTAACGAGGAAAGCCCGAATCTGGGAGAGCTCTCCCTCACTCTTTTCAGGGAACCTCTTTACGAGCTCTTCACTAACAATAAGGCCAATAACGGCATCTCCTAAAAACTCTAAAACCTCGTAGTTCTCTCCTGTCTCTTTCTCAAAAGCAAAGGAGCGATGGATGAGAGCCCTCTTTAAGAGACCCTTATCTCTAAAAGAATAACCCAACTTCCTTTCAAGCTCAGCCAGTTTATCACTCCCTATCAATCCTCATACCTCTTTAGAACAAGGCAGGCGTTTGTTCCACCAAAACCAAAGGAGTTCTTAAGAACGTATCTAACATCTGCTTCAACGGCTTTATTAGGCGTGTAGTCAAGATCACACTCAGGGTCAGGTTCTTCATAGTTGATCGTTGGGGGAATTACTCCTGTCTGAAGGGTCATAACAGAGGAAACGACTTCAACCCCACCGGCAGCTCCAAGGAGGTGACCGATCATTGACTTAATGCTGCTTATCTTAACCCTGTAAGCGTGTTCACCAAATACCTTCTTTATGGCCATGGTTTCAAACAGGTCGTTAAACTTGGTTGAAGTTCCGTGAGCGTTTATGTAATCAACATCTTCAGGGCTTATTCCGGCATCTTTAATGGCGTTCTCCATTGCCCTTGCAGCCCCTTCACCTTCAGGAGCTGGAGCAGTCATGTGGTAGGCATCTCCGCTGGTTCCGTAGCCCACAATTTCTGCAAGTATCTTAGCTCCTCTTCTCTTCGCATGTTCAAGTTCCTCAAGGACAACAATTCCAGCCCCTTCTCCCATTACAAATCCGTCTCTGTTCTTCTCAAAGGGCCTGCTTGCCTTTTCGGGTTCATCGTTTCTGGTTGAGAGGGCTTTGGCTGCAGCGAAACCGGCAACTGCTAAAGGAGTTATACAGCTCTCAGCTCCTCCGGCAACCATAACATCTGCGTCGCCGTACTGGATCGTCCTGTAGGCCTCTCCAATTGCGTGGGTTCCGGTTGCACAGGCGGTAACAACGGAGATGTTAGGCCCTTTATACCCAAATCTTATAGAGACGAGGCCTGAAGCCATGTTTATTATCTCCATAGGAACGCAAAACGGAGAAACCCTCCTGGGCCCCTTTTCCCACAGTATTTTCAGCTGTTGCTCTATTGTTGAGAGACCACCAATCCCCGAGCCGATGAGAACGCCAACTCTCGTTTTATCTACGTCAGACTCTTCTAAGCCTGAACTCTTGACGGCCTGAACTGCAGCTCCAACTGCAAACTGAATAAACGGATCTGTTCTCCTTACTTCTTTCTTATCAAAGTACTCCAAAGGATCAAAGTCTTTTACCTCTCCGGCTATCTGAACCGGAAAACCTTCTGGATCAAACTTTGTGATCCTTCCTATTCCCGATTTTCCTGCAGTTAGGTTTTCCCAGAATTTGGTAACGGAGCTCCCAACCGGAGAAACAACTCCAAGTCCTGTAATAACAACTCTTCTTTCCATCTTCCTGCTCCTGTTTTAGAACTTTATAAGTGAAAACACTGGATATCCTCTCTCCTCTATCCTCTTCCTTCCGCCGAGGAAAGTAAGCTCTAAGAGGAAGTCAACGCTAATTATGTTACCACCGAGTTTTTCAACAAGGTCTATCGCTGCACTCATTGTACCGCCCGTTGCGAGAACGTCGTCTATAAGGACAACCTTGGTTCCCTCCTGAATGGCATCTTCGTGAATCTCTATACTGTCCTCTCCATATTCAAGGGTATAGGTTGCGCTTATGGTTTTGTAGGGAAGTTTTCCGGGCTTCCTGATTATGGCAAGACCGGCACCTATTTTATAGGCGAGGGCAGACGCAAGTATGAACCCCCTTGACTCTATACCTGCAACTATTTCTACTCCGGCACCGATGTATCTGTTCCCTATGTAGTCAATGACTTTCTGAAAGGCCCAGGGTTTATGGAGAAGAGGGGTTATATCCTTAAATACTATTCCAGGCTTGGGAAAGTCCGGAACGTCTCTGATTAGAGATTTCAGTTCCTCTATCTCTTTGTGGATGTTTAAATCAGTTTCACTAAAACTCATTTCTCCTCCACCTTTAGCAGTTTTTTGACAATTTTAACAGCTTCTTGGGCATCTCCTCCGTAAATTCCCCCTATTGACTCGGCATATTCAGGAGTTACAACGGCTCCCCCAACGATCACAGGTATATCAAGGCCGGCCTCCCTTATTGCCTTAATGGTCTCCTCCATTGAAGGAAGGGTTGTCGTCATAAGAGCACTGAGACCTACAATGTCTGCTTTTTCCCTCTTTGCCGCTTCAACGACTTTCTGGGGGGGAACGTTGGTTCCAAGGTCAATTACATCAAAACCGCTGTTCTCAAGCATAGTTATTACAATGTTCTTTCCTATCTCATGAACGTCTCCGTGGACCGTTGCCATAACGATCTTACCGCCAAGTTTAACGTTCCCACCCCTCTTTTTCATCTCTCTCTTCAGAATTTCAAAAGAGGACTGAACAGCCTGAGCAGAACGGAGCATTTGAGGAAGGAATATCTCTCCCTTTTCAAACCGCTTCCCAACAACGTCTAAGGCGGGAATTAACGCTCTATCGCTTATCTCAACAGGTTCGTATTCCTTAAGAGCTCTCTCTGTCGGTTCAACGATCCCTTCCCTGTCTCCCTCTAAAACTTTCCTGAATATCTCACCTAAAACGCCGGGGGGAGCTCCCTCTTCCTCATCTTTAGACTTACCCTTTTCTCCTTTTTTCTCACCCTCTGGTTCAAACTCAAGGGAAATCTTCTCTCCACCAACGAATGAACAGGTAAGCTGGCAGATTTTCTTAAGGAGCTCCCTGCACTCCCTGTCTTCACCTTTGGGTCTGTAGTTCTGAAATTTCTCAAGGAACCTCTGAGCTCCCCTATCTTTCCCCACCAAAACGTCTGAAGCGTAAATGGTTTCAACCATTCTACTGTCGCCCGTATTTACTATTCCAGAATCAAGCCCCGACTGAATGGCCATCGCCATAAAGGCCGAGTTTATGAGTGAACGGGCAGGAAGGCCGAAAGAAACATTACTAACCCCTAATGTCGTGGCTATTCCAAACCTTTCCTTAACCAGTCTTATAGCCTTTAAAGTCTCAACCGTTGATTCGGGCATTGCACTGACTGCAAGGTTTAGAACGTCTGCAACCGTTGAATCCGATGATATACCCCTCTGTTCACATTCATCTAACAGCCTTTTAACAACAGCAACTCTATCCTCTGCCTTTTCTTTAAGACCTTCATCATCAATGGCAAGGAGTAAAACGTTTGCTCCGTACTTCTTTACAAGGGGAAGAATGTTCTTGATGTCTTTCTCTTCCCCTGAGCATGAATTTACTATTGGCCTTCCATCACACATTTTGAGGGCTTCTTCAACGGCTTTAGGGTCCTTACTGTCAATAACTAAAGGAAGATCTGTTGTCTCCATAACCACCTTAACGGCCTCTTTCATAGTAGAAGCCTCATCTATTCCCGGAACTCCAACGTTTACATCCAAAAGATCTGCTCCCTCTTCCGTCTGTTTCTTCGCCTCTTCCTTCACCAGGGAGAAATCACCTTTCTTCAGCGCTTCCTGAAGTTTTTTCTTCCCCGTCGGATTGATCCTTTCGCCTATCATCCTCGTCGGATAACCACTTCCAAGCAAAACCAACCTTGTTCTGCTTGCAACCTTTACCCCTTTAAGGGGATTTCTCTTAACGGGCTTAAGGTTTTTAACTGCCTCTTTAATTGCCCTTATGTGGTCTGGGGTCGTTCCGCAGCAGCCACCTATTATGTTGGCTCCAGCTTTCACGAACTCAACAGCATACTTTCCAAAGGTCTCCGGCGGCTCAGGGTAGATAGTTTTTCCTTCTTTAAGAACGGGAAGGCCTGCGTTTGCATAGACAACAATCGGGGTTTCTGTTACTGAGGCCATTCTCTTTACAAGATCAACAAAACTTTCAGGCCCCAAGGAACAGTTGGCGCCAACTGCTGCAACACTAAAACCTTCAAAGATTGCGGCCGAAACTTCAGGTGGGGTCCCAAGGAGGGTTCTTCCATCTTCCTGGTAGGTCATGCTGACCATTACGGGAAGGTCGCAAACTTCCTGGGCAGCAACAACTGCAGCCTTTGCCTCTTTTGTATCAGACATCGTTTCAATAAGGATAAGGTCTGCTCCGGCTTCGGCTCCCGCCTCTATCTGTTCCTTAAATACGTCAACAATTTCGTCAAAGGTGTAATCACCAACAGGCTCAACGAAAACACCTGTAGGGCCAACGGAAAGGGCAACTAAAGCCTTTCCTTCAGCAACCTCTTTTGCAACCTTCACTCCAGCTGCCGTTAACTCCCTTACCCTATCCTCTAAACCGTAGTGTGATAGCTTTATCCTGTTGCTGCCAAAGGTATTTGTCTCTATTATGTCCGCTCCGGCATTTATGTACTCAGAGTGTATCTCTTTTAAAACGTCTGGCTTTTCTACGTTGAGGAGCTCCGGCGCAAAGTTTACGTTTACCCCCTTCTTCATAAGCATTGTCCCCATCCCACCGTCCAGAACCCAGATTCTGTCAGACTCCAAGAAGGGGTTTTTGGACAAGTTGACCTCCTGAAACGTTTTTAAACTGAAAGGAATTATAACAGTGGGACTGTTTACTCCTTAAAGTGGGAGATTACCCTCTCGGCTTCCTGAAGTATCTGGTCAATTACCCAATCGGGCTTGGGTTTCCCTTTTGGGCAGTAACGCTCTTTCTCAGAGTAGAGACATCCGCAGTACTGCTGACGGTAGAGGCCCTCTGTCTTTGATATCTCTATCCCCTCTTTCCACCCTTCTCTAAAATCAACGTTTAAAAACCTAACGCCGAACTTCCGGGCAGCGTTTTCGGCAAGGGGAACCATGAGCTCTCTCTTCTGGTACTTTGAGTAGAAGAGAGTTGAAGTGAAGGCGTCAAACTTCCCCTTCTTAGCAACGGCTGCAGCCATCTCTAAGCGCATTGAGTAGCAGATTTGACACCTAACGGGCTTTTCTTCTCTGAAGGCAACCGCCCTGAACCACTTTTCAGGCTCATATGTGTCAAAGTAGATAACCTTTATCCCTTCAATCTTTTCTAACTTCTTAACCGTCTCCATCCGCTTAACGAACTCTGTGCAGGGGTGGATGTTGGGGTTATACCAGAGGCCAACTATCTCATACCCCTTCTCTTTCAGCCACTTTATAGGGTAGCAGGCACAGGGAGCACAGCAGATGTGGAGTAGAACTCTCACTCCTCAAGCTCCACGTCAAGGTCTGTTTTAACCTGATTTTTCCCGGAACGCTTTGCAAGGTAAAGGGCTTTATCGGCCTTCTCAATGATTGCCGTTTCGTCAAGACCATCCCTCATCATTGCAAGGCCAACACTGATGGTTACAGGAATCTGGACGTCTTTATACTTAAACAGGTGTTTTTCTATAGAACGTCTGAGCCTCTCAGCAACTCTCAAAGCCTGGCTAAACGTAACGCCGGGCAGGATAATTGCAAACTCCTCTCCACCGTAACGGGCTATAACATCTCTGGCCCTTAACTGGCTCTTCAGGACCCTCGCAAGTTCCTGAAGTACGTAATCGCCAGCCTGGTGGCCGTAGGTATCGTTTATTTTTTTAAAGTCATCAATATCAATCATTATAAGGGCAAAGGGGTAGTTTCTCCGGTAGAAGTCGTTGACCATATCTGAGAGAGCTCTGTCAAAACTTGCTCTATTGGCAACCTGTGTTAGGAAATCAATAGTTGCTTCCTTTTCTTTTTCCTCAAGCTCTTCAGTCAACTTTTTTATCTGGCTGTTTGCCTCCTCTAACCGTTTTTTTAGCTCTTCGTTCTGTTTTCTAATCTCCTTAAGCTCTACAAGAACCTGACTAACCATATCTTTAACAGAACGGTCCTCTACGCTCTGCTCTATTTCCTTAAAGGACTCTTCCTTTTTTGAAAGGTTCCGATTGTGCCTTTCAAGGCTCTCTATCACACTGTCTATCTCAGAAACTATCTCAGAAGCTACCCTCTTTACAAGCTCTTTCTCTTCCGGTTCAACCTCTATAAGGACGCTCTCAACTTCCGTTGCTGTTGGGTATTTCTCCTTGAAGAGTCCCATTATTTCAAGGTCTGAAAGCTTCAGGTCGTTTTCCAGTATGTAGCAGAAGATCTCAAACCAGAGGACGTAGTTTTCAGGTATGAGAGGAATGTTGTTCCTGGCAAGGAAGCGGAGCTCCTCCTTTGCAATTTCCGTTATCTTTTGAAGTTCTGAAGGAGAGAGTTTCTTCTTCTCTCTTACCTGCTTCAGGAGTTTACACTCTATCTTTCTCTCTTCCATATCAGCTCAACCCCCGCTCCCTTAAAGCTGTTCTGAAAGGGCACGCTAAGTTTAACAGATTTTATTCTAACAAAATCAGGATTCCAACGTTTAATAATATTATTTAACAATTCATCCTGAAATTCCTCAATGTAAGTAAAAGTCCTTTCGGAGCTCTCTAACACCGTTTCATAGAGCTTCTGATAGTCAACAAACTCCTGCGAGGAAACTTCCACAGTTAGCTCAATTTCAACTCCCAATTTCCTCTCTTCAGGGTAGACCCCACATTTCAGGTGAAGTTTCAAATCCTCAATAAAAACGGTTCTTCTAACTCTTCCTCTCGGCTGCAATCTTTTCAGCCTCCTTTACCAGCCTTTCTAAAGCCTCTTCCTGAGAAAGCTTATCTATCACTTTTCCCTTAATAAAAAGAATGAAATAATCGCCCGCTCCGGCTATTCCAACATCGGCAAACATCGCCTCTCCGGGGCCGTTTACGGCACAACCCATAACCGCAACTTTTAAAGGAACTTCAATGTGCTCAAGTCTCTTTTCAACTTCTTCTGCCAGGGTTTCTACGTCAACTAAACACCTTCCACACGTAGGGCAGGAGATAACTTCAACTCCCCTCTTTCGGAGCTCCAAAGCCGAGAGAATTTTGTAGGCTATCTTTACCTCTTCCTTTGGATGGGTTGAGAGGGAAATTCTCACTGTATCCCCTATTCCCTCATACAGAAGTATTCCAACTCCAACGGCCGACTTAACGGCCCCGGAGATAAACGTTCCTGCCTCTGTAATCCCTATGTGAATAGGGTAGTCGGTCTTCTCAGCGAAGAGTTTATTTGCAATTACAGTTGTCTTTACCTCTGAACCTTTCAGCGAGAACTTGAGGTTCGTAAAGCCTATATCCTCAAACCGTTTTGCATAGTCAAGGGCAGTTTCCGAAAGGGCTTCTGGGGTGGGAGCTCCATACTTATTCAGGATATTTTTCGGAATTGAGCCGGAGTTTACACCAACCCTTATTGAAACTCCCTTTTCAGCAGCAAGTTTTGCTATCTCCTCTACCTTCCACCACTCTCCAATGTTTCCCGGGTTTATCCTGATGCAGTCGGCTCCGTTCTCTATGGAGAGGAGGGCAAGTTTGTAGTCAAAGTGGATGTCGGCAATAAGGGGAATTGAGATTCTCTTCTTTATCTCAGGTAGAACTTCTGCAGCCCTTACAGATGGGACGGCAACTCTTACAATTTCGCAGCCAACCCTTTCAAGCTCTTTAATCTGGGCAACTGTTGTATCAACGTCTTCGGTGAATGTGTTTGTCATTGATTGAACAACTACGGGGTGGGAGCTCCCTATAGGAACGTTCCCAACCCAAACGGTCTTTGTTTTTCTACGCTCTATCCAGCTCAAAGGGTTCTCCTTTCGGGAATTGGTTATATTTTAACCTCTATGAAAGATAGGGTTAAGAGAAACTTTTCAAGGGCTGCAAAAAACTACGAGAGGTTTTCGGAGTTTCAGGAGAGGGCCGGAAGGGAGCTCCTCAAACTCTACACCCTTGCCGGAAGCCCTAAACCGGTTCTTGACGTTGGAGCCGGAACGGGAAAAATACTGTCTGGCAGTGGAGTTGTCAGCTTAGACATCTCGTTAGAAATGACGAAAACCTGCAGGAAAAGGGGAAATTTATCCGTCTGTGGTGATGGGGAGCTCCTGCCCTTTAAAAACGAAAGCTTTAACGCCGTATTCTCAAACTTCTCACTCCAGTGGACAGACGTTAAAAAGGCTATCTGGGAATCGGAAAGAGTTTTAAAAAAAGGGGGCTGGCTGCTGATTTCTCTTCCCGTTAGAGGAAGCCTTGAAACGGTGTTTAACGCCTGGAAGAAAGCCGCCGGTTCAGTTCCTCTCTTTAAGTTTCCAGAAGAGAAAGAAGTCTTTGACTCTGTTAAAAGGAAGTTTGAAATTGTCTCTTATGAAAGGCTCTTTTTGGAAAAGGAGTTCCAGTCGGCAAGGGAAGCCTTAAAGAGGATAACGGGAATTGGGGCGAGAAACCCTTTCGGGAGAGCTCCATTTAGAGAAGCGAGAAAGTTCAGAGAAATATTAGAGGAGAACCCGAAGGTTGAGTACAGGGTTCTCCTTTTAATGGCAAGGAAACCCTAAATCTCTGCCTCTTTGTGCCTTGAAGCGTGGCACTGGATGTTAACGGCAACGGGAAGAGAGGCAATGTGACAGGGGTACCACTCAATCTTAACGTCTAAAGCTGTAACCTTTCCACCAAAACCTGAAGGGCCGATGCCCAATCTGTTTATCTCCTCAAGGAGCTCCTCTTCAAGCCTTGCATAGCGGGGGTCGGGGTTCCTGTGACCGATAGGCCTTAAAAGTGCCTTTTTGGCAAGGTAGGCCACCTTCTCAAACGTTCCACCTATACCAACACCAACGGTAATCGGCGGGCAGGGGTTTGGGCCTGCATCACTAACAGTTTTTAAAACGAACTTCTTAACTCCCTCTATACCATCTGCAGGCTTGAGCATTGCAAGTCTGCTCATATTCTCACTTCCACCGCCTTTAGCGGCAACGGTGATTTTCACTCTATCGCCGGGAACGATTGAATAGTGAATAACGGCAGGAGTGTTGTTTCCCGTGTTCTTCCTGTCAAAGAGGGGGTCTGAAACGATGGACTTTCTCAAGTACCCTTCAGTATAACCTTCAGCAACCCCTTGATTTAT
>Ga0256831_1000462_pt1 | contig 21155 bp, 18 predicted proteins | sample 132544metaG_FD_189087 | JGI IMG/M metagenome (GOLD analysis project Ga0256831, IMG submission 189087) | Hydrothermal vent microbial communities from Lau Basin, Pacific Ocean - 132-544 | ecosystem: Environmental > Aquatic > Marine > Hydrothermal vents | place: Pacific Ocean: Lau Basin | collected... | reverse complement strand
CGATGACCTGCGGCGTCGCCTCGACGATCTCGCCTTCGACGACGGCGGGCAGCGTCTCGTTCGTTTCCTTCATCATCGTTCCCTCCCTCCGCCCTCCCTTGGGATTACTTCTTGCTCAGCTTGTCGATCTTGTCGAGCAGGTCGGCTACAGATCGGCGCAGCGCGGCGACCTCCTCCTTCAGCGCGGCCACCTCGTCCGGTGGAGCGGGCGGAGCGGGTGGCGGAGGGACGGCAGGCCCGCCGTGGTGATGGTGCGAGTCGCTGTGCGTCGCGCCCCCTGTGGCGACCAGTCGCCCGGCGCGGAAGGCCTCCACCGCCTGCGCGGCGGTCATGCCGGTGGCGATGTAAACCGGCACACCGGCGGCCTGCAGCACGTCGAAGGAGTTGGGGCCGACGTTGCCGCTCAGCACGGCCTGCGCCCCCTGCTGGACGACGAACTGCGCCGCCTGAATCCCCGCGCCGCTGCTGCTCGCCGCCGCCGGATTGGGAACGGCCTGCATCGCGCCGCTCTCCGTCTCCACGAAGAGGAAGTAGGCGCAGCGACCAAAGCGGGAATCGACCTGATCGTTCATTGTCGGACCGGATGCGGTGATAGCGATCTTCATCGGTAAACCTCCTCGAACTTGTGTTCTTCTAACCGGCCAGGCTCTCAGGCCGCCGGTGGGGATGTTTGCATTGCCTGACGGATGGCCTCGGCCAGACGCTGCGGCTCATCCGTGCCGATACGGAAGCGGCGGCCGCTTGCAAGCTGCAACTCGACCGCCTCCAGGCCGGAGACGTTGTAGAGCCAGCCTCCCGGTATCCGGCGAATCCCCCAGCCGTAGTACCAGCGATTGCGCACGACCCGCACATCGCGGATGTCGCCGATGGGGATGATCCGGCGGATGAGGCCGGGGCCGAAGCTCACGACGATCCCGTCGCGCCGAACCTCGACGGTGAGCGAGGCAAAGAGGACGGCACTCGCGATGAGCAGCACCAGGACGAGGCCGAGCGGCAGCCGGGCGGTGCTATCGCCTGCTTGCAGCAGAAGCGCCCCTGTGAGCACAGTGCCAAGCCCAAGCACGACGATGAGGAGCGTGCCGATCTGCCTGTGTCTGTAGAGCGTCATCGTTCACCTCCACGGCTGCAAGGGGCGGGGCGCAGGGCACGCCGACCCTGCACCCCGCAGCGATGCTCACAGATCGCCGAGACGACGCAGGGCCTCGTCGATCTGGGCACGGAGCGCGGCAACCTCCTCGCGCAAGGCGGTAACCTCATCCGCCCGCGGGGGCACGGGAGCGCCGGGAGCGGGCGCAACGGGCGGCACAGGGGCGACGGGTGGCTCATCGACCATCCCCATCGCCGCGGCACGCCAGTAGCCAGGGCCACCGGCCCAGCGGGACCAGGCAGGCCAGCGCCCGTAGGTGCGGTAGTAGTCCAGGCAGGCCCCGCGGCCCCAGCCGCGCCCGTAGCCCATCCCGCGGCCCCAACCACCGAAACCGCGTCCGTATCCACGACCATAGCCATAACCGAACATCGTTCTCACCTCCTTCGTGCAGAACGGTTTTCAACGCAAACGGCCGTAAGCCTCCAGGAAGCGTGCGACCATCTCCTCCAAGGAGCGCATCTCGACGGCCCAGGCATCGAGGATTTCGCGGCCCGCTTCGGTGATGCGGTAGATGCGGCGCGGCGGCCCTTGCCGCGTCTCCACATCCCAATCGGAGGCCACCCAGCCGCGGCTTTCCATCTCCTGCAGCAGCCGGTAGACGGTCTGCGGTGGCATGCCCTCCACGCCGAACCTCGTCTGCAGGCGGCTGAGGAGCGCGTAGCCGTGCCCGGCCTCCTCGGCCAGCAGGAGCAGGATCATCGGCTCGACGATCCGCATCCTGCGGCCCCACCGCCTCCGCGGTCCGCCCCGTCCCCATCCTTGACCTCGCATCATGCACTCCTTTCTCCGTCGCTATGATGATACCATACTATTCACAGAATGTCAATAGTCATCCGGGCTTTTTCCCCGCACGCTGGGCAGCTTTTCCGCGGTTGAGTATAATAGCAGCACACGTGCGCAAACGGCGCACCGCAGGAGGTGCATATGCTCGAAGCGGCGGCATCCTGGCTGTGGAGCCAATACGGCGAAGAGTTGACCAAAGAGGGCATCCGATGGCTCTGGGATCAGGCGCGTTGGAAACAAGCCGAGCAAGCCTACCGCGAGGCGGTGATCGAGCGGTACGGCTTTACCCGCGTCCTGGGCCACCCGGAGCCGCTCCCCTTGGAGGGCATCTTCACCGACCTCTTCATTCTGGACAGGCCGGTCGCCCTGCAACGATACGACCGCGAGAGCCTGGCGGAAGCCTTCGCCCTGCGGAGGCCCCGGCGGCAGACCGACGGCAAGCGGTACCCCGCCCTCAAACTGATCACCGATCCCAATCGCCAACGGCTCCTCATCTTGGGCAAGCCAGGGGCCGGGAAGACGACCCTCCTCCGCTACGTGGCCCTGCAGGCCGCACGGGGGAAGATCGACAAGGTGCCCATCATGGTCACACTGCGGGATTGGGAGGTGAGGGAGCAGACCCTCCTCGACTTCATCGCCCGCGAGTTCGACATCTGCCGCTTCCCGCAGGCCCGCCCCTTCGTCGAACGGCTGCTGCGGGACGGCCGGGCGATCGTCCTCTTCGACGGCCTGGACGAGGTTCCCAGGGCCGAAGGACGCCGCGAGCAGGCCATCGGGCAACTGCGGGACTTCGCCGACCGCTATCCCAGCCAATGCCTCATCACCTGCCGCATTGCCGCCACCGACTACGTCTTCGAGCGGTTCGAGTACGTCGAACTGGCCGACTTCACCGAGGAGCAGATGCGAGCCTACGCCCGGCACTGGTTCGGCCCTCAATCGCGGAAGTGGGAACGCTTCTCGCAGGAATTCTTCGAGAAGGAGGAGCACGCCCCCCTGCGCGAACTGGGCCGCACCCCGCTCCTCCTCTCCCTCATCTGCCTAGCCTTCGACGAGACGCAGGAGCTTGCGCCCCGCCGGGCGGAAATATACGAGGAAGCAGTGGACGCGCTGCTGAAGAAGTGGGATGCCATCCGTCAGATTCGGCGCGACACCATCTACAAAGACCTGACGGTGGGCCGCAAGCGGCAACTCTTCTCCCGCATCGCCGCCGAGTCCTTCGACGCGGGGCAGTATGTCTTCCGCAGGCGGGAACTGGTGGCGAAGATCGTCGCTTTCCTCCGGCGGCTGCCCCATCCACCGGACGAGATGGACGAGGACGTCGGCACGGATGTCCTGCGGGCCATCGTCGCCCAGCACGGCATCTTCGTCGAGCAGGCCCATGCCCTCTACACCTTCGCCCACCTCACCTTCCAGGAGTACTTCACCGCCCGCTACATCGTCCAGAACGCCGCCTCCGGCACGCTCGACCGGCTGATGGCCCACATCGGCGACGACCGCTGGCGGGAGGTCTTCCTCCTCACCGCCAGCCTGCTGGACGACGCTGCGCCCTTCTTCGAGCGTATTCAGCGGACGCTGGATGAACTCGCCGCCGGAGACAAAACGCTCTCCCGCCTGCTGGCGTGGGCAGCGCAGGAAGCGGAGCGGGTCGCTGTGGATGGCAACTCGGCGACGGTACGGGCATTCTATTTTTATTGGACCCTCTCCCTCGCCGAGTATCTCACCCTCGCCCGCGACCATGATCTCAACCACGCTCGCGCTCTCAACCGCGCTCTTGCCCACGCCTTGGCTCTCACTCACGATCTTGCATACGACCTCGTCCGCATCCTCAACACCACCCTCGCGCTCATCCTTGCCCTTGACCGCTCCCGTGCTTTCGCTTATGCCCTCAACCATGCTCTTGACCATGTCCTCGACCGTGCCCGCACCTACCCGTGCTCAGAGCTGGACCTCACGCCGCTTGACGTTCTGTTGGTTGCGATCTCTCTCCCTGCTCTCTCCCAAGACAAGCGGCCTCCCTTCGCTCTTCGTTTGGCCGAGGTTCTCGCCACGCTGCGGGAGCGCCTTCGGGAGGGTGAGCACGCCCCCCTGCGCCACGTGCTGATGACCCTCCCGCTCCCGGAGGAGAACTGGGGCGATGACGAATGGCAGATTTTCCATACCGCCCTGCAGGAAGGGCTGCAAGAGGAATTCGGCATCGAATCATTCTGGACGTTGGACGCAGAAAACCTGACGCGCTACCTCGAAGGCAGCCAGCTTTTCTCGGAATGTCTGGAGCAGGCCGCCGTCGAGGACCGCGAGGCCATCAAGGCGCGGCTGCTCCGTCCACCCGTCCGCTGAGGGAGCGTCGCCCTATGCCCGCCTTCCGCAGCCCGCAACGCAACCGCCGACAAGCACGAGACGGCCACAGCCATCCCTCCCCGGCCGCAAAGGAGCCGAGCCAATGGAGACGTTGAGCCTTTCAGGGTGGCTAACCATCGCCGTCGTCGCCATCTCGACGCTGGTCTTCATCTCCGACAGCCTCCGCCCCGATCTGGTGGCCCTGCTGGTGATGGTCGCCCTGCCGGTGCTGGGGCTGGTCTCCCCCCAGAAGGCGGTGGGGAGCTTCGGCAGCCCGATCGTCGTGACGCTGATGGCCGTCTTCATCCTCGGGCGGGCGCTCACGGCGACGGGGGTCGGCCATTACATCGCGGGCAAGCTCTACCGACTGACGCAGGAGAGCTGCTCACGCCTGCGGGTCGGGCTGATGCTCGCGGGGATGATGATGTCGCTCTTTATGAACAACGTTACGGCAGCCGCCGTCCTCATCCCCGCGGCGATGGAGGTGGCCCGCAAGCAGAAGACGCCGCCATCCCAGATTCTCCTCCCGCTGGCCTACGCGACCCAGTTGGCCGGTATGGCGACGCTCTTCACCACGGCCAACCTCATCGCCAGCGGCCTGCTGGCCTCGGCGGGCTACGCCCCCTTCGGCGTCCTCGACTTCCTCCCCATCGGCGGCCTCGTCGCGCTGACGGGGTTGCTCTACTTAGCGCTGATCGGCTGGCGGCTGCTGCCGAAGCGCACCGCGCACGAGGCGGAGCAGGATGCTTCCCTGCAGGAGCCGGGCGAACTGCTGGAGTTCTACGCCCTCCCGGAGCGGCTGTGGATCGTGAAAGTGCTGCCCCAATCCGCCCTCGTCGGCAAGCGGCTGAGCGAAAGCGGCATCGGCGAGCAGTGGGGCCTCTGTGTCCTGGCTATGCGGGGGGAAGAGGGGCATTTCCGCCTCGTCACCCCGGAGGATCGCCTCTCCGCCGGAACGGAACTGCTCATCTCCGGACGGGAGGAGCGCATCCGCGCCCTGGAACCGCTGGGCCTGCAGGCCGAGGAGGCCAATCTCCCTTCCGAGGCGATGCTGCCGGGGGATAGCGCCCTGATGGAGGTGCTCATCCCGCCGCGCTCGCGGGCGGTGGGCAAGACGCTGCGCGATCTCCGCTTCCGCCAGCGGTACGGTCTTTCGGGCGTTGCGCTCTGGCGAGAGGGGCGTCATCTGCGCACCGATGTCGGCGGCATGCCGCTGCGCTTCGGCGATGCGCTCCTCGTCTACGGTCCCGAGCGCAACCTCGCCCTGCTCAAAAACGACCAGGACTTCCTCCCGCTGGCCGAGCCGGTCTCCTACGGGCGCACCTCGAAGGCGGGGTGGGCGGTCGGCATCTTCCTGGCATCGCTCGTGCTGACGGCGGTCCACCTGCTGCCGGTGGAGATCGCCCTCCTGGCGGGGGCGGCGCTGGTCGTCCTCGCCGGGGCGCTTTCGATGGACGAAGCCTACCGCGCCATCGACTGGCGCTCGGTCTTCATCATCGCGGGGATGATCCCGGCGGGCGTGGCGCTGAGCAAGAGCGGCGCGGCGGCCTGGCTGGCCATGCACGTCCTGCACCTGCTCGCCCCCTGGGGGAAGGCGGGGATCGTCATCGGCTTCTTGGGGATGACCGGCGTGCTGACGCAACTCATCCCCGGCGGGGCGGCGATCCCCGCGCTGCTCGTCCCCATCGCCATCCACGCCGCCGAACAGAGCGGCATCTCGCCGCGCCTGCTGGCGCAGGCCATCGCCATCGTCACCGGCGCATCCTTTATGACCCCCTTCAGCCATCCGGCCAACCTGCTGGTGATGGGGCCGGGGGGCTATCGCAGCCGCGACTACTTCCGCGCCGGTCTCCCGCTGGTCGTGGTCGTCGTGGTGGCTACGACGCTCCTCGTTCTTCTGCGTCTGTAGGCCGGCTCAGCAGGCGGTGGAGGGCCTGCTGCTTGCCCGCCCGCACCAGTGCCAGCACCTCATCCTCCGCCTGGAGGAGGGTATCCCCGCGCGGGACGATGATCTCATCGTTGCGAATGATGGAGACGAGGAGGCAGTCGCGGGGGATTTCCAGGTCGCGCACCGCCTTGCCCTCGGCGGGCGCACCGGCTTCGACCTTCTCGGTTACGAGGGCCATCTTCCCTTCGCGCAGGCGGAGGAGCGTCATCATATCGCCCAGCGACATCTGCTCGGCGATCATCTTCGCCAGCAGATCGGCCTGGTTGAGCGCCACATCCACCCCCATCTCCGGCGTGAAGAGCCAGGCATTCTTGGGGTTGTTGATCCGCCCGATGATGCGCGGCACGTGATAGAGTTTGCGCCCCAACATCGCCACGGTGAGATTGGTCTCGTCATCGCCCGTTACGGTGACGAGGACATCGGTCTCGCGGATGCCCGCCAGCTCCAGCGTCTTGAGCTGCGTCCCGTCGCCGTCGAGGATGACCTCGGTAGGCAGTTCGCGGTGCAGGCGAGAGAGGACGTGGGGACGCTGCTCGACGACGATCACCTCGTAACCATCCTCCAGCAGAAGATGGGCCAGATGGGAACCGACTTTGCCACCACCCACAATCAACACACGCATCAGAAAGCCTCCGTCTGGACATCGTAGGAGCGCAGCCAGCGCCGAAAGTCCTCCAGCGCATCGGCACGCATCGTCAGGCGTACCATCTCCACATCCTCCAGCGTGCGCTCCGGCTGCGGCAAGACCGCCTTCCCGCCGACGATGAGCGCCGTGGGCGTCCAGGCCCCCTCCCGCTGCAGATCGGCCACCTTCAGCGCGGCCAACTCCGGCCCGACGCTCAACTCCACGTCCACGACCTCGCCATGCCCCAGCGAGGCGCTGATCTGGAGCGTCGGATGGCAGAGGATCTGCTCCAGACGGCGGACGCGCCACGAGACGGAGGTTACCGTCGGCACGCCGAGGATGGCGTAGAGCGGCTCCCGCTCCGGGCTGAAGAGGCGGGCGACGACGCGGGGGATGTTGTAGTGGCGCTTGGCGATCGTCGCGGTGATGAGGTTAGCATCCTCATCGTCCGTCACCACGGCAACGGCATCCGCCTCCTCGATCCCTGCGCGGCGCAGGGCATCGTGGTCGAAGGCCACGCCGGTAATCGTCCGTCCGACGAAATCATCGCCCAAGCGGCTAAAGGCGTTGGGATCATCGTCAATGACGGCGACCGCGTGCCCGCGCTCGACCAGCGTGCGGGCCAGGGTCGCGCCGGTACGTCCACAGCCGATCACGATCACATTCATCGTCTCACCTCACTGAACTTCACTGATGAAGATGGAAAGGCACATCGGTAACCATCACCTCGCGGCGGAAGAGGAAGGCGGCGTGGATGAGGATGGCCGTCTGATTGTGCAGGAGCCGGTGCCACCACTTGACGGGGACGAACTGCGGCAGGACGATCGTCACCACCTGATCGCGGCGGCGACGGTCGTCGATGCGCGTAACGTAGCGCACCAGCGGGCGCACCAGCGAGCGATAGGGCGAGGGCAGCACCTCCAGGCGGACGCCGTTGCCCCACGCCTTCCACTTCTTGAGCACCTTCTCCGTCTTCGTCGGGTCGGTCTCCACGTAGACGGCGGTAACGTCATCGGAGATGGAAAGGGCGTAGTTGAGCGCCACCAGCACGCCGCGATGGACGTCGCCGATGGGCACGACGACGCGATGACGCCGGATAGGCGGCGGCGAGCCGGTGGATTCCAGCGAAAGCTGCCGCGCCACATCCTGATAGTGGCGGTGGACGGCGAGGAAGAAGGAGATGAAGACGGGGATCCACAGGAGCACCATCCACGCGCCGTAGATGAACTTCGTCGCCGCGAAGACGAGGAAGACGACGCCGGTGGCGAAAGCGCCGATGCCGTTGATCGCCGCCTTGATCTGCCAGCCCGGCGTGCGCAGCTTGAACCAGCGCCGCACCATCCCCGACTGGGAGAGGGTGAAGGAGAGGAAGACGCCGACGGCGTAGAGCGGGATGAGGCGCGTCGTTTCGCCCTGGAAGATGACGACGAGGGCGGAGGAGAGCAGCCCTAAGGTGATGATGCCGTTGGAGAAGACGAGGCGGTCGCCGATGTTGCCGAACTGCGTCGGCATATAGCGATCGCGGGCGAGGATGGAGGAGAGGCGCGGGAAGTCGGAGAAGCTGGTATTCGCCGCCAGGATGAGGATGAGCATCGTCGCCGCCTGGAGCAGGTAGTACATCACCGAGCCATCACCGAAGATGAAGCGCCCAAGCTGGGAGACCAGCGTCTCGTGCGTCATCTCGTTGGGGACGATGCCGAACTGGTAGGAAAGGAAGGTAATCCCCAGGAACATCGTGATGAGCAGCGAGGCCATCGCGATCAGCGTCTGCGCCGCGTTCTTCGCCTCCGGCGGTTTGAAGGCGGGGATGCCGTCGCTGATCGCCTCGACGCCGGTCAGCGCCGCGCAGCCGCTGGAGAAGGCCCGCAGGATGAGGAAGAGCGTCAGGCCCTGCTGCGCCTCGTACTGGATGCGCGGCGGCATCGGCAGCGGCACGCCGGTCGTCTTGAGCACGTACCAGCGGTACAACCCCGTCCCCAACATCGCCAGCATAATGGCGATGAACATATAGGTCGGGATGGCGAAGATCGTCCCGGACTCGCGGATGCCGCGCAGATTGAGCAACATGATCAGGCCGATGAAGAAGAGCGCCAGCGCCACGCGGTAGGGATAGAGCGGCGGATAGGCCGAAGTGAGCGCGGCCACCCCCGCACTGACGCTCACCGCCACCGTGAGCACGTAGTCGGTGAGCAGGGCCGCCGCCGCCGTCAGACCGGGCAGCTCGCCCAGGTTCTCGTGCGTGACGATGTACGCGCCGCCGCCGGTCGGATAGGCGTGGATCGTCTGCTCGTAGGAGAAGGCGACGATGACCAGCAGCGTCGCAATCGCCAGCGCCAGCGGCCACGCCAGGTGAATGGCCTGGCTGCCGGCGAGGATGAGCACGAGCATAATCTCCTCGGTCGCGTAAGCGGTCGAGGAGAGGGCGTCGGAGGCGAAGACGGCCAGCGCCTTGACCTTGGTCAGCCGCTCATGGATCGCCTGCGCGGTCGAGAGCGGATCGCCGATCAACAGGCGGCGCAAGCTGAACTTGCGCGTTTCCTCCTCTTCGTAGAGCAAGGTATCGTCCCTCATCGATTCTCCTTCTCCTGCCTCGGAAATAAGGAACGCCGTGTGATGATGACACAAAACAAGCCCCCACCCCTTGGGAGGTGAAGGCCCCAGCCCTTCGATTGTACTCATCTCCGACGGCACGTCAACGTTCTCGCGGGGGACGGGAGGGACACAAAACAGCCGATCTCCCCGTGTGGGGAGATCGGCTCAAGCAAGGAGGTGAGAGATCTACTGTTGGTCGCGTCGATAGCGCAGGATTTTCTGCCGCGCCGCATAGACCTCGTCCAGACGACGGACGGGGGCATTGTGCGGGGCTTCGTGCAGCAGGTCGGGATCGGTCTTGGCCTCCTCGGCGATCTTGAGGAGGATGTCGGCGTAGCGATCGACTTCTTGCTTGCTCTCCGTCTCCGTCGGCTCGATCATCAGTGCCTCGTGGACGATGAGCGGGAAGTAGTTGGTCGGCGGATGGACGCCGTAGTCGATGAGGCGCTTGGCGATGTCCAGCGCCCGCACGCCGGGGGCATCCTCGAAGCGCCCCTCGACGACGAATTCGTGCTTGCAGATGCGGTCGTAGGGGAGCGGATAGACGTCGCGGATGCGGCTGAGGAGGTAGTTGGCATTGAGCACGGCGTGCTCGGCAGCGCGGCGGACGCCCTCATCACCCAGCATGCGGATGTAGGTGTAGGCCTTGATCATCACCGAGAAGTGTCCCCAGAAGGACTTGACCCGTCCGATGCTCTTGGGCGGATCGTAGAAGGTGTAGAGGGGCGCTTCCTCTTCCGCGTCCTCCTCCTTCACCACGATGGGGGCGGGGAGGAAGTCGGCCAGCTTGGCCACGACGCCGACGGGGCCGCTGCCGGGGCCACCGCCGCCGTGCGGGGTGCTGAAGGTCTTGTGCAGGTTGAAGTGCATCACATCGATGCCGATCTCGGCGGGGCGCATGATGCCCATCAGCGCGTTCATATTCGCCCCGTCGCCGTAGACCAGGCCGCCTGCCTCGTGGACCATCTGGCAGATCGCCTCCAGGTTTTCGTCGAAGAGGCCCAGCGTGTTGGGGTTGGTGATCATGATGCCGATGAGGCGCTCGTTCATATACGCCTTCATCGCCTCCAGATCGACGTTCCCCCGTGCATCGGAGGGGATTTCGACGACGCGCAAGCCGCTCATACTGGTGGAGGCGGGGTTGGTGCCGTGCGCCGAGTCGGGGATGAGCATCGTGTCGCGCTGGGTCTCGCCGCGATCGAGGTGGTACTTGCGCATGATGAGGACGCCGGTCAGCTCGCCGTGGGCACCGGCTGCCGGCTGCAGGGAGATGGCGTCGAAGCCGGAGATGGCCTTCAACTGCTCCTGCAGGTGGTACATCAGATAGAGCGCGCCCTGGACGGTCAGTTCATCCTGCAGCGGGTGGATGCCGACGAAGCCGGGCAGCCGCGCGGCCACCTCGTTGATCTTGGGGTTGTACTTCATCGTGCAGGAGCCGAGCGGGTAGATGCCCTTATCGACGGCGTAGTTGAGCTGCGAAAGGCGCAGGTAGTGGCGGACGACATCGACCTCGCTCACTTCGGGAAGCGGGAGATCGTCGCGCAGGAGGTCGGCGGGCAACTCGCTTTCCGGCACGTCCAGCTCGGGGAGACGCACGCCCTTGCGACCGGGAATCGAAAGTTCGAAGATCAAAGGCTCGGTCATGCTTCCACCTCCACCTGATGGTAATCCGCGAACGCCCGGAGGGCCTCGACGAAGTCGTCGATCTCATCACGACCGTTCATCTCCGTAACGGCGACGAGCATATGGCGGGCCAGATGCGGGTAGTCACGGCTGAGATCGTAGCCGCCGATGATCTCGTAGTCCCATTCGTTGAGCAGGAAGTCGTTGATCTCCGCAACGGGCGCGGGGCATTCGACGACGAATTCGTTGAAGAAGGGCTTGTCGGCGACGACGGTGTATCCGGGCAGGGCAGCGATGCGCTCGGCGGCGTAGTGGGCCTTGTGGTAGTTGGCGAGGGCGACCTTGCGCAGGCCGTCCTTGCCCAAGGCGGAAAGGTAGACGGTTGCGGCCAGCGTCATAATCCCCTGGTTGGAGCAGATGTTGGAGGTGGCGCGATGGCGGCGGATGTGCTGCTCGCGGCTGGTCAGCGTGAGGACGAAGCCGCGCTTGCCTTCCACGTCCTTCGTCTCGCCGACGATACGCCCCGCCATCTGGTGGACGTAGCGCATCTTGGTGGCGTAGAAGCCTAACGTCGGGCCGCCGAAGTTCAGCCCCAGGCCGAGCGGCTGCCCGTCGCCGAAGACGATGTCCGCGCCGTACTCGCCGGGCGGTTTGAGCAGCCCCAGGCTGATGGGATTGACGGCGACGGCGAGGAGCGCCTTCTTGCCGCGTGTGTGCACCTCGTCGGCCAGCCCTTCCAGCGGCTCGATCTCGCCGAAGAAGTTGGGGGTCTGGACGATGAAGGCGAAGGTCTGCTCGTCCACCATCTCGACGACCTCCTCCAGCGGCTTCTCCAGCGCCTCGTCGCCGACGATCTCCAGCCCCATCCCCTGTGTGTAGGTGCGGATGACCTCGCGGTAGTGCGGGTGGAGCGTGGGGGCAAGGACGACCTTCTTGCGCTTGCCGCGGAAGACGTTGTAGGCCTGGATGACGGCCTCGGCGGCGGCGGTCGCCCCGTCGTAATGGCTGGCGTTGGCGACCTCCATCCCCGTCAGATCGCAGATGAGCGACTGGTACTCGAAGATAGCGGTCAGCGTCCCCTGGCTGATCTCTGCCTGATAGGGGGTGTAGGCCGTGTAGAACTCCCCTCGGCTGAGGACGTAATCCACCACGGCGGGGACCCAATGGCGATAGATGCCCGCGCCCAAGAAGGTGGGGGTGCGATAGGCGTTGAGGTTGGCCTCGGAAAGTTCCTGAAGCTCCTCCAGTACCTCCATCTCGGTGAGCGGGGCTTCCAGCCCCAGGGTGGGGTAGCGATACTTGGCCGGTACGTCGTAGAAGAGATCGTCCATCTTCTCGACGCCGATGGCCTTGAGCATCGCCTGACGTTCTTCTTCCGTGTGCGGTACGAAGACCATAGACGACTCCTTTTCGTACAAGAAAATCAAGCCCATAGCGGGCTTGATGTGAACTTAGTGGGCCTCTTCTTCGGCAACGACCTTCTCGTAGTCCTCCGGCGTGAGAAGCTCGTCCATCTCTCCGGCATCGTCGGGCCTGACCTTGATCAGCCACCCCTCGCCGAAGGGATCGCTGTTGACGAGTTCCGGTTCGTCCTCCAGCTTTTCGTTGACGGCGACGACCTCTCCGCTGACCGGAGCGTAGATGTCGGAGGCGGCCTTCACCGACTCGACGACGCCGAAAGCCTCGCCTTTGGTGATCTCATCGCCCTCTTCCGGCAGTTCGACGTAGACGATGTCCGAAAGCGTCTGCTGCGCATAATCGGTGATGCCGATGACGATGAGGTCATCCTCCTTGCGTGCCCACTCGTGGCTCTTGGTGTAACGACATTGCGGATCGATTTTCATCTTCTCCTCCCGAAATGGTAGATGATATGCCGATCTTGTGGGGGAAGCTCCCCCTGCTGCAGTATAAACCCAAGCATTCCGCTGGCAACCTACCCCGCCGGATAGTTCACCAGCCGCCAGAGCAACTCGAACTCCTGGTAGAGCTTGGTCTCGCGTTCGCCCGGCAGCCGCGGGATGACGACATCGGGTTGACGGGGTAGAGCGGTCATATCGTTCTCTCCCGCCATCCCCGTTATGTCGTTGAAGACGATGCGAATCCGCGAAGGGTTGACGCCCAGGCTCGGCAACGTCTCGAAGGCCATCGTCGTCAAAACGCGGCTTTCGAGACGGCTTGTGGCCACCAGGCAGATCCAGTCGAAATGCGGGAACGCCTTCCATTCCAGGGGTAACGCGCCCTTGTCCAGATCGACGATGACGAAGTAATTGTCCGCCTTCAGGGTCTGCAACAGCCGCACGAAAGAGAGCGGATCGACCTTGTCCAGAGGAACAGGCGAAGCGGGAGAAGGGATGAAGGAGAAGTTGAGAGGATGCTGCATCGTATATCGCCCGATGGTCACCAGGTTGATCTCCTCCGGCGGATGGGCCAGCAGGCTCAAGAGATGGTAGTTGCTATTGGTGTGGGAATGAACGCTGAAGTAACTGACGGGATAGGAGAGGTCGAGGAACTGGACGGGGCGATCACTGTACTGTGCCGCATAGGCCGCCAGGTTAAGGGCGATGGTACTGACTCCCGTCCCGCCCGCGAAGGAGAGCACACCCACGGCGATACCCTCTTCGTTGCTCTCCTGGGCGCGACGAATGCGCTCGATGCGCTGCAGGGCGGCCTGGATGCGCACTTTCAATTCTTCGTGGGATATTTTGACTTTGTTGATGAAGTCGTCCGCGCCGCTGTTGAAAGCCTTGCTGCGTGCGTCGAAACCGTCGAGGACGGTGAGGAAGATGATGGGGATGGTGGCGAATCGGGCATCCTTGTGAAGCTGCTGGGCGGCGGTGTAACCGGTCATCTTGGGCAGCATCACGTCCATCAGGATGAGATCGGGGAGAATCTCTCGTGCGCGGGTAATGCCTTCCTCGCCGTCCTTGGCCCAATAGGCCTCGTACCCCCATCGTCGCAAGAGCACCTGGTACATCCGTCCGGCATCGGCGTCATCTTCGATGATGAGGATTCGCTTTTTCTTGTGTTCGCTGGCCATAGTTCGACTCCCTGTGCTGAGCTAAAACGTACCTACACGATCGAGACGGCGGGGTTCTCCCGAGGTGGTGCTTCCTCTTGAACAGGGATGAGGATGCTAAAGGTACTACCTTTGTTGAGCTCGCTCTGGACTTCGATGCGCCCGCCGTGCAATTCGACGATACGGCGCGAGATAGTAAGACCAAGACCGGTACCTTTGATATCTCGCACACGGGGGTTGCTGGAACGGAAGAATTTGGTAAAAAGCCGCTTCATATCCTCCTCTGAAATGCCGATGCCACTGTCGATAACGTCCCACCGCACGTAGTGGATTCCCTCCTCCTCCCACCGGTAAAGGCGAAAGATGATGCGTCCACCTTCCGGCGTGTACTTGTGCGCATTGCTGAGCAGGTTGGTCAATACCTGCACCAGCCGCCCGTGGTCGCCGTAGATGGCCGGCAGATCGCTTTCGATCTCCACCTGCAAATGCTGCCCCTTGGCCTCGATAGGCTGACGGAAGGCGTTGATCGCATCCTCGGAGACGGCTTCCGGGTGTATGGTGCGCATATCGAGCCGCAGCCGCCCTGCCTCCAAACGGGAGATATCGAGCAGGTCGCTGACGAGACGGTTCATCCGTTCGACGTTGGAGCGCACGACCTGCAGGAACATCATCTGCTGGTCGGTGAGCGGACCGGCCAATCCTTTCATCAGCAGATCGACGTACCCCTTCATCGACGTCATCGGCTGTTTCAATTCGTGGGAGACGAAGGAGATGAACTCCGTCTTCGCCTGATTGGCCCGCTGCACCTGCTGGAAGAGGCGGGCGTTGTCGATGGCGATGGCAGCATGCTCGATGAGGCGGTTGATGGACTCGATGGATTCATCGTTGAAGCAGGAAGGGTCTTCCGACTCCAGCGCCAACACGCCGATGACGCGGTTTTCCCGGCGGATAGGGATGGTCAACTGCGCACGCATGCCCGGCAGCGACGGCTCGTAGTGCGGGTCCTGCGTAACGTCGGTAACGAGGGACGGCTTCCCCTGCCGGACCGTCCAGCCGATGAGCCCCCGATTCAAGGGCCAGAGGGCATCTTCCTGATAGCGGTTGATGATCTCCTCCGGATAGCCTTTGTGGGCGAGGAACTGCAAGCCGGGTTCGCCGTCGCCCTCATCGTGATAGGCGGCGATCAGCCCGATATTGGCCCTGGTGATGCGCAAGGCCCAGTCCAGCGTCTGCGACATGACCTCCCGGTAGTCGAGGGTGGCGTTGAGCTGACGGTCGATATGCTGCATAAAGGTCAGTTCCTCGACGCGGCGGCGCAGAGCCTGGTCGGTGCTGGTGAAGAGGCGGGCGTTTTCGATGGCGATGGCGGCCTGCGATCCAAAGGAAAGGAGCAACTCGGCGTTCTCCTCGTCGAATTTCGCGCCGTCCTTGCGGTTGACGGCCTCCAGCACGCCGATGGTGCGCCCGCGCACGCTCAGGGGCACGGCGAGGATGGAACGTGTTACGAAGTCCGACTTTTGATCGAAGGCGCGGTACCAACTGCTCTCCTGGCGCACATCATTGGCGATGATCGGCTTGTTGCTGGAGAAGCAGTTGCCCGCGATCCCCTTGCCTGCAGGGACTTTCATCCCGCGAAGCTGCTCGCCCGCCGGGCCGCTGGAGATGCGGAAGACGAGGTCGCCGCTGTCCTCATCAAGGAGGAGCAACGATCCCCCCTCGGCATTGAGCAGCGAGGCGGCATAACGGACGACCAACTCGAGCACTTCGTCGATATTCAGGCTGGAGGCCAGCAGACGACCGATCTCATTGAGGGTCTTCAACTGATGCGCGCGGGCCTCGAGCCGGGCCTGGAGCCGCCGCCGCTCGATGGCGGAGGCGGTGTAGGAGGCAACGGTTACGAGGAAGCTCTCGTCCTCCTCCGTGAACGTCATATCGTCGCCGTCCGAGGCCATACTCATCACGCCGATGATGGCATCGCGCCCGGGCAAAGGCACGCCCATCCATGCCTTCAGCGGTTGGAGTGGCTCGAGATGACGCCGCTCGCATTCGGCAACGTAATCATCGGTGCGGATGGTGATCCCCGTACGGGCGATGACGCCGACCAGCCCCTCCTCCACAGGAATGCCTTGCGTCATATAGATGCGCTCGCCTTGGCGGACGACAAAGACGCGCCGAAGTTGGGTGCGATCTTCATCGAGAAGGAGAACACAGAAATTGGGGGTCGGGATGACGCGCTGGAGCTGCGTGTAAATCAGTTCCAGGATATCGTCGAGCGGCTGATCGAAATTCAGCGCCTGGGCAATGAGATGAAGTGAACGCAATTCGCGTTCTCTCCGTGCACTGGCCTCCAGGCGCTCTTGTGCCGGCTGCGCTGATCTCATACCCCCTAACTCCTTCCGCACCCCCTGGGGCTCAAGGCTCATCCCTTACATTGTAACACGCTGTGGGGATGATGGCAAACGTTTGTCCGGCCATTTCGCGGCCTTTAACTTTTCCGTAACTCCGATGAAACCGCCCACCGGGCACTCTATGTTATGGTAGAAGCGCTGATAAAGGCGATGCCCAAATGACACATTGGATTCTAACGACACCGGAGGGTTTCTCTCTCGCGCACCTGCTCCAACGATCGAGCAGCCTCATCCTGCCGCCCTTCCACAGCAGCTACAACGGCGACCTGGATCGGGTGGAGCGGCTCTCCTCGGGCAGGACGGTGCGCTTCTCCATCTCGGAGGCAAGCGCGGGCGTCCAGGTGCGCGTCGATGAGCGGCTGAGCGGCGAGGAGCGGGAAGAGCTCAGCCGCAAGGTGTGGCGCATGCTCCGCCTGGGAGAGGATTTCCGCGACTTCTTCGCCCTGCTGGAAGGGGAAACATTGCGCCCGCTGCTGCCCTTCCTCGAGGAAGGGGCCCGCTTCCTGCGCGGCACGACGCTCCTCGAGGACATGGTCAAAGCCTTCGTGCTCACCACGCGCCCGCTGGCGCTGGCCGTCTATCGACTGTCGCAACTCGTCGAACAATTGGGCGATCCTTGGCCGAGCAATCCCACGCGCCACGCCTTCCCTTCGGCTGTGCAGATTCTGCAATCGCTGCGTCTCCTCTACGACATCCTGGGCGAAGAGACAGGAGCCGAATTGCGGGCTCTGCTCGCCGCCTACCTGACGGCCGAGGATCGGCTCCTCACCCTGGAGCGGCGGGACTTCTCCTCGGTCGTCGTCGCCGCACAGTTCCAGGTCCTTCCCGGCATCACCGAATGTCGCCTGGCGCTGATTATGTTCTCGCTGGGGCACTACGCCTACATTCCCTCCGATCTGTGCGCCTGGTCATGCTGGCACCGCAAGCCGGCACCGGACGGTGTGGATGCGGAGACGATCGCGGAACTCTGTGCCCCGTGGCAACCGTGGGGCGGATTGGTCTATCTCCTCTGGGATTGGAACCGGCTCCTGGACCCCACCTACGAAGGCCATCTGGCCCTTCACAACTGAGCCGAAGCGAAAGGAGCACGCCCGGGCGGGCGTGCTCCGTGCCACGCCACAGGGCTACAGGTTGTAGAGCTTCTTCAGCAAAGCGATGTCGGCATCGACCATCATCCCGATGAGCTGCTCGAAGGAGACCTCCGGCTCCCAGCCGAGCGTGCGCTTCGCCTTGCTCGGGTCGGCGACGAGCAGATCGACCTCCGCCGGGCGCATAAAGCGCGGGTCCTGCACGACGTAATCCCGCCAGTCCAGCCCCACGTGGGAAAAGGCCGCTTCGCAGAGCTGCTGCACCGAATGCGTCTCGCCCGTGCCGACGACGTAGTCATCGGGCCGATCCTGCTGGAGCATCAGCCACATCGCCCGCACGTAATCACCCGCAAACCCCCAGTCCCGCTTGGAATCCAGATTCCCCAAGGCGACCTTGTCCGTCAGCCCCAGCTTGATCTTCGCCACGTGGTAGGTTACCTTCCGCGTGACGAACTCCAGCCCTCGCCGGGGAGATTCGTGATTGAAGAGAATGCCGGAGACGGCGAAGAGCCCGTAGGATTCGCGGTAGTTGACGGTGATCCAGTGGCCGTAGACCTTCGCCACGCCGTAGGGCGAACGCGGGTAGAAGGGCGTCGTCTCCCGCTGCGGCACCTCGCGCACCTTGCCGAACATCTCGCTGCTGCTCGCCTGGTAGAAGCGTATCTCCGGATCGACGGTGCGGATGGCTTCCAGGACGCGCGTAACGCCCAGCGCTGTAACCTCGCCGGTGAAAACTGGCTGCTGCCACGAGGTCGGCACGAAGGACTGGGCCGCCAGGTTGTACACCTCCTGCGGGCGATGCTCGCGCAAGATGTTGATCAGCGACCCCTGATCCAGCAAATCGCCGGAGACCAGCGTAACCTTGTCCTGAATGTGGCGGATACGCTCGAAGTTGACCGTGCTGCTGCGGCGAACCATCCCGATGACCTCGTACCCCTTCGTCAGGAGGAACTCGGCCAGATAGGAACCGTCCTGTCCGGTGATGCCGGTGATCAAAGCCCGTTTCTTCGCCATACCTCTCCTTTCTGCTCTCGTGAAGGCTACGCCGTGCGGCTCACGCCGACTCTGGCCCGCCACTCGTTCAAGACATCGCGCAAGGTCTGCTCGAAGGGAATCTCCGGTCGCCAGCCGATGGCCGCTTCCAGCTTGGCATAGCTGCCGTAGATGAGGGGCACATCGGCGGGGCGGTAGCGCTGCGGATCGATCTCCACGCTGATCGCCACCTCGGTCAGCGCCAGCAGCCCGTCCAGAATCGACTGGATGGAGCGCGGCGTGCCGGAGGCGACGTTGTACACCTCTCCCGGCTCGCCGCGGAGGATCAGGCCCTCGTAGGCCCGCACCACATCGCGCACGTCGGTAAAGTCCCGCGAGGGGCTGAGATTCCCCACGCGCATCACCGGCGGCTGCTTCCCCGCCTCGATGCGGGCGATCTGCGCGGCGAAGGCGGCGATGACGAAGCGCTCGGACTGCCCCGGCCCCGCGTGATTGAAGGGCCGAACGCGCATCACCGGCAGGCCATAGCTGATGAAGTACTGGTACCCCATCACATCCTGTGCGACCTTGCTCACGCTGTAGGGATTTTCCGGCCTGAGCGGGGAACGCTCCGTGAACGGCAGAGCCTCCTCCGGCGCACGGCCGTACTCCTCGCCGGAGCCGATGACGAGCACACGCGGCTTCAGCCCCAGGCGGACGCAGCCTTCCAGCAGGTTGAGTTGGCTGCGAATGTTGTTCTCCAGCGTCCCCCAGGGGTCGCGGTAGGCGGTCGGGACGTGCGATTGCGCGGCCAGATGGATGATGGCCTCCGGACGGCTCTCTTCCAGCAGCGCACGCACCGCCGCCGCATCGCGCAGATCGATGGGGACGATGCTCTCGCGCCGCGGATCGAGCGGCTCGGCGGGGAACTGCGGTAGCGTCGTGCCGACAATCTGCCATCCGCCCTTGCCGAGCACATAACGGCGGATATGCGTACCGACGAAACCGGTCGCACCGGTGAGCAGCAGCTTCATCTCCACTTCTCCTTCCTCTCGATGGGGAAATTATACCACAGCCGAACCCCGCCCGCCGACGATGGCGAACCTGCGCCGCCTCCTCACCCCTTGATGACGGCCAGCGGGCGCAGGCGGGCCACCTTGCGGGCAATCCCCGCCCTGACGACCGCCTCGACCACCTCGTCCACCGCCTTGTAGGCCGCCGGGGCCTCCTCGGCCAGACCGCGCATCGAGCCTGCGCGGACGACGATCCCTTCCCGCCTCAGCGCCTGCCGCACCTGCTCGCCGCGCATCCGCCGCTTGGCCTTGCGGCGGCTCATCGTCCGCCCCGCGCCGTGGCAGCTCGAACCGAAGGAGACCTCCATCGCCCGCGGCGTTCCCACGAGCACCCAGGAGGCCGTCCCCATCGACCCCGGCACGAGCACCGGCTGCCCTGTGGCGCGGTACGCTTCGGGCAGATCGGGATGGCCGGGCGGGAAGGCCCGCGTCGCCCCCTTGCGATGGACGATCACCTCCATCGTGCGCCCGCCGACGGTGTGCCGCTCGACCTTGGCGATGTTGTGCGCGACATCGTACACCTGATGCAGTTCCCACCGCCGCACCTTGCCCGCCAGCACCTGCTCGAAGGTGCGGCGCACACAGTGGGCGAGCACCTGCCGGTTGGCGAAGGCGTAGTTGGCCGCGGCGGCCATCGCGGCGAGGTAGTCCCGTCCCTCCGGCGACTCGATCGGCGCGGCGATCAGCTCACGGTCGGGGATGGAGAAGCCGTAACGCTGCGGCAGTCCCTGCAGCCTGCGGATGAACTGCGCGCACACCTCGTGCCCCAGGCCGCGCGAGCCGCAGTGAATCTGCACGGCGACGCCGCCCTCGCGCAGGCCGAAGCGCCCGGCCACCTCGGCATCGAAGAGCCGCTCCACCACATCCACCTCCAGGAAGTGGTTGCCCGCCCCCAGCGAGCCGAGTTGCGGGCGTCCGCGCTCCTTGGCCCGATCGGGAACGGCATCCGCGCGGGCACCGGGGAGCCGACCGCCGCTTTCCGTGCGCAGCAGATCGTCCCGCTCGGCCAGCCCGTGGCGCAAGGCCCATTCTGCCCCCTCCTCCAGCACGGCGTTCAGCGCCCGATACGAAAGCGGGTGCAGGCCCTTCTTCCCCAACCCGCTGGGACAGTTCGCGTAGAGTGCCGTCGCCAGTTCGTCCAGATGGGGCCGCAGCGCCTCCGCATCCATCGCACCGGCGAGGAGACGCACCCCGCAGTTGATGTCGTAACCGACACCGCCCGGCGAGACGATCCCCCCTTCCAGGCGAAAGGCCGCCACGCCGCCGATGGGGAAGCCGTAGCCCTGGTGAATGTCGGGCATCGCCAGCGCCTGCCCGACGATCCCCGGCAGCATCGCCACGTTGATCAACTGGCGGATCGCCTCATCGGCGAGCGCCGCCTCCAGCAGCCGCTCATCGGCGATGAGGCGGGCGGGGACGCGCATGCGCGGATCGTAATCGGCGGGCAGCTCCCAGAGACAGGCGTCGATGCGGCGAAAATCTCTCTTGGTGACCATCACATCCCCCTTTCAGAGATCGAAGGTTACCTCGGCCTCGCAACCCT
>Ga0256831_1000461_pt1 | contig 21161 bp, 17 predicted proteins | sample 132544metaG_FD_189087 | JGI IMG/M metagenome (GOLD analysis project Ga0256831, IMG submission 189087) | Hydrothermal vent microbial communities from Lau Basin, Pacific Ocean - 132-544 | ecosystem: Environmental > Aquatic > Marine > Hydrothermal vents | place: Pacific Ocean: Lau Basin | collected... | reverse complement strand
TTGTTTGTCGCGAAATATCGAAAATATACGAAGAGAAAAAACGTGGAACAGTAACCGAGCTTTCAGAGTATTATACAGCCAATCCGCCCAAAGGCGAAATTGTTATTGTTGTTGAAGGGAAATCGGCTAAATAGTTTTTTTTAGCATCGAGGTTTTCGAACTGCCGATTAATAAACGAAATAAAAATTTGCAGCACGCAACTTTGCAGCATAGAAAATGAAAAAAAAGTACACTCACCTGTTTTTCGATTTAGACAATACACTCTGGGATTTTAAAACCAACTCGAAACTGGCGATGCAAATTACTTTTGCTCGTTTCGAACTTGAACGAAAACAGATTGATTTCGATACCTATTATAATGTATTCGAAAAACACAACCACGCACTGTGGGAAAGTTACCGAAAAAATGAGGTGGATAAAAAGGAGCTGATAAAGAGACGATTCTCCGATACGTTTTTAGAATTAAAAGTAAAAGGCCCCGAAGCAGAGGAGATCAATGCTTTTTATCTCGATGAAATGGCAAAGCAAAAAATACTCTACCCGGGAGTTCTTGAATTGCTCAGCGATTTAAAAGAAAAACAGTACCGGCTGAATATTATTACCAATGGTTTTAAAGAGGTTCAGAATAAAAAGATGGAGTTCTCGGGGCTAAAAGAGTTTTTCGATAAAATTTTCACTTCGGAAGAGGTGAAAAGACCGAAACCTGCACGCGAAATTTTTGAGCATGCAATAAAATCGTCGAATGCAAAAAAAGAGAAAAGTATAATGATTGGCGACGATTGGGATGTGGATATTGCCGGCGCCTTGAATTTTGGTATCGATGCCGTTTATATTGGGAACTGTTTAAATAACGATTTTGTTGATAAACAAAAGTCAATAAAAGCGATTAAAAATGTTTATTGTTTCGAAACAATAAAAAAGATGCACAATTTTTTTTCTCGCCAATGTTGAATTCGTTAATTTCTTCTAAATTGTTGTCATATTGAAAGCAGAACCGAGCTATTCTTGTCAAATTTCCAGATTAATAGTTCGTTTGTTTAGTATTGTCAATTAGCAGTGAAAATTTCCAAAAAGTTATTGCCCAAATTCATTTTACTTCCCTTGTTATATGTGCGTTCGTAGTTGTTGAAAATAGAGTAAAATAAATTTCAAAATATTTTCATGTTACAATTCTTTTTATAAATTTGTCGCGTTAATGTTTTTTAACATTTTATGAAATCAAGGATTGTGAATTATCAAATTATTTAAAAATTGGCGGTTGTGCATTGGGGGATGCATTACGGCTGCAAGTTGAATTTTTGAATTATTTATATATGCTGTTTAATTATTAATTTAAAACTATTTCTATGAAAAAAATTGCGTTTTTTTTATCGATTCTCCTATTCATGGGAACATTGGTGGCAAATGCTCAAACGAGGAATATTACCGGTACGGTAACCTCAACTGAGGATGGTCAACCAATACCCGGGGTTTCGGTATCGGTTAAGGGCACTACCCTTGGTACGATTACCAGTATCGATGGAGTTTTCGAAATGAAAATTCCTCAGGATGCAAAAGCATTGGTAGTTAGTTTTGTAGGTATGAAAACTCAGAATGTTGAGTTGACTTCTGCAAGCGATTACAAAATTGCATTGAAGCCTGATCTTGTTGGAATCGACGAGGTTGTTGTTACTGCAATTGGTATTGAACGTTCCGCTCGTGAAGTTGGTTATGCGATGAGTAGTATCAGCGATGAGCAACTGAACATGGCCAAATCTCCTACTATTGCAGGAGGTCTTATGGGTAAAGTTGCCGGTTTGCAAATTACAACTGTTAGTACAGGAGTAAATACAAGCCAAAGGGTAATTCTAAGGGGTAACCGGTCGTTTACCGGAAACAACCAAGCTCTTTTGGTATTAGACGGAGTTCCTGTTTCGTTAAGTTATTTAACTTCGTTAAACCCGAACGATGTAAAAGAGATCAGTATTTTGAAAGGTGCGAATGCATCGGCTCTTTATGGATCTGACGCTGCAAACGGTGTTATTATGGTAACAACCAAGCAGGGAAGCAAAGAGAGTATGCAAGTTCAGTTTAGTAACACAACTACTTTCGATAAAGTAGCCTATTTGCCTGAGTTCCAAACTCGTTTCGGAACCGGTTCTTCGAGCGACAAATATGGGAATCCTATATTTGAAGCTTACGAGAACCAACAATATGGTGACGAATTCGATGGTAAAATGAGAGGCATTGGACGTAAGGATGAATATGGTAGAATGCAGGAAGTTATTTACGCTGCTATTCCCGGCGAAAAAGAAAGAGCTTTCGATACAGGTATGACAATCCAAAATGATCTTTCGTTTTCTGCCGGCGACAAAAAAAGTACTTTCTTCGCTTCTATTCAGGATGCGGTTGTTAAAGGGTTAGTTCCAGGAGATGACTTAAGAAGAGATGCTATTCGTTTAAATGGCTCGAGAAAATACAAAGGATTTAAAGCCACTGGTAATGTGAACTATACACATACCGAAGACGAAATCTCTACAGCAAATTTCCTTTGGCCGATTTATAATACCGGTCAACACATTCCTTTAACAAGTTATTCCGATTGGCGTACCCCTTCTACTCCGGAAAAAACAAACTGGGCCGACATTGACCACTATTACAACGACTATTACAACAACCCTTATACCGAGAAGGATAAAAACCGCAGAAAGAGAAGACGCGACCAGTTAATTGGTACATTAACTCTTTCTCAGGATATTACTTCGTGGTTAAACGGAATGGTAAGAAGTTCGCTTTCGTTAAATAACAGTACTTATAAAACTACGCACGAAGAGTGGAATTTCTCGTACTGGGCAGAGCACGAATCAGGAAGATCGACACCAAGCGGTGGTGATAAAAAAGCCAGTGTTTCTGATGGTTCAAGTTACGACTTTCGTTGGACAAACGACTTTATTTTAACTGCAAACAACGAGTTTGAAGATTTTAAACTTACAACAATTTTAGGTGCTACTACCCGTTCTGGCTATGTGCATTATATTAATGTTAGTGCTTCAGCATTAGAAGTTCCCGGACTTTATAACATTAGTAATCGTTTAGGTGAATTAGGAGGAAGTCAGGCATACTATGAAGGACGCACAATGGGTGTTTTCGGCGATGTTACTTTAGGATATAAAAACTTCTTATTTTTACACGCTAGTGGTCGAAACGACTGGGATTCAAGATTAGATCCTTCACAATGGTCGTTCTTCTACCCGGGAGTTGATGTATCGTTTGTATTTACCGAAGCAATTCCAGCACTGGCTGACAACAGTGTTCTCAGTTATGGAAAATTACGTGGAGGTATTGCTAAAGTAGGTAGTATTAATATTTTACCTTATTCTCTTGAGAATACTTTTGTAGTTACAGGAGGTTTCCCTTACGGAGACTTAACTGCACACTCAATTAGTGGATCGTTAAAAAACAGATATCTTGAACCTGAATTTACCCTTTCGAAAGAGATTGGAATGGATTTAAATTTCTTCGAATCAAGAATTAATCTTGAAATGGCTTATTACACAATGAGTACAACAAACCAAACATTGCCTGCTGAAATTCCTTACAGCTCGGGTTATAGCTCGATGTTTGTAAATGCAGGTGAGATGAAAAACAGTGGTGTTGAGGTTGAGTTAGGCTTGGTTCCTGTATCAACAAAAGATTTCCGCTGGGACGTAAATATTAACTACGCCAACTGGAACAGTTTAGTTGTATCGTTAACAGATAAGTTTGACGAACTTAATATTTCTCGTCCCGGAAGGAATAATTTTGTTTACGCGATTAAAGGGCAACCATATCCGGTAAATAAAGCATCCGATTTCGACAGAGATCCACAGGGACGCGTTATTGTCGATGCTAAAACAGGTTTACCAACAAAAAGTACCGATTTGGTAATTACCGGACAAACTACTCCAAAACATATTCTCGGATTACAGACTTACTTAAGGTATAAAGGATTTACTGCAGGTATTTCTGCTGAATACCGTGGAGGATTTGTTTTACGAAGCGGCCCTGGACGCGATATGATGTTCCCCGGTATTTCAGCTATTTCTGCTTCAGCCGGTCGTGAGCGTTTTGTATTTCCTAACTCGGTTATTAATGTAGGTACTGCCGACAATCCTGAATACGTGGAGAATACAAATATTACAACCAATGATGGTAACGTCGATTTCTGGACACAAACCTATAGAGGCGTTTCTCGTCCTTTTGTTACTAATGCTGCTTTCTGGAAAATACGTGAATTAAGTTTATATTACGATGTTCCTGAACGTTTCTTAACATCGGGAACCGGCGGTTTTGTTAAAGGGATAAAAGCCGGTTTTGTTGGAAGGAACCTGTTTATGTTCTTACCCGATTCGAATATGTATGGCGATCCTGAAGCAAATAAAGGTAATGATAATGATGTTGGTTATGCGCCTCCTGCATCTATTCCACCATCGAAATCTTATGGATTTAACGTAACTATCACATTCTAATAAATTAAAAACGAAATAAGATGAAAAAAATTAGAATATATTTATTATCAATACTTTTACTCGCAGGAGTAACAGGATGTACAGAGTGGTTAGACGTTAATCAAAATCCTAACAGTTTAACCAAATCGACAAAAGACCTTGTTCTAACAGGTGCTGAAAAACAATTTGCAGAACGTCAGCACATAGGCTCAACTAATAACAGTAATAATTTGAGAGGAACTTGCTTTCCGGTTTTTGGAGCTTGGATTGGATATTACGCGCACTCTGGCGGCTGGTCGGGTTGGAACAATGTTAAGAGTTACAACATGACTTCTTCCGACTACAATAATGGTTTTAATAAACCTTACTTGAATGAGCTAAAAAGTTTAGACTATGTAAAGAAGCAGGGTGTGATTGATGGAACCCCTGCTTATGTGGCCATTGCAAAAATTATGGAATCGGCAACTTACCAAAGATTGGTCGATACTTATGGAGATGTTCCTTACTTCGAAGCCATTAAGGGATTTGAGGGAAATACCCAGCCGGTATACGACGATGCTAAGACAATATATGAAGACTTGGTTGTTCAGTTAGATTCCGCAGTTTTACTTTTAAATGCAGCCGAAGAAGCGTCGTTGACCATCGCATCGAAAAACGATATTATTGCAGGTGGAGATCTTACGATTTGGAAGCAATATGCTAATACATTAAAATTGCGTATTTTATTGCGTCAGGCAGAAATGGCTGATCGTCAATCATACATCACTTCGAATATGAACTTCGATGAGGCAGGTTTCTTAAGCGAGTCGCTTACAGCAAATCCAGGATACATTGCCAACCAAGACGGTAAAATGAATCCGTTATATGGCTTTGGTAAAGACTACAAAGGGAATTTAACAAATGAGAACCAACAATATGGGTTAAATATTTTCTTGCTAACCTTATATAAAGACAATGGCGACCCACGTTTAGAAATGTGTTGGGAGCCGGGAGTTTCTTCTAAAGATTACAGCCATGGACTTCAGTTAGGTGTAAATGGTGCTGTTGAAGACCACTGGAAAGAAGCTGCTATTAGAATGGGCCCCGGTATTTATGGAGCCAGCGACGACGATGTTACTGTAATGTCGATTGTTGAAACCGACTTCTTAATTGCAGAAGCTTTAGCTCGTGGTTATAATTTATCTTCAGCCGGTGTTTCAGGTACTGCCGAAGAGATGTTTAAAAAAGGTATTGAAGATTCGTTTAACTACTATGCTGCAAGAGCAGGAGTTGAGGATACTGCTCCTCTTTTAGACAAGTATATGGGTGCCGAAGGAACATTAAAAGGTCCTGCTGCCTGGGATGCTTCAAATCCTGTTCGTTCTATTATGTATCAAAAATATATTGCCGGTGTTGGTCTTTACCATTACGAAACATGGGCCGATTTCCGCAGAACAGGATATCCCGACCCACTTGATCCTACAGCAGTAGATAACTCTATGATTTCTTACTATTTTAATATTGTAAGAGCACAGGTTCCGGTACGTATGTTATATACTCAAAAAGAGTTAGATATTAATTCTGAAAATGTAAAAGCAGCTATCGATAAAACCGGAGTTCCTTATAACTCTGAATTTATTATGGATGCCAAAATTTTCTGGGATGTTAAATAGTACTAGTGTAAATAATAAATTGAATATAAAATGAATACATTAAGAAAAATATTTGTATCAATAACAGCCGTTGCACTGCTTTTCTTAACATCTTGTTTAGATGATAAGGACGTGAATGAGTTTAATGGTGTAATGACACCTGACTTTGCTGCAACTCCATATGTTGTTGATTTTAACGAAATGCCAAACTCTGCTGGGTATATTGTAAAATCATTTCCGGGAACAATTGACCCTAATCAGTCTTATTCGGCAAATTTCAGAGTAAACTTATCGTCGCCTTGGCAATTAGATCATGATTTAACAGTCACTGTATCTCTCGACGACGATGCAGCAAATAAATTTATTGCTGAGAATCCTGGGTTTAAATTATTCCCCAGTAGTAAGCATGACTTGACAACAGCAACTGTTACAATTCCTGCAGGAGAACGTGAAGCAGAAGTTACTGTAAATTTCTTTACAAAGGGACTTTCTGCCGATGATAAATTCATGATGGCCATTTCTATAACAGATGTTTCTGATCCCAATATTATTGTTAGTGGGAACTTTGGAACACAGTATATTAAAGTGGGTGTATATAATTTATACCACGGAAACTATGCACTTTCTGGACAGTGGTGGTATCATGGATCAAATGATTTCTCAGGATATGTTCCTACTGAAACAATGTTGCTAACAACTTCTTCAACAGGTCTTGTTACTCAATACTCTTATGCTGGTTGGGGAAATGTTGAGTTCGAAGTTAGTCAGACAGCAGAAACTATTGATGGGCATGAGAATGCTTATTACGTAACAATTACTAAAAGCGACGATCCTGATCAGTTTAAACAACTCGATAATTATGATGGTCCTGGTAGTCCAGGTGGAGTTTTTAATTACTGCTATAGAGACGATAATGGTAAATGGGTGTTTAAAATAGCATACCAATACTATACTAACCTTTCTTGGCATATTTATCAACAACTGTAATAACAACATTTGAAACAGTAAGTATAAAGAAGCCATCCGTTGTTTGACGGGTGGCTTTTTTTTAAACACACGACGTTTATTCCTACCATTCTATTATCCATTTTTTAAACCTCGAATATATACATCGAATAATTGATGAATTGCTGATAAGAATCACCTTTTGTTTTCGATATTTTTTTACTTTTATGCGCTTTATTGAAAAACAAATTTAAACAGAAACAGAAACCAAAAATGAAAACAGTCTTATTGTTCCTTTTTTTTATGTCGGCATTTATCACTTATGCGGCCAACGAATCAGAAACTATTTTAAACAAAAAAGAAAAAGCAGCTACTCCCGATGCTGCAGAACCGAAGTTTTCTATTTTGCGAATGCAAAATAGAGTTATTGCCGGTTTGGAAGTTGCCGTAAATCCATCGCAAACACTAACCGATGAGTTTATTATGCGAACAGTAGCAAATTTTCGAATTGGTTACCGTTTAGACAGGCATGTTTTAACCGGTTCGCTGGGAGTAGAATTTACCGATGAGATGTTTATGCCGATTACAATAGATTATAAGTATTATTTTAATAAAGACCATGTTTGGGCACCGTACGTTTATGGACAGGCCGGATACAGCTGGCATTTAAAAGGAAATATAAATTCGCGGTACAATACTTCGAAATATGCACAATACGACCCCGGAGCATTAGCTTCTGTTGGCGTTGGATACTCTTATACAACAACTCTGAATGAGTTTTATTTCTCGCTTGGTTACTCGTACCGTAAATATGTAAAAGCTGTACCGGGCAGTAAAGATGAGGAGATGATTCGAACAGACATGTCGATGAATGGTGTGTCGATAAATATTGGCGTTAATTTTTAATTCTATTGAAAATGAAGAAATTAGCAGTTTTAAGTTTTCTCTTTTTTGCTTCTGTAACTATCGCCTTTTCGCAATACAATTGCAAGGTTTTAGTTAAGAATCTTCAGGGACAGTACAATGGCAATTGTAAAAAAGGTTTAGCACACGGAGAGGGCTCGGCAAAAGGAGTCGATTCGTATGTCGGTAATTTTAGAAAAGGATACCCAAATGGTTTTGGTGTTTATACCTATAACGACGGGTCGAACTATATTGGTAAATTTAAAAAGGGGCTGAAAGATGGTTATGGTTTGCTTAACAAAGCAACTAAATCGGGCGATGTTGTCCAGAATTATGGTCTCTGGATTGCCGATTCGTTAATTGTTCCAAACGATTTGAGAGCGTTGTTTAAAGTAAATAAAAGTAAAGGGATTAATGTTGTTGACCCGAATTTAACTCGCGATGCCGCAGTTAAAAATCAGGTCTGGATTCATTTTCAGCAGCATGGAGCTCCCGACAAATCTGTTGTTATTCAGGATGCAGAAATATCTGATGGAAAACGGATAGATACAAAAAAGCGCTCGCTAAATACATTGGTTGCTTTCGACAATATTAAAGAATTTCCGGTTACTGTAAAGCTTAATTATCAGATTGATAAACCTGAAAAGTTGGTGCCGGTAGATTGTAGTCTCGAAATAATTCTATTTACTGCAGGTCGCTGGGAAATTTATTTGAATCAATAATTTTTACGTCTTCCTCTTTTTCTTTTTCGCTGCCGGAAAGAGTACATTATTCAATATTAAACGGTACCCCGGCGAATTGGGATGCAGGCTTAAATCGGTAGGTGGGTCGCCAACCAGATGCCGGTAATCTTCAGGGTCGTGTCCCCCGTAAAATGTCCAGAATCCTTTTCCTCTTTCGCCATGAATATAACGTGCTTCGTGAGCCGGTTTGTTTTCGCCCATAATTAAAACATTGGGTTTAATTACCTCTTTCCTAAAAGCTGTTGTTTGTCCCATAAACCCTTTTATCAGATTTTTATGATTCTGACAAAGCATCGTAGGAATCGGATCCCATTTTGCCGAGAAATCGAAAAGTGTAAAGTAGTCGTTTTCGCGTGCTACTTTTCGGGTATTTGTTGCATCAATATCCGAAAACTCGTAAACATACGGGCTCTCTTCGAGTTTAAAATTGCGGAAAGCCAACGTGCGCGAAAAGTCAAGTTTCTCCTGTGCATTTTTATCGGCAGGGTCGCCGTCGAACATTGGGGCGCAAATATCTACTCCGGTAGCTGCCATCGCAATGTCGTATGTGTCGGTAGCAGCACACATGGCAAATAGAAAACCACCCCGCTCTATGTATTTCTCTATTTTTTGCACCACAAACGATTTCAATTCCGACACTTTTAAAAAACCAAGGTTTTTGGCCAATTCACGATCATTCCTCACCTCCTCCTGATACCAGGGAGTGTGTTGATAGACCCGCCAGAACTTTCCATGCTGCCCGGTAAAATCTTCGTGGTGCAGGTGTAGCCAGTCGTATTCGCTGAGTTTTCCATCTAAAATCTCTTCGTCGTAAACAATATCGTACGGAATTTCGGCATAGGTAAGAACCAATGTAACGGCATCGTCCCAGGGTTGTTTGTTGGGCGGAGAATAAACGGCAATTTTTGGCGCTTTATTCATGGCTACGGCATCCATATTTACATCGGGTTTTGCAATTTCATTTAAAATAGCCGACGTTTGCGCATCGGTAATCGACTCGAAACTTACTCCTCGAATTGTACACTCATTCTCAATTTCAGGATATTGCTGAACAAGAAAACTCCCCCCTCGATAATTCAATAACCATTTTACTTCAACACTCTTTTCAAGTGCCCAGTATGCAATTCCATAAGCTTTTAAATGGTCTTTCTGACTGTCGTCCATCGGAATTAAAATGTACATACTCCTCGCTTCGAAAGAGAGAAGAAGAACAATAAAAACAAAGAATATTTTTATTCGATATAAATTCATATTTGTTCTCTTCATTGGTTGTTAAAACGGAGTATCGGAAGTTTTAGTCTTTTGGTTATCGAAATTGTTATTGCTCGATATTCCGGCAGCAGCTTCTTCGTCGTCATTCATTTTCGAGCTAAATGTTTTTGCTTCGCCACCAAATCCCGAATCAAATTGTGTCTCCATATCGCTAAATTTGGCCAGCTCTTTTTTGAATCGTAAATGAACATCGGCGGTTGCACCGTTACGGTGCTTGGCAATAATAATTTCGGCAACTCCCAAAAGCGAGTTTCCTGAATCGTCTTCGGTCATTCCAAAATATTCGGGTCGGTGAATAAAAGTAACAATATCGGCATCTTGTTCAATTGCTCCCGACTCGCGCAAATCGGAAAGTTGCGGACGTTTTCCCTCGCGCGATTCTACCGAGCGGTTGAGCTGCGAAAGTGCAATAATCGGTACATCGAGCTCTTTTGCAATGGCTTTTAACGAGCGCGATATCATACTCACCTCCTGCTCGCGGCTGCCGCGTGTATCGGTTCCGGCAGTCATTAACTGCAGGTAGTCTACAATTATTATTTGAATATCGTATTGCATTTTTAACCGGCGGCATTTTGCTCTTAACTCAAAAATAGAGAGTGCCGGTGTGTCGTCGATAAAAAGCGGTGCATTATCCAGCGCTTTAATTCTTTGGTTAAGTTGTTGCCACTCGTACTCTTCCAGTCGGCCTGTTTTTATTTTTTCGGCACCCAACTCAGTCTCTGCCGATATGAGTCGGTTAACCAACTGAATTGACGACATCTCGAGCGAAAATATTGCCACCGGACGATTGTGGTCGACGGCAATGTTACGCGCCATTGAAAGAACAAAAGCTGTTTTTCCCATTGCCGGGCGGGCTGCAATAATAATTAAATCGGTGCGCTGCCAGCCCGATGTAATTCGGTCGAGGCCGGTAAAACCCGACGGAACACCGCTCAATCCATCTTTTTGGTTACGGGCTTTTTCTATTTGCTGAATGGCTTCGACTAAAACCGGTTTTATTGGGCGGGTCTCTTTTTTTATGTTTCCCTCGGCAACTTTAAATAACGACGATTCGGAGAAGTCAATTAAATCGTCAACATCAATGGTATCGTCGTATGATTTGGATTGAATTTCGGAGGAGACCCTAATTAGTTCGCGCTGAATAAATTTTTGCGCAATAATTCGTGCGTGAAACTCGGTATGCGCTGCCGAGGCCACCCGGCTTGTTAACTGTGCAATATAACCCGGTCCGCCAATTTCGTCTAACTGTTCGCGGTCTTTTAACTCTTGCGTAACCATTAAAAGGTCAACCGGTTTCTCTTTCCCCGAGAGTTTTTTAATGGCATCGAATATTTTCTGATGCTCTTCTTTGTAAAAACTGGGTGTGTCAATAATGTCGGCAACGGTTATGTAAGCGTCGCGCTCGAGCATTAATGCACCTAAAACGGCCTCTTCCACATCAATAGCCTGTGGTGGAAGCTTGCCGTATTGAGCGTTTATCTGGTCGATACTAATTTGTGAATTGGTTTTTTTCTTTTCAGCCATATTTTTTGTAATAGAGAATCCAAAAGTACTAATTTTGATTAGGTGGAAAGAAAAATATAAGGAACTTTTAAGTTTGTTTTTTAACGATTACTATTCACAATTGTTAATTAAATACGCAATCTGTTTAACCTGTAAATACTTAATCTGTTTAACGTGTCGCGAACAATTCGATAGGTTCGTTTTAATCTGATATGAACTGTCATTTGTTTTTTTCAACTTTCGTACTACTTTCGCCTTATAAATGTTTAATTAAAAAATACTACTGTGAAACGTTTTGTAATTCTGTTTATTCTGGTTGCCCAAATTGCTGCTGCGCAACAAACCGAAATGAGTTTAAAAGATGCCATTCAGGGAAGATATACCTCTTTGCGGCCTTCTACTTTGCGTGGTGTAGCCTGGCAAACGAATACCGTTTATACATTTGTCAGCGAGAAAACACTCTGGGCTGAAACCGTTAAAAAGGGCGATAAAAAAGCACTCTTAACTGCCGATGAACTGAGTGAAATTACCGGCGCTAACTTTTCACGTTTTCCAAGATATAAGTGGTTAAACAGTTCCGATATTTTAGTGAAAACACCCGATACTTATTTTGTTGTTGATGGAGTTAACAAGCAACTGAAATATAAAATAGAATTACCCAAAACTGCGGCGAACGCTGTGTTTAATGCAGCAGGAAAATTTATTTCGTTTACCGAGGGCAACAATTTGTTTGTTGCATTCCAAAACGGCGAAATAGTCCAAATTACCTCCGACGGAGGCAACGGAATTGTAAATGGCCAGTCGGTACACCGGAATGAGTTTGGAATAACTAACGGTATTTTTAATTCGCCCAAAGGCAACTTTATTGCTTTTTATCGGAAAGACGAGTCTATGGTTCGCGACTATCCGCTTGTCGATTTTATGGCACGCGAAGCCGAACCGAAACCGGTAAAATATCCAATGGCCGGAATGGCGAGCCATCATGTAACACTGGGAGTTTACAACATAAAAACCGGAAAAACCATATTTCTGAAAACCGGAAAGCCGCTCGACCATTTTCTTACCAATGTGGCGTGGTCACCAAACGAAGAGGATATTTATATGGCCGAACTAAATCGTGAACAAAATTATATGCAGTTAAACTGCTATCGTGTGGCAACGGGCGAAAAAGTAAAAACGCTCTTCGAAGAAAAATCGGATAAATATGTCGAACCGCTTTTCCCAATTCAGTTCTCTAAAGTAAACGAAAAAGAGTTTTATTATTTGAGCCGAAAAGATGGGTGGTTTCATATTTATAAATACAATACCGATGGTGTTCTTATTAAACAAATTACAAAAGGAGAGTGGGAAGTAACCTCAATTCTCGGGTTCGACCCAAAAGAGAAAAATGTATTTGTGCAAGCCACAAAAGACAGTCCCATTGAAAACAATATTTATAAGGTTGAAATTAAGAGTGGAAAAATAGTGCGCCTCACTCCCGAAAAAGGAATGCATCGGGGAATTCTTAGCACCGAAGCCGGTAATATTATTGATTTTTGGAATGCTACTGCTGTTCCCGGTAAAGTAGATTTAATTTCGGCAAAAGGGAAAATTATACGCAACCTGCATACTGCCGGCGACCCGCTGAAGAATTACAATCTTGGCGAAAACAGTTTAGTGAAATTAAAAACGAAAGACGGCAAAACCGATTTATATGCTCGCTTAATAAAACCTGTAAATTTCGACCCTGAAAAAAAATATCCGGTGGTGGTTTATGTATACGGCGGTCCACATTCGCAGCTCGTAAACAGCGGTTGGCACAACGGTGCTCGCTGGTGGCAATATTATATGGCTTCGCAGGGATACATTGCTTTTACTCTCGACGGACGCGGTACAAATAACCGCGGGCGCGATTTCGAAACAGCAGTGCACCGGCAACTCGGCGTGCTCGAAACCGAAGATCAGATGCAGGGAATTGAATACCTGAAATCGTTGCCTTTTGTCAATGTCGACCGGATAGGAGTTCACGGGTGGAGTTTCGGAGGATTTATGACGCTGAATTTAATGTTGCGCCACCCCGAGACATTTAAAGTTGGTGTGGCCGGTGGTCCCGTTGTCGACTGGAGCATGTACGAAATAATGTATGGCGAGCGGTACATGGATATGCCGCAGGAAAATCCTGAAGGATATAAAAATTCGAATATGACCAATTATGTTTCTAACCTGAGTGGAAAACTGATGCTAATACACGGTGTGCAAGACAAAACAGTGGTTATGCAACACAGTATGAAATTCTTACGTGCCTGTATAGAGCAAAATAAACAGGTCGATTTTTTTGCGTATCCTACACATCCGCACAATGTTAGCGGCATCGATCGTTTACATTTAATGGAAAAAGTAAGTCGCTATTTTTTCGATTTCTTATAGCGCAAGCAATATTGTTTTCAATCCAAATAGTTTTTCGGGTTTTATAAGAAGTCCTGTTTAAAGTCAAATCGAAATCAATATTTACTTAAACCATTTCCAGTTTCAGCACGAAAAAGGAAATAGCGCAACAACACCCGGTCGGCAAACAGAACAAACACAACAATTATATTTATTCCCAGAATAATTGCGGCATTCGAAACCGCAAAGTCGAGCCACACATGCCAGTCGGCACCAAAAAAAATAAACGACATAGCTGCCCAAACCACGCCGGCACCAACAAACACACCCAAATAAATCAGAAACTCGTGTAAATATTGTTGCCACGCAAATTTTCTCGAAACCTTTTGCGCAACCAAATCGGCAAAACTGTCAGATAATAAAAACCCCGGTTCGGCAATTAAAGCTTCGTCAACCAGTTTCTCCACATCGTTAAAATTCTCCTCTTTACGCATAATCAACAAAAATATTAGTTTTTTCCGACTTTACCACTTTCTCCAATTTCGCTTTTAATAATTTCCGCGCCCTCGACAGGTAACTTTTTACTGTTCCCTCCGGCATTCCCGTAATCTCCTCAATTTCTTTATACGAAAACTCCTCTAAATGAAACAGCGTTAAAACCGCCCTGTAATTCACCGGCAGCTCCTCAATTGCCGCAAGCAAAAATTTCTTTGCCTCCTCTTTTTCAATCACTTTGTGCGTTGCACCGCCATCGGTTTCTTTTCCTATCAGCAGCGGATTATCGTCGTACGACTGCTCGCCTCGCCGCACCTTCTTCCGAACATGCGAAATAGCTGTATTGTATGCTATTGTAGCAATCCATGTCGAAAGCCGCGACTCGCCCCGAAACCGTTTCGCCTTCCTGAAAACCTTAATAAACACCTCCTGACAAATATCTTCCACCTCATCTTTCCGCCCAACAATACGCCCAACAACGTGCGCCACCAGCCGCTGGTATTTCGCAACCAGGTATCGAAACGCATTGTTGTTCCCCGCAATTATCTGTTCAACCAGTTCGGCATCATTCATAGCTACAACATCAGACTGTACAAGGTAAAAAAATGTTGCAACAATCTATTGTTTTTTTGGCAGGCGGCCGTGCTTTCCGTTTAAATACTCAAACCAAATAGCTTTTCGGTTTTTATGCTTGTTCTTTTTGTCCTTAGCTTCATCGAAAAACATTGTAGTAACCTGTTACAACGCAGTTTTTCGCTTCGCTATGAACAAAAATAACTTCGCCTAATTTCCCGAAAATCTATCTGGATTGAGTATCGTTGTTTTGTCAACTCCCTTTTTTGTAAAAGCGTGCGGGGGCTTCCTCCGTCAGCCGCCACCGCTTAACAAAAAATGGTCGTTGCCCGCTACAAGCTACCACTGCAATCACTGCCTGAGCGCAATCTGCAAGCGCAACACAATACAAGCACCCATAACGCATTCAAAAAATTACCACAACAAAAAAACACGCCGGCCTGCAACATTTTTTTACCTTGTACAGTCAAACGTTCAGAAATCAAAATTTAAAACAATTTATTATGAATGATGTCATTGCTTTAGCGATAGTTTTTTTTGCAATCTATCAATCTATTAAACTTATCTCCGACCACCTGCTTCGCCGCAAATTAATTAAAGCCGAACAGTACGACAAAGTTGGAATTCTGGAACACCCAAAACCGGATTCTGACGAAGCAAACAGATACCCGTCGTTAAAATGGGGACTGGTTGCCTTTATGAGTGGAATTGGTTTTGTAATAATAGAAATTCTTAAAGCCAAAACCGATTTAATCGACCAGTATTATCGCAATGCCGTTCTTCCTATTGGCATTATTTTAATATCGGCTTCACTTGGTTTTCTAATCTATTTCTTTATCGTAAACGGAAAGAAAAAATAGTCGATGCTCAATCCATTTAGCTTTTCGGGAAATTTGAGGATGTTATTCTTTTCTTTAACAAGGCAAATAAATCGAGCATAGCCGTAGTTATGGTTGATTTATTTGCCGCAGGAAAAGGGAAAAAGAACCAATCAAAAACCCGAAAAGCTATGTGGTTTGAGTATAATTCACCATTTGGCAAAAAAAAGAGAACCGGTTCTTTTTAAAGGAACGGTTCTCTTTTTTTATAGTTAGGGGGGATTAATTCAACTTTCGGTTTGATGGGGCAATTTAGAATCTAATGAATCGGTTTTTCCCTGCCGGAGGTCATACTCTTTGGGTTAACCCAAAGCCATTCGCTGCAACGGCCTCGGTCGGTGAGCCGGTTCCCTTCAAAAGTTGAACCTTACTAGTTTTAGAGTGTACTCACTACTCAACTTCACTTTTTACCCAATCTAAAAACCGGAATAAAAACCCATTCATTTCGCTAAAGTCGTGACTTTGCAGCGTCTCGGCATCTTCAACAAAAGGCAATCCCTTAAACTCTTCCAACTCGTGGGCATTGTTTACAATCATCCCCTCAATTGCTTCGGGCGTAAACTCAAAATGGCACTGAAAAGCGTAAACCTTCGGCGAGTATTTTATTACCTGCCGCGCACAACCTTTACTTGTTGCCAGCACTTCGCAATCCTCGGTTAAACCCGGCATATTTCCGTGCCAGTGTCCCACAAAAAAAGTATCGGGGAAGGTCGAAAAAACAGGATCGGTTTTAGCTGAGTCGGTTAATTCAAGCTCGAAAAAACCAATCTCTTTATCGGGGCTTTTCTCCGTTTTTGCTCCAAAGGCTTCGCCAATTAATTGTGCTCCCAAACATACTCCCAAAACACGCTTCCCGCTTTCAATTGCATTTTTTATAAAAGCAATCTCCGCTTTTGCATCAAAATATGGGTACTGCTCCTGCGGTTCGTCTATCGATTGCGGGCCTCCCATAATTATCAGAAAATCGAAACCGCTACTTCCGTCAGGCAATTTATCGCCGGCATAAAGTCGTGTAAACGTAAGCTCCTCCTTGTTTTTCTGTGCCCAGGTTTCGATGGCAGCCGGCGCCTCGAAACTCTCGTGCATAATTATATGTATTTTCATCTATTAGACTTTTAGATTTATAGATTTTAGACTTTTAGATGCTAGACTTCTAGACACAAGACTTTTAGACATTAGACCTTTAGACACAAGATTATTAGACGAATCGATAATTGTTTATTTGCTGGAAGCCGCGTAAAAAGTCTTCTGTTTTCATTCGCTTTTTACCCGCCAGTTGCAGGTCGGTTATTTGTAGCCATCCGTTTCCACAAGCAACATTTAAAACCTTTTTCCCGTCGGTTTTAATTGTTCCGGGCACGGCTGTCTCAGCAACATCAACCTTTTTTGCAAAAAACAGTTTCACCTGAATTTCCTCTTCCGAATCGATGCGAACCAGTTTTGTCCAAGCCGTTGGATAGGGCGACAATCCGCGAATTAAATTCCGAATCGGTTCCACATTGTTGGCCCAATTCACTTTACAATCGTCTTTAAATATTTTTGGAGCGTGTTTAATTTCACTCTCCGCTAAAATATCGGTTTGTGCCACTGCCGCATAATTTCCGGTTGCCAATGCATCAACCGTTTCGGTAACCAGTTTGGCTCCAATCTCCATTAAACGGTCGTGAATATCGCCAACAGTATCGTTCTCAGCAATCTCAATTTCGCGTTTAAAAATAATCTTTCCTGTATCTATTTTATGGTCGAGCAAAAATGTGGTAACACCGGTTTTTTTCTCGCCGTTAATAACTGCCCAATTCAGTGGTGCCGCTCCACGGTATTGCGGCAACAGCGAGCCGTGTAAATTAAAAGTTCCCAATGGCGGCATATTCCAAACCACTTCGGGTAACATCCGAAAAGCCACCACAACCTGCAAATCGGCTTCCAGTTTTTTTAACTCATTTAAAAATTCAGGATTTTTAAGTTTCTCGGGCTGCAAAACATTCAATCCGTTTTCAACGGCATATTTTTTTACCGCCGATTCGTTTAGTCTTTTCCCTCTGCCAGCCGGTTTATCGGGGGCAGTAATTACTCCAACAACATTGTACCCGCCATCGACAAGCGCCCTTAAACTTGCCACGGCAAAATCGGGCGTTCCCATAAAAACTATCCGAAGCTCTTTTCCCTGCATTATTTATAATCTTTTATACCATTTCGTAAAACCGTATTTCCTTTTTGGGCGCGGGGCGAATAGGGGCAATGCCTGCATCCGTTCGAGCAACAGTATCCGCGCCGAACCAAATAACTCTCTGTCATTATCCGGTATCCCTTCTCCATATAAAAATCTACCCCCTCTTTTAACCCATCGGAGAAACTGTCGGGGTCTCCAAAAATATCATCGAAATATCCCATATTCTATTTTTGCAAAACTAACCATTATCTTTCGAAAATGTTCGATGTTAAAAAGGAAACAACGTATCTTTAAAGATGTTTAATACCAATAAAAATGGGAATTGAAAAAGATTTTTTAATGCGGCAACTGATGCTGCTGTTTGAAGTGATACAGAAAATTCTGCGCCTCCGTAAAACCGGCGACAAAAAGAAAGCGTTCGGGCAGATAAAATATTTCTATGAATTACTGAAAATTGATGACGACATTGATTCGATGGGTATTGAACAGCTGCTTGAGTTTCTGGAGAAAGATAAGAACCTTGTAAATGAGCAGATTGAAATGGTGGCGTTTGTTTTAAAAGAGCAGGGAGAACTTTCGGAAAACAGAGATAAAAAACTCGATTTTTTCAGAAAATCGTATTTCCTGCTACAAAAAGTTGAACGCGAAAGCATCACTTTTTCGATGGACAGACAGATGAAACTTGCAGAGCTAAAAGAGTGGATAAATTAAAAGCCCCTCCACCGTTTGATGGAGAGGCCATAAAATATTGTTAATAAGCCGAGGCTTTTATTTACTTAGAAATTCGGATACAAATTTTCCAAGTTCTTCGCCACGTTTGTTTTTAGCAACGATTTTTCCGTTTTTATCGACCAATAAACTCGAGGGAATTGAATTAACTGCATACAACTGCGATGCCGCATTTTGCCAGTAAGCCAAATCAGAAACATGATCCCAGGTTAAATTATCGTCTTCAATCGCTTTCAGCCATTTGTTTTTGTCTTTATCGAGCGACACGCCAAACACGCTAAATCCTTTATCTTTATTGGCATTATAAACAGCCACAACATTCGGATTTTCGCCACGGCACGGGCCACACCACGAAGCCCAAAAGTCTAACAACGTAAGTTCGTGCTGTTTATAAATATCAGAAAATTTCACCGGATTTCCATCTTTATCGTTCTGTGTAAAATCGGGAGCAATCTGACCAACAGCAACTGCTTTCATTTTTTCAATATGGTCTTTTAAATCAATTATCGACTGAACCTCCATGAGTTTCGGGTCGAGCGCATTCACAAGAGAATCTAATGCTTCGGCACTTTTACCATATTGAATACGAGAGAGATAAAACGGTGAAACGTAAGATGCCGGATTTTCTTTTACAAAATCTTCCTGCATTACACCAACACTTTCATACAAGGTATTAACCTGTTTCATAAGTGCATTTGCTTTTGCAGTATCGCCGGCAGCATTTGCTGCACGCGACTCCTGATAAAGAGCCATATATTTCTTACTCACGTCTTCAATTTTCGAGTTTAGCGCCTGATACTCGTCGTGCGAAACCGATCCGGTAACTTTTGCATATCGCAATGAGTCAACATTTCCGGTAATTGTCATCGGTTTGTTTTCAACAAAAACCAAAGCTTTTGCACGTTTACCGACAACCGAGAAATAACATGGAGTAGGCATATCAACCTCTCCTTTTAAAACGGCAACCCCATCAACAACATCGGCTGTATCGAGCGGAACCCATTCACCTGAGACTCTTTTTTCAAGAACCACTTTACCATCAGCTCCCTTAAGTTTCACATTAATTTTAAACCCTTTTTCTTGTGTGCATGCAAACAATGCAACGGCCAAAACCAGAACCAAATACTTTTTCATCTTTTCAATTTATTGTTTAACTTTTTTATTAAGGCCCGAAGATAAGAATTTCTATAGATTTTCAACTATAAATTAATATGTTGAATATCAGCATTAAAGCGATACTATTTTAAAATTTAAAAGTTCAATTAAAAATCCGTTTTCAGAACATCTGCTGAAATCGTTAAGTAATTTAAATTTTCATTATCTTACACTCTAATTTACAGCGAATAACACTTTAATCTCATGTATTTAGAATCAAGATACAAGAACCAAGACACAAGACAAGAAAATTAGTGCTTCAACTTAACCATGCTCCTGTGTGTGAAATCTTTTATCATGAATGTTTCATCTAATAAAGGAATGAAAATGACACAACTGAATAAAAAACATACAACATACAACTATCTTCATTCGAAATTACTCTCGGAAGAGACAAAAGAGAAAGGCGAAAAATTGATTGTTATAATTGCAATAATCAGTTTCATCATTCATCTGATAACTATCTACCTGATAAAATATGGTATTATTTACATTGAAACAGATACCAATTTATTAACCAACCCCATTGGAGCTATTTACACTCCGTTTTCGTTTATTATTATTTACGAAGTGTATTTGCTAATCTATTATTTACCAAAATCGATTACCGGATACATTGGGAAACAGTACGAAATCATTACACTCATTATTATTCGTCGCCTGTTTAAAGACCTCGCTACCATGGAAATAACAAGCAAATGGTTTCATTTGAAAGGCGATCTTCAGTTTAGCTTCGACCTGATAGCTACCATTATTCTGTTCTTTCTAATTTATGTTTTCTATCTGGCACGTAACTCGGGCAGAAAAAACAAACCCGAGCCGAATTTCGAAACAACAAATTTTATAAAGCAGAAAAAAGCAATTGCTCTTTTATTGGTTCCGGTTTTTATTGGATTAAGTATTTATAGCATTTATAATTGGATTCATAATGCTGAGTCGTTATCCGATATTTTTGAGTCGATGAAATATGTAAACAATATTTTCTTCAACGACTTTTTCACCATTTTAATTCTTGTCGATGTGCTGCTTCTGTTGTTGTCGCTGTTTTACACCGATAAATTTAATATTGTTATACGAAATTCGGGATTTATTATTTCCACCATTCTTATACGGCTCTCGTTTGGCACAGAGGGTTTTATGAATCCGGTTTTAATTGTTGCTGCCGTTATTTATGGAATTCTGCTCTTATATGTGAGCAACCAATTCGAGCAAAAAATTCTGCCTTCGAACAGGAAATAAAAAAATGCCACCCGTAAAACGAGTGGCATTTATAAACTATAATAATAATTTTTATTCCTCTTTTTTTGTATCCTCAAACTGAGCACTCTTATCTT
>Ga0256831_1000460_pt1 | contig 21173 bp, 39 predicted proteins | sample 132544metaG_FD_189087 | JGI IMG/M metagenome (GOLD analysis project Ga0256831, IMG submission 189087) | Hydrothermal vent microbial communities from Lau Basin, Pacific Ocean - 132-544 | ecosystem: Environmental > Aquatic > Marine > Hydrothermal vents | place: Pacific Ocean: Lau Basin | collected... | reverse complement strand
CCGTGGGGGCCGCGGGGGCGAGTTGTCGCAGGCCACGACGCGCGCTCCCACTATGAGATTCCCTGATTGGCTGTGGACTGTATCCACGGTCAGGATGAAGATCTCATAAAACGGTGGGTATATCCACGGTGGGTATGCTCCTATTTTTTCACCCCACGCGGAGGGGATTGAAGTTTAAATATCCGCGTATACGTATCATGGGTAACGAGAATAGGTTTGAAGAAGTATCAGTCACATTGAAGGTTGGGGGAGTAGGTATTGTCGCCGATACCGAAGCGGGAGACGCTGTACTCCGTACCCTAAGGAGGGTGAAAGAGGCACAGGCAGCCCTTAAAGCGGCGAAGGAGGAGGCGAACCAGCTCCTGTGGTCCCTTGACCCCACGATGAGTGCTGCCGGTGTCACCTCCGTCGCTCTCGCCAACTCCGCTGGGCTTGGATTGCGTGTGACCCGCAACCCGTCCGTCAACGTCAGTACGTCCGAAGTGAAAAAGCTGTCCCCTGAGGACCGTGCTCGATTCGAACTGGTGGAGTACAAGGGCGTATCTATGGCGTCGCTTGTCGAAGCTGTGGGCAAGGAACAGGCACAATCTATCGTCGCGGCAATCCCTGGCGATGGACCTTCCGACAAGTGGGCTCATGTGACCAAGAGGGGTCATGGGAAGACTCGTACGATCCTTGATGAGGACACCCTCCGAACTCGCATGGAAGAAGCTGGACTCGACCCGGACGAATTCGTTCACGTCACATCCACATCGTATCGTCTTCGCCCCGGTGATGACGGTGCCGGTCTTCCCGAAGGCGTTCTCGTCCGCTCTCCCTACGAAGTCACCGTAGAGAAGTAGGATCGAGCGGAGGGTTTTCAATGTGGGTTCCCTCAAATAAATAAAAACCCACACGCGGCCCACCTCATGGTTGAGAAAGCGGAGATTTTTTCTTAAAAAATCTCTCTTTTCAGGGTTCGATTCCCTGAGTGGGCTCCACGGTGCGTACAATTCCGTATGTGCCATATAAACAGGGAGATACGAAATGGAAATCAATACACCTAATTTCAGGTCATCAATCGAAGACGACTCAATGTTCTACCAAAGTATCGGATCGCTCTCTGAGAGGGACGATCATGTGATGTTTGAATTTGAACATCATGGGAAGAAATACATTAGATCCGCCCAGATGGTAATAATGGAAACCAGAATTGGACGGTTCTATCAAAATTGGGATAAGTACACCTACGAGATCATCGAACTTGCACAGGATGCCCTTATTAAATCACTAGAAAACAAGTTTGACAAGAGTATATTAACCATGATCCTTTCGGCTGAGAGGATCATGACAAGGATGAAGTGCGAGTGAAACATCGTGCTAATCACGGCCCACCCCATGGTTTTGGGGAAGAGCGAAGATTTTTTAAGAAAAAATCTTTTCAGGGTTCGATTCCCTGAGTGGGCTCCAAAGTACGTACAATTCCGTATGTGCTATTTTTATATAAACAAGGAGATACGTGATGCGTGGAAAAATGACAGCCACTAAAAATATGCGAAAAATGAGCAAATTTGTCAAAGTTTATCCATCCCGAAAGGTTCAAGCCCGCCGAAAGGCTCGTCGAACCGCGAAACTTGCCATCTCACGAGGGGATTACTACTTTATCCCAGAGCAGATCACCTCATTCGACATCATCTAGCATCAAAACCCACACGCAGCCCACCTCATGGTTGAGAGAGAGCGAAGATTTTTTAAGAAAAAATCTTTTCAGGGTTCGATTCCCTGAGTGGGCTCCACGGCGCGTACAATTCCGTATGTGCTATTTCCCATATAACATGAAAAAACAAGTAAAGGAGGTGTGCTATGGGTCTAAATTCCCGACAAGTTGATTCCCAACAAGTTGATTTGTTGGGAATGCCACGGGAGAGTAAACAGTCGTTTACTCTAAACCTACAACAAGGAGGTGACGATGGATCTAAATCCCTGGGGGTTTAGTTTCCTGGGGGTATCCTAAAAGGGTGAACAGTCGTTTACTCTAAACCTACAACAAGGAGGTGTGTGATGGATTTTAATCCACGCGAGATTTAATTTACCTGTAGGTATTATTTGTTCTAAACCATAACAAAGGAGGGCACATGATAAATCTGCATCCCCCGACAAGTTGATTTGTTGGAGGGTGTAACAAAAAGTTGGTGCCTGCGCTGAACCACCCACTCGGGTTGATCAACCGACCCGAGTGAGTAGCCCGTCACCTCAAATCGGTTGAGGAAAATTTTCGGGGTTCGAATCCCCGGACGGGCTCCAGGAGAGATAGTTCCGATTTGGTCAGAATGGTTCTGATCGATGGAATGAACTATCCCTGCGTCCAATATACGATCCCCTAACATAATACGAAGGACGTTAAATACATAATTTAGGGGAAGAAAGGAGCCATCATGGCTCGACGCAATCATAGAGGGCAATCAGACTTTCATCGCAACGCAGGGACGCACGGAAAGGGACCGAGAAAGGGACGTCGAATTGACGATCGCTTGTACCTCCATCGGGTTGGGGCTCGGTTGGCAGAACTAAGCAAGGATAGGAGAGGGTTGAGCGAGGAGACGGTCAAGGACATGAGGACCTGCCTCACCCAGCTGTTCCCTGAGGGACCGAAAAGCGTGTCATTCAAGGCACCCGAGGGATTCATGAAGGGAACTTCGAACGATGAGGTGAGGTCTCTCATCGATGAGGTGAAATCACTTAATCGGAGGATCCATGAAGAGAAGAACGAGTGGCGTGAAAGCCACAAGAAGAGTTTCGGGTTCCGGTTGAGCCCGGAAGAGATCGTTGCTGCAAATCAAGGGATGTTCACGATCGTGGGCACCGCCGAATACCTAGGGAAGTTTAAGAGGACGCTCCTGTCCGCCGAGAGGGTCGTGGAGAACAAGGAGCACCAGTGGCTCGTTGATGGTCGGCTGTACCTGAACTGGGCAAACGCTACGCTAGCAAATGTGGAACGCCAACCGACAGCGTTGGAACTTTATGAAGTTCTGACGAGAGGAAAAACTCTTCGGAACAAACTCTTCCAACTGAAGGGGGGAGCGCTGAAGAGAAAGAACAGCAAGTAAAACTTCGCACGCAGCCCGTCCCCTCCCGTTTAGGTTAAGGGAGGGAAAGCGGAGATTTTTTAAGAAAAAATCTCTCCGTTTTTCGGGGTTCGATTCCCCGGACGGGCTCCAAGGGATAAACAATGGGTGTTTATCTTTTTTGACCTGTTCACTAGAAAAAGGAGATACGTGTTATGAGGTCCAGTATGAAGGTAGAAACGATCAATCGTGCAATTAAAAACATGGAGATCGAATTCCATGAAGTAGAAACCGAGCTATCCACCGGATGGAAGTGGATGGAGGTGTACTGCTCACTCGCTACGGTGATCGGGGACGAGGTCATGGTAGGGGACATCGTGGTCCGCCCCTTTGGAAAGGAGGGGAAGCGCGTCGGAATGGACGGGACGATGCATCCCCAATTTATCGAGTTCATCCGCTCTACCGAGGCCGAGGCCGACATCGTCTGCGCGGCGATGCAAGAAGCTGGGCTTGAGGACGTATGTTGAAAGTCGCCACCCATAGTGGAATGTTTCATGCGGACGAAGCGATGGCCTGCGCTATCCTTCAACGCGTCTATAGAGGCGATATGGAAATCGTCCGGACGAGAGATAAATCGGAAATCGACCGGGCGGACATCGTCGTTGACGTCGGGGGAACGTACAACCCGGAGTCAAACCGATACGATCATCACAAAAACGATCCCAAGTTAATCCGACCGAACGGGGAACCCTATAGTTCCGCCGGGCTGATTTGGAAACATTTTGGGAAAGGAACAATCCGGTTGATTCAACCTGATATGAATGAAGATCAAATCAGGAGGATCTGGGAACGGATCGACACGAACCTGATCAGAGGGATCGACGCGATGGACAACAAGACGGATGGGATCAACAGCAAAATCCCCACACTGCAGTTCAGCGCGTTCATCTCAAGCCTAAACTCCACGTGGATGGAGGATAAAAGCAGTGACGTCGAGTTCAATAGAGCCGTCAGGCTTTCCGGGCTGGCGCTGGAAAGAGCGCTCGCGTCCACGATCGGACAAATTTTATCCGAGTCTACGGTCAGGGAGGCGCTAAGTTCAATGAGAAACGGAATCGTTGAACTGGAAAGATTTGTCCCCTGGCAAGAGTACGTCTGTGAGAACCCCTCCGCCCTCTTCGTCGTGTTCGAATCGACGAACGGCGTCCAGTGGAACGCTCAATGCGTCCCGATCAATCCCGGATCTCGCCAAAATCGCGTCCCCTTCCCGGCGTCGTGGGGAGGGCTCTCCGGATTGGAGTTGGAAAAAGCGACGGGGATCCGAGGATCGGTATTCTGTCACAAAAATCTTTTCATGGCAGTGGGGAAAGACAAAGAGACCGTCATGAAGATGGTCAGGCGGGCGCTCGAAAGGAGGTAAAAACTTCGATCATACCCGTCGTGGGACGGAACGGTATTTTCCTGGCCCTCTGAGATATCTGACCCTATGAACAGGGGGTTGGATATCTTGAGGGCCAGGAAGATACAAAGGAAGGCCAAGAGAAATGAAAAGACACATGAGATACTACACAATCATGATCCAGGTTCTAGATATTCCTCAATATTTAGAGGAACTGAGGTATCAAGAGTTGGAAGGGATGATTATAGCAAATAATAGAGCCATAATCGGACAACTTGAACAACAAGTTTACGTCCCGCAGTACGGGCGTGTCTTGAAGTTCTAAGGAGGAAAAGACACATGAAATGCTACACAATTCAAAGACACAAACTCACTCCGGGTATTGTAATTGATACACCGACAACACCAGGAACGGACAAAATAACGTTCGGGCTTGATAACAACAAAGTCGTGGTTTATCTGGCCACGACTTACAAATTAGAGACAACCGATGATCCCGATGGTCCCGTCGTGTTAAATGCGGAGGTGGTCAGAGTCGGGGATCAGATCGTCCTTGATTTTGAAAGGAAAGACAGCAAACGGATACTCGTTGATGCAACGAAACCGTTCACAGTCATCAGTGGGAAGGCTAAAACTGTCGTATACACCAGTAGTGAGAAGCTGGTGATCGTAGAGCCGGGTTCAATCTTAAAGTTTAGATACGAAAATACGGACATGGCTCTTGTAACCAGTGACTGGCTCGATCCGGTTTTCATTCCCTTCAATGAACTTGACGCATATTTGGCGTCAACGAGGGTGAATGAGGGAGAAATCCTCTAGGAAAGGAAAAGACACATGAGATGCTACACAATCGTAAATGACAAAGTATTGCCATGGATCGGACTGGGATCATCGGGAGACCGATTGACCCTTGGGCTGTATGAAAACGTAAAGACCCTCTTCCTGTCCAAGCACAACCCACCGGATAGAAAAACCGTAGAGGGTCATAACGGACTTGTCATGACCAACACCAACGTAGCGAAAGTTGGGGACGACCTCATCCTCATCGGTGAGAATGAGACCCCGGATTATCGAGTTCTGATCATCACGATCGCCGATTTTACCGTCGTTAACGGTAATTTCAAAACCATCGTGAATACCGGAGATGAGAAATTGATTATCGTGGATCAATTCTCAATCTTGAAGTTTACCCTTAACGGTAGCGAGATGCTACTGGCCACGGAAGACGAAAGGGATCCGGTCGTCATCCGTGCCGAAGATCTCAACGCGTATACTTCAACGCTAGAGATGAAAGATTTTGAGATCCTATGAGACTCGATTCCGCGATTTCGTGGGCGGCGCTCACCGCCGTGATGATCCTGACGGGATCTTCCCTGGAAATGTACGTGATGGTCGGTGTTGTGTTCACCGCGTACATTTGGCTCGTTGAGACATACTACATAGCAGGAGGAAATACAACAAATGAATAACCCATGGCAACAAGTTTATAATCTGATCGGGCGGACACCCAAAGAAGAGGAACTTCAAATCGTCGAGGAAGAACAACTCCAAGTCGTCGAGGTTCAGGAAACCCAACCGGACGATCCCCCTCCGATGTCCGACGCTGACATCGACCACATCCTCTATCACACGATTCGGTGGTAAACGCATGAAGTGTTATACGGTCTATAGTACAAGTACATTACCATACATATGGACGGATCCGACCGGCGATCGCGTTTCTATCGGCCCAAGTAATAATAGGAAAACCATCTTCCTGTCCGATCGTAACAGACCGACAGTCACTCTGGGCGCGCACGATTCACCGGTCATTACCGGTGTTGACATAGCGGAGGTTGATGGCCAACTCGTTTTCGTGAACGATAAAATTGTAGGTCGAAACGACGATAGATTCCTAGTCCAAGTAACAGTGGACTCCATCGTAACGGTTAAGGGAGGCTTCAAGGCCGTTGTCGATCTAAGTGGTGATAAGTTACTGATCGTGCAGCCAGACTCTGTACTAGAGTTTGAACGTACGATGGAGAGGTTACTTATCGTAACGAGTAAACACTCATTAGTTTCGATTCGTCCTGATGAACTTGACGCATATCGGGCATCGTTGAAACTAAACGAAAAAACGGTAACACGTTATCTTTAAACTACATTCGTCAACACAGGGGATAAATACATGAAAATCGAAATGAAAATCGAAGAAGTAGAAGTGATTCGCCAGTCGGATCGAACGGGGCTATTTTTTATGGCCTCAAATCAGGAAGAGATCAACGACGGCGATTCACCGATCATCGCCTACGCGGACATCACGGTGAGAGCCGATGAGTCCCTCGACGTCGAGGCGGCGATGTTCCGTGACGTGTCCGATGAGATTCGCCCCGTGAAATTCCGAATCGATCCGGGACGGGTCCGTTCAACGACCGAACTTTTTCAGGGAGTACTCAACTACCTAAATGACGGTCGTTGGGACGAAATCAAACTGAAGTAAACCCGTTCCTTTCTCTCATGAAACGCCCCTTCCCCATTTTCTATTCTGGAAGGGGGCGTTTCATGGGAGGGATCAATCCCGATAAGAGGAAACACAACATGGAATACTACGACAATAGATTGTCATTCATTAACGGAAAAACCATCAAACTGACCAGTGATGTCAGTTGTGATGGGAAAACCATAAAATTTAACACAAATGTTGGAAACTTCACCGTCGAGCACTTAGGCGGTGAGATCCGAATCGGCGTGAACAATGACGGGCTTAGTGTGAACTATGGATCATTCACCCAAATGAGAAAGTACACTGGATGTACATTTGAATTTGATCCAGAGGTTATCGCATACGAACCACTACTGAAGTAAACACAACATGAAACCTTTCGATGAAGAAGATCCGGATTGGGCCTACGTATCTGACAGCAAGTCCATTTATATGTGTGACCTTATCAGCCCAAATGAGGACTCGTTCAAAATCTCATTCGTTCTATCAGACAGGGACGGAGGGGACACTGAAGTTAAGTTATCCATGAACAGACACGAGTCCGGATGGAACGTTGATGTTAAATCTAACGGAATGAAAACGTTGTCATATATAAACGAACCATCCAATGTGTTCAGTCCACAGTATACGTTGAATAGCGCGTTAGCCGATTGGTTCGGCATAAATGGGATTGAATCAGATCGATTCTACCATAACTTTAAACGTCTAGATTCACTCATCCGAGTTTACTTGGATCCAACGGAATCTGAATAAAGATCATACCCGTCGTGGGACGGGACGGTATTCTCCTGGCCCTTTGGAATATCTAACCCTATGAACAGGGGATGAAAACTTAAAGAGCCAGGAAGATATAAAGGAAAGCCAGAAAGGACACACATAACATGAAATGCTACACGATTATTGATAACAAAGTACGGCCATGGATCGAGCTTGGGATGAATGGTGGAAGAGTAATCATCGGATCATACAGGAATACGAGGTCCATTTTCCTGTCGAATAACAATCCACCCGATAGGGAAAAAGTAGAAGTTCGTGACAACATGGTCATCGCTAACGCCAACGTGGCCCAGGTCGGCGATGAATTCGTTTTCATCGATGATAGGGAAACCAGGAACAAGGACGACCGGATCTTAGTCGTCACGTCCGCCAATTTTACTGTCGTCAAGGGAGGTTTCAAAACCGTCATGGACGTTGATGACCAAAAACTTGTAATCGCGGATCAATACTCGGTCCTGAAATTCACCGGAACGGATAGTGAGTTGCTATTCATCGTCGGTAGTGGGTTCAATCCGTTTATCGTTTATGCTGATGAGATAGACGCATACTTGGCGTCGTTGAAAACAGAAAATCTAAAGGTCCTGTAAATGGAAGACAATGAAGAAATCCGTCAACTCATCGAGAAGCAAATCGAAATCTATTCAAACGTCCTGATCAATATTGATGGGGATGATGAATCGATCCGATTTTACACCATCCAACTCGCCTATCTACTTCAACAATCACAGGAAAGAAAGTTCCAGGTATCATAACATGGAAACCAAAAACGTCAAACTACTGGCGGCTCTTCTCGTCGCGTCTGCCGGGTGTTTCACCGGTGGATATTACTATGCAAAATCAACCACGGTTAAAACGATCAAAACCCAAGATTCCGGTTGGCGATTCGTTAACGTTCAATACGAGTCTCGCCGTGGGAAGGTCCATGAAGTGAGGGTCTATCGGAACGAATTTGAATCGATCGCCAAAATCATGGAACTTTCTGACGATCTCGGTCACATCAGGGACCCGGATGTGAAGAAGCGTCAAGAGAAAGAAGACAATGACCTTAACACACAATGACGCCACAAGAGGCTATCGTCGCTGATTATGATTTGATCGCCGTCTAACCACTTCATACTTACCCTTGCCGCGCGTAGGCGCTGCCGGTGCAATTCCGGGGCAGGGGGCCACCGCAATCACGCGGATGAGTCCAACAAAGGAGAAAATAAAATGAAAAGTTCCCTCCGTGTAACGTGGTGTATGAATGGGACCCCAACTAGCAGTCACTTGGAGAGGAGATAGAAGCACATGAAGAGATTCAGTGAAAACAGTCGGGTGTTCATAAACCCGATGGAGGAGCACCGCGCGGCGGGGCGCAGAATGGAGGAGTGGGAGCGCCGCCAACGCGAGAAGTTGGCAGCCATTGTAGAATATAGTAAGGCGAGGTCAGCGGAACTTCGATCGCGCTTCCCAAATATCTTTGGAGTAGATAGGCGATCCGTCGGGACCGTTGTCAGAGAAGACGATTGGGCTTAGTTCCGACCCCCATGACGAATGACTAACATATACAATATCCCTTGATAATATTCCTTGATAATATTCCCAATGTTCCTTGATAGTATCCCTTGATAGTATCTTCCCAATATTCCTTGATAATAGTTGAAAATGCGTCAAAACCCGTTCGAAACTTTTTTAGGACATTATAGTATACCCCTGAGATCTGACAACCAATCGATATCAAGAGTATCCCCTAAAACCCCTAACAGAGTATCCCCTAAAACCCCCATGACAAGATGAATGAAATGACAGATCACAATGAACACATCAACCGCTGAGTTCGTCCTTTATTCATGGACTGAATATTATAATGACATAGAATCATGTGCTAGTGGAACCTGGCCACACAACGTATTGTCCTTTTTACAAGACTTCCCTCCTATGGTTGAAGGTTCCAATAGAGAAAATGAGCCAATGATGGTCAGACATCAGTGTGGACATGTAGATATTCGTCCAGGTGGGACTAAAAATGAATTCATAACAGATGAAGACAGAAGGTTCATTCAAAGATGGACTGGTGAATTTAAAAAAGTGCTACCTCCAAGATGGTCCCGCGTTAATTTTGATTTTTTGAAATTAACGGACGAGGACATTGAATCACTGAAGCAAGTTCCTCCACCGACCGGTGAACAGTTCCCTTCGTTCATTCAACGATTGTCCTCATCGGCAGGAATCGTATGGCTGTGGTATGCACTAGCCATGTGGATGGATAAACGGTATAAGTTCCAACAAGACTATAAACGTCTCGGGAGGGCGGACTGGAAGCACATCCGGGTGTCCGATGGAAAGACACTCTTCGTTTTCACAAGAGGCGAGGAAGTTTTGTTAAGACCATCTTGCGGTGATTATTTACAAAAGACGGTGTTGTACTGGTTTTGGTTTGATATGATCAATAGATCGTGGTCAATCAAACACCCCACGTTAGGAATGAAACAGTTCCCCACAGTGTATGATGGGATTGACTGGATAAAAGAAATTAACGGTTTCACCAAATCCGAATGGTTCGGTGTCAAGATTGAAACCGTTAAAACTATTAAACAGATGAGAAGTAAACTCGGGTTCAATTGCCCACTGATCCCAGAACGGGACGATTAAGGAGTGACATAATGATTGAAAAAGTCAAAATGGAACCTGGATATTTTGTACTCAGTAAAACCAAGTATGAAATATCCATTAGTGTAGAAGCGACTAACACCATGTACCTCGACGAGGATGAGTACGAGGGTGAGGATGAATACTACGGTGAAACGTACGGTTTCATAGCTGAATTCACTTCAGATCACGTGATTGTCCGTTCCCTGGAATATCTGGATCCGTACGGTGACTCATCGGGACCGGACGATACGGTCCGATTTGACATGCCGATCACTCTTTTCGAGTTAACTCAAAAGATCGGCGAGATGGATTTCGTTCCATTCGATGTCAATTTGGTAGAACCGATAAATTCCGATGAGTGCACAAAGCCGTTCGAGGATATGATCACTCAGTTAGTGAAAAAACAGTGAGACTGACGCTCTTTTTTCAATTTACTCTATTATGAAGTTCTACATGATTTGCTCTATTATGAAACCTTAATTTTATTGAACAGGATTACTATGGGATTTCATGTAACAATAAACACCCAACGTGAGGGCGAAAACACGTACGAAACCGTTTTAGCGGGGAACGTGTCATCAGGTGGTCATACTATCTGGTGGACATTTATCAAGGGTAAAATACATATCGCAGACCCCATACCGCCCGAATGGGGAATGGAGGACCGAATCAATCGAATGATCATGGATAAAATTTATGATCATTTAGGACATAAATAAATCTAAATGATAGTAAAACAAATCATGTGGACCATACCGGTGACACCCGTAATTTCAACCAAGATATCTCTGAATGAGATGCAAGCGCGTTCAATCAACCAATCGGGAAACTAGGGTACAAGCGTTCAATCAAGACATAGGGAACTGTGGTACATCAAACGTTACTAACACGCAGGGTGTCACCGGTATGGTCCACATGATTTAGATTTATTTGTAAATCTCACGCGGGCGCACGCGCGCCCCGTCATCACATCGTTTTAGGGAACATATCTCGGATCCCGTTCCCTGCTTTGCAAGAGCGATCTTACGCTCAGACATACGGAAAAAGGAATACACGCATTATGGAAACAGATCTATCAAAGTTTGTACAGGTAGTTGGGAAAGTAAAGGGGATCGTAGTAACCGTTGGAGAGGAAGCGGGAGATACCGTTATTCGTCTTCGGCAGAACGTCGCTCGTCTTGAGGCCCAACTCCAAGCCGCGAAGGAAGAACTTGACGCCACGAACCGGTCGATCGATCCGATTTTGGATGAACAGGGAGTGGAGTCTATCACACTTCAAACTTCAACCGGACAAACCGTTCGAGTTACCAGGAACCCGTCATCCGTCGTGAAACCGACCGTTTTCGCGAGATTAATGCCACAGGACAAGGAACGTTTCGTCACCGTACATCATCACGTCGTGTCGGACGTCCCCGGATTGAAAGCCGTTCTCGGAGACGATTACAAATCTTACGTTAACGTCAAACGTCGCCCGAAAGGGAAACGCGTCCATCAGGTTGACCTGGCTCGTCTTCAATCCGATCGTCCGGATCTTCAGGTTGAACAGTTCGTCACCGAGCATCCACCGACCTATCGACTTCGTGACGGGGACGACGGAGACGGTCTCCCCTCTGACCTGTTTTCGTCTACTCCATATAACGTAGACGTCCAATAAACCCATAATACATGAAAATAACAAGAGATCAACTCATTGAGATGATCAATAGAGGTGATGATGTCAGATATGTAGACACGAGTGGAATCACCGACATGAGTGAATTGTTTGAAGGAAATAGTACGTTCAATCAAGACATCTCCGGTTGGGACGTGTCGAACGTGACTGAAATGTATGGAATGTTCATGGAAGCCGACGCGTTCGATCAGGACATTTCCGGTTGGGACATTAGCGGAGTCACAAATATGAACATGATGTTTTGTTGTGCTAAAAGCATGAGCCATGATCTAAGTCACTGGAATACAAGTAAGTCAGTCATGACAGAAAGTATGTTTGACGGAGCATATAATTATATATATGTCAGTGAATGGATCCAAAAATTTGATCATTCAATGAATGAACTTGAAGAAGCGTTTGGTACTGATGTATCTGACCTGTTAGGGAATGTTTCAATAGATCAAATGAATAGTACATTGAAAGCATACTATGATAATGTCAAAACCTAATACATGTGAGCGCTCACATTATGGTTTAATCATTTTCAATAAAATGTGATCAATAACACATAATATATACACTCTTCCTTAATTTCCTTTATATCTTCCTGGCTCTTTTTTATTCTTACTCCTGTTCATAGGGTCAGATATCTCAAAGGGCCAGGACGATATAAAGGAAGCCCAGAACAACACATCAGGAGACCAAAAGTGATAATCAGACTCCCACTTCAAACCGATATCGATACCAACACACTGTCCGACGTTAATGATCCGAATCCGCCGAAACGAACCCTAACGCAAGATGTTGACCAACTTATGGTTTACATGGTTTATATGCAAAACGGGTTCGTACTGGTTTCGTTCGGACTCGGGGATTTTGTCGCCATCACTAAAAACCTGGTGGTTTTCAACCTCTGGTATGACAGCCCTGCGGTCAAACTTCAAAAACCCGGTATTGGATGGTCAGACGTTGAATCGATCGTCCACGCGCTTACCGGAAGTACAATTTTCTTTCCACCTGACAAATTTTATCCGTCAATCGTCGGCGCGTTAGACGGTTCTCTACGTAGTGGGGAAGTCCCTGACATCGACTCTTTCTACAAAAAACACACGATGATCGTTTTCCCCGAAATCACAGAGCCGGACAGTGAAACCGGATGGGTTATCCAAGCCGAGGTCGATCCATTCCTATGGGAAGGAAGAGAACCGTTCGAAGAAGGATGCGATTTCATCGAAATCAGCACGCTACCGGACGCAGAGACCTATGTTGGTAATCCCGATGATTTGATCGCCAAAGACAAAAAGATCCTGATTGATCGGGATATGGGTTGCGGTAGTCACATTCTTGGATCTCAGGATATCCAGGATTTTTATCTGTATGTTGATACGAGATTCGTCATGTTCCGTTTGTGGCGTATGGATCTCCCAGTGGTTACGCATATCGATCCGTCTCAACCCATGACAGTCGAGGACATTGAAAAGACGGTGAAAAGGCTGTCTGGATGTACGATCGAATGGGAAGACACGATACGTGAAGTAGTGGAAGACAAACTACAAGGAGAAATATAAAATGAACGACAGGGAAAAGAACGAAGCTTGGTTGGAAAAAACAATAAAAAGTTACTCAACATCCTCCGGTGATATTTTATACACCGATAATGGTCGTATATACATTCGGATCATAGGATTCGACGGTCCGATAAACATCACAGACATTATGGGCCTTGGCTCAATCATGTTTGACATAGCAAAGTTGTTGACATATCATCATTCCTATACCAGGGGTGATATGAAAGGATTGTCACCAAGTAATGTGAAAAAGTTAGTTGACCTACCGCTGTCACTGGGTAACTATAGCGTGTTTGACGCTAAAAAGTTATCATCAAAACTAATTGAAGAGGCCAGTAAGGCCGATCTAAACAAACATGAATTCGTTTTGGTACTTATTAGAGCTGCGCAAATCAAATTCATGCTGTAAGGAACAAATGGAAAACGTGAAAATCAAAAAGTTGATAGAAAACGTGAAAAACGACTCATTGATAGAAAACGTGAAAATCAAAAAGTTGATGGAAAACGTGAAAATCAAAAAGTTGATGGAAAACGTGAAAAACGACTCATTAAAGTATAAATACAATAAGGCCACACCTAATAGGGAGGGGGATTGATGTGATAAAACTCTTCGGATATGAAAATTTCCAATTTGATAAGGAGGGAACTGAGATTGCGACGTCCTCTTCTTTAATAGTCGCGGAAAATTTGGCGATTGATTTCGTTATGACACACTTTAGAGAAATCTTCAGTGATGTCCAATTTGAATTCCACCCTCAGATCATAGAGAGTGATGGAACGGTAAAAACGGCTCGAATCGTCATCATCAGAACTACCGTTCCTGATAATGACGAAATTCCATTTAAATTCGGTCGTCCGTTTCTATGCTCTGATAAGTTTGGAAGATATGACATAAAGTTTATGAAGTCTGAGATTTTACCGACGAAATCGTTGAAGGTTAACAGTCCGTACCTAAGAACGTTTACGATCGGTAAGTCAAAGGTCATGGCGTCGAGTTCATTCGTTGACATGGAAAATCCAAGAAAACTCGTAAAACTCGACTATATGTATCATCATACATTTGAAAGTTTAGAGTATGACATCATCCAATGGCACAGATGTTCGAATAATAAAAGATATCGTCCAGTGGTTAATGTCAAAACTGGTGAATTCGATCTATCGATGATCTCCGAAGAGTCAAGGCATATTTTTTACGCTATGAGAAACGATAAAATTCGCGGTCAACACGTTGATATGTTCGACTACCTAAGACGAGCGTTCATTGAGTATAAAACAGCCCCCCATACAGAGGCAAATGGTAATACGATGCGTGTCATCTGGGGAATCAATGAATTTGACCTTCAAAATTTCGGGGATAAGGTTGAAATCCATTCAAAATCCTCAGCCCCTATTACGGTGAAAACAGATCTTCCGCATCTGTTCGATAATTCAAACGCTGTGACAAAAACGATCCAGCGAATTGTCGGGGAAGAAAATGTTCATCTTGGAACATACATTCTCAATTGGATGAAGAACGGTAGCGTCACGTCTTCTACTGATGAACACCTACCGTACGTTAATTATTTAATCGATCAAATCCCAAAGAAACTGAATGGTAACATTTACAGATTTGAATCTGATGGCGGGTATGGGTTGGTAATCTCAAAATTATCGATCGATGATGTCGCTGCTTTTGTCACTAGTCTTCTGCTTGATGGTCCCGGATTTGTTTCCGTTCAAGTTCAACTAGTAAGATTTTCAGGTAAAAAATTTTGGTTTGATCGTCCAGAAAAACGGACGGTCTATACTCAAAATAAGAAAAACTTTGTGTGTATTGACTCTATCGAAGGGACGGTCAGAGAAGTAGAAGTCTTGGATAAAAACTTCAGTCTTTATTATGGAGATATTGACAGAACTTTCAGGTATAAAATGGCTGGAATAAAATCTCAGCTTATTGATGTTATGAAACGGGTGTCGATGAGCTATCCGGTTTATTTCGATGAAGATGAAGTTATATCAGATTTGATCCAAAATCGAATCTTTGAAAGACCAGAAAAAATCGAAATTTATGCTCATCATAAGATGACAGAGCTTTCGATAAAGTCTGGATTCACGAAAATCAATTCGGGTTGGACAAGATCATTGGAAGGATAAATCATGTACGAATGGATAAGAAAAACAAAATCTGAGATCAAGGCTTTTCAATGGGCCACGTTTGAGGATGAATATGTTGGTGTCCCTGTCGATCAAACGCTCGATATGTTGACACATAAAGATTATGTGGTGCATAGAATGAGATATGGAAACTATGCCACAATTCTATCAACAAAAGTATCAGGAGAACCGGTTTCTGGACTGGTTTATCTTGTTGGATATAAAATACATGCCAACATGACTGAATTCCGATTCGTCGTCATGAAAGCGGTCAATGTATCCAACTATACGGTTACGATCAAAACGTCAATCAAAATTAATGACGCTAGTGTCGCTAACGTTTCATGTAAGTTAGCTGATAGAAATGATGGTGAACTTCAGTTTGTCATCACTTTTGATAAGAAGCACTTCGATAGTATGACCGATCTTTTGCATTTATTGATGGAAAAAGTCGGGCAGTATTATGACTTCCGATTTACCAGTTGGCCGGATGACATCGAAATTGATGATGTCAAATTATAAACCCACTTGCGTACAAGGAGAACTATAAAATGAAAAAATCTCTATTTATGCTGATCTTGATCTCCTTATTTGTCATGGGATGTACGGCCAGTTACAACGCGCACCCGCCGGACGGATTTTTCATGGGACTATGGCATGGATTGATTTCCCCGTTCACTCTGATCCTATCCCTGTTTACAGATGTTCTCGTATACAGTAGAAGTACTACGGGAATTCCCTATATTGTCGGATTTGTCATCGGTGTTTTGAACTGGATCGGACCTGCGGCGGCTTCAAAAAATTAAATCTCACGTGCGGGAGCGTCCGCGTTACGGTCCACTCATTTCACTCAACATGCCTCGGATCCCGTTCCTCGCTTTACAGGGACGATTTTAATTCAAAAAAAAAGAGGTGAAATCATGAAGTCAGATTTCCAAGTAAATAAATTTTTACCATCATTCGATGGCAAATCGTTGTCATTGAGCGTACTTGCCACCCTATCGGTGAACGATGATATTCATCAATACGGAGTCAGAATTTCTATCGGAAAGAACGGTCATGGTCGTTTCAACGTAACCGGAAACAGTGGATACTGCTGGAGTGGCAAGATCCACGCCCGCTCATTCGATGAATTTATCGGTAAAATTGAGGGTTTGTCGGCGGCTTACCAATGCGAACTTTATCCATTGGACGAATCCACGGTAGGTGGTTCGCTCGATGAATCTGTAAATTTTGTGAACGGAGTCCGTGAACTTCGTGAAACAGTTCCCGAAACGTTTTTCACCGACTGATTAAAACTCACGAAAAAAGGAATACACACATGTGCGACGAATACGAAGAAGAATGCGTAGAATTTAGTGATCTCGATTTTAATGATGGAGAAGGATGGGGTGAGTATGGAGACCCAGATCAGAGATTATATCTGCGTTTAGATGGCGATATTTCATCATCATTTGATAATGAACTACTAAAGATTGATTTTGATGTAAAGCTATTGGCAAAAGACTATAAAATTTGTACACATATGTACAGATTTGAGGTCGTTGTCAAAAATGGCGGAAAAGCGCAAATTCATCTAACGGGTGACGGAATGTGCGATTGGACTGAGAATCATCAAATAAGTTCAATCGATGAATTAGCAGAAAAAATTGAACATCTATCAAAAGATTATCACAGTGAGTATTATTCACCTGGATACTCGATGGATGATTCATTGTTTTCCTGTGATGATTTCAATAGTGAAATTAAAAAACTAACAGAAACAGTCCCCGAAACATTTTTCACCGGTTCATGACACCCAAAGTCACTAAAATCGTTAAATTAGGGCCTGGACGATATAGGGGGACGGTGAAAATCGATAGGTTCACCGTTGTGTGTGAATCGAATAACACAAATGTGACAGTGGAAAATCCGGAAACTCTACCGAGTCACATAGTGCGTCGATCCATCAATGCGTTCACCGATGAATTATGGAATCCGACGGGAATCCCGATTGGAATAATAGGAAGGTCAGTACTTGGACCCTGGTGATATTAAATCTCACGTGCATGCGCGTCCGCGTTACGGTCCACTCATTTCATCCGGCATATCTCGGATCCCGTTCTTCCCTTTATAGGAACGATTTTAACTCAAAACTCACAAAAAAGGAATACATACACATGGAATACGATGGAATAATAACAGAAGTTGGTGATAACGAGGGTAATGTAATAGTAGTAACTAGCATCAGCTCAACGGATCAGTACATCACAGTTTACTTTGATGGTACTGAGGTTGACGATAGAGGATATGGTGAACTCGATGACGGTCATGTTACTTTCAACGCCAATAAACGTATCGACTATTCTGTAAGTTATTGGACTAGAGAGTACTACGATGAGTATTCATATGACATCGAAGGTGTAGACAAAGATGGTGATTATACGCTAAGAAATGTCACCGGTGATCCAATAAGCATTTTGTTGGACGAACTCATAAGATCGGTCGAAAAAGCGGGAAGCTCCGCTGAGTATGTGATGATAACACAAGATCAGCAAAATCAATTCATCGAAGCGTTCAAACGCGTCTATTCAAACGCAGAAGACGTAGACGTAATTAGAAGCGTACTTAATGACGATGAATTAGTTTTATCGATCGGCGATAAACTGGATGAAATCGGTAAAAAGATCAAATTTAATAAACTTAATTACTTCAAGAGTATAATCAAGTCTATCCTGGATAGTAAAGAGTTGGTCGGGGAATACGCGGACCTTTTCCGACAAGTTAAAAATGTAGAAAAGATTAACTCATAAAATCTCAATGTTAAGAATCCACCGTCCCCTACTATTTTATGTAATGAGGGGACGGTGGATTCTTTAACGGACACTCTTGATGAAACAAGCACACAACGAGAAGGAACCCGGAAAAAATGATAAACAACGTTCAACTCATTGACGACCACATTTTAGCGTTCGATGTTTCCCATAAGGGATCACAACGTAACGTCAAGTATGACATGAACACCGGCATTACAACACTGTCTAACCCCGATGAAGTCGGGTCATGGAACGATATTATCTGTAGTGAAATCAAATTTCCAGTAGACAATAGGGGACTATCTGTAATTAGGGTAAAAACCAAGGATAATAGTTCACTGACTATTCACCTAGATGACCAAAATAACATTGAATGGATTCATTACATGAAACCAAATTATTATGGCGGGACTGACGAAAGTCCGGTGTTCATCCCTGGATGCATGATCTCCGTTAAAAATGACGGGGAAGTTGTCTACAACGGGACAAGACCTAAAGTCGGATCACTGAATGAATTCATTGAACGGTTCGGTGACGTACCAACCGAAATGAGCATTACTTCCCACGTTAAGTGGAATCAGGGAAGTCTTAATATTTAAATCTCACGTGCGTGCGCGTTCGCGTTACGGTCCACTCATTTCACTCAACATGCCTCGGATCCCGTTCTTCCCTTTGCAAGAAAGATCTCACTCAAATTGAATGCAAAAGACACATTAGATTTGTCAGCTAATTTCGTCGATGGACTAGTCAAGGTAAATTTTCGTAATCCAAACCCGCGAAATCGACCACACGCCGCTATATGTGGACACCTACACTTCCACAGAAGCGGTGAAGTTGATGTGTATTTTGAGATGGCAGACGGCTATCTTGTAGACATGACAGACCGAAGTTATAGTTTAGCCCGTGCGATGTTTGAAATGGACTCAGAACCGACGTTCATCTCAAACGCTGACCACGCCATGAAATTCACCGACAATTTCATGAACGAAAAATTTGGGAAAGATCTAACAATCCTCAAAATAAATCTCCGCCCGCTCTTTGAACGGTTATACAGGGATAACGACGATGTCGTACTAATTCAACGGATCGTAACGGACGACGCGCTGTTGGCATTAGTGAAACCAATAATTCTCAACAACAGTATGATTTTAGATCAATTCATAAGCACAACAGATCTAGTTAAAATCATGGCAATGATAGCCGATGACAAGGAAGAGTCAGACAAGTACATCGATAAATTCAAATCACTAGTCAAAATCAGTGAGGTATCAAAATGAATCCGGAAGATCCATCAGAAGATGATGAACTTACTGACGAGGAAATTGAAGAAATCTTGGATTCCATTGAATGGTATCGTCCTGGACTTCCGTTGTATCGTCCTGGGCTTTTATGACATTAGGTGGTATATTAGGGGACTAAGAGCTAAAAGGGCTGGGAAGACATAAAGGAAATCAAAAGAAAGGAAACAAGGATGCTAGTACATTTAATAAACAACGTTGCATTGGATACAAAGGATCTGGGTTTCGTTAGGATCGGCGATGATGATGAGGTCAACGGCGTTGAAAGTCTGGTTGATATCAATGAAATAGGACTTGAGTTACATGCAAACCATTTAGATGGAGTGGAAAACAACAGACTGGCATCGATTAAATCAATGTCAACAATGTATTTACAACAAGATGCTGGCCTTCCAATAGAACAAATGGGAGTCGAAGCGCTAAATTGTACGTTCAATAACGGAATCGTAGTCATTCTCGGTGGGGGGAAAGCCATCGTTAGATTGATTAAAAACCGTGAACTGTTTTTCATGAAAACGGATAATTTGAGTGAAATAAATGAATTTGTATATAAGCAAACAAATTGCTCATTGAATTGGATGAAAGCAAGGGACAGATTGAAGCGAATGATTAGATATTAAGCCTTCTCAAAATTATTCAACGCATTCATGTGAGATCTGTATCCTCTAAAATCACTGAGATCAATCAATTGAGACTAATTCAAATAGTCCACTAAGATCATTAAAACTAAAAATTATTCCATTATGTAACAATATATTGTTCCATGTGTTAAATATGTATACACGACAGCTACAATGCAAGTAAAAAAGGAAAATTCATGGGTAAGAAAGTGATACGTGAACAACTCATTGAAATGATATTGAACGGAGAAGACGTCAGGTTCGTGGACACGAGCGAGATCCGCGACATGAGCGGTCTTTTCGAAAATAACACGACGTTCAATCAAAACATTTCAAATTGGGATACCTCAAACGTCACTGACATGAGTCGTATGTTTTATGAAGCAAGCGCGTTCAATCAAGACATTTCAAATTGGGACGTGTCAAACGTGACGGACATGAATTGGATGTTTCATGAAGCCAGCTCGTTCAATCAGCCAATCGGTGAATGGGACGTATCAAGCGTCACAAATATGGGTCACATGTTCTATAATGCTATCGCATTCAATCAACCCATCGGACGTTGGAATGTATCAAACGTCACTGATATGGTTAGTATGTTCTATAACACTATTGCATTCAATCAGCCCATCGGTGAATGGGACGTGTCAAACGTACGGAATATTAATGATATGTTCGATAATTCTAGCATGTGTCATATTTATGATTTCGTGATGAAATTTGATGATCCAAGGGAAGCACTGAAGGAAGTATTAGGGTATGAAATATATGAAGA
>Ga0256831_1000459_pt1 | contig 21204 bp, 28 predicted proteins | sample 132544metaG_FD_189087 | JGI IMG/M metagenome (GOLD analysis project Ga0256831, IMG submission 189087) | Hydrothermal vent microbial communities from Lau Basin, Pacific Ocean - 132-544 | ecosystem: Environmental > Aquatic > Marine > Hydrothermal vents | place: Pacific Ocean: Lau Basin | collected... | reverse complement strand
AACTTGACTAACACTTCATGCGCTTGTCACAATTCGAGCTCCTGTAATGCTTCGAACTTGACTGCTAAGGTAAACGTCTCGGTGGTTGCTCTTTACAACATGACTAAAAAGCATGAACAATTGCTTTTCCTTGGGATTAACATCTACAACAGCACGTTCAACTACACGATGTACGCCCTCGTTTATCGCGCCGAGAGGAGCCAGTACAAGTACAACTTCACTCTCGTCACGAGGATATTCACTGATCCTGAGACTGGTGAGTACCGGGTCTTTCTCACCGGAATGAACATTGCTCCGGATGATGAGGACAGGGTTGTACCCGTTGGCGACACGATTATCACTGCCGACAATTTGACTCTTTCAGAGTATTACTGGACTCTTAACAAGGTTCTCATGAAGCTTCGCAGAGGTGACGAGACGAACTGGGTCTGGGGCAGGTGTGCCTACGAGCTGAGGCACCTCTCCCACTTAGTGAGACTAAAACTTCCAGAATACAACCAGGAAAAGGCAGTGGGATCAACAATAACCGTAGATGGGTACTGGAGTTGTGTGCTTGGATGTGTTCTTCAGAGTGTGGCCCAAGATAGTGGCTGGTGGGAAATCTGTTACTATATCTGTTCGATAGCCATGATGGATCCGACGAAATCAACAGTGCTAGCATCTGCCGGCTGTTTAGGGGTTGAATTAGTACCCTGTCTGATCCAGTGTGCATTGCCATGGTAGATCCAACAAAGTGTAAATTAGAAGGAAGAGATGCTAAATAGAAGGGGGGAAGAAGATTGGATAAAGTAACCGAAGAAGAACTGCTTCGGTCTGTTCCAATTTTCTTTTTTGTGTTTGTAGGCTATGCTTTATTATGGGGAGCCATGGATGAGAAGATCCCAGCAGTATGGGCTCCAATAATCTCACTTATCCTCAGCTTTGGGACGATTCCTCTTAGAGTATGGTACAGGAGGGGGCGGAGATGAGAGCAATTCTTGGGCTCTTAGGATTGGGGTTGTACTTGTTGCTCATGACTGTGACGAACTATTCCACAAACTCTCTGTTTCAGGCAGTCCTCTTCATTGCTGGAGTCGTTCCTGTAACTCTCATGGCTTTTCTCTTCGTTGATGATCTGAACGAGCTAAAGGAGCCCAAAAAGTTTGCGTCTTTTGTGACATTTCTCATTGTACTCGTGCTGATCGGCTCCCTTTATCGCGGCACAGCATCTTTAAAAACCATCCTAAAACTAATTCTGTTTGCCGTGTTTGTGTGGTTGATTTCTTTCGTCAGTCAAAAAAGGATACGCGGAGAAGTTAACTCAAACTAGAGAAAAACGTGATTCCCCCCACCTTTATAAACCCCTCCCCTTACCTCCGATCATGAGCCACTACTACTCCGAAGAGCCAAGCACACCGCTGAAGACCAAAACGATAGAGGTCTGCCTTAGGGGACACTGCTTTAAATTCATAACAGCCAGCGGAGTCTTCTCCTTCGGCAAACTCGATCGCGGAACGGAACTGCTCATAGAGAGCATGGTGCTCGATAAGAGCTGGCGCGTCCTCGATCTCGGCTGCGGCTACGGTGCTATTGGCATCGTCGCATCCCGCTTCGTGGACTACGTGGTGATGACCGATGTCAACAGGCGCGCCGTCAAAATCGCGAGGAAAAATTTAAAAATCAACAACGTTAGAAACGCCGAGGTCAGATGGGGAAACCTCTATGAGCCCGTTAAGGGCGAAAAGTTCGACTCTATAATCACCAACCCGCCGGTGCACGCCGGAAAGGAAGTCCTGAGGGAAATAGTTATAAACGCTCCCCGGCATCTCAACGATGGTGGCTTGCTCCAGCTCGTCATCAAGACGAGGCAGGGGGCAAAGTATATTAAGGCGCTCATGGATGACCACTTCACCGAAGTGAGGGAACTGGCTAGAGGATCTGGCTACCGAGTATACGCCGGGATCGCCTAGCCTGGGATGGCGCGGGCCTTGAGAGCCCGTGGCCTCTTGGCCACCGGGGTTCAAATCCCCGTCCCGGCGCCAAAATCCTGGGAAGGATTTGATGGAGGTGTATTTGTAATGACCGAGAACTTCAGACACATAGTCCGCGTTGCGGGGGTGGATCTGGACGGAAATAGGCAGCTCAGATGGGCCCTTACGGGCATCAGGGGTATAGGAATAAACTTCGCAACCATGGTGCTCAGGGTTGCGGGAATAGACCCCTACATGAAGACCGGCTACCTTACCGACGAGCAGGTTAGGACAATAGAGAAGATCCTTGAGGATCCGGTTGCCCACGGGATTCCTGTCTGGGCGGTCAACAGGCCCAGAGACTACGAGACCGGTAAGGACGTCCACCTCATCACGGCCAAGCTTGCCATGGCCTGGCGCGAGGACTTCAACAGGCTCCGCAGGATCAAGTCCTACCGCGGCATAAGGCTTGAGCGCGGTCTGCCCGTCCGTGGTCAGAGGACGAGGTCAAACTTCAGACACGGTGGAACCATCGGTGTGAGCAGAAAGAAGAAGAGGTGATGTAGATGGGAGACCCAAAGAAGCAGAGGAAGAAGTATGAGACTCCCCCTCACCCCTGGATTAAGGAGAGGCTCGACCGCGAGAGGGTTCTCATGAGGAAGTACGCCCTCAAGAACAAGAAGGAGCTCTGGCGCCACGAGACCCAGCTCAAGGAATTCAGGAGGAGAGCGAGGAGACTTCTCGCGGCCCGCGGAAGCCAGGCAGAAATCGAGAGGCAGCAGCTTCTCCAGAGGCTCAACAGACTCGGTCTTCTCCCGGCCGATGCGGTGCTCGACGACGTTCTCTCGCTTACCGTCGAGGACGTCCTTGACAGACGCCTTCAGACGATAGTCTTCAAGAAGGGCCTTGCAAGGACCATAAGGCAGGCCAGGCAGCTCATAGTCCACGGTCACATCGAGGTAAACGGTCAGGTCATCCGCTCCCCGGGCTATCTCGTCCTTAAGGAGGAGGAAGATACTATAGCGTACTCCAAGGCCTCTCCGTTCACGAGGGAGGGCCACCCCGAGAGGATGGTTATCGAACAGGCCAGGCAGGGTGGTGAAGCATGAGCGAGGAAGCCCAGCAGGTCAACATAAAGAAGAAGGAGAAGTGGGGAGTCGCGCACATCTACTCCTCCTACAACAACACGATAATACACATCACCGACCTGACCGGGGCCGAGACGGTCTCGAGGTGGAGCGGTGGTATGGTCGTCAAGGCCGACAGGGACGAGGCCTCCCCCTATGCGGCCATGATAGCCGCCAGAAGGGCCGCTGAGGAGGCGATGGAGAAGGGTTTCACCGGCGTTCACATCAAGGTCCGCGCCCCCGGAGGAAGCAAGAGCAAGAGTCCCGGTCCGGGTGCCCAGGCCGCGATAAGGGCCCTCGCGAGGGCAGGCCTCAGGATAGGAAGGGTGGAGGACGTCACCCCCATCCCGCACGACGGAACCAGGCCGAAGGGCGGGAGAAGGGGCAGGCGCGTCTGACCCCTCAAAATCCCTTTTTTGGTGATGCCGATGGAACCGAAGTTCCAGATTCTTGAGAAAACGGGGGACTCGATAAGGTTCATCATCGAGGGGATTGATGTTCCCTTTGCCAACGCCCTCAGGAGAACCATTCTCGCCGACGTTCCGACCTTCGCCGTTGATGAGGTCGAGTTCTTCGAGAATGACTCGGCCCTCTTCGACGAGATAATCGCCCACAGGATAGGTCTTATTCCGCTTACAACTCCGGCCGAGAGGTTCTCCCTAGATGCGCTCGAGCTCGATGATCATACCGTTACCCTCTCCCTTGAGGCGGAGGGGCCCGGAATGGTTTACTCCGGTGATCTCAGGAGCGATGACGAGGGTGTTAAACCAGCAAATCCCGACATCCCCATAGTCAAGCTCGCCGAGGGTCAGAGGCTTACGCTCAACGCCTACGCGAGGCTTGGCCGTGGGAAGGACCACGCCAAGTGGCAGCCGGGCTTTGTCTACTACAAGTACCTCACAAGGATCCACGTGAGCAGGGAAGTTCCTGGCTGGGAGGAACTCAGGGAGCTCGCAAAGAGACGCGGATTACCAGTTGAAGAGACCGATGATGAGCTGGTCATAACCACCACAAGGGCGTTTTACCTCCCCAGGAAGTTCGAGTCCTACGAAGGGGATAAGATCAGAGAAGAGATCGTTCCCAATGCATTCGTCTTTACCGTCGAGAGCAATGGAGAGCTCCCCGTTGAGGAAATGGTGAGCACAGCGCTCAAGATACTGATGAGGAAGAGCGATAGATTTATAAACGAGCTTCATAAATTAGCCGACTGACGCGGGGGTAGCCGAGCCTGGCCAAAGGCGCGGGATTCAGGGTCCCGTCCCGCAGGGGTTCCGGGGTTCAAATCCCCGCCCCCGCACCATAATGATCACCCCGTCAACTGTCGGTTTCCCTGCGAGAGCTTTGAGGAGGTATGTTCATGGTCAAGAGAACCGGACCCACCGACGTTAACCTGAGGAGGCTCATCCGCTACCTCAGAAAGAAGTCGAACGAGGAAGGCGTTAAAATCTGGAAGGACATCGCCTGGCGCCTCGAGAGGCCTAGGAGACAGAGGGCTGAAGTGAACGTTAGCAAGATAAACCGCTACACCAGGGAAGGGGACACCGTAATTGTCCCCGGAAGCGTCCTCGGTGCAGGAAAGCTCGAGCACAAGGTCACCGTTGCGGCATGGAAGTTCAGCGAGACGGCGAAGAAAAAGATAGTCGAGGCCGGTGGAGAGGTCCTCACCATTGAGGAGCTTATCGAGAGAAACCCGAAGGGTAGTGGAGTAATCATAATGGAGTGATGGGCCATGAGGATAATTAACGCTGAAGGACTTATCCTTGGAAGGCTCGCCTCGAAGGTCGCCAAGATGCTCCTTGAGGGCGAGGAGGTCGTCATAGTCAACGCCGAGAAGGCCATCATCACCGGAAACCGCGATGACATCTTCGCCAAGTACAAGCAGAGGACCGAGCTGAGGACCAGGACCAATCCGAGGAGAGGACCTTTCTATCCGAAGAGAAGCGACGAGATCGTTAGGAGAACCGTCAGGGGAATGCTCCCCTGGAAGACCGACCGCGGCAGGAAAGCCTTTAGAAGGCTCAGGGTTTACGTTGGCGTTCCGAAGGAGTTCGAGGGGAGGGAGCTTGAGACGATAATGGAGGCCCATATGTCGAGGCTCGCAACCCCCAAGTACGTTACCGTTGGCGAGGTTGCTAAGTTCCTCGGTGGAAAGTTCTGAGGTGAGAGAAGATGAAGGTCATCCAGACTGCCGGTAAGAGAAAAACGGCCATCGCGAGAGCCACCATCAGGGAAGGGAAAGGCAGGGTAAGGATCAACCACAAGCCGGTTGAGGTAATCGAACCAGAGATAGCGCGCTTCACCATCATGGAGCCGCTCGTCCTCGCGGGCGAGGAGATAGTTGGCAGAATTGACATCGACGTCAGGGTCGAGGGCGGTGGCTTTATGGGACAGGCCGAGGCCGCGCGCGTCGCCATAGCCCGCGCATTGGTCGAGTGGACCAACGATGTGAACCTGAAGGAAAAGTTTATGAAGTACGACAGAACCATGCTCGTTGGGGACAGCAGGAGAACCGAGCCCCACAAGCCCAACCGCTCAACCAAGGGTCCGAGGGCCAAGAGGCAGAAGTCCTACCGCTGATGCCTTATCCTTTAATATTCGGAGAAGGTGATACGGGTGATAGTCCCGGTCAGGTGTTTCACGTGCGGGAAGGTCATAGGAGACAAGTACCACGAGTTCAAGGCCCGTGTTGAGAAGGGCGAGGACCCCGAGAAGGTGCTCGACGACCTCGGGGTTGAGAGGTACTGCTGCAGGAGAACGCTCCTCAGCCACGTCGAGCTGATAGATCAGGTAATGGTCTACAAGGTGTACTAAAAAACCGCATTTCTTGGGGGGCCGTGGGGTAGCTTGGTCTATCCTCCCGGCTTGGGGTGCCGGAGACCCGGGTTCAAATCCCGGCGGCCCCACCAAAATTTGCACTGGAATGATTTAGCCGGAGTGGAGGCAGGGGTGATGATGGTGTTTAAGTATACCCGCTTTGAGAAGGCCCGCATTATAGGGGCCAGGGCCCTCCAGATAGCGATGGGTGCCCCGGTCCTTATAGACGTGCCCGAAGGGATCACGCCATTGGAAGCCGCGTTGCTTGAGTTCGAGAAGGGGGTCATCCCAATCACCGTAATACGACCGGGCTGATGCGAGATGACGGTGATAGAGAACGTAGTCGGCAGGGTTGCCGTGCTCAGGGGAATGAAGTATTCCGTTGAGGTTGACGTCCTCACCAGCTCGGGATTCGGACGCTTTGCCGCACCGATAGACGAGAACCCGAGCCTCTACATAGCCGAAGCCCATAGGGCCGTTAGCGAGGTCGATGAGATAATCGGGCCCGAGCTGATAGGCTTCGACGCGAGCGAGCAGGAGCTCATTGACAGCTACCTCTGGGAGATTGACGGGACGGAGGATTTCAGTCACATAGGAGCCAATACTGCCCTGGCGGTATCGATGGCCGTTGCGAAGGCCGCTGCCAGCGTCAGAAAAATGCCACTATACAGCTATCTCGGGGGAACGTTCACAACCGAACTTCCAGTGCCGATACTCGAGGTGGCCGGCGGAGAGGCCTTTGACTACTACGTTACAGTTAGGGACCTCATGGAGATTACGGACGTGGTGGATGCCTTCAACAAGGTGCTCGAGCACGCCAAAGAGAGCTCGGTGGAGGCCTTTTCAAAGGCCACGGAGAAGGCCACCGATGAGCTCGGTCTGGACGTTGCCCTTGGCCTCGTCCAGAAGAGGCCCCTTGGAGCTGAGGAAGTTCTTTCAGTGGTCGAGGACAACAACGTTGCTTACATAAAACCCCTCGGTGATGAGGAGCTCTTCCTCGAGCTCATAGCGGGGACCCACGGCGTGTTCGTTGACGGCGAACACCTCTTCCGGGAGAAGGGAGTACTTGACAGGCGCTACTACAACGCCCTTTCCATAAAACCCATAAACCTTGGCACGCTCACCGACTTGTACAACCTTGTGAACGATGCGAAGTCGGAGAGGATCGTTCCAATCCTTGCGGAGGCTCGATACGAGTCCTCCGACGGGGCGCTGGCCCATTTGTCGGTGGGACTTCGCTGCCCGGCGATGGTACTCCGGAGGGACTCCATCGCCAAGCTGAACGAACTCATTAGAATCGCCGAGGATCTCGGCGAAAGGGGAAGGATAATAACCTTTGAAGGATGAGGAGGTGTGAAGGATGGAGGAATATCTCGTTCCACTCGACCAGTACCTTGCAGCGGGTGTCCACATCGGCACCCAGCAGAAGACCCAGGACATGAAGAAGTTTATTTACCGCGTTAGACAGGATGGCCTGTACGTCCTTGACGTCAGGAAGACGGACGAGAGGCTTCGCGTAGCTGGCAAGTTCCTGGCCCGGTTCGATCCCGAGAGCATTCTCGCGGTCAGCGTCAGGCTCTATGGCCAGAAGCCCGTCAAGAAGTTCGGCGAGGTTACGGGTGCCCGTGCCATACCCGGCCGTTTCCTCCCTGGAACCATGACCAACCCGCAGGTCAAGAACTTCATGGAGCCGGACGTTCTCATCGTCACCGACCCGAGGGCCGACCACCAGGCCATGAAGGAGGCCATTGAAATCGGCATACCAATAGTTGCACTCGTTGACACGGAGAACTTCCTGAGCTTCGTTGACCTCGCGATCCCGACCAACAACAAGGGCAGGAAAGCTTTGGCTCTCATCTACTGGATCCTCGCGAGGGAGATCCTCTACAACAGGAAGGAAATCGAGAGCAGGGAGGACTTCAAGGTCCCGGTCGAGGATTTTGAGATGAGGATCATCAGGACCTGAGGGGAAGGTTTTTAATACCTCCCCTTTAGTTTAGCTCGCGCGGGGGTGCCCGAGCCTGGCCAAAGGGGGCGGACTTAAGATCCGCTGCCGCAGGGCTGCGCGGGTTCGAATCCCGTCCCCCGCACCAAAGCTTAAAAACAACCCGAGAAGGTGAAGATGTTAGGATCATGGGGTGATCATGATGGCGAGATTTCCGGAGGCTGAGGCCAGGATCTTTAAGAAGTACATCTGTATGCGCTGCGGCGCTACCAACCCGTGGAAGGCAAAGAAGTGCAGGAAGTGCGGCTACAAGGGCCTCCGCCCGAAGGCCAGGGAGCCGCGCGGTGGAATGGGACGCTGAGTCCCGTACCTTCCAAATTTTCGCCTGCCGTGTTCTTCTCAACTTTTCATGGTTTTTCCGGTGGTTAGAAATCTTCTGCCCGTAAACCGGGCGTCTATTCGCTCCTCAGCTTTGATACCATGCTCTCTAGAAACGCGATGCCCTCCTCAAGGAGCCTCTCGCCCTCAGGGGTAAGCTTGTAGTATTTCCTGGACGGTTTCCCCGTCTGGCTCTCCTGCCATTCGGCAGTTACATAGCCCTCCTTCTCAAGTTTGTAGAGGACAACGTACGAGCTGACCGTGGCGGGTTCAAAGTTAAACGCCTCCCTGATCCTTTCCTTCAGCTCGTATGCGTACATCGGCCTCTCCTTTAGAAGGCGGAGGATATAGAGCCACAGCACCTCTTTGGTTATTTTATTCCTCAGCCTCTCCATGGGTGTCGTCATGCTATCACCCGGTTTTATGATTTGGAAATATTTGTTCGGCGTTTAATTTAAACGTTTTGGCGGTAACTTTTTATCCTTGGGGACCTTTATACAACCGGGTGATGGAATGGAGTTTGATCTGAACGCCATGATGGGGGACGTGGGTGTTGGCGCCGTCGTGGGTTTCGTCACCGGCTATGCGGTCAAGAAGGTTATGAAGCTGGCGCTGGCCCTGATAGGAGCCTACGTCGTCAGCCTTCTCTGGCTCGAGCAGAAGGGGGTAATAGTAATCAATAAAGACAGGCTGTTCAACCTCGTCGGTGAGTGGAGCCACGAGATAATGAGCGCCGGCCAGAAGGTTGCGGCACTTCTCCCCGGAACCGCGGCCTTTATGGGCGGATTTGCCCTTGGATTTCACAGGGGGTGATGGGAGGGATTCAGACCCTCCCGTGGTAGAGGATCTTCACGAGCTCCTCGGGAAGGCCCTCCCGTCTTATTCTCTCCTCTATAAGCCGCTTCTCGTTCTCGTAGTCCACTTCCACGAACTTCGTGTGGAGCGTGTCAACATTAACCAGCGCGAAGGTGGCCTTGTGTTTCTTTCCCGGAGGGTACCCTATGCTGCCCGGACAGACCACCCTGCCGTACCTAGTTCTCGCGTTTACCGGATACCTCGGTGAAGCCACGAAAAGTATCTCGTAGTCCTTAACGGGCCTCATTATGACCTCATAGTAAGAACTCGGCTGATCTGGAAGGACTTTTCCGTGTATAGGGTCGAGGGGACTTCCGTAAACCCCGAAGATGTCATTCTTACCGATCTTGTCAACGATGTAAACGGGCAGGTCCCTTATGAACTCCCTCCCCTCGTGGCCAAGCTTCTCCCAGGTGTACTTGAGGGCCTTTTTGATGTATTCGGGATAATCAACCCGGTCTATGTAATCAGGTCCCTCGGCGTGTGGATCACTCTCCGCTATCACCTGATCGTACTCACCCCTGGTTACGTAGACCAGGTTGTTTTTGATGAGGTCGTCGAGAGTGTCGAGAACCTCCCGGGGATAGGGGAAGAGTCCGACAATGTTGCCGAGAACGTAGTACTTCTCGATCTCGTATCCTTCCTCTTTGAGCTCTTCTATTCTCTCCAGGGCCTTTGCGAGCGCCGGCAGATTTCCATTGATGTTGGCCAGAACAGCGACGTATACCACTGCGATCACCTCCGGTTTTCCTTACCGTTGTTAACTAAAAGAGGGGAAGTATTTAAGGCTTTCGGCCCCTGGGATTCTTCCCCTCACGCCGTATGGCGGCAAGGTAGAGCAGTATCGCATCCTCAACCATTCTCTCACCTCCACCTGTTTGTCTCGCGGGTTTGGGTCGCCGACGCACACCGCAGAATGCCATCAAGACCCGCAGAATGTTGCGATGGAAAACCGCGGTAGAATGCATCGGACTTCAAAACCGATTGATGGCGGACCGGCGGGGATTTGAACCCCGGACCTGCGGCTTAGGAGGCCGCCGCCCTGTCCTAGCTAGGCTACCGGTCCACTGCCCGCTATCACCTCAAAGGGGAAGAGTATTTAAAGTTTGCGGTCCAGTGGTGGGGGGTGGGAACGTGGACGAGCTGGACATCAGGATACTTTCGGTACTCCAGAGGAACGCACGCCTCTCCTACAGGGAAATAGCGAGAGAGCTTAAGGTGGCCGTTGGAACCGTTTACAACAGGATCAGGAGGATGGAGGAGGAGGGTATAATCAGAGGCTATGCCCCGGTTCTTGACTACGAGAAGCTTGGGTTCGGTTTAACCGCCGTCATCGGCGTGAAGGCCCGGGGAAGGAGAATAGTGGATATAGAGCGCGAGATAGCGGCGAACGGCCGGGTGATGCTGGTTTACGATACCACCGGCGAGTACGACATCTTCGTCGTGGCCAAGTTCAGGAATAGGGAGGATATGAACCGTTTCGTCAAATGGCTCCTCTCCCTTGAGGGCGTTGAGAAGACGAACACTAGCGTTGCCATGCAGGTGGTAAAGGAGGATACGAGACTAGGACTTGAGGACTAAAACCCCATCCAGGAAGCGCTTTGCAAAGTCGTCGAAGCTCTCGACCGGGAGGATTACCTCCCTTCCGTTAACCTTCCCTTCGAATATGAGGTTCCTCGCAGCTATCTCGCGTATCCTGGCGAAGTCGGGGTTTTCCTCAACGGTCTCCTCGAGTATCTTTGTGAACTCCTCCTCGTCGGCGTGCCTCACAACGCCCTCTATCACCACAGCTTTCCCGCACTCCTCTTCGTCACAGCGGAATCTAAAGGGGAGGCCGGGTTCGATTTCCACCGGTATCGTCAGGCCGTCGGCGTTGTATATGAGAACTTTCATCCCCATCACTCCAGCCTTATGAGGCTTTCCACGGGTATGCTGTACTCCTCCTTTAGGCGATCCACGATGTCGCCGACGCTTATGAGGAAGAACATGCCGACCGGCTTTGCCCCCGCCTGCCTGCACATCTCCAGCAAAGCTCTCTGCGTTTCCCCGCTTCTTATGACGTCGTCAACGATGAGGACCCTCTCCCCCTTCCGGAGAGCCCACTTCGGGAGGTAGAGCGTTGTAACGCTTCCCGATGCGCTGGGAACGTAGCTAACCTCGTAGAACTTCTCGACGCCGACTTCCTTTTTCTTCTTGGCGTAGACAACATCCGCACCCAGTTCCCTTCCAACGTGAACGCCCAGGGCTATTCCGTCGGTTGCGGCCGTTAGAACCTTGTCCACGTTCAGGTCCATGTACCTTCCGGCAACCTCCTCGGCTATGAGGCTCATCAGCGCGGTGTCGCTGAGGACGGGCATGTTATCGAAGAAACCCCTCTCGTCGAACTTTATCCTCTTCTTCACTTCCTCCTCCAGGTTCAGGTAGGGGAGGAGCAGTTCCAGAAGTTTTCTAGTCCTCTCCGTGCTTGGAAGAACCTTCCCCCGGACGTACCTGTTGAGCACCGTTATGGGAAGACCCGTTATCCTGGAGAGCTCCTCGTAGGTATAGGTTTTTTTGAGAAGCCTGAGAACCGTGATGAGTCTGAGTTTCTCCTGAACGGACTTTAGCTGGCTCATACCATCACCTCCGGTGCCCCGGAGTTAACAAAAAAATGCATAAATATGTTTCGGTCATCTGGACGGCTTCACAGTCCTCTTTTGGTACTCTTCCAGAACGTCTCTGTACTCCTTCAGGAGGAACTCCCCGGTGACGGGTTCGCCCTCCGGGTGGTCTATGCCGGGGCAGAATGAGTCCTTTTTGACGTATATCTCCATCTTCCTTCCGCGCCGGACGAAGATGAAGGGGTAGAGCCTGCATGCAAGGGGTCTGTACCCGTAGATGCGGCACCTGTTGGTCTCGGTATCGAGAAAGATGCAGGCGTCATCGAAGGGTCTCTTCCTTATGGCATAACCCACGAACCTGCCCCCGCGGTAGAACATTTTGTCATAGTCCACAAACTCCCAGGCGCTGTAGCCGAGCTCCTCTATCCTCTCGATGTCTTCATCGCGGAGGGGTATTTCCAGATCCCTGCAGCACCGCCCGCAGTTTTCTATGCACTTAAACTTGAAGGATGGGTCGTGCTCGACCTCGAGGGTTTCGAGGTCAACGGTCGCGACCCATCTCTTCTCCAACCCCTCACCCCCTGTAGGAGCTGGCTATCAGCGTTTCCGTCATCTCGATGTGGTCAATCTTCCGCAAAACCTCGTCGTGGAACCTGTCGAGCTCCTCGACGCTCCCGACCTCCACGCGGAGAATGATGTCGTATTCGCCGTATACCCGGTATATCTCCTTGATCCGGCCGTTGGCGTTCTTGAGGGCGTTGTAGACCTCCTCCTCATAGCCGGGTTTAACCACCACGAGCACGAAGGCCTCGATCATATTCCCAACCCCCCGAGGTTGAACTTCTTGGCCATCTTGGCCAGCTTCCTCTTGTCCATGCTCTTGAACATCTTCTTCATCTGGTTGTACTGGTTTAAAAGCTCTCTGACATCGGCGGTGCTTGTCCCGGAACCGCGGGCTATGCGCTTTATCCTCGAATAGTTGATTATCTCGGGTTTCTCCAGTTCCTCCTCTGTCATGGAGTCCATTATTATCCTGTACCGCTTCAGCTTCTCCTCACCGACCTTCACGGCATCGTCCGGCAGGGAGTAGCCGAGTCCGGGTATCATCTGGAGCACCTGCTTGAGCGGTCCCATCCTCTGCATCGCCTCGAGCTGGGCGTACATATCCTTGAGGTTGAACTTGCCCCTCAGGAACTTCTCCATGTCCTCCTCCTTGAACTCCTGCTGCTTCTGAAGTTCCTCCAGCTTCTCGAGGAGGCCCTCAATGTCGCCCATGCCGAGCAGTCTGGAAACGAAGCGCTTGGGGTCGAAGGCCTCCAAATCGTCAATCCTCTCACCGACGCCTATGAACTTAATCGGTGCACCGGTGGCGGCAACCGCTGAGAGGGCTCCGCCACCCTTCGCGCTTCCATCGAGCTTGGTGACGATTATTGAGCCTATTGGAGTGGCCTCCTTGAAAGCTAAAGCCTGGTTGTAGGCCTGCTGGCCGATGGTTCCGTCTATGACGAGTATGACCTCGTGGGGCTTTATCGCCTCGCTTATCTGCTTCATCTCCTCGATGAGGCTCGACTCCTCCTTGTGCCTTCCAGCCGAGTCCACTATTATAACGTCGACGCCCCTATTCCTGAAGTACTCAACGCCTTCCTTAGCAAGCTTCACCGCGTCCTTCTCGTTGGGATCACCAAAGACCTCTATTCCAAGGGGTTCAACGAGCTGCTTGAGCTGGTAGTATGCTCCCGGACGCCAGGTGTCGGCGCATACGAGGCCGACCCTGTAACCCCTCTTCTGTAGGTGTCTCGCGAGCTTCGCCACGCTCGTGGTCTTACCTGACCCCTGGATACCGACGGTGAGGAGGACGGTTGGCTTCTCCTTTATTTCAAGGGGCTTCGCCTCCTTTCCAAGGAACTTGGTGAGTTCCTCATAGACTATCTGGATTATATGCTCCTTCTTCGACGCTCCAGCCGGAGGCTCTTCCTCAATGGCGCGCTTTTCTATCGTCTTCGTTAACTGGAGAACGAGCCTGACGTTCACGTCAGCCTGAATGAGCGCCCTCTGTATGTCCCTCACTATCTCCTTTATCGTCGCTTCATCAACCGTTCTTGAACGGGCGAGTTTCCTGAGGGCGCTGTTGAGTGCCTTCCCGAGCTGTTCAAGGGCCATCTTCACCCACCGTATTCAGAGGGAAGCGAGACCTTATAAACGGTTGGGTTCCCGGCTGCAATGGCGGTTGTGCTCCTGACGACCACCTCGTAGGGGGTTGTTTACGACGGTTTGAATCGCCCATGAAAACGATTAAATACACACCCCTCCTAAAAAAATCCGGTGGAGAGCATGGCCGACGTTTTTGACGAGGCCCTCCGGCTGGCCTCCAACATCAGGGACGGGTACCTGAGGGCGGTCACCTACGCAAGAATCGGTTACCATATGCACCGTGCTAAAAAACCCGGGTACGGAAAGGCCTTCAGGTACGCCCTCAGCGCCGTGGCCCATCTGGACAACCCCCTTCTGACGACTAAGGCCCTCATTGAGATAGGAACCTACCTCCACAAAACGGGCTCCAAGTCCGCTGGCAAGGTCTTCTCCGAGGTCCACGATGTGATTCTGGGTTTCCCCCAGCCCCTCCGGGACGAACTCCTCGAGGAACTTGTGGCAAGGCTGCTGGAACTTGGCAGGGTGGACGATGCCTTCTTCTACACCAACGATATAGTAGATGGGGTAAAACGTAACGATACTCTGCTTAAGGTACTCAGGGCCTACCTGTCCCGGGGTAACATGCGTAGGGCATACCTCATAGTAAACAGGATGGAGGACGAGCCCTGGCGTTCCATAGCTGCGGTGGAGACCCTTAAAGCTCACCTCAAGCGGGAGGAATTTGGAAGTGCCATAAGAATACTCCGTGAGCTGAGAAGCGAGTACTGGCTTGGGGAGGCGATGAAGGAGGTCGCCAGGTATCTAAAAACCGCGCAGGTTCCCAGGGCCACCTACGAGAAGTTCGTGGACATAGCCCTGTCCCTCTCCGGTGAAACGGGTTTTGATGTTCTCAAATCCCTTCTGGTGGGACTGGGAAGCGCCGGGGAGCTGGAGTTCGTGGGGGAGATCCTGAGAAAGCTTCCCGAGGAGCGTAGGGTTTCCATACTGGAGAGCATAGTGGAGGCCTCGCTGGACAGGGCAGAACTACTCGAAGGACTTCTTGGTCTCACCCAGGGCGATGAGTTCGGAAGGCTTGCGGATTTCCTGATGAAAAGACTTCTGGCCCAACCGGTGGGGAGGGAGTACGTTCCCGTTGTGGAGAAGATAGGTGAGAACACAGTGGACGACGTTCTGCTCGTTAAGGTGGCGACCTACCTCGCGAAGCTGGGGGAATTTGAGAAGGCCTGGCACTTTGCCTCGCGGGTTCGGGGTAATTACCTTCGCTCTCTGGCCTTCGGCAGCATAGCCGTTGCGAAGCTCAAAGAAGGAGACGTTGACGGGGCCATTGACGCGGCCCTGGAGGTCAAGGATCCCCGGTGGGGTTCTTGGCTGCTGAGCGAAATACTGGCGAAGATACTCGAGCTCCAGGCCGGTGGCGAGGTCAGGGAAGACATCCAGGAGAGGGCCGAGTCCCAGCGCGTCCTGTGGGATGAGGGCTAACGTTTTAAGCTTCCGATCCCTTTTCATTCAGGTGATACCATGCCGAGGATAGCGATTATAGGGGGTTCCGGAGTCTACGATCCAGAGCTGCTCGAGAACGTCAGGGAGGAGTTTGTTGGCACTCCCTACGGCAAGGTCAAGGTTAAGATTGGAGAATATGAGGGGGAGGAGATAGCCTTTCTCGCGAGGCACGGTGAAGGACACAGCGTTCCACCCCACAGGATAAACTACCGGGCCAACATCTGGGCTCTTTACGAACTTGGTGTGGAGAGGATTCTCTCGACTTCGGCCGTTGGCTCCCTCAACGAAGCCATGAAGCCGGGCGATTTTGTTATCCTTGACCAGCTCATGGACTTTACTAAAAAGCGCGATTACACATTCTACGACGGTGAGGACAGCCCACACGATCGGAAGTTCGTCGCTCATATCGATTTCACGGACCCCTATTGTCCCGAACTGAGAAAGGCGCTGATAACCGCCGCCAGGGAGCTTGGACTCACCTACCACCCGGCAGGTACCTACGCCTGCATGGAGGGGCCGAGGTTCGAAACCAGGGCAGAGGTGCGGGCGCTGAAGATACTGGGGGCCGACGTTGTCGGGATGACGCAGTGTCCGGAGGCCGCTCTGGCGAGGGAGCTCGAGATGTGTTATTCGAGCGTTGCTATAGTGACGAACTTCGCGGCGGGGATCAGCAGGGAGAAGCTTACCCACAGGGAAGTCGTAGAGCTGATGGCGAAGAAAGGTGAGGAGATAAAGTACCTCATCATGAAGTCCATCAAGTACATTCCAAAGGAGCGCAACTGTCCCTGCAAAGATGCACTCAAGGGAGCAACAGGAGACTGATGCCCCTTTCCGTTCTTTTCTCTCCCCAAATGAGCTTACGTTCTAAACCCATGGTTAAGGAAAGTGTTTAATAACCCCTCCCCCAACTGTTACCGGTGGTATGATGAGGTATGACGTCGTTATCGTGGGTGCCAGTGCCGGAGGAATAACGGCCGCCATGTCCTCCAGGCGGTTCTACCCCAACAGGAGTGTTCTCGTTATCAAGCGGGAGAAGGTGAGCGTGATTCCCTGCGGAATCCCCTACGTTTTCGGAACTTTGAAGAGCGTTGACGACGACGTTCTCCCAGTTGAGATGTTCCTTGAGCCCCTGGGCGTGGACATTCTAACCGACGAGGTTGTTGAGGTCAACCCCAACTCCCACACGATAAAAACCCGATCCGGGAAAGAGATCGGCTGGGAAAAGCTTGTTCTGGCAACGGGTTCAAACCCCGTCAAACCCGAGTTTCCCGGAACCGACCTTGAGGGCGTTTACACCGTTCCCAAGGACTACTACTACCTCAAAGAACTCCGAGAGAGGATCGAAAACGCCAGGAGAATAATAATAGTCGGGGGCGGGTTCATAGCTCTGGAGGTGGGAGATGAAATACGAAAACTTGGCAAGGAGGTAACGATGATCGTCAGAAGCAGACTCCTCAGGAGTTCATTCGACCCGGAGTTCAGCAAGATGGTTGAGGAAAGGCTGAGGGAACGGGGTATAAAGGTGGTTTACGGTCAGGTTGAGAAGCTTCTCGGAAACGGACGGGTTGAGGGAGTAAGACTGCTGGATGGGAGAGAAATCCCCTCGGATCTAGTCATATTCTCCATAGGCTACCGTCCCAACATTGAGCTCGCCGTCAAGGCCGGTCTGAAGGTTACGCGCTACGGCATCTGGACCGACGAATACATGAGGACATCCCATCCCGACATTTTCGCCGTCGGTGACTGTGTAGAACACCGCGACTTCTTCACCGGAAAACCCTATCCCCTGATGCTCGCCTCGACGGCCACCTTCGAGGCTAGAATTGCTGGTGCAAACCTCTTCAAGCTCCAGATCGTGAGGGAGAACAGGAGAACGATAGGGGCTTACTCTACCCATGTTGGGGGTCTGACGCTGGCTGCGGCGGGCCTTACGGAAGAGGCCGCAAGAAAGGAGGGCTTTGAGGTCATAGTCGGCTATGGAAAGGGACCGGACAGGCATCCGGCGAAGTTCCCGGACACCTCGATTGTAACCGCTAAGCTAATCTTCTCCCGCGACAGAGGAGCAATCCTTGGTGCCCAGATAGCGGGCGGAAAGAGCGTCGGGGAGATGATAAACATCCTCGCGCTGGCGATCCAGAAGAGACTGACCGCAAGCGAGCTCTACACCCTCCAGATAGCGACTCACCCGCTGTTGACCGCCTCGCCAGTTGGCTACCAGATACTGCAGGCCGCGGAGGATGCCCTTGCAAAGCTGAGGGCTTCCTGAGGTTTCTCTCTTTTCTGAAATCTGAAAGGGGTCTCATCCAGAGAATTTTTGAACACCAAGTGTGTACCTTTTTATACCGTATTGCTGGCGGTTTATCCCTAAAACAAACCCCTTAAGGGAACCCCCTCAATACGGTTCCCGGTGTGAGGGTTTACTTCCCTCCAGCGCTCGTAGGGCGTCTTCTAAGTGCAAACCCTGGAAGCGAATTCCAAACAAAGTTCACGCCCAGAATAATAACCGATTTCACGCAGAAAACCCCTGCGAATTACACCCGGGGAAAGAGCCACCAACTTTGATGAAGTTTTGCACAGGCGAGCAAGCTTTGGGAAAGCTTGACCAAAAATTTAGCCCTTGCCATTCAAGAATGGCAGTGATTAGTCGTGCACTAACTAACGGCAACTTTAAAAAACCACGTTAGAACAGTTCAACCCTGTTTTTGGCGTCCTTCGGACGTTTCTCTAGAGTGAAACACTCACAAACAGGCCAATAGAACAGAAACCCAACACTTAAACAAATATCCTTAAAAATACATATAATCCTCCGCCAGCGCTGAAACTTTGCGGTGCAAAGTTTCATCAAAGTTAGTGATTTTTTGAGTGCTCCTTCCTGAGAGTTTGCACTCTCAGAAGGCCGGTTAAAGCTTGGAATTTCTTATTAAGTGGCATTGGGTTTTATGATTTTTCCCGCGCTCCGAAAGAGCGCTTCTTAAGAATTAAAACACGCTTCACTGAACTTTTAAGATCAAATTCCCAATTTGAAGGCCTTCCAAAAGTGCAAACACTCTGCGAATCCTTCCGAAAAAGAATCGCGAACCTTGGTCAAACTCAACGGAACTATCGTCTCGTGTGTTGGAGCTTCGCTCCAACGTCGCGCAGGCAAGCAAACTTTGCAAAGCAAAGTTTGATCAAAGAATGCCCTTCTCATGAAAGAGTAAAAGGTCCGTCGTGTCTATTCAGAGGGCAAGTTTAAAGGGATTTAACCTCAAACTAACCCCTTCACACAGTTTCAACTTTAATCAGCGCCCAAAGGGCGCTTTGGACAGTGAAACACTCCCCAAAGGAGCAGGCGAGTAAAAACCCTTTCGGAATTTGAATCTCTAGAAGAAGCACCTGATCTTCCGCCAGCGCTTGCGAAGCAAGGGCTGTTGTGGTGGGCCCGCGGGGATTCGAACCCCGGACCTCCACCTTGTCAGGGTGGCGTCATAACCAGTCTAGACCACGGGCCCAGCCCAAATGTTGGTGGACCGGCCGGGATTTGAACCCGGGGCCTCCGCCTTGCCAAGGCGGCGCTCATACCAGGCTGAGCTACCGGCCCATCCAAACGCCGTAATGACCTATTTAGGCGGGTTTATAAATTTTGCGGTCAGGGTAATCCCTCCAGGCTGCCACCGAGGGGAGCCACGGCAAAGGGAAACGGCGGAAGGAAGACGCAATGAGATGGGTTAACCTTAAGAGCGAGAAGGCGAAAGGTGAAATGGTGCGGAGGATGGCCACGAGTATTAAGTTCAGATTTCTCTCCGGGGATGAGGTGGCGGCGGATCTAATTAGTAAGATAGCCAGGAAAATCCACGAGAAACCGGAGGATGTTGCATGGTTCCTTGAAGTAAAGTCGATTATGGGTAAACTGGGAACCGGCGAGTTCTCAAAGAGCGCGAAGCCTGAACCTCTCGAAACATCAAAGAGTGTCCCGGCAATAATGAGCGAGGTTAAGAAGTTTAAGCGCATTGGGGCCAAAATGAAGAGGGCCGGCCTGGTGTGACTCATGCCGCGGGGTAAAATCAAAACGGTTCTCGATACTTCAATCCTGATAAGCGCTCTCAAATCCCGGTCCCCTTCTTTAAGTTCAGCGTGTTTAGTTTGAACTGTCTCAAGGGATGGTTCCTGGAGAACTACGTTTCGGATGAGATTATCGAGGAGATGAAGTTTACTCTCACCATCGTGGCCATGGAAGTAGCGTCCCGGAAGAACCGAAAGGGAGTTCTCGCTCTCGCAGATGAACTCATGAGGATTGTCCTTCCTGGCTCCAAGAAGGTTAAGCCTCGCGTGGATTTCTTCAAGGATTCTCATCTCGTCAGAACCATCAAAGACGAATCCGACATTAAGTTCCTCAATGTTCTCTATTCTGTGAAGGCCAAGTTTCTCTTGACTCAGAACACTAAGCACTTTGGGAACTTTGTGGTCTCGGGAGATAAAACGGGAAAGGCAAAGGTGCGGCAGCACTACTTTTACGTGATGACAGCGGGTCAGTTCAGGACGCATATGAAGAACGCGCATCCCCAAATTGCCGAAAAGTGTAAAAAGAGAAAGAGTTAGTCGAGTAAGGCAAACATTCCCTTCTTCATAGCTTTTTATATCCTCTCAACATACCATTAAGCACTCTTGATGTTCAGATAATTCTGCCGGACTCCAACACATATACTCTCATTTGGTAGAGCATGCTTTGGGTTGCATAGCTCATTAAGACAACCATCGAAAAGCTAATATTCATGTCTGGCAAAATACGATTCGGTGGACACCATGAGCGTAGACCCCGTTTCTGAAGCCAAAAACATTGAGAAAGAGATAATAGCCTGGCGCAGGGACTTCCACATGCACCCCGAACTCGGCTACGAGGAGGAGCGAACTTCAAAGATAGTGGAAGAGCACCTGCGTGGATGGGGCTACTCAATCAGGCGCGTTGGAACCGGGATTATCGCGGATATCGGGGAGGGGAAGAAAACCATAGCCCTCCGTGCGGACATGGACGCCCTTCCGATCCAGGAGGAGAACGACGTCCCCTATAAATCGAAAAACCCCGGAAAGATGCACGCATGTGGACACGACGCACATACCGCAATGCTCCTCGGGGCTGGGAAGATAATAGCCGCTCATAAAGACGAACTCAACGGAAGGGTGAGATTGATCTTCCAGCCGGCGGAAGAAGGCGGGAACGGAGCGGTTAAGATGATCGAAGGGGGCGCTCTGGAAGGGGTTGACGCGATCTTCGGCCTCCACGTCTGGATGGAACTGCCAAGCGGAGTGATTGGAATCCGTGAAGGACCCTTCCTGGCCGGAGCAGGTTTCTTTGAGGCAAGGGTTCTCGGAAAGGGTGGACACGGCGCTTCCCCGCACGAGACCGTTGATCCAATACCCATCTCCGCCGAGATAATCCTGGCCCTCCAGACGATAGTGAGCAGGAACGTGAACCCGGTGGAGACGGGAGTGGTGAGCGTTACGGCAATAAACGGGGGCACGGCCTTCAACGTCATCCCCGAGGAGGTGACCCTGAGGGGAACCTTCCGCTATTACAATCCCGAAGTCGGTGGACTGATAAAAAGGAGGATGGAGGAGATATTCAGGGGCATATCGGGAACCCACGGGGCGGGGGCAGAGTTCAGCATCAGAGACCTCGTCCCGCCGACGATAAACTCGAATGAGATGGCGGACTTCGCGAGAAAGGTGGCGGAGAAATACGGCCTGAAACACGGGGAAGTCGCGATGTCAATGGGAGCCGAGGACTTTGCCTACTACCTTCAGAAGGTTCCGGGAGCCTTTCTGGCGCTGGGCATAAGGAACGAGGAGAAGGGGATAATCTACCCGCCCCATCACCCGAAGTTCAACGTTGATGAGGACGTCCTCTA
>Ga0256831_1000458_pt1 | contig 21205 bp, 28 predicted proteins | sample 132544metaG_FD_189087 | JGI IMG/M metagenome (GOLD analysis project Ga0256831, IMG submission 189087) | Hydrothermal vent microbial communities from Lau Basin, Pacific Ocean - 132-544 | ecosystem: Environmental > Aquatic > Marine > Hydrothermal vents | place: Pacific Ocean: Lau Basin | collected... | reverse complement strand
GTATGCATAGACCCCCGGGGCCACCGTTGTGAATCCGTACGCAGTCCTCACCCGAAGGGGCGAGCTCAGCCGAAGGATAAGTATGTACGTGCCCCTCTCCTTGGGGAGATTTTCCGCGTTACCAGGTGAATGGAAAACGCCTCTCCCACCCAGCAGCGACCTCAGCTCCGACAACCCAGCTGGGATAGACCCTTGGCCCAATCTTTATCCACCTCTCTGCGCTGTAAGCCCCCATAAAATCTCCGCGCTGGAATCCCCCTATTATCACCAAACTATCCCTTTTCAACACGTCTTCTGGCCTCGCGAGCTCCCCATCCTCGTCGAGTCCCACTATTGCAAAGCCATCTTCCTTTTTTCGTGCGATGACGTCGTGGGGGCTTTCCCTCAGCGGGTGAATCCTTGGAGTGTCCTCCCCCCGCAGCACCTGGCTCATAATGCCTATAAATCGCGAGTAGCTCCTCGGAATCCTTGTCCCCGGCTCCACGTAGAACAGTTTACTCCCGTACGTGTGCACGTAAACATCCACCAGCTCTTCCTTACCCGCTGGCGATTCCAGGACGCTAAGGAGAAAATATTGGACGATATCGGGCCGGCCCCTTCGCTCTCCGTCGGGTAGCCTCTGGAGGACGTCCCGCATGTAGTTTACGTCGAGTATCGCTTCCTCTGGTCGCCTTCCGAAGCGCCTGCACCACTGCCTCACAGATCCCCTGTTTCTGAAGCGCTCCGGGACGAGCTCCAGCGCAGACTCTACGAGGAGAAAGGAGAGCGTTAGATCGCCCCCTTTGCTCGCTCGTATACCTTGTCCGGTTCCTCTGTAACTCCCATTGCCCTGTCTCCCTTGCCACCGCCGCGCACGCCGAGCTTCCTTATGATTTCTGCCGCGTTATCTGCGTAGACGAACACGTTGGGCTTTCCACTTCTGCCAATGATGATCAGTGGCTTCCCCTTTGCCTCAGCTATGCGCTCCGCCATTCTCTGGTCCAGGTACGGTAGTAGGATCACCCGATCCTCTGCGTAGCGCGCCACGTACTTTGTAAGCTCCTCGGCGAGCTTCTCTGCTCTCTTTTCGGCTTCCTTCCACTGGTTAAACATCTTCTCCGCTGCAGCGGGCACCTCATCTACGGGAACCCTGAGGACATTGGCAGCCCTCTTCAGTTTCTCTTCACGCTCCTGGATGAACTGTAATGCCACGTCTCCGCTCTTGTATATGATCCTTTCAACTCCGTCGGCCACGCTCTCACGCTTGACGATCTTTATCAGGCCGATGTCGCCCGTTCTCTTTACGTGGGTGCCACCACAGGCTTCCGCGTCGATTCCAGGTATCTCCACGATGCGTAGCTCCTTTCCAGGCACCGCGCCACCCTGATACAGCGTCACGCCGAACTTCTTCTCTGCCTCCGTTCTGCCCATCCAGTACGTCTTCACGGGGATGTTCTGCATGACGATCTCGTTGGCTATGCGCTCGATCTCCCGCAGTTCATCGTCGCTTATTCTCCTGTAGTGCGTTAGATCGATGTGCGCAATGTCCTCGCTCTTGTGGGCGCCAGCCTGCCACACGTGCTTGCCGAGAACCCTCTTTGCCGCCGCGAGGATGATGTGCGCCGTGGTGTGGTGCCTCGTGTGCCTTAGGCGTCTCGTCGCGTTGATCTTGCCCACCGCAGTCTGCCCTGGCTTGAACTTGCTCCCATCTTCCACCAGGTGCAGGATTACGCCGCTCTTCGTCTTCTGGACGTCTACAACGGGAACTCCGTTGAGCTCTCCATTGTCTGCGTCCTGCCCTCCGCCCTCTGGGTAGAACGCCGTCTTGTCGAGGATCACCCAGTCCCCCACGACGCCCAGCACCTTTGCCTCGAACTCGAATAGATAGGGATCGTCGTAGTAGAGCGCGTAGGTCTTGGGGTAGCCCTCGACGTCCGGGATGTTCTTCTCCTTTTTGCCCCGCTTTTTCTGCTTGCCAGCCTCTTCGATCATGGCGTATATGCCGGCGGGCGGCTCGATACCCGTTATCTCCTTCACGTCCTCCGGCGTTACGCCGTAAGACTGGTAGAGGAGGATAAAGTCCTCCGGCTCGAGGGTGCCCTTCTTTTTGACGAGCGTTATTACCCTGCTCTTCGCCTTGCGCTTGCTCTCCCTGTACTTCTTGCGCTCCTCTTCCATGACGTCCACGGCCAGGTCCACAGCTTCCCTTAGCTCGGGGAACATGGGCTCTACGTCCTTCGCGTGGAGCTCGAAGACCTTCCCGAGGTCGATGTCCCAGCCGTAGCGCTCCATGGACGAGAAGATCCTTCTTGCCAGGACGCGCAGGTTGTATCCCCCGCCCACGTTGGAGGGGAATGCACCGTCGTTTATTGCCAGGAGCAAGGTCTTGGTGTGATCGCCGATAGCGTAGAGGTCCGCGTAAGGTCTGTACTGCTCGAAGAAGCCGGGGTAGTTTAGCTTCTCCTCGATTTCCCGCATCAGTGCCCCCATATCGTCAACTTCATCGAAGTTCAGGGCTCCGCTCATCCTTGCAAACTGGTTCAGCACGTTCTCCGGCACGTCCGGCACGTAGAACTCCCTCAAATACTGCATCACGGAGGGGAAAACAACGTCGTACGCCGTCCTCGTCCCGTTTGATATCCATGCGAACCTGGAGAGGCCGATACCGTGGTCGATCACCCGGGTGTGTAGTTGCTCATATCCGTTCTCCGTCTCCTTGAACTGCATGAAGACAACGTTGCCCAGCTCAAGTCCACGGACGAAGTACTCTATGGAAGGACCGAAGTTTCCGCCGCCAGCCCAGACGTCCTCGTGGAAGACGATCTCTTCCTTGGGTATGCCTACAACCTCCGTCATGAAGCGGAAAATAAGTTCTATAGCCTCGTTCTTCCAGAGCACTTCCTTTTCAGGCGTGTTGAATGCGTGCTGGCCCACCATGACAAAGTTCGTGAAGTGTCTGCCCGAGAGACCGACGTTCTCCACGTCCTTGAATCGGAGACAGGGCTGTGGGATGAGCAGGGGGTTTGCCGGCGGCTCCACCTCTCCTGCTACCGCGTAGGGCTGGAAGACGGCGATGGATGCAATGGTGAAGTAGAGATCATCCCTCCAGCGGGCGACAACCGGATACCTGTCGATGATCGTATGCCCGTTCTTCGCGTAGAATTTAGCCATGGCTTCCCAAGTTTCCGTATAGGAGCGCCTCTTGCCTGCAGGGTTGCCAATGAACTGATAGCCGTTGTGTTCAGGCTCTCCACAGACTTCTCGATCGGGATCTAGCGTCCAGAAGGTTTGCCCACACTTCTTGCACGTCTTGCGGATGAACCCCATCTCTTCGAAGAAGGGGAGCTTGTAGTGCTGCTCCCATTCGGCCTGGAACTTCTTCTTCAGCGCCTTCTTGTCAACCATACATAGAATTTTGTCGGAACGGGTTTTTATCGCTTGTTTTTGCGCCTTGGGAAGCGCATCTTCAGGGTCATTTTTATGGAATATATGTTTGGGTTGAGAATCTTGGCGAGCTTTACGGCCGCCCCTGTCCCATACTTCCGCTCTACGAAGCGCATGATCCGCAGGGCCTTTGCGTACTTTCTTGCGCTGAACTTTCCATACGTTTTACCCCATTCTACGGCTCTCATCTTTGTGACCTCATCCGATTGTTCTTCGGACTTGACGTCTGCGAAGGCTTCGTTCATCTCGCCCGGATTCCACCATCCGTATGCGCGACCTACCTGATGCCGTATTTCGTGGAGGACTGTGTCGGGGTCTTCTTCCTCTGTGTTGATAGTTATTGTGCCATCTGGATGGGCGAGTCCCCCTGCTCGAATACTTGCGTTGTATCGCATGTCGCGCTCAATTATTTTCCCAAGATCTGGGTTTATGCGTGCGAGAAATCCTAGGGCTTTGTCATCTCCGTACTTTGCTTTTACTGCCACGAATTTCCGTAGATCCTTCTTATTTTCCCTTGCAATTGCTGGTATTTTCTCCTCGGAGAGTTTAAACCTGTTAAATAACCATATCGTTTTTGCGGATCTTTTGACATACTCCTGATCCTCCACGCCCCCATAGCGCGAACCCTTTAGGAGCGGTTCCCTACCCTCTCCGAGTAGAATGTCCTCTTCCGGATTTTTGCGGAGAACCTCCTTTATTTCTCTCCGTAGCTTGAGCTTCATCTCGTCCCGAATCCCCATCACACTAAAACTACTTTCCGAGCTATATATTCATTGTGGAGGGCAAGGAGGCACTCTTCTGGGAACCCCTTGAAAACGGGGCTGTTCGCTGCAACCTCTGTGAGCGCCACTGTGTAATCCCGAAGGGCATGCGTGGCGTCTGCAACGTTAGGGAAAACAGAGATGGAACGTTATACAGTCTGGTCTACGGCCGTCCCGTTACAATAGCCGTGGATCCCATCGAAAAGAAACCGTTGTTCCATTATCTGCCTGGAACGGACATCCTCTCCCTCTCCACCGTGGGCTGCAACTTCAAGTGCCTCCACTGTCAGAACTGGGAAATTTCCCAGGCGAAACCGGAGGATTTTGATCTGCCCTACGTTCCGCCCGAGAGCATCGTTAGGACCGCCCTTGCCAACGGAATCCCCTCCATCGCTTACACCTACGTTGAACCCACCATCTTCTACGAGTACGCAAGGGATATCGGCGTTCTTGCCAAGCAACATGGCCTTTCCAACGTTTTCGTTACCAATGGATACTTTACCAAGGACGTCCTGCGCGATATGCGCTCCTGGTTGGATGCCATGAACATTGACCTGAAGGGGGACGCCGAGTTTTACCGGAAGGTCACGGGAGGGACTGACGTCGAGGTCGTGCGCAGGAACATAAAGCTTGCGAAGAGGTACGGCTTCCACGTAGAGGTAACCGTTCTTGTGGTCCCGGGCTGGAACGACAAGGAAGACTGGTTCCGTTCCGAGGTGGTGGAGTTCATCAAGGATATCGACGACTCTATTCCCCTGCATATTTCCAGGTTCTTCCCCCACTACAGGATGCGGGATGTTCCGCCGACCCCCATCGAGACTCTGACCCGGTTCTATGAGCTTGCGCGAGAAGAGCTGAAGTACGTCTACGTGGGCAACCTTGGGGATCCAAAGTACGAGACTACGTATTGCCCGAACTGCGGCGCCCCTGTTATCGTTCGTTACGGCTATCACACCGAGGATCTTACGGAAAACGGCCGCTGCCCCCACTGTGGGTACAGGATAGAGGGCGTTTGGGAACCCCCTGGAATTAAAGCCCTTCCTGAACTACATAGTAACGGTGACACCAATGACGAGTCTGGCGGAGCTGAGGAAGAAGATCGTTGAGAAGACGAAAAAGAAGGTAGAGGAGGCTTATACTGAGAAGGATCGCTACATTATCCAGGCGATTGAAGCTCTGGACGATTTGGACGCCGCATTCAACCTGCTCGTCGAGCGTCTGCGCGAGTGGTATGGTCTGCACTTCCCCGAGGCGAACCAGCTTGTGAAGGACCATGAGAAGTTCCTGGACCTCGTGGTGGAGCTTGGAAACCGAAGGGAGATGACCGAGGATGCCCTCGTGCCCATTCTCGGGGAGAAACTTGCGGAGCGCGTTGCCCGTGCGGCCCAGGAGTCCATGGGTACGGATCTTGAGGGCGACGACCTTAAGATGATCCAGGACTTTGCCGCGAGGGTTAGGGAACTCCGTGAGATGCGTGAACGCCTCGCGGACTACATCCGTGAGCAGATGAAGGCAATCGCACCCAACGTGACCGCGATTGCGGGTCCTCTGCTTGGAGCTCGCCTCATTTCCAAGGCTGGTGGTCTGAAGAAGCTTGCAATGCTCCCCGCGTCCACGATACAGGTGCTCGGCGCAGAAAAGGCCCTCTTCAAGCACCTGGCAAAGGGCACGCCGCCTCCGAAGCACGGTATCCTCTTCCAGCACCCCCTTGTGCGCTCCGCGAAGCGCTGGCAGCGCGGTAAGATCGCCAGGACCATTGCAGCTAAGCTGGCCATTGCCGCCCGTGAGGACTACTTCGGTGGCAAGGACATTTCCGAGCGCCTGCTGAAGGAGATTGAGCAGCGTGTCCAGGAGATCAAGGAAAAGTATCCGAATCCACCCAAGCGCAAGCCCAGCAAGCCCGCCAAGAAGGGTGGCAAGCGGTTCAAGAAGCGCTTCAAGGGCAAGAAGGGTAAGAGGGGCAAGCGATAAAGAACCCTTCATCCATTTTCTTTCATGGCGAAGCTGAAGGAAATATTCCCCGGCGTTTGGGAGTATGAGGGAAAGATCCTCACCCGCAACAAGGTTCCAGGCAAAAGGGTATACGGCGAGCAACTGATAAAGATCGACGGGGTAGAGTACCGCGTTTGGAACCCCTATCGATCAAAGCTAGCGGCAGCCATAAAGAACGGTTTGAAGACGTGGGCATTCACGCCCGGAGCCAACGTTCTATACCTTGGAATTGCGGAGGGTACCACTGCATCCCACATTTCTGACATTCTCGGCGACGATTCGGCCATCATTGGCGTTGATGTCGCCCCCCGCGTTATGCCAAAGATCATAGCCGTGGCCGAGGAGCGAGGGAATATTTTGCCCATCCTTGCGGACGCTTCGAAGCCCGACGAGTACCCTGAAGAGGTCAAGCAGTTCATCGACGAGATCGGCGGCGTTGACATCGTCTATCAGGACGTTGCAGCCCCCAACCAGGCGGAGATACTCTGGAAAAATGTCGAGCGGTTCCTCAAGAAGGGCGGTTACGCGTACATCGCCATAAAGTCCAGGTCCGTTGATGTAACCAAGGATCCCAAGGAGGTCTTCCGCGAGTTCAGGGATTTCTTTACCTCCAAGGGCCTGCGCGTCGTCGAGGAGGTGCTCCTGGATCCGTATGAGAAGGATCACGAGATGATGGTGCTCCGTTACTGAGTTGCGGGGTTGTATTCTTATTCCACGTGCTCCTTTTCCCTCTCATCCACGGATCACACCTGGAAGAAGTACTGGTTTAGCCCCCTCAGCTTTTCTAGCTCGATCTGCTCGGGTTTTTCCACGTTGAGCGCTACGAACATTGCCTCGCTCCAGACGCCTCCAAACTCGCGTGGGGGTAAGAATACAATGGCAGCTTTCTGACCCTCCTTCACGTCTTGTATGTTCGTAATCACCGTGTATTCTCTTCCTTCAGAATCCCTCACCTTTGTTATGCGGAGATTGGATAGTTCTGGGTGCTTTGAAGCGGATACAATCTCAACGAACTTGTATCTGAAGATCTGGAAGGGTTCCGATACGTTTATCTTGAGCTTGCGGGGGAAATCCTCGAGTTCTGAGATCATGTAACTTAACCACTGCTTTGCTTCCTCCGAGCTTATCGGTGCACCCTCCAATTCCCGCAATCGATCTAAAATCCAGTTTACATACTCAAGAACGCCGGCCTCATCTGCATAGGAATACTTGAGCTCCTTGATTTTGCCCTCAATTTGGCTGCAGATCTTGTTCTTGTCCTTTATCACGCCGCTCTTGCAGTACTTTGCCACGCGGTTGAAGAGGCTTTCCACCCACTTGATTCGGAGATCGTTGAGCGTGTCCATGTTACAAACGGTGTTTATTGATCTTTTTTATTGGTATGTGTATCGGCATATGCCCAGATGTACGCTGATATTTCCATGGCGACCCGTAGAACTCTAAGTCCCTTAGGATGTTCTCGGGGTCGTCATGTGGTGTGAATCCGTTAGAATCGGCTCTTTGTGCGCCCATTTTGTTCGCCATTTCATATATTTGTGCCCTTAGTAGCTCGTGGTTCGATATCTGAATTGGATCTAGTAAAATATGCTTCACGCCCGTTGCTTCCGATATCTTTTTTAGGAGCGTTGTGATGCGAAAACCAACTGAATAAGCATTTGAATCTCTGCCGTACTGTGGATTTAGCTGTATGTTATGTACGTACATGGCCGGTTCGCCCTCGTACGATCCATACATTATACTCATAAGTCCGACGGGCTTGTGCCTTTGTAGCATTATTTTTCCAGGAGCTTTGGGATTATTCTCCGTGGTTGTTGCGATGATTTCGTAGGATGCGTGGGCATTGGATAGTAGCGCTGGTATTGTAAACGTGTAAAACGCCGTACCTCCTGGACGAGTACAGTCTCCTGCTAACGCCCTCTTGTCTATGAATGCAGGGCCCTTTGGCACAAGTCTCAGTTTTTCTATTTTTACGATTCTGCCCGGTGTAGTTATGCTGATGATTGGTAACATATATTCGGTCTTGCCTGCGGTCGCAACAGCCCTTAGGATAGAATCTTGTACTGCGTTTAACTCCTTTGTTTTTCCAGATTCCAGCAGTTTTTCCATACGGTCGATCGGCATCTCTTCAGATCTTGATCTTGAGGTGCAAATGAGGTCTTTGCAATCCTCTTTCAATGCTGAGATAATTTGATAGATATTTTTTCGTGCCTCTTGGATTGTTCTGGTTCCCACGCTGTGTGTTATAATCCTCCCTTGGATTACTCTTGGCAGTGGCGGCAGCCGCATCTGGAAAGGTTTGCTTCCTATTTTTCTGATGAGCTTTTTCAAGAATTCCGATTCCTTTTCGCTTGGTTTGCCATGCTTGTCCATTGCATATTTGAGAACTGCTCGATATCTTTCTGGAACGTCCTCTGGGATGCTAACCATCTATTGTATTAATGTTGTTGATCGCTCTTTATACCATGTGGTTTTACTTTTTCGCTGGAGCACTACTTGGCTTCTCCATAGCGTATTTCCTTTTCGAGCTTCGCTTCCGTGCAAAGATTCGCTCCCTCGCTCGGTCCTTCGATGTAAAGAAGGGAAAAATCGTTGAGCAGCTGGCCCCCTACCTTCAATCCTTCCCCTACGACCCCCATGACGCTCGGTTCCTTGGAAGCCCCGTGGATTTTGTGGTCTTCGACGGCCTGAATTCTGGGGGTGACGTGAGCATCGTTTTCGTGGAGGTAAAGTCTGGCAAGTCTTCCTTGAATGAGAATGAGCGCAGAATTCGAGAGGCAATAGAAAAGAAGAGGGTGCGCTTCGAAATCCTTCGCCCTCAGTAGCTCTTTGCTATGTATACTACCTGGGTGGCTTCCCTTCCGCAAACAACGCACTTCTTGTTTTCTGGCACCTCTATTTCCAGGAATTTGGTTCCGCGGATCTCTGCACCGTCGAGCTCTTCCTTCACGTGCTCTTCACACTTGGGGTCTCCACACCAGTACGTTCGCACAATTTTCCTTTCCTGAACAGCCTTCTTTGCCTCTTCCATGGTCTCCACGGTCACTATGTTCTGCTCTAGCTTCTCCTCCGCTCTTCTGAGCAGGTCTTTTTGGATTTCTTCCAGCAGTTCCTTGATCCTTTCAAGCTCCTCCCTCTTTACGAAGATCTTTTCCCCAGTATCGCGTCTGACTGCCGTGAAGCCGCCGTTTTGGACGTCCCTTGGCCCGATCTCTATGCGTAGGGGCACACCCTTAAGCTCCCAGTGGTTGAACTTCCAGCCCGCAGTGTACTCATCCCGATCGTCGAGCTCTACACGTATTCCCATTTCCCTGATCCGCTGGTAAAGCTCCCGCGCCGCTGAGAGCACCATGTCGTCCTTGCCCTTGAACACGATGGGTATGATGACTACCTGGATCGGTGCGAGCCTTGGCGGCAGTATTGCTCCCTTGTCGTCCCCGTGGATCGCAAGTATGGCCCCAATAAGCCTTGTGGAGATTCCCCAGCTGGTCTGCCACACGTACTTTTCCTTTCCGTCCTTGTCGAGGAACTTCACGTCGAAGGGCTTGGCAAAGTTCTGGCCCAGATTGTGTACCGTTCCTATCTGTATCATTCTCCCCGTTTCAGCCACGAAGCTATCGAAGGCCACGGTGTAGAGGGCTCCCGCGAACTTGTCGCCCTCCGTCCTCCGCAGCACGAGGAATGGGAGTGCAGCGTACTCCCGGAAGATCTTGCTGTAGATCTGGATCATGTCCATTACTTCCTGATTTGCCTCGTCCAGCGTCCTGTGTGCTGTGTGCCCCTCTTGCCACAGAAACTCCCTTGAGCGGAGGAATGGGCGTGTTGCCTTGGTTTCCCAGCGGAAGACGTTTACCCACTGGTTGATGCGCAGCGGTAGATCCCTGTATGATCGGATCCACTGGGAGAACATGTAGTACATTATTGTTTCGCTCGTGGGGCGCAGCGCCAGCCGCTCCGATAGCTTTTCGTTGCCCGCCTCGGTGACCCAGGCGACCTCTGGCGTGAAACCTTCGAAGTGCTCCGCCTCCTTCGTTAGCAGGGACTCCGGGATGAGTGTGGGGAAGTATGCGTTCTTTACCCCGTGATCCTTGAACATTCGGTCGGCAGCGTGCATTATTTCTTCCCATATCGCGTATCCCCAGGGCATAAAGACGTCGCAGCCGCGCACGGGTGTTCTCTGATCCATGAATTCGCCCTTTCGAACAAGCTCCGTGTACCAGCGCGAGAAGTCCTCCTCTTTCTTCACGGTGATTCCAAGGTTCTCTCCGGGCATGTATCCATTTTCATCGACTTTCATAAAAACCGTAATGGGCCCGGGGGGATTCGAACCCCCGACCTTCGGGTCCGCAACCCGACGCGCTGTCCAGGCTACGCCACGGGCCCAACCGCCATCCCGGTTGACATCGCAAGCTTCGCTTGCGTGCACGCGAACGGAGTTCGCGATGCGTGAGTGTGCATGGGGTGCTCGCTTGCGCTCGGCCCCATACTCAATCGGATGTGTGGTCGGTTGCTTGCAACTGGTATCGCGGCTGACATGGCGGTTGAAGGAGTGGGGGCGCGGGGATTCGAACCCCGAACCTTCGGGTCTCTCCGCCTTTAGACCCAAAGTTCTTCATCGGGCAACAGCCCTCTGCGCTCCAGAGCAGGGTTTTTGGCTCTGGAGCCCGACGCTCTGCCAGGTTGAGCTACGCCCCCTCCGATAGATACACGCCCGCTACTCTTTAAATAGCTCACGCATGGCGAGCGTTCCATAGATGTACTCCCCTAAAAGGACGGATGCCGTTGCGGTGAGGGTGAACAGCCACGGTGCGATGCTTGCAGGAGCTCTTTGCGCTAAAACGCCGCCCAGCGTGAATATAATTGCGTACGCGCCGACTACGAGGATCAATCCCTTCACCGCCGGCCAGGGCCTTTGCCTCCATATTTGTGCCGATTCTATAGCTGCCTCCACCGCAGTTTTTCCTTCCCCCACGATCTTTACGCCTGCCCAGAATAGCTCCATTCCCAGATACACAAAGAGGAACACCATCAGCCACTGGACGATGATTCCGCCAAAGGTAGCCAGTGCGCTGCCCTTCGCTAACCCCACCGCTGCCGTTGCGGGCCCCAGGACGATCGCTGTCAGCAAAATCGCAAAGAATCCAGCGTCCAAGCACACCCTCTCAAGCGCCACTCTCCAGCCTGTTCTTGCCTCCAATACGCCGCGTAGCGCTATGCTCCTCCCGAAAGAGAACGCCATGAATCCAACCGTTAGGAGAATGCCGCCCAGCCAGATCGGCGTGAAGGGCAGGAGAACAACCATCGCCGTTAGTCCAATTCCCGCCAGGATCGATCCGAGTATGAGCTCTGCAACCCTCATTGCTTTTCAACCTCACCTTCAATGGCGTCCCGTGCTGATGCGAGGGGGAACATCCACAGGATGGGCGTCCCCACAATGTATACGATTATGCTGAGAATGAGCGCCGCAACGAAGACACTGCTTCTAAGGAGAATTGCAGCAGATCCCGTGCTTACGATTTGGGGTAGGGGCGCGTACGCCGTGGATACAAGGAGCGTGATCGGAACTGCAAACACTGCAATGCCAAATATAATCTCCCCCACAACTGCGCGCAGCGCAGGCCCCCACTTTGCGTGCAAACAGCCCTTGAGGATTTCTACGATGTCCTTATCCAGCGCGGCGAGCACGGGAATATATATGAACTTTGCGAGGAATAGAAGTGTGCCGATGCTGAGTACTAAGGCAAGTAGAACAGCTGTAGCTGCGCTAATAAACCATACTGGAAGGATAACGAGTATGATCACCAGTAATACTAGGATTATTATGGCATTCAGGACCAGCGACGCGATCCAGCCCCTAAGCCCGTCGATCAGTGTTGTCTTCGTGTCGTCTGGCTGGCCGAGGATTTTCCTATACGCGTAAACGATTATGATCATGTTTACGAGCGAGTAGATAGATGATTCGAATAGTTTACTTCCTGCCACGATGGTGGTGGCCATTATGGCCGTCGAGGCGAGCGACAGCAGCACGAGAAGCTTCCAGTGCTTGAGGAATAGCTCTACGCTTTCGCGGATGTATATGCCCATGGAAAAAGATGGAAAGGGATGTTTTTATTACATCCCGAAGGTGGGTTTTCTGCTCACGTAGAGCGGACCCATCCTCCTGATGAACGGCTTGCCCTCGCAGTTCTTCTTGATCTTCTCTGCCAGCTCTTCTACGGTCATCTCCTTCTTGCTGCCGTCAGCTCTGTCCGTAACACTGATGACGCCCTTCTCCTTCTCCTGGGCACCCACGACAACGATGTAGCGGATCCACTCAGTGTGTGCCCGTCTTACCTTCTTTCCAAGCGTCTCGTCGCTGTCGTCGAGGTCCGCGCGCACGCCCAGTTCGTTGAGCTTCTTCGCCACGTCCTCTGCGTAGTCCAGGTACTCCCTGCTGACTGGGATAACGCGTGCCTGGATCGGTGCGAGCCAATCCTCGAAGTATGCGCGTCCTTCGCGGGCAAACTTCTCGAGCATTGCTGCAAAGGCGCGCTCCATGCCAAACCCTGCGTGCACGATGATTGCCTTCCTCTTCTTTCCGTTCTCATCCACGTAATACATCTTCCAGGGCTCTGCGCTTCTGGTGTCCAGCTGTGCGGTTCCTGCTTCGATGGGGCGGCCCTTGGAGTCCACTATGATTAGGTCGATCCATGCCGCCATGTATACGCCCTTCGCCTCCACGATAAAGACGACTATGGGCTTGTTGTATTCCTTTGCCCAGCGTATGATGTCGTCCTTCCGCTTCTCCCATATGTCGCGCTCGCTGTAGACCACGAAGAGGTCTGCGCCGAATCCCATGTCCTCAAAGATGTTTTCGATGCTCTTCCACATATCTTCGAAGACCTGCCAGCCCTGATCGAGGTCCTTGCAGACCGTGTGCATGTTCTGCATGTGGAATTCCCTTATTCTGTGCATTCCGCGGAGTTCACCGCGCTGCTCGTACCTGTAGTCCACCTCGAGCTCCGCGAAGCACACGGGTAGATCCCTGTATGAGTAGGTGGTATCCCTGTGAAGCGAGAACACGCCGTAGTCTCCGGCGGTCTTCAGGAACAGATCCTTCTCCTTGGGCACCTTTCCGCCGGGGATGACCTTGTAGTGTCGCTCCGGGAAGTGGTCTACGAGCCACCTTACACCCTCGTCCGCCTTGTCGATGATGGTGGGGCTTACAATGGGATAGACATAGTCGTGCTTCTCCACAATCTCGTTCCACGCGCGCCTGCGGACGAGTTCGAACATGAATGCTCCGTTGGGCAACCATCTCAGACAGCCCGCGTCTGCCACGGGTTCTCTGCCCGCAATGCCCAGCCTTTTCATCAGCTCCACGTGTGCGGGCGGTTCGTCGCTGAACTCCCCTCCGAGCTCGTCCTTTAGCACCGCAGAGACGCCGATGTACTGCTTCTTGTATTCATCCCTGACCTTGTCGATCTTTCCATCTGGAAGGACGATGAAGTGGTCAACGATCTTGTAGTGGCTTCCTTCCTCCTCTTCGCAGCCCTCTGCTCTGTCCTGAGCGTCGAACGCCTTCTTTACTTCCCTGGAAAGCTCTGACAGTGGGTGTCCCTTCACGCTAATCGCGAACTTCTTGTACCAGCCGAAGGGCGCCCTGTATACCTCATAACCGCGGTTCTTTAGGATTTCCTCCATGCGCTTGAGCACTTCTAGCGCCTTCTCTGGCTTCTCGAGGTTGGAGGACAGGTGGGCCCAGGGGTAGAGGACTACCCGGCGCGCCTTTAGCTGGTCCGCCACCTCTTCGATCTGTGCTATGCCTTCCGCTATAACCTGCTCGTCCCCCGGCTCAACGCTGATCAGAACGACCAAGGCCTCCTCAATCCTCTTCTTCTCTTTTTCTACATCCTCGGCAGCCTTCACAGCCTTCTTAACGGGTTCAAATTCTATCCAATCACTGTGCAAGAACACCATTCTCAAAGCAGACACCTCCTATTTTGGAAAACGACTCGCTATGGGATCGGCTGATTATGCGCAGAAGAAGCTCAGCGGAATGCTGTTTGCCGATCCCTCCTCATCCCTACCAACGGAGAAAAGGAGTATAAAAAGGTTGTGGTTGGGAAGGCACCGCTATTCCCTCAGCTTCGGCACGAGGCGCACCTTGACTGGGTGCTGGCCTATATTGTGCAGAATGAGCTTTCCAGCCTCTTCAACGGCGATTATGTGGGCCCCCTTGTCCATGTGTCCCATTGGCGTCTGCGCATCCTTGTGATATGCGATCTGCTTTCCCACCACGAATTCGTGGCCGCCCCTGTGGAGCACCACTGCGCTGGGAGGATACTGCACTATGGTTATCTCGTGTCTCCCATGATCTATCCTTATGGGCATCCCAGGTATGGAGAGCCGCCCAAGGGTTCCTGGTATCCGCGCCTCCGTTACGGTCCTCGCCTTACCCTTCTGATCTGTGATCTGGAGCACCGTTTCCACGTCGTGGGGGTGCGGCTCGATTACCATGGCCGTTCCCGGCTCCAGCAGCTGTCCCTTATCCTTGCCTTCGAAGGCGTAGCTCGCTTTAACTCGCAGGTTCAGTTCTGCACCCTCGAGTAGCCCCGGGTTTTCTCGCCTTACCGCTTCAATAATTTCCCGCGCGTCCCGCTCTCCGTACCGCACTTCTACCTTTCTGGCCATGCTAGTACAACGGCGGCTGCCTTTATAACAGTTATTCCTGCTCTTCGGGGCGCTCTTCCCACGTCAGTATTGTGTGTGTAAACGTTCCATCGTCTTCCGGTATTCCCCTGTGAATCTCCGATACGTGGGCATACTTTGCCTCCAACGCCTGCAGAATGTAGTCAACAGCCTTTTCCGGATCGCTCTCTCCACACGTGTAGACGTCTATTGCCGCGTAGCCTTCCTCTGGCCACGTGTGAATGGATATGTGCGACTCTGCAACGATCACCGCGCCAGAGACCCCAGTGGGGCTGAAACGGAAGAAGTGGGACGTCTTTACGGTCATCTTCGCGTGCTTGGCAGCGTTTGTGAAAATCTCCTCTATTCGTTTCGGGTCTGAAAGAATCTCCGCGGAGCAGCCCGCAGCTTCAACTATGAAGTGCGTTCCTCTTGTGCTAACCACGGGCTCCATAGTTGTATGAGCAGAATGGAAAAGTTTTAACGGGCTTCGAATGTGCGTTGGCAAAGGAAAGTTATGTGCGGGGGCGTTAGCCCCCGCGTATCCCCTCCGTCCGCAGAAAGGAGCATCAAAAAAGGGCGAACTCGCGGGCGGGCCCCTCTTACCAGTGCATAAGAAGACGACGTGTATTGAGGAAGCCTCTCCTGCGCTTCTTAATGGCCCGCGCAAGCATTTTTATCGCATAAACTGTGCATCAGCCGCATATAAACGTTTTGTGTAACCCTTGGTAGTTACACTTTTCTCCACCCTTTATATCCACGGAGCCCATATTTTATCGTGCCCTTTGTGTACTATGAGCCCAAGCTGGGGAAGGGTTTCGCGTATTGTCCTTCTTCGGGCGGTATTTTTGAGTTGGAGCCTGTAGAGGTTCAGACCTTGCTTCGCCGGGAGCCCGCCGCAGAGTACACCGCAATTATGAAGGGCATGCGTTCTTATGCTGGGCGAAGGCATACCCTTTCCGATTTTATCAGCCATCTCACCGGCGTTGGGATTCAGGTGGACCGTCTTAGCTTCCCTGCGGAGCTCCTCCTTGAGCTAACGAGATCTTGCAACCTTCGCTGCAGGCACTGCTACGTCTCTGCCGGTGCCGCAAGGAAAAACGAGCTAACCACGAAAGAATGGGCTACAATCATCGAAAGCTTTGCCTCTGACGGCGGTATCCGCGTTGTCTTCACGGGGGGCGAGCCGTTGGTCCACACGGGCTTCTTGGAGCTTGTTCGCCTCGCGAAGGCAAAGAACCTGGGGGTATCTATTCTCACCAACGGGACGCTCCTGGATCGGGCAGTTTCTGTGCTTTCCGGGCTCCTACGTCCTGGCGTGGATCTGATTCAGGTGTCTCTTGACGGAATGCGGAAGGAGCACGACTATATCCGTGGCGAGGGCAGCTTTGACCGAGCGGTTTCCGGGATCCGGGCTTCAGTGGACGCTGGGCTCCCTGTTCAGGTAGCTGCAACCGTTACACCCTACAACAGGAGGAGCATTCTCGATCTCTACGAATTCGTGGCGAATCTTGGCGTCTCATCCTTCAAGATCTCTCCCGGCGTGCCTGTTGGTCGATTGGACTCTTCGGTTACGTACTCTGCGTTTTTGGACCTCTGTGCCGCGCTTCGAGAACGATCTGAACGGGTTGGTCTACCCGTAGCAGGCTGTGATCTGGGTTCTCCCATTTCCGTGGACGTGAAATCCCTCTACACCTGCAAGGCAGGGGTATCCAGCGCCTACGTCGACTCTACTGGCAACGTATTTCCCTGCCCGCTCTTCCACGGTCTGAAGGAGTTCCAGATGGGTAATCTTCGCCGTTCCAGTATTCGGGAGGTCTGGTCGTCTCCAGGGTGGGAGCGCCTCAGGCGCGATCTTAGCCAGACGATGTGTGCTTCTTGCCCGCTTTTGCCATACTGCCGTGGTGGATGTCCTTTCCGTGCGTATCTCGAGCACGGTACCGTGAACGCTCCCTCTCCCCTGTGCAGGTGGTCCCTTGAACGCAGTTGACGTCCTCCTTGCCGCAACGGTACTCGTGTTCCTCTTTGGTGTTGCAGCCTACGCCTTGCTCTCCTACTCTGCCTTTCTTGCGGTGGAGGCCTACTATGCGCGCTGTTTTTCGGAGGCTCTTCGCGCATCCGACTTTCTCATAAATTCAACGAGCGGCGTTGCCGTTACGGACCAACCCGTCGTTGTCCCGGGCAGAGTGGACTGTACGAAGCTCCCTTCGGCGTACCTTTACCTCCAGTCTCGGGGATTCACCGGCTACGTCTCCTGCGGTCCGTTTTCTGCTGGTTCAGCGGGGAGCTATACGGTCACTCTTCACAGGCGCGTTTACGATGTACACCTTGGGCCCGTGGTTCTCACGGTCTCCGCGTGCGCGCGCTGATCCGCTCCCCGTGAGCCTTTTAATCCTTGATGTGGTTTTTGTTCCGTGCACGAGGGTCACCACGTGTTTGCCCATCTGCCCCATCTGCATTTCTTCGAGCTGCCCGAAGAGGTGGCCCACTTTTACGCCCTCGCATTTATTCGAACAGTTCTTACAGTGACTGGCGGCCTCTTTCTTCCCCTGTACATATACAAGGCTACGGGGTCTCTATTCCTCGTTTTTCTTTACATGCTCCTTTCACAGTCCTTCGCAAAGCTACCTCTGCGACCGTTGAACCTTTGGATCCTGCGCCGCTTTGGAATCGAGTGGGCGATGTTTGCCAGCATTATTCTTGCAGGTATCGAGTATCTCTTGGTTTACTTCTTTGGGACTGCGCTCCTGCCCGTCTTTTTCTACGGCGTGCTTGAGGGAATCTCCGCTTCGCTGTACTGGGACTCCTATCATACTTCCTTTGGTCTGTTTGGCAAGCTGAAGGAATCTGCAGAGGAACTTGCCGGACTTCAGATCATCCAGAGCATGACGACGATACTCCTTCCGTTTTTATCCGCTGTGGTTATCAGCGTACTCGGTTTCCATGTCTTCTACGCTATCGTCTTTATATCCACTGTTATAGCGTCTCTCTGGCTCCTCTCCCGTTTTGGCGCCACCCACAAGGTGAACTTCACCATGCGCGAGGTTCTTACCGTGCCGTATCGAGCATTACACCTGTCTGACGGCGCGCAGTACGGTTTTACATGGATCATACCAATTTTCCTATACATCGTGCTCAACGGCAGTGTTTTACTCTTTGGCGTGGTTAAGACAATCATTGCGGCGTCCATGGCCCTGTTTTCCTTTGTTATCGCCAGGTACTTCGATAGGAAACGCGCTTTTGGCCTTGGCAAAATTGTTTACGCAGGAAACGCCGTCTTTCCCACGATACTAGCAACGTTCCCTTCCCCCGTTGTTGCCACTGTTACAGAAACGGCAAGGGGGCTAACAAATACCTTCGGCGTTGCTATTACGGCCACCCTCTACCGCGTTGTCCGCGATCGCTCCCCTGCGCTCGCCGTTGGTAGGTCTTTCTACGTATCTGCTGGAAAATCCGTTGCGTTCACCGCGGCTCTTGTGCTATCCTATCTTGTGGAGCGCGCCCACGTTCTTTCCCTCTCACCCGTGGATCTGACTCGCTATCTCATTTACGGTGCGGCGATCTTTGCCCTTACGTCCATCTATCTCTACGGTAGGCTCGAACGAGATGTTGAGAGCTTGGGTGCGTAGCATTTGTGCTTTGAACCTCTGGGCTCCTCTTAACCCTTCACCTTTTTATGCTCCCGTCCTTCAGATCGTCGAGGTAGAAGTCGGTACACGTCAGCGCATTCACCAGCTGGGCGAGCTTAACGAGGCAACGCATTCTTTCACCCTTCTCCCATGTGGATGGTTTTGATTACGTCCTTCGTCTCCAGCACTGTGATTTCCTTTACCTTTTTGAGCTCCTTATCGTTCGTCCATAGAGGGGCACCTAGTTTTAGCGCGAGGGCGACAAACGGAGAATCCTTTGGATCAGGTGTTATCTGTAGTGCGTGGTTCATCTCGTCCTTGTATAGTTGGAACGGGATTATTCGTATTTCCTCTATAAGATATTCTACCGCCTCTTCCAGCGCAACAGCGTTGGCGTAATCCCCCTTTCTGATAAGGAACTCCTTGTACTTCTCCAGCTCATGTAGAAGATAATCCGGTGCATAGAGCTCCGCGTAGCCACCTATTATTATCTGCGCCGTTTTTCCTGATGGGTTGAGCAGTGCGGCAAAGAGGATATTGGTGTCTACTACAAGCCGTGTTTTTCTCTCCATTCTCGCCACGCCTCTTCTCTTGCCTTCTCCAACAGCTCCAGGTCCTTTTCAGTAAGTTTCAACTTCTCAGCAGCTCTCACAAATCTGATCCACTTCTGTATCTTTGTTTCTGCAGACTTCCTTACCAGCTCCACCACTTCCTTCGGCACCCCCTCGGGCACCTTCACCACAATCTCCACTTCCCCCATGATAAGAATTATCCTCCTCCCCCTCTTAACCCTTCACCTTTTTATGCTCCCGTCTTCCAGATCGTCGAGGTGGAACTCGGGAAAGGTGGGGCCAGAGACGAGGGCGGGGAACTCGACCTTCAGGGGGCGGAGGGCGATTTCGGCAACCGCTCTGTCCATACACGTCTCGTCGTCGGTCACATTCACGATAACTCGTCCTTTGTATTTATGCATTCCCCTCTTGGCCCTTCAATCAGAACCCGCATTTACTCGATAATGATCGCTTTGCCTTTGTACAATTTGAAATGGTGATCTGTGGTAATAATTGTGCCCCCATACTCGTCAGCGATTGCTATAATGGTGCAGTCAGCAAGGGAAATTCCCCGTTGTATCTTTTTGCGTGATGCGTGATACTTTCCCGCTTCTTTAGCTATTTTGCTGTCTATGTTCGCTACAATGCTGTTCCTTTCTATCTCTTCGACGAACTTCGTGTCAATTCCGTTTCTAACCGCGTAACTAGTTAGTTCTGCAATCACGACTGCTGGCAGTATGATGACATCTGCGATTTCTAGAATTTTCCTGGCCTTTTCTCCCTTTTCTGATCCCCTCATTATTTCGACTACTGCAGAGGAGTCCAGTATGACGATCATATTCTCACATCCAGCCGATCCTCCTCCTTAAACTCCGGTGCGTTCTTTGCAATGCCAAAGATCTTCGACCACACGTCCTTACTCTTCTTCCTGAGACGTTCCGATACGATCCTCTCCACCACTTCCTTCGGCACCCCCTCGGGCACCTTCACCACAATCTCCACTTCCCCCATGATAAGAATTATCCTCCTCCCCCTCTTAACCCTTCCCGTCTACAACCTCTTGTAAACACGGGACCGCTTGTCGATTGCTACAACATATACCTCTCGTTTTATCTCGTCGACGCTGTAGACGATTCTCCATTCCCCAACTCGCACCCTGTAGAACGGCTTGCCCTTTAGTTTCCTGTACGGCAGCCCCCAAGGATCGTCCGCCAACCCTTCCAGCACATCTCGCACCCTTCTCTTTGTTGTTTCCTGTAGCCGCTTATAGCTCGTAACTGCTTTTGGTGATAGGATCACAGCCCATTTCATTCAAGATCCTCCAGCCTGGTGCCCCGCTTCTTTGCAAGCTCTAACTCCCTCTCAAACTCCTGGATTTCTTCCTCGCTTGCGTTAAAGAAGCCCTCAAAGTTGTCTATCTTCGAGTGAAGAGCGATAATTGATGCCTGGATGTCCTCCAACCGCTTCAATATTTCACCCTCGACGTACCCCATGATAATAACTTGTCATCTCCCCCTCTTAACCCTTCACCTTTTTATACTTCTCTCCTTCAGTTCGTCCAGTTTGAAGTCAGGGCAGGTGAGGGCAGCAACGATTTTCACTTTTCTGATAACTCTTTCCCCGTATTTATACATTGCCGGTATTTCTCACACAAGCTCCAATGCATCCCTCAGCGTGAGCACCTTCACCCTTCCCTTTACACTCTCCGCAAGCTTCTTATCTCCAGTCAGAAGCGGTACATCCAAAGCCATGGCCAGTGCAACGTAAGGGGCATCCTTCGGATCTGTGGATACGCGTTTGGCCTCTTCCACGAAATCGAGGATTATTGGATCTGCCACCGTCTCTACTTGCTCGAGGATAACTTCCAGCGCTTCGTCTAATTCCTCTTTACTTAACCTTGTTAGACCCTTAACTTTACTCATCTTCTCCCGAAGCTCATGGTAGAAATATTCCGGAACCAAGAACTTGAACGCTCTCTTAACGTAGTTCCTTGCGAACAGCTCTACCGCTGCAGACCACCCTGAAGAGCAGAAAACACGATGTTGTAGTCCAGAACTACGTCCATCACAGCACCCCGTAGTGTTCTGCTACTGCCCTTCCTATTTCATCTGCCAGTTTTTCTGCGTCCTCTTTGCTCATCTTTGAACGTTGGAGAATCTGTCCGAACCGTTCTGCCTTCTTC
>Ga0256831_1000457_pt1 | contig 21210 bp, 18 predicted proteins | sample 132544metaG_FD_189087 | JGI IMG/M metagenome (GOLD analysis project Ga0256831, IMG submission 189087) | Hydrothermal vent microbial communities from Lau Basin, Pacific Ocean - 132-544 | ecosystem: Environmental > Aquatic > Marine > Hydrothermal vents | place: Pacific Ocean: Lau Basin | collected... | reverse complement strand
TCATTGAAAACATTGATTAATAAAGTTAAATACTCCTGCTTATATGAGTCCAGAATAGGAAGAAAGAACTCCATCGAACTAATGCAAACACAGTATTAAGTTGACGCTAATGCGATGTACATCGGGAGAAAAGCTATTTGGTTTGAGTATATTAAACCTGAAAAATTTATTATCACAAAATAAACAAATAAGAATTTGAAAACAGTTCTATAAAATCAAATAAATTCAAAAGCATGAACAGGCCTAAAGTACTTTTAATTATTCTTATCTCTTTTCAATTTTTACTTGTGGATTGCACAACTCAAAAGCAAGAAACAGAAGAGCCTATTCAGGCTTTCTGTATTGATTTTAACTGGGGAGATGGAGGTCCTAATGCATTTGCTAAACCCGGCTTGTGGGCAGATGCAAATCCTGCAGAGCATGTGAAATGGTATAAAGACATGGGAGCGAATACAATTCAAACATTCATAGTATCATGTAATGGCTATGCCTGGTATAAAAATGGTGTAGTACCTGAACAGCCTGGTTTGAAATATGATTTTCTACCCGAGATGGTTCGTCTGGGACATAAGGAAGGAATGAAAGTAATGGGGTATTTGTGCATTGGCTCTAACACCCGATGGGGAATGGAGCATCCCGAATATAGCTACGGATATCCTACCGATCGGCACATTCCATACACAAAAAAATACCTTAGTTACCTTGATAAGGTAATCCGGGATGCCGTTGGAAACACCGGAATTGACGGATTTATGATTGACTGGTTTTACCAACCCAACCGAAGCAGTAATAACGGCAAATGGCTTGATAGTGAAAAGCATCGCTATGAAGAGCTGATGGGAAAACAATTCCCCGGAGAGGATAAACTTACAGCGGAGGATTATGACACTTACAGCCGGCTTGCAATTTCTGCATGTTGGGATGTAATTTACAAGGCAACAAAGGAAACCAATCCGGATTGTATTATTTGGTTAACAAGTTTCGATATTACCCATCCTCACATTGTTAATTCAAAAATGTTTCAACAAATCGATTGGCTTATGAACGAAGCGGGAGATATGGATGGAGTTGAAGCAGTGCGGAATATGGTTGGAGAAAAGACCCGTTTAATCACCTGCCTGGCCAATTGGAACAAGCAGGATCCATCGGTGGTAGTACCAAAGGCAATAGAAGCAGGAGTTGGTCTTTACGGTTTTACTAAACCAGGGAAGAATTCATTACTGCCACCTATTGAGAATTATCTTACATCACCTGTTGACAGCCTGCATGGAGATGATAAAAATATTGCTGTTTTAGCACGTGTCTTTAATGAATTACCATTGGAATATATTAAAAAGAAATAGTTATGAATAAGAATTTTAAAGGTATTGTTATTTTATCACTTTTACTGATTACGGTTTTTATTGCTTGTAATACTAATAAAAATGAAACAAAAGAGAGTCAGAAAAGACTTACCGAATACAATGTTATCTGGGATTCGCCCGGTAAAGATTGCAATGGGTCGATGCCTGTTGGAAATGGAGACATAGGTCTGAATGTTTGGGTTGAACAGAATGGCGACATTTGCTTTTATATCGGTAAAACTGACTCGTGGGGCGACAACGGACGTTTGCTGAAAGTTGGCAAAGTAAGGGTGAAGTGTGAACCTCCCGTTGTTTTTCCTGGAGCCGAATTTAAGCAGGAGTTGGATCTGAAAACCGGAACCATCCAAATCAGTTCTGCAGGAAAAATTGGAGATAAAGATGTCGCTCTTAATTTTCAATTGTGGGTTGATGCCAATAATCCGGTTATTCATCTCACACACGAATGTTCTGTGCCGTTAAGCATGACTGCAAACATTGAATTGTGGCGGACTGAACCCTATGCATTACCAAGTTTGGAAGTAAGTGACTTGTTGGAAGATCGTTCAAAGCCGGGAAGTTTGCATGAGCCGGTAATTGTTGAGCCGGATCGCTTAATTCAGGATGCGAAAGATTATATCGGCTGGTATCATTACAATAAAAAATCGGTTGGTTTCGATCTGAATATGAAATTGCAGGGTTTATCGGATTGTCCAATAAGTGATCCAATTCTACATCGCACTTTTGGAGCAATTATTAACGGAACAAAAGCTCAACGAACAAGCGATAAAAGCCTGCAAACCGGTGCTGCAAAATCGGGCAGGTTGAATGTATATGTTTTAACTCAGCAACCTTCCAATCCTGAAGAGTGGCAAAAATCAATTGAGAAACTTGCCGTCAATACTGAAAAAGAATCTTTTGCCAAACGAAAAAAAGCCCATCAGGATTGGTGGGCAGCATTCTGGAACAGAAGCTGGATTTATGCCGTTTCGAACGACAGCATTCAACAGCCTGAAAACGACGATGCTTTTATTGTAACACGTGCATATATCTTGCAACGGTTTATCGATGCTTCGGCAGGCCGTGGCAATTTCCCGATAAAATTTAATGGATCTATATTTACCGTTCCAACTGAAGGCAAACCGGGCAATGCCGATTACCGCAGGTGGGGTCCCGGATATTGGTGGCAAAATACAAGATTGCCCTATTTAAGTATGTGTACTGCCGGCGACTTCGATATGATGCAACCCCTCTTTAAAATGTATGCCGACGAGACCTATAAACTTTGTAAATACCGTACCAATAAGTATTTTGGTTACGAAGGCGCTTTTTTCTCGGAATGTTCGAATTTCTGGGGCTCAACATTTACGGCAACCTATGGCTGGACTCCCTATGAACAACGAGAGGACAAGTTACAGGAAAGTGGCTATCATAAATGGGAATGGGTAGCCGGCGAAGAGCTGGTATTTATGATGCTCGATTATTATGATTACACGCAGGATCAGGTTTTTTTACAGAAAAAAATTATACCGGTAGCGAACGATGTGATGAAATTTTTCAATAATCATTATACAACAAACGAAGATGGGCAAACTGGTGATGTACCCGTCACAGTCAGCTGAAACATGGTGGGATTGTACCAACCCGATGCCCGAATTGGCAGGTTTATATAGCTTGTGCAGTCGTTTATTGGCATTGCCCGAAAATCTCACCAAGCCGGAAGACCGCAATTTCTGGAAAACACTTTATGCAAAACTGCCGGAGATACCGCTTCGTGATACACCTTCAGGGAAAGCACTTGCTCCGGCTACTCGTTTCGAAAAGAAAAGCAATGTTGAAAATCCGGAACTCTATGCAGTATTCCCTTTCCGGCTATTTGGAGTTGGCAAACCAAATATTGAGTGGGCGAAAAATGCGTTAAAGTATCGTTGGGATAAAGGGCATTTTGGCTGGCGACAGGATGATATATTTATGGCATATCTCGGTTTAACAGAGCAGGCAAAAGATGGCCTGGTAAGCCGGGCAAGAAATTACGATAAAACCAAACGTTTTCCTGCATTTTGGGGGCCAAATTACGACTGGACTCCCGATCAGGATCATGGAGGAACTTTAATGAAAACTTTTCAATCGATGTTGATACAAACCGACCCATATTCAAAAAAGGTTTACCTCTTGCCGGCCTGGCCAAAAGATTGGAATACCTCATTTAAACTTCATGCTCCGTATAATACGATTCTTGAAGGGAGTGTGAAAAACGGCAAAATTGAAAGGCTGAAAGTGACTCCTGAAGAAAGACGCCATGACTTGATTATAAACAATGCCTATACTGTAAAATCAGAGCCTTTATAAATCCTTAGTATATTTTGAAAAATAGCTGCGACAGAACAGGTGACCATCAAAAAGTAAGCAATAGAATATAGACGAAAACAATGGGACATTTAATATCTCTTTGTTATAGATTTTAAAAATAGTACGATTATTTTTGAACTTAGCAATTGATTTTCTTTAATTTGCAAAAATTTTTATAACGAATATGCAAGAAAATCTTGTTATAGTAGAGTCTCCAGCAAAGGCAAAAACCATAGAAAAATTCCTTGGAAAAGGGTTTGTGGTTACCTCCAGCATGGGACATATCAGAGATTTGGAGAAGAAAGATTTTGGGATTGATATTGCAAACAAATTCAAACCCAGATACATTGTTTCGCCCGACAAAAAGAAAGTAGTAACCGAATTAAAAAAGCTGGCTAAAGATGCCAATATGGTTTGGCTCGCATCTGATGAAGACCGTGAAGGAGAAGCAATTGCCTGGCATTTAAAAGAGGTTCTAAAACTAAAACCCGAGAACACAAAACGTATTGTTTTTCACGAAATAACAAAAGATGCAATAACCAGCGCAGTAAAAAATCCACGTACCATCGACAATAATTTAGTTGATGCTCAGCAAGCACGCCGCGTTCTCGACCGCATTGTTGGGTTCGAAGTGTCTCCGGTATTGTGGAAGAAAGTAAAACCTTCGCTTTCGGCAGGCCGTGTACAATCTGTGGCTGTGCGATTAATTGTTGAACGCGAACGCGAAATAAGAAAATTTAATAGTGAATCAGCTTTTCGTGTAACCGGCTTTTTTAAAATGAATGATGCCAGTGGGAAAACCACAGAATTAAAAGCTGAACTTTCGGAACGGTTTAAAACAGAAGAGGAGGCAAATGCATTTTTAGAAAAATGCAAAACAGCTGAATTTACTGTTGCCGATGTTGCAAAACGCCCCGGGAAAAGGTCGCCGGCACCACCATTTACAACCTCAACTCTCCAACAAGAAGCAAGTAGGAAGTTGGGATTTTCGGTTTCGCAAACCATGGCCGTAGCACAAAAATTGTACGAAAGTGGGAAAATAACCTACATGCGTACCGACTCGGTAAATTTGTCGGGATTGGCAATCAATACATCGAAACAAAAAATTGAAGAGCTGCATGGCGAAAACTATGTAAAAATCAGAAAATATAAAACCAAGGCAAAGGGAGCTCAGGAAGCACACGAAGCAATTCGCCCAACTTATATGAGCAACGAAACCGTTGCAGGGACAAATCAGGAACAGCGGCTGTACGAATTAATCTGGAAACGTACAATCGCCTCGCAAATGGCCGACGCAAAACTCGAAAAAACTACGGTATCAATTTCAATTTCGAACACAAAAGAAAAATTTGTTGCCACAGGCGAAGTAATTATTTTCGATGGATTTTTACGTGTGTATATCGAATCTACCGACGAAGAAAGCAACAACGGACAGGCATTGAAAGGGCAGGCAATTATTCCGCCAATAAAAACAAACGACAAATTAAAACTGGCGCAGATACAAGCTACCGAACGTTTTTCGCAACGCCCGGCACGATACACCGAAGCTTCGCTGGTAAAGCGGCTGGAAGAACTTGGTATTGGCCGGCCATCGACTTACGCACCTACAATTACTACCATTCAGAATAGAAATTACGTAGTAAAAGAGGAACGTCAGGGAGTTGAGCGAAAATATAAGGTGTTGGTTTTAAAAGACAATGCCATTTCAAAAGAGACAAAAACAGAAATTACAGGTGCCGAGAAAAATAAATTATCGCCAACCGACATTGGTATTGTAGTAAATGACTTTTTGGTAGATAATTTCGACCAGATAATGGACTACAACTTTACCGCAAAAGTAGAGGCCGAATTCGACAGCATTGCCGAAGGGAAAAAGGTTTGGACAGAAATGCTTGAATCGTTCTACCAACCATTTCATAAAAAGGTTGAAGATGCTCTTGAACATGCCGAACGTTCGAACGGAGAACGCCTTTTAGGTAAAGACCCAAAAACAGGGAAACCGGTATTTGTTAAAGTTGGCCGTTACGGTCCGTTGGCTCAGATTGGCGAAGTCAGCCAGGAAGAGGGAGCAGAGAAACCCCGGTTTGCAAGTTTACGAGGCGGGCTGAACATTGAAACGATTACACTGGAAGAGGCACTTGATTTGTTTAAACTTCCGCGTGATTTGGGCGAGTACGAAAATAAAAAAGTTACCGTGGCAATTGGACGATTCGGACCATACATCAGACACGACAGTAAGTTTGTTTCGTTGGGGAAAGAGTACGACCCGTACACCGTTGAACTCGATGTGGCCATTGAACTAATTGAGGCAAAACGCGAAAAAGATAGAAAAGCAATTATTCGCATATTCGATGAAGAGCCTGATTTACGTGTACTAAACGGCCGGTGGGGACCATATATTTCGTATAAAAAGAAAAATTATAAAATTCCGAAAACAACAAAAGCCGAAGAACTTTCGTTGGAAGATTGCATGAAGATTATTAAAGAAGCTCCGGAGCCCAAATCACGGCGACGGGGAAGAAAAAAATAGAGATAAAGGCAGGTGATAAATCATTTGCCTTTTTTTTAAATCAAAACCATGGAAATAGATATTCGTCACTATTTTGATGCAGTAGATTTTAACCGGTTTTCAAAAACAAGCCGGGTAAACTGGAAATATTCGTTGGGAGAAGCTATCGAAAAGAAAACTGCTTCGATAGATTTAGCAAATTATAAAAAAATCGACATCGCCATTTTGGGCATTCCATTCGACAGTAGAAAAGATGAAAACAGTTTAAATGAATCGCCCTGTAAAATTCGCAAAGAGATTTACCAATTGGCAAAATTCGATAGTTCTGTATCCATTGTCGATTTTGGCAATTTTAAAACAGCTACTACCGTAAAAGGAAACTACCAGGCACTTCGCGATATTGTTGAACTGTTTAATCAATTAGACATTGTAACCGTTGTGATTGGTGGCAGTCAGGATTTAACCATTGGAATTTGCGAAGCATTCAATACTAATAAATTTTTCTCCTTTTCAACAGTCGATGCTTTTTTAGATATAAAAAAGGGAGTCGAGTCGTTTAGTTCTACCAACTATTTATCACGGGTTTTTGCTTCGAACCCCAACATTTTTCACTTTAATTTAATTGCCTATCAAAGTCATTTCATTCCACACGAATATTTTTCGAAAACAGAAGGAATCAGCAACCACATTCGATTGGGGAAACTAAGAGATGACATTACCGCAACCGAACCGGTTTTAAGAAATACCGACATTCTCTCTTTCGATTTAGGAGCAATAAAACACTCGGAAGCACCGGGAGGAGGAGGATACAACCCCAATGGGCTGAGGAGTGAAGAAGCGTGTCAACTGGCAAAATATGCGGGATTAAGCAACCGACTAAAAGTGTTCGGACTATTTGAATACATTGCTGAACAAGATGAGAATTGCTTAACAGCAAAACTTTCGGCACAAATTATTTGGTATTTCATTGAAGGGTTTATTGGTCGAAATAACAAACTGCCCAACGAAGACGACAATTGCACCTTGTATCAGGTTGAGGTAAAACACATCGATAAACCGCTGCTGTTTTATCGAAACACCATCACCAATCAATGGTGGATGCAAATTAACTCACTCAACAATAAACCAACATTTATTGGCTGCACCGAAAAGGAGTACAATCAGGCATCGAACGACGAAATTCCCGAATTATGGTTGCATTATATTCAAAAATTAGATGAATTGTTAAAATAATAGACAAAAGCAAACGTTCTTTGCATACTATGCGAGCAGAAGTTTGTTACAAACAACAATTTTTTATTTCTTTAGCAAAGATTGAAAATGCAGTTAAGCCGCATTCAAAAAGGGGTATGAAAAAAACTATTTCTTTTTTATTCATAGTATTTATCGTTAATTTAGCAGCCTTTGGGCAGCAAGATCCGCAGTATACAAACAACATGTTTTACAAGTTGGGTGTAAACCCGGGTTATGCAGGTGCCGACGGCTCTATTAACGGGCTGATTTTAAATCGTTACCAATGGCTGGGATTTCATGGTGCGCCAAAAACTTTGGTGTTCAGTGTCGATGCAGCAATAACTGCATTTGGAGCACCCGGTGGCATTGGATTAAATGTTGTAAACGACGAGCTCGGTTTTGAAAAGAATACACAGCTTAATGTAAATTATGCCTATAAAATTCCTTTAAAAATAGGAATGCTTGGAATTGGCACATCGATAGGCGTATTAAACAAAGGAATAAAACCGGAAGGATGGATATCGTCTGACGATGTTTTAAACGGAAGCGAAGGGGGAACAGGAGATTATTTAATCCCACAAGCCGAAGTTAGTCAGGTAGCTTTCGATGCAGGACTGGGAGCTTATTTAAAGAATAAACGGTACTATTTTGGAGCTGCTGTAACGCATATAAATCAGGCCGAAATAAAGTTTGACGAACAGGCGCGTTCCTATTTGGTTCGAAACTATTATTTATCGGGTGGATACAATATTAAACTGCGAGACCCGTTATTTGAGTTGCGACCATCGTTCTTTTTCAAGACTGATGCAGCCAGTTGGCAGTTAGACATTAACGCCAACGTGGTTTTCGACGAACGTTTTTGGGGAGGAATCTCGTATCGTGTGCAAGATGCAGTAGCTATTTTATTGGGAATGGAAATGGCTAACGGATTGCGATTCGGGTACTCGTTCGATTTGGTTACCTCTGCAATTAGCAGATATGGATTTGGGTCGCACGAGATTTTTGTGAGTTACTCGTTGAATTTAGAGAAAAATAGAAATCAGAAATATAAAAGTGTACGATTTTTATAAAACGATAGATTAAATAAATGAACCGGCGATTGCCGGCTATGTATTTTAACAAGCTAAAAACAAAACAATTGTATTAGGCTTTAATTTATAAATTTGAAATAGTAAACAATAGCTTTTATCCTGCAGTAAATTTAATAACTTTATCGTGTTAACAAGTTTCATTAAATTTCATTGTAAGATTAAACTGTTATCATAATATTACGCAAAAATTGAACGTATGAAAAGACTTCTTTTAATTGCAGCTGTACTTTGGGGTGCACTTGGTTTTACCGGATGTAGCAAGTCTGGAAATGGAGAACTTGTTGGAGTACAAGGCCGACAAAAATGGAAAGAATCTCAACCGTATGGAATGGTATTCGTTCGTCGGGGTAGTTTTAATATCGGGCCAAGCGATGAAGACGCTAGCAAAACAGGCGTTCCAACAAGAACAGTTTCGCAAGAAGCATTTTGGATGGACGATACCGAAATTACAAACAACGAATACCGACAGTTTGTACACTGGGTTCGCGACTCAATTGCACGAAAAATGTTGGGCGACCAGTTCCCCGAATTTTTAGAAACCGAAGATCGTGCAGGGAACCCAATCGACCCGCCAACACTAAACTGGAAAGAGAAAATTGACTGGAAAGATCCTGATTACCAAATGGCAATGCAAGACTTGTATATGCCCGAAAACGAACGATTCTTTGGAAAAAAAGAGATTGATACACGTAAGTTAATATACGAATATTGGTGGATTGATTTACAACAAGCTGCGAAACGTAGCAACAGTTACAATTTTAAAACGCAACAATACGAAGGTAATGTTTACGATGTTAACGGAGAGTTAATTCCAATAGCAAACCGTTCGTCGTTTATTTTTCAGGATGCAGTTCCTGTTTATCCCGACACATTATGTTGGATTCGCGATTTTACCTACTCGTATAACGAACCGCTCGCAACACGCTATTTCTGGCACCCCGGATTCGACGACTATCCGGTTGTTGGAGTAACCTGGAAACAAGCACTCGCATTTTGCAACTGGAGAACAAAAATTCAAACCGACTTTTTATCACGAAAAGGTGAGCCCGGATTACAGGAATACAGATTACCCACTGAAGTTGAATGGGAATATGCTGCACGCGGAGGGAAAAGTTTCTCAATGTATCCGTGGGGAGGCTACTACACACGTGACGACGAAGGCGTTTTTCTTGCAAACTTTAAACCGTTACGCGGAAATTATGTAGCAGATGGAGGAATTGCCGCAATGAAAGTGGGAAGCTACGACCCAAATGAATATGGATTATATGATATGGCAGGAAATGTTGCCGAATGGACAATTACCGCCTTCGACGAAGCCGGGTATAATTATTACGGCGACCTGAATCCTACATTTACATACAATGCTCGACCCGACGACCCACCGGTTATGAAACGTAAGGTAATTCGCGGTGGATCGTGGAAAGATATTTCTGCTTTTATTCAGGTTTCAACAAGAAGTTATGAGTACCAGGATACTACAAAATCGTATGTCGGTTTCCGTTGCGTTCGCTCAACATTCGGCAACGAATTTTAATCAAATTATCATTCAACTAATTCCTTTATTGATATGAATCTCGGAGAACTATTTAGAACTAAACGCTGGAAGACTTTAATGGGATATGTGTACGGCTGGGGTGCATCAATTGTTATGATTGGAGCACTGTTTAAGTTAGAGCACTGGCAATATTCAAGTATTCTGTTAACAGTTGGTTTAATGACGGAAGCTTTTATTTTCTTCCTTTCGGCTTTTGAACCGCCGATTGATATGCCCGACTGGAGTAGAGTGTACCCCGAATTAAAAGAGGAGTACGATTTAATGGATTCGGAGGAGCAGGGACAAAAAGGGAAAAAAGGACTCGAAGAACTTTTTTCAAGCTCGGAATTAACCCCCGAGGTACTCGATAAAGTTGGTAGAGGATTAAAGGAACTAAGCAATACAGCAAAAGGAATAAGCGATATCTCATCGGCCACGTTAGCCACCGATATGTATGTAAAAAACCTCGGGTCGGCTTCCGAATCGATGAGCAGTCTTGCTGAAATAAATAACAAAGCCAACGAATCAATTAACAACTCAATCGGCGCATTTACCGAATCGTATTCGGCAACAACACAAAAACTTGCCGAAACAGGAACACGATTAGCATCGACATTCGAAGAAGCAGGAGAATCGGTAGCTTCGGAATTAAAAAATATTAAAGAAAGCTCTCAAAGCTACTCGGGAAACCTGAATAAACTGAATACGAACTTGTCGGCTTTAAATTCAAATTTCGAAACTCAGTTAAAAGGAACAGAAGAGCAATTTAAAGCGAGTAAAAAATTCAGCCAGGACTTGAATGAAATGAACTCGATTTTAGCTTCTTCGGTTGAAGAGTTAAAGAAGTATAAAGAGAATGCAGAGCAACTTAATAAACACCTCGAGTCGTTAAATACCATTTATGGTAATATGCTGGGTGCAATGAGTTATAAAAAGTAAAACCTTCTATTAGAATAGTATGGGTGCAAAAAATTGTCCGGAAACACCGAGGCAAAAAATGATTAACATGATGTATATAGTGCTGACTGCAATGCTGGCACTAAATGTTGCTGCGCAAGTGCTCGAAGCATTTCGGGTGGTCGACTCTAGTCTGCTTCATACATTAAAAGCGGTTGATGCAAAAACCAATCAGGTCTACTCGTCATTCGAAACAGCTTATGCCGAAAATCCGACAAAAGTAGCCGAATGGAAAAACAAAGCCGACATTGTTCGTGCCAGCACAAAAGACATGATGTCATACATCTCACAACTCAAAGAAAACATTGTAACCTATTCGGGAAGTAAATTGGCAGATAAAGATAATCCGGTTCGCTCCGACAATTTTTATCTGGTTACCAGTAAAGGAGATACTCTTATTATAGAAAAAGAGGACGACCTAAACGGACCTTCCGAGTTGATGATTACACAGAAAAAAGCATACGAATTAAAAGATAAAATAGAAGAGTACCGAAACACATTAGTAGCTCAATTAGGCGAAGACGATGTTGAATTAAGAAAATCAATTTTAAAAGGCCTTGAAACTCCCGACCCGGTAAGAAAACTAAAAGATGACAGTGAGAACAAAACTTGGGAAACGCAATATTTTCTCGACAAACCACTTGTTGCCATTCTAACGCTTCTTTCAAAAATTCAGATTGATGTAAAAAATTCGGAAACAAATTTGGTTAATTACTTGTATGCACAAATCGATGCCGAATCGTTTAAATTCAATAAACTGGGAGCACAGATTATTGCAAATTCAAATATTATTTTACAAGGCGATGCTTACGATGCAAGTATTTTTCTTGCTGCTGAGGATACCACACAGCAACCCCAAATTTTCATAAATAACAAAGAGGTTGAAGTGGTTGACGGGAAAGCCAATTATGTGGTAAACACAACAAAGACCGGCGTTTTTAAATGGAGTGGCTTAATTAAATATAAAACTCCCGGCGGAATAATAAAGAACTACCCGTTTGAGCAAGAATATCAGGTAGTAAAACCAACGGTTACGATGTCGGCAACCGGGATGAATGTATTTTACCTGGGTATTAAAAACCCGTTTGATGTGGGTAGCGGAGCCATTCCGAGAGACCGGCTTGAAGTTACAATGACAAACGGAAAAATAACAAAGTCGGGCGATGCATTTCTTATCGAACCCAAATCGTTAGACGAGCTGGGGAAACGGACAAAAGTAACCGTTTATGCTAATATTAACGGGAAACGCCGAATAATAGGCACTTCGGTTTGGCGAGTTAAACAGGTTCCCGACCCGGTTGCACAGGTTGCCGGCCAGGCTGGTGGCGATATTCGAAAAGAACGCATTCAAATTGAAGATGGTGTAATGGCTGTATTAGAAGATTTCGACTTCGATTTTAAATACCGCGTTACACAATTCGAAGTGCAAACATCGGGCGTTGCCGGTTATGCAATTATAAAAAAATCGAAATCGAACCGGTTTACGGCAGAGCAGAAAAAACAGTTGCGAAACGCAAAACCACAAAGTATAGTTTATATATCAAATATTAAAGCAATTGGCGACGACGGTAGAACGCGTAAACTTAATCCAATTTCATTTAAAATAAGGTAATTATGAGAAAGTTAGTAGTATATGTTGGAGTAATTATTTTCGTACTAACATTGGTAGGAAAACAAACTGACGCACAAATTGTAAACGGTGCATACAAACGCAACGATATTTATCAGAAAAAACCTATGCCACTTCCTGTTCCACGGGAAGCCGACGTTTTCTGGTCGAAAAAAATATGGAGAATAATTGATCTACGCGAAAAGATAAATCAACCACTCTATTTCCCGTCGGAAGAGATGGACGGCCGGATAAATTTAATTTCGCTGTTATTAAAAGGAATTGAGAACGGACAACTTACACCTTACGATGCAAGTTACGACGACGATTTTAAAGTTCCCATGTCGTTTGAACAGGTAAAAGAGTCGTTTGGAGCCGAGGCAACTCAGGAAGAGAAAATCGACTTCGATACCGGCGAACGTACCATGGTTACCGTTCAGGGAGAAATAAGACCAAACGATATTAAGCAATATATGATTAAAGAGGAGTGGTATTTCGATAAGCAAACATCGACCTTAAATGTTCGTATTATCGGAATTTGCCCCATTCGCGAATTTTTAAGAGCTGGCGATAACTCGGGAGAAGTTCAACGCGAAAAGCTTTTCTGGATTTATTACCCAGAAGCCCGGCCACTCTTAGCTACAAATCTGGTTTTAAATCCTTATAACGAAGCGAGCCAAATGTCGTTCGACGATATTTTTGTGAAACGATTCTTTAACAGCTACATCGTTCAAGAGTCGAATGTATTAAACAATCGTGAAATTAGTTCCTATTTAAGCGGCAAAGATGCCATGCTTGAATCGAAAAAGATTGAGAACGAAATCTTTAATTTCGAACAAGACCTTTGGGAATACTAATTGAAAAAATATCTGAAAATAACCTTATGTTTTCATAAGGTTTTTTTTTGAAAGAATAAATACAAAAATATAGCGTTTTAGCCTTTAAAAGAGTACAAATTGAAAATGAGAAAAGCTTTAAAATACATTGTTATTGCCCTCGTGGTGCTTTTCTCGTCGTGCAATAAATCAAACTTATATCATCCCGACCGCGAACTAAAAAGCAAAGAGTGGTACGAGCCCTCACCTTATGGAATGGTTTATATTAAGCGAGGTTCTTTTGCACTTGGTGTTACCGGCGACGAAGTAAATCAGGTAAAAAGCTCGTCGAAAAGAGTCTCGAATGAAGCTTTTTGGATGGATGACACAGAAATTACCAACAACGAGTACCGCCAGTTTGTATATTGGGTTCGCGATTCGATTGCACGAAAACTTCTGGGAGAAACATATACCGACTATGTAATAACCGAAGGCCCCGACGGCGTTCCATTAAAAAACCCAATTATTAACTGGGAAGATAAAATAGAGTGGAACGACCCGGACTTTCAAATGGCAATGGACGAATTATATATTCCCGAAGAGGAACGTTTCTTATTCAAAAAAGAGATCGATACGAGAAAGCTAATTTACGAATACTACTGGGTAGATTACAAGCAAGCTGCAAAACGGAGCAATAGTTTCGATTTTGAGACAAATAAGTACAACGGATCAATTGTTAATCAGGATGGGGAGACCGTACCAATTGAAAATAGAAGTTCATTCTTAATGCACGAATCGGTTCCGGTTTATCCCGACACGTTATGTTGGATTAGAGACTTTGCTTACACGTACAACGAGCCATTTACATTAAAATATTTCTCACACTCGGCCTTCGACGACTATCCGGTTGTGGGAGTAAACTGGAATCAGGCAAATGCTTTTTGTAACTGGCGAACAAGATTGAAAGTATTAACATCGAGCCGCTTTAAAGAAACACCGGCACACGATTATCGTCTTCCCACCGAATCGGAATGGGAAATTGCCGCAAGAGGCGGGTTGCAAAACTCACTCTATCCGTGGGGAAGTTATTACACACGCAGCGATGAAGGTTGTTTTGTAGCCAATTTTAAACCCCGCCGTGGAAATTATGTTGCCGACAGTCCAACAACAACAGCTGCAATGGCTGTGGGCGAATTCGATCCAAATCCTTATGGGCTGTACGATATGGCGGGGAATGTGGCCGAGTGGACAAGTACAGCATTTTACGAAGCCGGTTACGATATTATTAACGATTTAAACCCCGATTTGCAATACAATGCTAAACCCGACGATCCTCCGGTTATGAAACGAAAAGTAATTAGAGGTGGTTCGTGGAAAGATATCTCCTTTTTTCTTCGTACTTCAACTCGCAGTTACGAATATCAGGATACAACAAAATCGTACATCGGGTTTCGTTGCGTACGAACTTCGTTTAAAAACGACTTACAAAGCCGTTAACCGTTACGACCCTGGCTACGTTTAATTTTTCCGTAAATACAATTTTTATCGCTGCACCAGTCGCATTGATAACCTTTCTGCTTCATCTCCTTCCCTATTCCAATAATTCCACTTACCGATTTAATAGGATGCATTAACGACGATTCGGAAAGTGTAACTCCACAAAAATTCTCGGGAAGCAAGTGAAACAGATAGTGCTGCTCATTTACACTCCACTCACAATATCCGGGTGAGTACCTGTCGGAAATTGTTAATCCGGCATCTACCATTTCCAATTCCAGTTCTTTCTGAATTTTATCCATGGCTTTTTCAACCGTTACCGAACCAATTACATCGAAAACATAAGCAAGTAGCGGATCGCCCTGATTTGCCAATTTATTTGAATAATCTGAAATTCCTTTGCCTGCAGAACAGATATACAACGCTGCCGATGTCGCCTTTTTTAATTGAGTAACAATAATTTTTGATGGAAGAAATAACTGCTCCTCAATTGTAATTGAGTTATTGCTCCGGTTAATTTCTATTGAGTCGAAAATTTTATATCCGCCCCGAATGTCGCAAAACGGCTGTGCTGTTGCAATTGCTTCATTAATAATTGTGGGGAAAGGTTCCGGTATAACTCCGTCGGTAAAGCCAAGTAGACTTGTTAAATCGCTGGGAATAATAGCTAACTCTTCAAACGAAAACCGGAACTCACGTATCATAAAAACCTTTTTAAAGCTACTTGCAAAAAAAAGGGAAACGAACAGTCATTCATTTCCCTTTCACTATTTTTTAACAATTTTTAAGCTTCTGTAATAACAATTTTCTCAATTTTATCGCCTTGTCTGATATCGTCAATCACATCGAGTCCTTCAAAAACTTTCCCAAAACAGGTATGATGCCCGTCTAAATGTTTGGTATTTTCGCGGTTGTGACAGATAAAAAATTGTGAACCTCCGGTATTTCTCCCGGCGTGTGCCATCGATAAAACACCTTTATCGTGGTATTGATTATTTCCATCTAATTCGCAATCTATTGTATAACCGGGGCCCCCTGCACCAGTACCATCGGGGCATCCACCCTGAATGACAAAGTTTGGAATAACACGATGAAAAGTTAAACCATCGTAAAACCCCGACTCGGCAAGTTTAATAAAATTGGCTACCGTTCCGGGTGCATCCTCTTCATAAAATTTCACTTTCATTATGCCCTTCGGGGTATGAATCTCTGCTATTTTCATTTTAGTATTTTTAATTTTTGAACAAATTTAGAAAAAGTTCACACATTTCATAAATGTTTCATAAAAACAGTAAGCAATAGAATGATAAGCGAAAAAAAATGGACTTCTGTTTATTCGCAATTTTTATTTTATCTTTAAATCGTTGAAAAAAAAGAAATATGAACACAAAATATTTACGACTGGTTTGTATTGGCATTCTTATTACCACTTCTGTTTTTGCTCAATATCCTAAAGCAGAGAATAAACTCGACCGAAAGATTATGGCATTTCTTGAGGAGAATGCAAATAATTGGCGCGACATGAATATTCCTCTTTCCGACGGAAAAATTATTTACGACATTATCGTTCAGAACGGTTATAAAAATGTGGTTGAAATAGGAACTTCTACCGGCCACTCGGCCATTTGGATTGCCTGGGCACTGAGTAAAACCGGAGGAAAACTAACAACCATTGAGATAGACAAAAATCGCTATTTTCAAGCGAAAGCAAACTTTAAAAAAGCTGGAGTTTCGAAGTTTATTGAAACAAAATTGGCCGATGCGCACGATTTAGTTCCTAAACTTAAAGGGAAATACGACTTTGTTTTCTGCGATGCCGACAAATATTGGTATAAAAATTATTTTATTGCCTTAGACCCAAAACTTAAACGCGGCGGATGTTTTGTTGCTCATAGCACCATTGCGCAGGTAAACGGCATTAAAGAGTTTCTTGATTATGTAGAGAATTTAGAAAACTATGAAACAATTCTAGATGAATCGGGGCCTTCGGGAATGTCGATTAGTTACAAAAAATAAAGCCGGTAAATTACCGGCTTTCTGCTGAGGTTCCTGGCGGAGTCGAACCGCCGTACACGGTTTTGCAGACCGCTGCCTAGCCACTCGGCCAAGGAACCTTGTACGTTTTAGGTGTGCAAAGCTAAAAAAAAATCCAATTTCCGCAATATAATTTTAAAAGAAACCATTGTTTAAAATAACATCAATTAAAATTGTTTAATGTTAAAGAGGATTTTAGAGGGCGATATCAATTTTATTGGTAAAGCTCGTTGTTTTCTAAAAAACAACACTACCGCGAAAGGGTAACACTCACTTTATCAATCTCTCCTCCCATTGGAGGATTCATTTTCGAAACTTTTACTTTAGCATTTTCGAGCATTGGAAACTCACGAAACAGAGCATCTAATATTCGTTCGGCTACATTTTCCAACAAACGCGACTTTACACTCATCTCTTTTTTTACAAGCGTATATGCCGCCTGGTAATTAAGTGCATCGGTTAAATCGTCAGAAACCGAAGCTTTTTTACAATCGGCGTTCATCTGTAAATCAACAATAAAATCGTTTCCTACAATTTGTTCGGTTTCGAAATGACCATGATAGGCATAAAAGTGCATTCCCTCAATTTCAATCAGTCCCATTGTTTTTTTTACGAAAATAAAGAAAATTCTTAAAGTTGACTATTTCCGAGGTAGAGCCTCGAGGAATTCTTTTTATTTAAAAATAAGTGATTAATGTCGATAAAAATTGTTGCAGTTAATCGTTGTCACAAATCATTTCTTAATTTTGTTGCCTTTAAATGAGGTAAAAGAGATGGATATGGTAGAAAAAAGTAACGTAACAGATAATTCCGAGGTTCAAAAAAAGGCAAACTTTATCGACCTGCAAATAGAGGAAGATTTAAAAGCCGGGAAAAATAACAATCGTGTTCATACACGGTTTCCACCCGAACCCAACGGATATTTACATATTGGACACGCAAAGTCGATTTGCCTCAATTTTGGGATTGCCGAAAAATTTGGTGGCAAAACAAATTTGCGTTTCGACGATACTAACCCTTCAAAAGAGGAGACTGAATATGTTGAGTCGATAAAAGATGATATTCGTTGGCTTGGCTTCGACTGGGAAGACCGGCTGTATTTTACGTCCGACTACTTCGATAAGTTATTCGAATTTGCTATTCAATTAATAAAAGATGGTAAAGCGTATGTCGACGACCAGGATGCCGAAACAATTGCCTCACAAAAAGGCACACCAACCCGCCCGGGAACAGAGAGTCCGTTTCGGAACCGGTCGGTAGAAGAGAATTTAGATTTATTTCGGCGAATGGCAGCCGGCGAATTCGATGAAGGGAGCCGCGTTTTACGTGCCAAAATAGATATGGCATCGCCAAATATGCACATGCGCGACCCGTTTATTTACCGCATAATTAAAGCACACCATCATCGTACAGGCGATAAATGGAAGATTTACCCGATGTACGATTTTGCACACGGGCAGAGCGATTACTGGGAAGGAATTACTCACTCGGTTTGTACATTGGAGTTTGAGGTGCACAGGCCGTTGTACGACTGGTTTATCGACCAGTTGCAAGAGTCCGATTATCGCCCGCGACAAATTGAATTTGCCCGGTTAAACCTGAACTACACAGTTATGAGCAAGCGCAAACTGCTTGAGTTGGTAAAAGACGGCCACGTAAAGGGTTGGGACGACCCCCGGATGCCCACTATTTCCGGACTCCGGCGACGCGGCTATACACCCGAATCAATAAGAAATTTTGCAGATAAAGTTGGTGTAACAAAAGTAGATGGCGTAATTGATGTTTCGCTTTTAGAGTTCAGCATAAAAGAGCACCTCAACAGAACTGCACAACGTGTTATGGGCGTTTTAAACCCGCTAAAAGTGGTGATTACGAACTATCCCGAAGGTGAATCGGAAGAGCTGGATGCAGTTAATAATCCGGAAGATGAAAGTATGGGCAAACGGAAAGTTCCTTTTTCGCGCGAACTTTTTATAGAACGCGATGATTTTATGGAAGACCCGCCACGAAAGTTTTTCAGACTGGGACCGGGACGCGAAGTGCGGTTGCGTTACGCGTATTACATTACCTGTAACGATGTAATTAAAGACGAAAATGGTGAAATAACAGAGCTGCACTGCACTTACGACCCGGCAACAAAAGGAGGAAACTCGCCCGATGGAAGAAAAGTGAAAGCCACTTTACATTGGGTTTCGGTTAAACATGCTGTTCAATCGGAGGTGCGCCTTTACGACAGACTTTTTAACGACGAAAATCCACTGGGGCATAAAGATGTTGACTTTAAGGAGTTTATGAACCCCGAATCGTTAAAGGTTTTACTCAACTGTTTTATCGAACCATTTGTAAAAGACGCGAAACCACTCGACCATTTTCAATTTGAGAGGTTGGGTTATTTTAATGTCGATTTAGATTCAACAAAAGAAAACATAATTTTTAACCGTACAGTTGCCTTGCGCGATTCGTGGGCAAAATCGCAAAAAAGGAAATAAACCTTGCTCTTTTTTATTGATTGTATTGATGTGTGTATTGTGAAATTGCGAAAGAGTATTTCTCAATAAAATGGAATAAAGGTATTTTTTACCGATTCAAATCACGCATTAACCGAATGGGAACTTCATTTTTTAATGTTGTTTCTTACATTTGGTCAATAATATAATCAATGTTATTATGAATACTGAATCGAAAGGCAATAGTAATTCAAGAATAGTTTTCGCTTTTGTTTTAATTGGAGTGGGTGTTCTTTGGGCACTTCGTAAGCTCGGCATATATTTCGAGTTTCCCGATATTTTTTGGGAGAATATTATATTCCCGTTACGCGATTTCTTTTCCCGCATCAGTTGTTTCCTGTTCTCGTGGCCAATGCTTCTTATTATTATCGGAGGGATATTGCTTATCGGCAAACGTTCGTCGGGGTTCGTATTTTTAATTGTTGGAGGTGTTTTTATTCTCCCTAAAATATTCTCTTTTACCGGATTAACAATGTCGCTTTTTTTGCCGGTATTATTAATTGGCATTGGAGTATCTATTGTTGCGAAACGAGCTTAGGCGTACTAAAATTTAAAAAATTACTATGGTAACAGAAAAACCAAAAGAGATGGAAAACCAGAGAACATCGGATAAAAGGCTCTATTTTGGAGTGGCTCTTATTCTTTTTGGAGGGCTCCTGGTTTTAGAGAAGCTGGATATTATTCCCAGTTGGATAAATGACATTTTGATTTCGTGGCAAATGATATTAATTGCCATCGGAGTTTTTTCTTTAATTGGAGGAAACAAAACTTCGGGGACAATTCTTGTTGTAATTGGCAGTTTTTTTCTTATTCCCGATATTATTCACATTCCTTACGAAATAAGGCAAATTGGCTGGCCACTCTTTATTATTGCTGTTGGTGTAGTACTGTTAATTACCCATTCGAGGAAAAAAGATTCAATTTCTGCGGCGAAAGAAAAAGGAAAACCGGAGATTGATTACTTCGACGATTTTGTAATATTCGGAGGACGTGAAGTTTTGATAAACTCACAAAACTTTTACGGTGGAAAAACAACATCGATGTTCGGAGGAACCGAATACGATTTCAAACAGGCACAGCTTTCGGAAAACGGAGCGGTAATCGACTGTGTAAGTATTTTTGGCGGATGTAGCTTTAAAGTGCCGCACGACTGGACCATTAAAAATGAAGTAACGGCAGTATTTGGCGCTTTCTCCGACAAACGGGGCTCGTCGATAAACCACATTGTTCCCGACACTTCGAAAACACTTATTATTCGAGGATTTACTGCTTTTGGCGGTATAGAAATTAAACATTTCTAAAATGAATTTCCGGCACCCGTTTATTACTAATCCACGTCTTGCCATTTACTACAGCGCATTTTGGCTGGTTGCTGCAACAATTTTGGTTTTAATTTCCATTTTTGTAAATAACACACCGGTCGATGTTGCAATTATCGATATCTTTTCGTTTGTAATTTTTTATGCTTTAGTGGGGTCTTCAATTTGGTATGTAATAAAATTTGCAACCCTCGAAGACCACACCATTCCGAATGTTTTGCTGGCTCATTTAATTGCCGCATCGATAATTGTTTTTATCTGGCTCTATTTTGGTGCCGTATTATCAAAAATCATTCATCCCAACCCAAAAGAGGTTGAAGAGAGTTCGTTAGTGTGGCAGCTATTTTCGGGCTATTTTATCTACCTTATTTATATGGTGTTTTTCTATGCAGTAAACTATTACCAAGGGTTTAAAG
>Ga0256831_1000456_pt1 | contig 21222 bp, 16 predicted proteins | sample 132544metaG_FD_189087 | JGI IMG/M metagenome (GOLD analysis project Ga0256831, IMG submission 189087) | Hydrothermal vent microbial communities from Lau Basin, Pacific Ocean - 132-544 | ecosystem: Environmental > Aquatic > Marine > Hydrothermal vents | place: Pacific Ocean: Lau Basin | collected... | reverse complement strand
GATAGGAGGGGGGAAGGCCGCCCCGAAAAAAGCCTTCCCCGGCCCCCCGAAAAGGGGGCAAAAAAACAAGATGGCCGAACCCCAGGGTTACCTTTCCAGGAAATGAACCGGTCCATGGAGAATGCAGTAGAAATCCAAAATCTGGGCAAGGAGTACCGGCTCTACGGGAATCCCTACCACCGGCTCCTGGAAAGCCTCACCCTGGGGAAGAAGAAATACCACCGCTCCCTCTGGGCCCTCCGGGACATCAGCATCGATGTTCCGAAAGGGTCCACCTTCGGCCTGGTGGGGGAAAACGGCGCAGGCAAGTCCACCCTCCTCAAGATCCTCTCGGGGACGACATTCCCCACGGTGGGAGGGTTCCGGGTCCAAGGCAAAGTGGCGAGCCTGCTGGAACTGGGGGCCGGGTTCCACAAGGACTTCAGCGGCAGGGCCAACATCTTCATGAACGCCGCCATGATGGGCTTCTCCCGCCGGGAGATGGAGCGGAACTTCCAGGAGATCCTGGAATTCTCGGGGCTCCAGGACTTCATCGACGCGCCCTTGCGCACCTACAGCTCGGGCATGGTCTGCCGGCTGGGCTTCTCCGTGGCCATCTCGGTGGACCCGGACGTGCTCATCCTGGACGAGATCCTCTCGGTGGGGGACATGGAGTTCCAGAAGCGGTGCGTAGACAAGATCTGGAGCTTCAAGAAACAGGGAAAGACCATCCTCTTCTGCTCCCACTCCCTCTACGACATCCGCCAGCTCTGCGACGAGGCGGCCTGGCTCAAGAACGGGCGTATCCGGGAAATCGGGAACGCCATGATGGTCACCAACGACTACGCCACCTACGAAAAGCAGCTCATCGGCAGGGAGATGGACGTCCTCTCCCAGCTCCCCGGCCGCCCGGCGGAGGAAGAGAACCGGCCCAGGATCGACGGAATCCGCACGGTGGACCCCGCCACGGGGGAGCCCCTCCAGGAGGTCCGTCCCGGCGCCGCCGTGCAGGTGGTGGTGGACTTCTCCAACCCGGGCCCTCCCCGGGAGGTCTCCCTGGGCGTGGGGTTCACCCGAACGGACACCACCCTTTGCTTCGCCTTCTCCACAGCCTGGGAAGGCCTGAAGGTGGAAAAGAGCGCCGGGAGGATCGTCCTGGACATCCCCCGCCTGGACCTGCTGGCCGGGGAATTCGTGGTCTTCGCCTGGCTCGTGGACCCGGAGGAGAAGATCCGCTTCGACCAGGCCGTCCAGGAGAAGAACCTGGTGGTTCGGAACGTGGGCAAGGAGGTGGGCCTCATCCTCCAGGACCACCAGTGGGAAGTGGAGGAGACGGCCTGATTCCCTTTGTCGCCTCCCCTCCCACCCCGTAGAATCCTCATTTTTCCCCTTCTTTCCCGGGACAAACCGGGAAAGAGGCCCCTTCCGGGAGGGGTTCCATAGGTTTCGCCCTGTGTCCCCCAAGAGCCGCCTCTGGCGGCGGTTCCCACGCGAAGTAGTCCCAGCCAGCGGGTGGAGGAAATGGCCACGCTCATCGTCGTCCTCGTCGTCCTGGCCCTGCTCTCGGGCATCGCCTTTCTTGCTTCCAAGAACTACAAGAAGGTGGGCCCCAACCAGGTCCTCATCATCTACGGGCTCAAGAAACGGACCCTCACCAAGCCCGACGGCACGACCGTCACGGTGGGGTACCGGACCTGCGTGGGCGGAGGCACCCTGGTCCTCCCCTTCCTGGAGCGGGCAGAGACCCTGAACCTGGAGGTGGTGACCGTGCCCGTCCGCACCCCGGAGGTCCTCTCCGCCCGGGGGGTCCCGCTCATCGCCGAGGCCCTGGCCCAGGTGAAGATCCAGACCGACGAGGGCTCCATCCACGCCGCGGCGGAGCAGTTCCTGGGCAAGGGGGCCGACTACATCCGGGAGGTGGCCCATACCGTGCTGGAGGGCTACATGCGGGCCGCCATCGGCAAGATGACGGTGGAGGAGATCTACCAGAACCGGGACGACTTCGCCCGGAAGGTCCTGGAGCCCGCCTCGGAGGACCTGAAGCGCATGGGCCTCACCATCCTCTCCTTCTCCCTCAAGGACCTCACCGACAGCCAGGGCTACCTGGACGCCCTGGGCCGCCCGGAAGTGGCCCGGGTCAAGGCGGAGGCCGAGGTGGCCCAGGCCGAGGCCGACAGGGACGCCACGATCAAGGCCTCGGAAGCCCGCAAGCAGGGGGACAAGGCGCGCATCCAGGCGGAGGCCGAGATCGCCGCCTTCCGCCTGGAGATCGAGGGGAAGAAGGCGGAGAACCAGGCCAAGGTCAACCGGGTCAAGGCCCAGACGGACCTGGCCTACGACCTGGAGCGCTACAACCTGGAACTCGAAGTCCGCCGGGCCGAATACGATGTCCGGATCGCCGAGAAGGAAAAGGCCATCGAGCTGCAGGAGAAGGAAATCCTCCGCAAAGAAAAAGAGCTGGAGGCCACGGTCAAAAAGATCGCCGACGCCCGCAAATACCAGGCCCAGGCCGAGGCCCAGGCCGAGGCGGCCCGGATCAAGGAGGAGGCCAAGGCCAAGGCGGAGGCCCGGAGGCTGGAAGGGGAGTCCGAGGCCCTTCGGGCGGAGGCCCTCGGAAAGGCCGAGGCCAAGGCGGCGAGCGAGAAGCTCAAGGCCCTGGCCTCCCAGCCCGAGACGGCCCTGGCCCAGATGCTCTTCCAGGCCATGCCCGAACTCGCCCGCTCCGTCTCGGAGCCCCTCTCCAAGGTGGACAAGATCGTCATGGTGGGCGGTTCCGGCGCGGGCGGCCCCTCGGCGCTCACCGGGCAGGTGGCCTCAGTCCTTGCCCAACTTCCGGAGGTGGTCAAGGCCCTGGCGGGCGTTGACATCAAGGAAGTGCTCCAGCGGAAATTCGGCTCCAAGAAAGAAGAAGAGGAAGACCGGGAGTAGGCCCGGGATCCTGAAACCCCCGGGAGAGGAAGGCGAAGGTGTTTTCCGATCGAGTCAAGCGCGTCGGCGCCTCGGCCACACTGAAGATCTCCGCCAAGGCCAAGGCCATGCGGGCCCAGGGGATCGACGTCATCGATCTCAGCGTGGGCGAGCCCGACTTTCCCACGCCCCGCAACGTCAAGGAGGCGGGCCGCCGGGCCATCGACGCCGACAAGACCAGGTATACCCTCAACCAGGGGACCGTGGAACTCCGCGAGGCGGCCGCAGCCTGGCTCCGCCGCGAGCACGGGCTCCATTACGGCATCCGGGAGATCCTGGTCTCCACGGGGGCCAAGCAGTCCCTCTTCAACCTGGTGATGGCCCTGGTGGACGAGGGGGACGAGGTGATCATCCCCTCCCCCTACTGGGTCTCCTACCCGGAGATGGTGGAGCTTGCCGGCGGGACCCCGGTGATCCTCGCCACCCGCGAGGAGGACGGGTTCCGGGTGGACCCGGAACGACTCCGGGCGGCGATCACCCCCTCCACCAGGCTCCTTCTCCTCAACAACCCCTCCAACCCGACGGGCTCGGCCTACACCAGGGACCAGCTCGAGGCCCTGGCCCGGGTGGTGGTGGAAGAGGACATCCTGGCGGCGGCCGACGAGATCTACAGCCAACTCGTTTACGACGATTTCCGGTTCACGAGTTTCGCCTCCCTGGGCGAGGAAGTCCGCCGGCGGACGGTGGTGATCAACGGCGTCTCCAAGGCCTTCGCCATGACGGGCTGGCGGCTTGGATTCGCCGCCGGCCCCGAGCCGGTCATCGCCGCCATGGCCAAGATCCAGGGACACGTCACATCCAACGCTTCCTCCATCTCCCAGGAGGCCGCCCGTGAGGCCCTCTCGGGCCCCCAGTTCGAGGTGCGCAGGATGGCCATGGAGTTCAGCCGCCGCCGCAACTACCTCCACCAGAGGATCGCATCCCTTCCGGGCGTGTCCTGCCACCGGCCGGAAGGGGCCTTCTACCTCTTCCCCAACGTCTCCGCCTATTACGACCTGGAGTACGAAGGCGTGCCCATGCGCAACTCCTACGGCCTGGCCTACTTCCTCCTCAAGGAGGCGGCCGTGGCGGTCGTGCCGGGGGACGCCTTCGGCGCCGACGACCACATCCGCCTCTCCTATGCAACTTCCATGGAGAACCTCTCGGCGGCGGCGGACCGGATCTCCGCCGCCCTGGGCAAGCTGAAACCGGCCCGCAAGGTCCGCAAAGCCGCCCTCCGCAACATCCGCACCCGCTCGAGGAAACCCGTCCCCCTGGAGATCCAGCCCGGCGCCGAGCGGCGCAACGCCCTGGTGGCCGAGGTGGAGAGCTTCCTTCCCTTCGACCACTACCACGAGTGGAACGCAAACGTGGCGGGACTCGTGATCCAGCTTCGGACCAACCTCCCCCACCTGTGCGAACTCTTCACGGAGAACTTCTTTCCCGCCGAGTTGGAGGCGGACATCGAGCCCCACGCCGTAATCTACGCCGTGGAAGGGGTCAAAGGCCGCGAGCCCCACGCCTACTACGACCCCGAGACGCGGACGGCCCTTCTGGTCAACTGCGACGACTACGCCAGGCTCCGCACCCTGGCGCTGGGGACGGCGGCCGACATCAGCGGAAGGCTCGGCGACGCCCATGCGGTCAGAGGGATGAGCCTCGACCTGGACGGCAAGGGACTGCTCCTGCTCGGGCCCGCGGGGGTGATGAAGACGGAACTCACCTTCGGGCTCCTCCGGGAAAAGGGCGTGAGGCTCCACGGCATCGACCTCTCCTTCCTGCACTACGGCGGAGGCGCGGCCACGGCGGACATGCCCGAGCGGAAGATCTTCCTTCCCGCCAGGACGGTGAAGACCGTTCCCTCCCTGGAAGACCCCGTCGCCAGGAGCCTCTGCCTCAATGTGGTCACCCGGCGCGAGGACTGCCGGAACACATCCTGCGAACTCGCCGGGGACTGCCTCCTGGAGAAGGGCGCCCCCTACTGCCTCTTCGCCTCCAAGGACTCCCACGCCCTCCTCGATCCCTTCTGGATCGGGGGAAGCGAAAAATACGCGAGGCGGACCAACATCCGGTGGACCGTGCTCCTCTCCCCGGAGAGCGGGACGGGCTCCCCCGAACCCATCAAGCCGGACGAAGCGGTCCGGACACTGGAATCCCTCTCCACCACCACCGGCGCAGGGGGACACCCCTTCCTGAATCCCCACATCCTGGACGCCGGCGAGGACAGGCTCTCCTTCCAGAGGCGGAGTTATCTGCGCCTCTTCGACCTGTCGGAACCCTTCCTCTTCAGGGTGGGCGGAACGGGTCTTCCCGCCGCCCTGGACCAGCTGAAACGACTCGCGGGAATTTCCTGAGGTGCTTGCCCGATGAGGACCGACATCTACGACCTGGCCGCTTACGACCGCTTCGCCGGGGCCCTGCGGGACCTGGAAAGACGCAGGAACATCCAGACCTTGACCCTGGAGGAGATCGAGCCCCTGGCCGAACAGACGGCCTTCCACACCAAGAACGGCTCCCTGGTCTGGCGATCCTGCGTCTCCAGCCGGATCGCGCCCAAGACGGTCTACCTGGGACCCGAGAAGGTCCGCCTTCCCAACCCGACGCCCTTGCAGGAGTCCATCATCCAGGACGCGCCCAAGACCTTCGAAAAGGTCCTCCACCTCCTGGAGACCCTCCCCTTCATCCACCTGCGGCGCCGGATGGGGGACAACGAGAGGTTCAACCCCGACTGCAACCTCTTCGTGTCCACGGCCGACCCCAAGAACGCCAGGCTGGCCTTCATGTGGGGGAACACCATGGCGCCCCCCTCCCGGAAGCGCCCCGGGCCCGGATTCACGCTGATCCATATCCCCGAGGAGCACCACATGGACCAGAAGGTCCTCATGCTCCCCGAACACGGGATCACCGTGGTTCTCGGAAGCGACTACATGGGTGAGGACAAGAAAGGCTTCCTCCGCCAGGCCATGTATACGGCGAGTGGCATGGGGATGCTCGGCCTCCACGCAGGCTCCAAGGTAGTCACCGCCAAGGACGCCGCCACGGGCCGGCTCAAGCGCTGGGGCTGCCTGATCTTCGGGCTTACGGCCACGGGAAAATCCACCTGGTCCTGCCACCAGCTCCACATGGACTACGCCGCCGGCGAGCGGACCGAGGTGGCCCAGGACGACATCGTCTTCCTCTCCCCCGACGGCTCCGCCCTGGGCTCCGAGGCGGGCTTCTACGTGAAGACCGACGTGGTCCCCGAGCAGCAGGAGGCCATGTACCACGCCCTGAGCCACCGGTCGGCCCTCCTGGAAAACGTCATGGTGAACCACAAGGGCGAGCTTCTCTTCCTGGACGAGAGCCTCTGCAAGAACGGGCGGGGCATCGTCCAGAGGAACCAGCTCAAGATCAAGCGGGGCCACAGGAAAATCTGCATCAGCGCCAAGACGATCAACCTCCCCTCCCTGGAGGAACTGGACGGTCTCATGTTCGCCTTCATCACGAGAAGGCACACCATCATGAGCTTCGCCCAGGAGCTGACCCCCGAGGAGGCGGTGCTCGCCTACCTCTGGGGGGAATCGACCCACAGCTACGCCTCCAACCCGGCCAAGGCCGGGGAGTCCGTCCGGATCGTGGGAACCGACCCCTTCATCGTGGGCTCCCGGGCGGCCAAGGTGAACCAGTTCCACGACATCGTCATGGGCCTGGTCTCCCGCTACCCGGGCAAGGTCAAGTTCATGCAATACAACACGGGCGGAATGGGAGAGATCATCGAGACCTCCCGGGAAGGCGGAAAGACGGTCAAGCGGGTCGTCCGGAAGGTGGAGCGGGTCCCCCTGGAACTCATGGCCGCCATCCAGAGGGGGGATTTCCGGGGAACCAACCGCTACGCCCCGGGCATCCTGGGCACCAGGAGCATCGTCTCCTGCGAAGGAGGGGATCTCTCCCACTGGAATCCCAGGAACTTCTACTCCGAGGAGCAGATCCGGGCCTACATCGAGGACCTGGTGGAAGGGCGGCGGAAGTTCACCGAGGAGGTGGCACGGGAAGGCTTGAAGCCCGAGATCGTCGAGGCGGCGGAGCGGACCTTCGCCATCGCCGCCGGCAAGCGATCCTTCACGGGCTACGCCCCCCCGCCGTCCCGGGGATCCGCCGGCGGGGACGAGCCTCCGCGCGACCCTTTGAAGAGGCCCTCCCGGCGGCCCGGCTGGAGGTACCTGTAACCCATGGCGAAAGAGACCACCCTGGCCATCGTGAAGCCCGACGCCGTGGCGTCGAAACTGGTGGGAGAGATCCTCTCCCGGATCGAGGCGGCGGGCCTGGAGATCGCGGCTCTCCGCATGGAGAGGCTCAGCCACGCCCGGGCGCGGAATTTCTACTACGTCCACCGGGGCAAGCCCTTCTTCGAATCGCTGGTGGATTTCATGACCTCCGGCCCGGTGGTGCTCCTCGCCCTCCGCGGGGAGAACGCCGTGGCACGGTGGCGCCAACTCATGGGACCCACCGATCCCAGGAAAGCCCCCAAGGGGACCATCCGGGGCGACCTGGGGACGTCCATCGAGAAAAACGCCGTTCACGGCTCGGATTCCGTGGAGAACGCCTCCACGGAAGTCCACTTCTTCTTCGGCGGGGCCGACCTCTTCGAGATCGACCCCGAGGAGGTCTGGAGATCGGGGAGCTGATCCCCGGGAGCACCGGAAAAGACAGGAGGACCAGGTGACGGAGACCCAAGGATTCCGCCTTCCCGACAACGCGAAGACCCCCCTGAAGCCCGGCGAAGTCTACCGGCCCTTGATCCCCACGGAGTCGACCCTCCCCGAGATCACCCTGCGCTCGGTGGTCACCGGGCTCGCCATGACGGTGCTCTTCTCCCTGGTGGCGGCCTACCTGGCCCTCAAGGTGGGCCAGGGCATCGAGGCGGCCATTCCCATCTCCATCCTGGCCATCGGGATGGGAAAATTCTACTCCAGGAAGAGTTCCATCCTGGAAAACGTGATCATCCAGTCCATCGGGGCCAACTCCTCCCACGTCGTGGCGGGCGCGGTCTTCACCATCCCGGCCCTCTACATGCTGGGGATTCCGCCATCCTGGTACGTCACGGCCCTCACGGCATTCCTGGGCGGCTCCTACGGCATTCTCTTCTTCACGCCGCTCAGGCACTACTTCATGGCCGAACAACACGGCCTGCTCCCCTGGCCCGAGGCCACGGCCACCACGGAGATCCTGGTCTCCAGCGAAGGGACCAGCGGCCAGGCCCTGGTGCTGGTGATCTCCACCCTTCTCGGCGGATTCTACGAGTTCTGCGGCCAGACCCTCCACGCCTTCCGGGACCTGATCGACTTCAAGAGCGTGCCCATCCCCTTCCTCCACGACGCCCAGGGCAAGCTCATGACCATCGGCGGGTTCCTGGAGACCCAGTTCATGACCCTCCGGATCAGCAACCTGGCGGCCGTCACCGGCGTGGGCTACATCATCGGGCTCAAGTACGCCGCCATCATCTGCGCCGGGAGCTTCGTCAGTTACTTCGTGCTGATTCCCCTCGTGCACGCCTTCGCCCCCTACGTCACCCAGATCGTGCCCCCTGGGACCAGGCTTCTCTCGGCCATGTCCATCGACGACGTCTTCACATCCTACGTGCGGATGATCGGCATCGGTGGCATCGCCGGGGCGGGAATCATCGGGATCATCGCGGCCTTCCCCTCCATGATGCGCTCCATCGCCTTCGGCATGAAAGGTCTCGGCCACCACGGAGAGGAGGGAGGCGGGGTTCCCAGGATCATGCGCTCCCTGACCATGAAGGAAGTGGGGATCGGCCTGGTTCTTCTCTCCGCCCTGGCCCTGGGCTTCTTCTGGCTCGTCCTGGGCACCAGCCTTCCCCAGGCCCTGGTGGGGCTCGCCATCGTGCTGGTCATCGCCTTCCTCTTCGCTCCCGTGGCGGCCCGGGCCATCGCGCTGGTCGGGACCAACCCGGTCTCGGGCATGACCTTGATGACCCTGATCATCACGGCCATCGTCTTCCTCTCCATAGGCCTCACGGGACCCAAGGGAATGACTGTCGCCCTGATCGTGGGAGGCGTGGTCTGCACGGCCCTCGCCGCCTCGGGCGCCCTGAGTTCGGACCTGAAGATCGGCTACTGGATCGGCGCAACGCCGCGCAACCAGCTCCTCTGGAAGTTCGTGGGAACAGCGGCGGCCGCCCTTTCCTGCGCCCTGGCCATGTGGCTCCTCTCCAAGAACCACTTCGGGTCGGCCGATTTCCCCGCGCCCCAGGCCAGCGCCATGAAGGAGATCATCCAGGGGATCATGGGCAAGAACCCGGAGCAGGGGATCCGGTGGATCCTCTTCGGGCTCGGGGTGATCTTCGCCCTGATCCTCCGCATGGTGGGGATCCCGGCCCTGGCCTTCGCGCTGGGGATGTATCTCCCCATCCAGCTCAACGTGCCCGTCATGATCGGGGGCTTCGTGGCGTACCTCGTGGGCCGGAAACGGGAAGGAGAGGATCCCAAGGCCACCAAGGCCGGCCACGACAAGGGCATCCTCATCGCCTCGGGCCTCATCGCCGGAGGCGGGCTCGTGGGCATCCTGGACGCCGTTCTGGCATCCTGGCCCAGCTCGGTGTTGGTCGTCGATTGGGAGAGGGGGATCTGCCCGGTCTCGAGCACGGGCTACCCGGTCTTCGAGTCGATCAAAAAACAACTCTTCCTTCTTCGGGGCAAGAACCTGGAGACCCTGGGGGAATGGATCTCCATCGGCGCCATGATCCTGCTCTGCTTCTTCCTCTATACCTACGCCCGCACGGGCCGGAAGAACCACGTGGACCCCATCGTGGAGGAAACGAGGGGCGAAGACATTTGACCCGGATCCAGCCAGTCCTCGGAGGTCGATCATGCTGGACCTGACGAGCTTGAAAAAGGCAATAACAGCTTTCGACGACCTCCTTGCCGTAGCAACGAACAAGGCCTTCATGGATTCCCTGGACCCTGTCCCCCGGAAAGGAATCCAGGCGGGAGTGATCCAGCATTTCGAGTTTACCTACGAACTCTGCTGGAAGTTCATCCGCCGATGGCTCCGGAAAAACCTGGGCAGTTCCAACGTGGACGGTCTCTCCCGGAAGGATCTCTACCGGGTGGCCGCCGAGAACCGCCTGGTCGACGACGTGAAAGCCTGGTGGGCATTCCACGAAGCCCGCAATCTCACCTCCCACACCTACGACGAAGAAATGCCGGAAGAAGTCTTCCAGGCCGCCCTCCGGTTCAAAGATTACGCCCGGGCTCTCCTGGATGCGCTGGAAGAGAGGAATGATTGACCTGACCCCGGAAGAGATGGACCTGGTAAAGAAGATCCTGAAAGCCCATCTCCACGGCGTGGAAGTGCGGGTCTTCGGGTCACGGGCGACAGGGAAGGCCCAGCCCTATTCGGACCTGGACCTTCTGCTGGTGGGGGAAGACAAGATCCCCCGGGCCGTCCTATCGCGCCTGAAAGACGCCTTTTCCAAATCGGACCTCCCCTTCCGGGTGGACCTGGTGGACTGGCACCGGACCAGCCCCTCCTTCCGGGCGGCCCTGGAAGGAAAGTGGGAGGTCCTGCTTCCCTGAAGGCCCGGATCGCTGATCCCGTCCCGGGACGTCGGGGGCCGGTCCCGAAGCACCCACCGAATCCCGGACCGAACAGGCCCCATTGCTTGTTTCTTACAAAAAGCCCCCCTGCAGGGTTAGGGGGATTCATGGGTGGAGTCAAGGCCTGGGGGAACAGGGGGTCCCATGACCTGAAGTGTCTCAAACTTGGAAGTTATTTTTTAAAAACAAGGAACTTTGCATGTCTTCTGAAAGTCTTACAATTATCCCTTTTCAGCCCGGGGCCAGCCCGGGCGTCTGTTCCTTTTAAACTCTTCCCCAACCCATTCAGAGCAAGGAGTAACTCTATGAAAGCACGCATTCTTCTTCCCCTAGCCCTCGCCGGGCTCTCCAGCTTTGCCTTCTCTCAAGGCATTCTGGACACGGCGCCCAAGCAGGCCAAGTACATCGAGGGCTCCTCCTGGCACTTCAAGCCCTACCGCGACACCAACATGCTCTACCAGGAGGTGATCGACAAGAAGGCAATGGGCGTTCCCGCCGGCAAGGTCATCTTTGCCGTGGCCTTCCGCCACGAGGGGCGCTACTCGGCCACTTATGCCGCAAAGAAACTCGTCACCCAGATCGAGATGAGCAACACCAAGGCCGCTTCCGCCACGATGAGCAAGAACCCCAAGCTCAACCGGGGAGCAGACCACGCGATCGTCTTCAGGAAGAGGATCATCTCCCTCCCCGCCGTCACGGTGCCCCAATATCCCTGGAAGCCCATCCTCATTCACAAACTCGACAGGCCCTTCCCCTACAAAGGTGGAAACTTCCTGGTGGAAGTCAGCAACTACGACAAGACGGGCAACAAAATAGCCACCTACAACTGTGATCGTTTCTACGGAACCACCTCGGGCGGGCTCTCCGGGTACGTGGGAGCGGGCTGCCCGGCCAAGAAGAACTATATCTACGGAATTTCCAGCCAGTTGAAAGTCGGAGGCGCCTTCTACACCAGGGTTTCCTCCCTCAGCCCCACGACCGGAACGGCCCTCGCCTGGATCGGGACCAGCCTGAAGAACTTTTCGGGAATTCCCCTTCCCTTCGACCTCACCCCCCTGGGCTTCAAGGGATGCAAAATCTACTGCAGCATCGACCTGACCCAGGTCCTTCCGATTACCGGGTCCTCCGTCAAGGCCAACTGGCCCATCCCCAACCAGGCCTTCTTCGCGGGCACCCCCGTCTACGCCCAGTTCGCCCTGATCAACGTCAAAGGGACCACCGTCAACCTGGGCCTCTCCAACTGCTTCACCGGGATCATCGGCCCTGCCGCGGGCGGCATTCCGGTCCCCATGGCCTACAGCTACTACACGGGCGGCGTGAACCCCGACACCGATCCCCTCTTCAACAGTGGTCCCTGGAAAAAGCGGGGCGACACCCTGATGTTCTGGCACAACTGAGACCCGGGCCCTCGCCGGATCTCTCCGGATGAGGAAAGGGGCGGAACGCCTTCGTTCCGCCCCTTTTTCTTTGGCCTTCCGCAACCATCCGAAGTAGTTCCAAGGAGGATCAAGGCCATCGATGGACATCCGATCCATCCCAGGTGATGGTTCCCACACAAGGGTCGACGATCTTTTCCACGTCCGGCACAAGTCCCATCGTCCTCACCAGGGCGAAACAACGAACATCCAAGGGAACAGGACTTTCCAAAACCACAGTCGCGGCGGCAAGCAATGTGGCGCCCTTGGTAATGACATCGTCCACCAGGAGTATTTTTCTTTCAAAGAGCCCGGGTATCCCATGGAAAGTAAAAGATCGGACGTGCACCTCTGGCCCGGGCCTTTCCCCAGGGGCGGCGTAAGCGGATTTTGGAACAGAATGCTCCCTTACCAAACCCTGATAAACGACCCTTGCCAAGCCTGCATTTTGCAACTCTTGGCAAATCCGCAACGCAGGCCAATGATACCCTTTCTTGATCGGCGCACAACCGGGAACGGGAACGAGGATTGCGTCACGAAAGAAATCGAAGAGGCCCAGCTTCTCAGCCTCCTTGCTCTTTTTTAAGGCAATCGCCGCTTTTCTCACAATACCAGGATGGTCGCATTTGACAGCACGCACCAAACGACTGGACTTTTTCGATGTAGGTGAGACGCCCCGCGGCGAATAGACCAGAAAGGATCCGAATTCGACCTTAGAAATCAAGATCGGCGACCTCGTTCCGCCCAATCTCGGGGAGAAGGTCGAGAAAATGTTTTGTGTCGGACAAAACCTGGGCCCCGTAATGGATCATTTCAGCGGGCCACTTCACAGAGGGGTCTTTGGTAAGAGACTCCGCCAGAAAAAGAAGCCGGCCCAACCGAAGAGCTTCCCACCCCTGGTGAAGGGTCCCGCTTCCATCCCCCGCCTCGATGATGACCGTAGCGTCCGAAAGAAGGGCCATGGTACGGTTCCGCATGGGGAAACAACGCCTGCCCCCGGGAGAACCCGGGGGAAACTGGGAAACGGCCAGGTGTTCCCGCATGATTCTTTCCAGTAGTTCCCTGTTCTTCGCCGGGTAGCACTTGTCCAGGGGCGTCCCCAGGACGGCGATGGTTCGCCCTCCCGACTCGATCGCCGTCCAGTGGGCGACGGTGTCGATGCCCTGGGCAAGCCCGCTCACCACGGTGATCCCTTCTTCCACCAGGAATCGGGTGAATCTTTCCGCCCTTTTCCGGCCTTCCTCGGAAGGCTTCCTGGTTCCGACGACGGAAACCCTTCTTCCCCTGCGCAGGAGTTCTTTGTCCCCGGCCACGAAAAGGGTTGCCGGGGCGTTTTTCTTCTCCGTTTCGTTGAGAGGGCCGTATAGGGCCTCCAGTTCCACCTCTTCGAAAGGCATTTCAGCCTCCTGTCGACCCTGAGGATTCACATAAGAGGCTAGCTCCTTCCACCGGTCCAATCAACCGCCGGCGGATTCCCCTCTGCAGTCCAACTGAAGCCTACAAGGCCGCGGCGGAGGCGCCGGCCAGGCTTTCCAGGGCGGAGGGCAGGACTCCGAAGAAGAGGGTGAGGAGGCCCAGGGCCACCAGGACCACGGCCATCACGGCGGCGGGGCGGACGGTCACGCCCCGGCTCTCCTCGGCGGGCTTCAGGAAGAGGACCTTGGCCACCTTGAAATAATAGAAAAGGGAAAACACCGTGTTGACGGCGGCCAATACGGCGAGCCAGAGGAACCCCCCGGCGATGGCCGTCCGGAAGAGGAGCCACTTCCCGTAGAACCCCACCGTCGGCGGGATTCCCGTAAGGGACAAGAGGAAGATCACCAGGACCCCCGAGACCACGGGCAGTTTCCACCCCAGGCCCCACCAGTCGTCCATGTCCTCCGAACCGGCGCTCTTGGCGATGTAGATGACCGCGCCGAAGGCGCCGAGGTTCATGATCATATACGCTCCCAAGTAGTAGAGGATCGACTCCGCAGCCCTGGGATCGACGTGGAAGGTCCCACCCTCCCCCGCGGTGGCGGCGCCGAAGAGGGCCGCCACGGCCATGAGAATGTAGCCCACGTGGGCGATCGATGAGTAGGCGAGAAGCCTCTTCACGTTGGTCTGGTGGAGGGCCCCCAGGTTTCCGTAGGTCATGCTCAAGGCCGAGGCCACGGCCATGAGCGAGGTGACCTTCTCCAGCCATCCCGGGCCCTGCCCCAGGACGGCCACGATCCGGACGATCACGGCGAAACCCGCGGCCTTGCTGGCCACGGCAAGGAAGGTCGTCACCGGCGTGGGGGCGCCTTCGTAGACATCGGGACACCAGAAGTGGAAGGGCACGGCGGCGATCTTGTAGGAGAGTCCTCCCAAGGTGCAGGCCATGCCCAGGCCTACGAGCACCCGGTTGGACCCCTGGGCCGTGCCGGCCAGGTGGCGCCCGATCTCCACCAGGTCCAGGGAACCGCCCAGCCCGAAGATCAGGGAAAACCCGAAGAGCATGATGGCGCTGGCCACGCCCCCGTAGATCACGTATTTCACCGCCGCCTCGGCGGAGCGGGGATCCTCCTTGCGGAAACCCGCGAGCAGGTAGGAACTCAAGGAAAGCGTCTCGAGGCCCAGGTAGATGAGAAGCAGGTGATTGCTGCTCACCAAAAACATGATCCCCAGGTGGGCGCCCACAAGGCAGAGGTAATACTCGCCGAACCCCCGCTTCAGGTCGCGGTAGTTCATGGTGAAAAGGGTCACCACCAAAAGCGAGACCAGGGCCAGGAGCTTGAAGTAGACCGAGTAGGAGTCCACGAGCTGGAGCCCGAAGACGCTCGTCCCCTTGGGGTCGGCTGAGAGGGCGGACATGAGGCCCACGGCGTAATACCCGGCCAGCAGGGTCCCGGCCAGGACCACCAGCCCGGGCACGAGGCGGTCCCACTTGTCCCCCTTGAACCAGAGGTCCCCCATGGTGACGAGCACGTAGACCAGCCCCAGGACCGCCACGTCCAGGCGCAGGTCCACGGGCCTTCCCAGGGCGGCCGAGAAAGTCCTCCCCAGCCAGGAGAGCCCGAACCCGGCGGCCAGGGTGATCACCAGGGCCAGCCCCAGGGACCAGCCGGACTTGCGGCCCCGCCGGTAGAGTTCCACCAGCAGGACCACCAGGGCCGTCGCGGCCAGAACCAGTTCCGGCCCGATCCAACCCAGATCCTTAATGTATGCCTGAAGCTGACTCATGGACTCTCCCTACCGTCACTTGAGCCCGAGAACGCCCATGAGCCCCTCGAGGGAGGGCCTCATCGTGTCCAGCAGGAGGAAGGGCAAAACGCCGAAAAGGATGCACAAGAGCCCCAGGGGGGCCTGGCAGATGGCCTCCCGCAGGCTGATGTCGGGGAACTTCTTGTATTCCTCGTTCTTCATGGGGCCCAGGAAGACCCGCTGGATCGTCCAGAGGATGTAGGCCGCGGTGATCACCACGCCCACGATGGCGATGAGCACCATCCACCTGGTGTGGTCCCCCTCGTATGCCCCGATCAGCGTGAGGAATTCGGCCACGAACCCGGACATGCTGGGAAGGCCCAGGGCCGCGAAGAAACCCACCGAGGCGAGGCCGGCGTAGTAGGGCATCCGGGACCCCAATCCGCCGAACCGGTTCAGGTCCCTGTGGTGGGCCCTGTCGTAGATAACGCCCACGATCAAGAACATCATGGCCGACGAGGTGCCGTGGGCGAACATCTGGAAAGCGCCCCCGGCGAAGCCCAGGAGGGCCAGGGACCCGAATCCCAGGAGGACGTAGCCCATGTGACTCACCGAGCTGTAGGCCACGAGCTTCTTGAAGTCCTTCTGGGCCATGGCCACGAAGGCCCCGTAGACGATGCTCACCAGCCCGATCACGGCCAGGACGACGGCGAAACGGCGGAACGCTTCGGGGGCCAGGGGGAAGTTGATCCTGAGCATCCCGTAGCCCCCGAGCTTCAGGAGGATCCCGGCCAGGATCACGGAGATCGGCGTGGGGGCCTCAACGTGGGCGTCGGGCAACCACGTGTGGAAGGGGACGATGGGCACCTTGATGGCGAAGGCGACAAACAGGAACCAGAAGAGCCAGGTCTTGAAGCCCATGCCCAGCACGCTCCAGTTCGCGCCGAGCTTTCCGCTTCTGGCCATCTCGGCCAGCGCCATGAGGTCGAAGGTGGGGTTGCCCTCCTTGGCGGAGATCAGGTAGACCGCCACGAGCCCGACCAGCATGAGGACCGAGCCGGCCAGGGTGTAGAGGAAGAACTTGATCGCCGCGTATTCCCGCCTGGGCCCTCCCCAGATGCCGATGAGGAAATACATGGGGAGCAGCATGAGTTCCCAGAAGATGTAGAAGAGGAAGAAGTCCAGGGCCACGAAGCATCCCGTGATGCCCGTCTCCAGGAGGAGAAGGAGCATGAAATAGCCCTTGACGCCCTTCTCGATCTTCCACGAGGCAGGAACGGCGATGAAAAGGAGCAGGCAGTTCAGGAAGATCAGGGGGACGCTGAGGCCGTCCACGCCCAGGTAGTACTGGATGTGGAAGGTGGGAATCCAGGCGTGGCGTTCCACGAACTGCATGGCCTCCGCCGTGGCCCCTCCCTTGGACGGATCGAAGAGGAACCAGAGCAGGATCGAGAGAGCCAAGGGGATTCCCGTGGCCACGCCCGCGATGGTCCGGATGATGTCGTGCTGTTTCTTGGGGATGAAGAGGATCACGAGCATCCCCAGGATGGGCACGAAGGTGATCAGCGAGAGAAGGATGCCGCCTTCTCCTCCCGCCACCTGGTTCAAGATTCCTCCAAGCATTCCGGTCAGCTCCTGCCGATGCTCTCGTTTACAGTTCCCACTCTTTCCTCACGATGTCAGAGGAAAAAGAAGAACAGAACGGCCCCCAGGGCGATCGCCGCCGCCGTAAAGGCCAGATACTGGTCAAGAAAACCTGTCTGAAAGAGCCGGGCGATTCCCCCGAAGACCTGGACGGTGAATCCCACGGCGTTGACGATTCCGTCGATCACATACTTGTCGAACCAGCCCGAACCCTCCGAAGCCTCCACTCCGCCCCTCCCCACGGCGTTGACGATCCCGTCGATCACATACTTGTCGAAGGCGGCGCAGGCCACGTTCCAGTGGAAGACCACGGGCCGGACGATGAACTTCATCACGAACTCGTCCACGTAGAACTTGTTGTATACGGCCTTATAGAACCATCCCATCTTCCGGGCCCATTCCTCGGCGCTGAGCCACTTCTTGTAGTAGAAGGCCCAGGCCAGGAAGATGCCGCCCAAGGCCACGAGGATGGACATGACCAGGGGAAGGACGCCGTGCTCCTCGGCCGCCTTCTCCACCACCAGCCGGCCGGCCTCCACCTTTTCGGGATGGGCCACGACATGGGGGAACCAGAGGTGGTGGCCCAGGACGTCGCCGTTGAAGATCCAGGGGGAGGCGGAAAACAGCGCCAGGGCCGCCAGGACCATCAGGGGGACCGTCATGGTCCAGGGCGTCTCGTGGGCGTGCTCGGCGTGCTCCGACCTCGGCTCCCCGTAGAAGGTGAGGAAGATCAGGCGGAACATGTAGAAGGAGGTCAGGCCGGCCGCTACGACCAGGGCGATCGCCGGGAAATACCAGAGCCAGAGGGCCGGGCCGCCGTGGGCGGCGGCGTGCATGGCGCCGGCGATGATAGCGTCCTTGCTGTAGAAGCCCGCGAAAAGCGGGATCCCGCATAGAGCCAGGGTGCAGATCAGCATGGTCCAGAAGGTGATGGGCATCTTCTTCCGGAGCCCCCCCATGTGCCGCATGTCCTGTTCGTGGTGCATTCCGATGATCACCGAACCGGACTGGAGGAAGAGGCCCGCCTTGAACCAGGCGTGGGTCATCAGGTGCATGAGCCCGGCCGAGTAGGCCCCGCATCCCAGGGCGGCGATCATGTAGCCGAGCTGGCTCACCGTGGAATAGGCCAGGACCCGCTTGATGTCCCACTGGCAGACCCCGATGACCGCCGCGAAGAGCGCCGTGAAGGAACCCACCATGGCGATCACCAGGAGCGCCGAGGGGGAGAAGAAGAGGTAGAACCGGCCGACCAGGTAGACGCCGGCGGCCACCATGGTTGCGGCGTGGATCAAGGCCGAGACCGGGGTTGGGCCCTCCATGGCGTCGGGAAGCCAGATGTGCAGGGGGAACTGGGCCGACTTGCCCACGGCGCCGCAGAAGACCAGGAGTCCCGCCGCGGTCACCCATCCGGGCCAGTGCTGGAAATCGCCCGTGGTCTCCCCCAGCTTCTGGAAGATCGTGACGATATCCAGGGTCTGGAAATGCTTGAAGATGATGAGGAAGCCCAGCAGCATCCCCACGTCGCCGATTCTCGTGGTGATGAAGGCCTTGAACCCGGCGTGGGCGGCGGAAGGCTTCTCGAACCAGAACCCGATGAGCAGGTAGGAGGTGAGTCCCACGAGTTCCCAGAAGACCATGAGGAAGAGCAGGTTGCCCGAGAGCACCAGGCCCAGCATGGAGAAGGAGAAGAGGGCCAGGTAGGCGAAGAACCTGCCGTAGCGCTTGTCCCCTTCCATGTAGCCGATGGAGTAGACGTGGACCAGGAAGGAGACCCCGGTCACCACGACGAGCATCACCGCCGTCAGGTTGTCGAAGAGGACGCTGAAGACGATGTTGGGGGCGCCGCTCGGGGCGTTCCCGAAGAGCCAGGCCAGGGAGAGCCCGGTCTCCCCGGGAGGGGGATTACTACTTTGGATATAGAGGGTGGGATCGAAGATCCCCATGGCCTTGAGAAAGAACCCCACCGCCAGGACCAGGGCGAAGCCCATGGCCGTGGTGGGGACCCAGTCCCCCTTCCTCGGAAGCCAGCGCCCGAAGAAGATCTGGATGACGAAGGCCGCCAGGGGAAGGGCCGGGATGGCCAGCATCCAGGCGAAGTCCACGGTTGTGAAGGTGTGCCAGTCCATTCCTATCCCCGACTCCAAGAGATCCCCGAGGTGAATGCTCCTTCCACGGCGTCACTCCCTGAGCATGTTGGGGTCCTCGGGCCGGACCGAGCCGAAATGCCCGAAGACGTGCAAGACGATGGCCAGTGCCACGGCGGCCTCCGCCGCGGCCAGAACGATCACGAAAATGGAGAAGATGTTTCCCGCGATGGGATACTTCCCCCCCAGGGCCCTGGCGAAGGCGATGAAGTTGATGTTGGCCCCGTTGAGGATCAACTCCACGCCCATCAGGGTGTAGATCAGGTTGTGCCTGGAGACGATCACCACAAGGCCGATGGTGAAGAGAATCAAGGCCAGGAAGACATACCAGACCAGGGGAACGGTCATGCCTCTTCTCCTTCCGCGTTCTCTTGGGCCTTCTTCTTCTCGCGCCGCGCCAGGTGGACCGCCCCGACGAGCACCACGAGAAGCAGGATCGAGGCGATCTCGAAGGGAAGCAGGTAGGCGTCCCTGGTGAGCAGGGCCTCGCCGATCCCGGCGGCGTCCCCCATGGGCTTGCCCTGGGAGGAGGGAAGCCTGGTCCCGAAAAGACTGATGGAGAAGAGAACCAGGGAAACCAGCCCGAGAGCCGCCCAGAAGCTCACCCTCGATGCGCGCCTCTCCTCCAGGTCGGGCGGGGTGAGCATGACGCCGAAGAGGTAGAGGACCACAACGCCGCCCACGTAGACCACGAGCTGGGTGATGGCCAGGAAGGCGCAACCAAGCAGGGCGTATACGCCCGCCACGCCGAGAAAGGCCAGGATCAACCCGAAGGCGGAGCGCACGATGGACTTGCTCCAGAGGGTGATCAAGGCGCCGCTTACCGCAGCGGCGGCCACCACCAGGAAGGCGAGGAACTCGGCCGTCATGATCCCCCCTCCTCGTTCTTCTTCTTGGCCTTCTCCTCAGCCGCCCGGATCGCCTCCAGGTCCTTCTCCCGCAACCCTTTCCAGCCCAGGAGTTCCAGGGTGAGGTCGGAGCCCTCGAAACGAACCAGGCTGTATTCGTTGCCCATGTCCAGGCAGGACCTGGGGCAGGCCTCCACGCAGAGCCCGCAGAAGAGGCAGAGCCCGTAATCGATCCGGAAGCTCTTCCAATCCAGGACCTTTCCCGGCTTGCGGGCGGCCTCGATCTCGATGCAGTCCACCGGGCAGGCCCGCTTGCAGCCCATGCAGAAGATGCAGAGGTCCTGTTCGAGCCTGTGGATCCCCCGGTAGCGCTCGGCCACCCCGAAGGAAGGGGGCCCCGCCGGGAGACCCTCACCGTAGGAGGCGGCCTCCCTGGTCTCGGGATACTCGTAGGTCACGGGCTTTTTCCAGAAGTATTTCCACGTGATCCCCATCCCGGACAGGCAGGACCAGAAGCCCGTCCAGATGTTTCTGAGGTAACCCGAAAGTCCTGCCCCGGCTGTAGTCGTCATGGGCCTACATCCTGAAGGCGTATTTCCAAAGACAAGTCCCCAGGAGGCAAATGAATGCCAGGGGCGTAAGGTACTTGTAACAAAGGGCCGTCACCTGGTCGACGCGGAGCCTGGGCCAGGTCCAGCGGATCCAGATCATCACCAGGACCAGGACGAGGGCCTTTCCGAACATCACCCCGGCGGCGACGAGCTGGCCGAAGAACGAACCCGTGAGCCACTCCCCCGGGACGAAGGGAAGGTTCCATCCGCCCAGAAAGATCAGGACGGCCACGGCGCTCGTGATGAACATGGCGCCGTATTCCTCCATGAAGAAGAAGGACCAGCGCATCCCCGAGTATTCCGTCATGAACCCGGCCACCAGCTCCGACTCGCCCTCGGGAAGGTCGAAGGGAAGCCTCTTGGTCATGGCCAGGATGGAGATATAGAAGATCAGGAACCCGGGAATCGCGAAGAGCGGATTGTGGAAGACGAACCAGTGGCCCACGTTCAGCCACCCGCCCGCCTGTTTCTCCGCCATCACGCCGAGGTTCAGGGACCCGTACCAGACCACGGCCGAGAGCACCAGGAGACCGATGGGGATCTCGTAGGCGATCATCTGGGCGGCCTCGCGCATGGCGCCGAGAACGGACCACTTGTTGTTGGAGGCCCACCCGGCCATGACCACGCCGAGCACCGAGAGGGCCAGCATGGCCATGATCAGGTAGATCCCCAGCGGCATGTCCGCCGCCACGCCGTCCCGGGAGAAGGGAAGGGCCGTAAAGGCCCCCAGGGCCGAGGCCATCACCACCGCCGGGGCCAGGACGAAGAGGACCGCGTCGGCCGCCCTGGGGACCAGGTCCTCCTTGGAGAGGAGCTTGAGCGTGTCCGCCAGGGACTGGAGAAGGCCCCAGGGCCCCACCCGGTTGGGGCCC
>Ga0256831_1000455_pt1 | contig 21225 bp, 19 predicted proteins | sample 132544metaG_FD_189087 | JGI IMG/M metagenome (GOLD analysis project Ga0256831, IMG submission 189087) | Hydrothermal vent microbial communities from Lau Basin, Pacific Ocean - 132-544 | ecosystem: Environmental > Aquatic > Marine > Hydrothermal vents | place: Pacific Ocean: Lau Basin | collected... | reverse complement strand
GTGTGCCAAACGAAAACGTCGCCCAATTAAACGACAATTGCGAAATAAGCGTTTGACTTCATCTGGATGCGCATCCGTTGCCACATCAAAGTCTTTGGGTTTTTTACCTAATAATAAATCCCGCACACCACCCCCAACAAGATAGGCCTGAAAACCGGCATCTTTGAGACGATACAATACTTTAAGAGCATTCTCACTAATGGCATTGCGTGGTATCTGATGTTCTTTTTGGGAGATAATGTGTTTTTTTATTTTCATAGCTAAATTTAAGCAGATCTTAATAAACCTTCCTTGTTAGACTGATGCCTTAATAATAAAGTCCATCAACATTGCCCTTTCCATAGTTAATATTTTGTATGATTTCATGGCGCTTGAGCATCACACCACTGTGATCACAGAAATAGTTAATCGCAAAAATAGATGCATAAGCGTTAATTCCTTTACCTCTAAAGGCTCCCCAGTGGGCATTGCTCCTGCCCACAAATTTCTTTTTCCCCTTCGTATCGGTACTACCATAAGCATAGTGCTTGATTTGGTTTTCAGTACACCGAATGCCATCGTAAAAAGCATTATCAGAACCACTAGGGGAACGAATAATAAGGGCAAATCGCACCACACCAGTGGCATCTGTTGTCAATGTTTTAGCATCAATTAAATACTGGTAATTAGAATATTTAGGCGGCCCAGCAACCTCTAAGAGATCCGCCTCATCAGGGTATTCTGGCAAAGTGCTGGCGCCCTCTTTCCAGACAAAATCTTCGATGTCTTCATTATCCTTATAGTCATAGGGATTTAAGTCTTCCCAAATATCGGCAAATACAACCCCACTGCTTATTGATAAGATCATTACACACAAAAGATACGACCATAAAGTCGTTATTCGCATTCTCATTCAGCTCTATTCCTAATCATTTTCCAATAGTCAATCTCATTAAATTAAGCTAAAGATCTTTACCAGCGGCATAGACGATATTACAATTAGGCTAACTGCTCTGATAACAGTCTCTAACAATATCATCTGACAGTCTCTAACAACTTCTCTAACAACAAGGATTGTCTCAAAGTCGAGATTATAACATTAACTGATACAAAACCTCGAATAAGCTGAATACTATGACCAAAAAGAATAAAAATTTTGATTTTGAAGCCTCACTCAATGAATTAGAAAAATTAGTGGATGCCCTTGAAACAGGGGATTTAAATTTAGAACAATCATTACAAGACTTTGAGCGAGGTATTAGCCTCACTCGTTCTTGTCAAAAAGCACTGACTCAGGCGCAACAAAAAGTCCAAATTTTATTAGCGAATGACGACTCAGTAACCTTGAGTGATTATGACGCTAAAAATAAGAGTGCCCCATAGTGCTTTTAAAACAGCTCACCAGACATTATCAACAACAAGTTGATAAGGCCTTAAAACAACTCATTAGTACGGCCAGTAGCAATGCCGTAAATAATACCTCATTGCATCAAGCCATGCACTATAGTGTTTTCAATGGTGGTAAGCGGATCAGACCCTTATTAGTTTATCTCACAGGTCAGGCATTAGGACTTTTGGCAGACCAACAAGATGCACCCGCATGCGCTGTTGAGTTAATTCATTGTTACTCCTTAGTTCATGATGATATGCCTGAGATGGATAATGACAATTTGCGTCGTGGCAAACCCACCTGTCATAAGCAGTTTTCCCAAGAAGTGGCATTACTAACAGGTGATGCATTGCAAACACTGGCATTTGAAGCGCTGACTCACAAACACAGCTTAAGTGATAAGCAAATTGTTCTAATGGTCAACACTCTGGCACAAGCCAGTGGTGTTGCAGGAATGGCTGGGGGGCAGGCACTAGACTTATCTGCAACAGGCAAACAATTATCTCTAGAGGCACTACAAACAATGCATGAACATAAAACCGGCGCATTAATTCGTGCCAGTGTTCGCTTGGGAGCATTATGTTTAGCAGAAATAGATGAGACTCAATTAAACACCTTGGATCAATACGCTCAGAACATCGGTCTGGCTTTTCAAATAAAAGATGATATTCTCGATATTGAGTCTGACACCGACACTCTAGGGAAGCAGCAAGGCGCTGATATCAGCCTAGACAAAGCAACCTACCCATCATTACTAGGGCTTGAAGGGGCTAAAACAATGGCTCTAGAATGTCATCAAAAAGCGCTGCAAAGCCTAAGTAATTTTGATCACCATGCGGATCCATTACGAGAACTCGCCAAATATATTATTACCCGTGATCACTAAATTAGGGTATACTTGTGTGTTCCCACAAGAACTAATGATTTACTTATGACTGAGCTGTCACGTTACCCATTACTAGAGACCATTAAATCACCTGATGATTTAACTGACTTGGATAATGATCAGCTTATTTTACTGGCCACAGAATTACGCGCCTTTTTACTGCAAAGCTTAAATAAAACTGGTGGTCATCTCTCTTCTAATTTAGGAGCCGTTGAGCTCACCATTGCTCTGCATCGCATTTATAATACTCCAGAAGATAAAATTATCTGGGATGTTGGGCATCAGGCTTATCCACATAAGATCCTAACTGGACGTGCCGAACAACTCGGTAGCATACGCTCAAAAAATGGCTTATCCGGCTTCCCAAAACGTTCTGAAAGCCCCTATGATGCCTTTGGTGTAGGGCACTCAAGTACCTCGATCAGTGCCGCATTAGGCATGGCAATTGCTGCCAAAAAAACAGACCAACAACAAAAGTCCATTGCCGTTATTGGTGATGGCGCCATGACGGCAGGTATGGCATTTGAAGCACTCAATCATGCGGGTGACTTAGATGCAGATTTATTAGTGATCCTTAATGATAACGACATGTCCATCTCACCTAATGTTGGCGGTTTATCTAATTATTTTGCCAAAGTATTATCGGGTAAATTCTATTCCACAGTAAAGTCCAATTCTAAAAAAGTACTCAGTTCCATGCCATCAGTTTGGGAGTTAGCTTGTCGTGCAGAAGAGCATATGAAGGGCATGGTGGTACCTGGCACCTTATTCGAAGAACTGGGTTTTAACTATATTGGTCCCATTGATGGCCATGATTTACCCACGTTATTAACCACTTTACGCAATATTAAAGCATTATCAGGTCCTCAGTTTTTACATATTGTGACTCAAAAGGGTAAGGGCTTTGAAGCAGCCGAGCAAAATCCAACACAATACCACGCAACCACACCTGGCTTCTATGATGCGATTAATGCTCAACAGGCAGAACAAGCATCTGCTGTTGTTAGCAAAGAAAATACACCCACGTATACACAGGTATTCAGCGAGTGGATTGTCGATGCCGCCAATAAAGACCAGCAACTCATTGGCATCACTCCGGCAATGCGTGAAGGCTCTGGTCTGGTAGAATTTTCTGAACAATTTGCCGATCGCTACTATGATGTTGGCATTGCCGAACAACATAGTATTACCTTAGCCGCCGGAATGGCCTGCGAAGGCCTTAAACCCGTCGTGGCAATTTATTCCTCTTTTTTACAACGTGCTTATGATCAACTCATTCATGATGTTGCTTTACAAAATTTAGCGGTACTCTTTGCCATTGATCGGGGCGGTATTGTCGGTGGTGATGGTGCCACTCATAGCGGGAATTTTGATCTTAGCTTTATGCGTTGCATTCCTAATATGACCATTATGGCACCGGCCAATGAAAACGAGTGCTATCACATGCTTGATTATGGTTTTGCACTCAATTCACCCGTTGCAGTACGCTACCCAAGAGGCAAAGGCTCTGGTGAGCGCATCAATAAGCAGCAAAGCATCCATCTTGAACTTGGTAAGGCTGTCACTGTCTTTAATAATGCCGGTGATCTGGTACTCAGCGAACAGACTCAACGGATCAGTATTCTTAGTTTTGGCAGCTTGCTCCATGAAGCCTTATCAGCAGCTAACATACTGACCAAAGAAAGTGCAAATACCTATCATATTCAAGTCATTAATATGCGTTTTATCAAACCACTTGATGCAAGTTTAGCCTTACAAATTGCCCAAAACAGCGATTTATTACTCACCCTAGAAGACAATGCTCTCTCTGGTGGTGCAGGTAGCGCAGTGAATGAAAGCCTTGTGGCACACACAGGCATTTGCCCGATTATTAATCTGGGATTGCCTGATAAATTCCCCGAACATGCCACACAATACGAAATTCATCACGATTATGGCTTAGACAGTGTGGGGATCATCAAAACAATACAGCAAAAGATGAGTGGCCGCTAAAGCTCAATCTCAACCTGATAAGCAGAAAATTTACGAATATTAATCACCCCCGTATCCAAGATTAAATACTGCCCCTTAATCCCCATAAGTACCCCCTCAACAAGCGCCTGCTTATCCAAGTTAAATGATTTTACCTTAGTAGGGTAGCTTATAACCGGATATTGAATTGCAAACATTGTCTCATTATCCAAATGAACAATCGCATCCTCCGCTAAACCACGTTCTGCAACCAATTGCTCTATTGGTTCACGAAACTGCTGATATAACACCTGTTGGTGATCAAGTAAATCGATCACTTCCACCTGTCCCTTAAGCATTCTCTGCCACTGAGTACGATCCGAGACTTGCTGTTTATAAATGATTTCTACTAAGCCAGAATAATAGCGTTGACTCACTTTAAATATTGGCAATGCTTGAATGGCTCCCTGATCAATCCAGCGAGTGGGTAATTGATCACCACGAGTAATACCGACCTTTAAGCCCGATGAATTGGCCAAGTAAACATAATGCGACTGCATACAATGGGTCTCCCCCCATTGCGGCTCTCGGCAGGTACCCTGCTCATAGTGGCACTTTTGCGGACTCATAATACATTTATCACAGGCAGCTAAACGGGAGAAACAAGGATAACAATAGCCTTGATTAAAACTTTTCTTACTTACTCGAGCGCAGGCAATGCAACGTATCTCTTCTTTATAACGAATACGAATACGCTTTTCCAATAAGGAATTGAGCAATAACGGTTGCTGCTCACACTCATCCTCCTCAGCCATAGTAAGCCAATATTCCACTGGTTTTTCAGCGCTTTCATAACAAACTCGCATTTTGCGCAAGTAACCTTGATAGATTGCCATTTTATGACCTTTTTAATAATTTTTTGGATGTTAATTGACTTTTCCATTGTTGCCAGTCAAAGCCACTACCTGGATCGGTTTTACGCCCCGGCGCAATATCACTATGCCCGACAATACGCTCACTGGTTATTTTGGGAAAGCACGCCATCAAAGCCAACACAATATCGGTTAATACTGTATATTGAGCCTGTTCAAAGGTGCTATTATCGGTACCTTCTAGCTCAATACCAATAGAAAAATTATTGCAATTATCCTGCCCATACAATGAAGACTGTCCTGCGTGCCAAGCCCGAGAAAATAAATTCACATACTGTATTAACTCACCCGTGCGCCGAATGAGTATATGTGATGAAACTTTCAAATCAGCAATTTTTTTATAATAGGGATCTTTATGGCAATCGAGGTGATTCATAAAAAAATCACTGATATCATTACCTTGATAGCTACCCGGTGGCAGTGAGATGGAATGAATAATAATCGCATTAATAAGACTGGCTTCTGGACGCTCATTAAAATTAGGCGATTGAATAATACGTGCTTGTTCAACCCAGCCATCACAAATAGTATACATAGGGAGTGAATAACCTTTATTTTGGATAAACTATGTTACAATAAAGAAGAATAATCTAGTGAAAATATCAGCTAAAACGTCTATTATTAAGCTCTCAGATAGAAACCACACTCAATTTGAGTCACAATAGATAATGATAATTGCGGGCTTGTTCAAAGACAGATAATTTTTAAGCGTCTACAATCAGACTATAGTTACAAATACGTTATTCTCTAGTTAATATGTCGGTGTAGTCTCATGCAAGCAAACAATATTTTACAATTTAGTCAGATCAATCAAAAACATGATCAGCAGCATAATCGAAGACAATCAGATAAAAAAGATGCACAGCCTGCTCACAAGGGCAGTCTAACACAAGACAATCAAGTAAAAAATAAGGTACAAAACTCAATGACACCAGAAGGTCCATTAGGTGATTTAATTCAATACACCAAAGGGTGGACAGACGATGCCATATCAACATTATTTGACAATGTTGATACTCAACTCTTTGAGATGGCCGAAAAAGCCGAAAATTCAAATGATCAAAATATTTATTTTGATGCCATGCGCATTATTCGTTTGCGACGAGCTGTTGCGCATGATGCTTTTATGCAAAGTACAACACAAAGCTTTACCCCTCAAGCGTTACAGGCTAAAAGATCAGAGAAAGACGACGTTGTAGAGGGCGATCTCTCCCTCATTACCGATGATACATTAGAAGAAGATCTGGCCATTAATAATATGGTGGCTAAGGCAGAAAAGCATAATAAAAAATCACTGGATCAACTCAATCAGCGTCTAGCCTATCTTTATAAAGGCTTAACCATCAACACACCCAACAATCCTATGGGGCCAACTGCTCTATGCCATTCTTTTGCCAAAGCAGCAAAAGCCTTAGAGGCTGAAATCAAGGTTAAGCTTCTCATCTTTAAATTATTTGATCTCAATATTATCACTAAGTTAGATGAGCTTTATGAACATGCTAATCAGCTATTAGTTGAGCAAGGCATTTTACCTAATTTAAAAGTCACTGTTAGAAAGCCTCGAAAAAGACAGCCTTCTCCTGAGGAAGACTTATCCCGTACTCAAGAAATTAATGCCAATCAAAACATAAACCAAAGTGCCGGCTTGTCATCACTGATGCAACAACCCATGGGCACACAAAATCAAATGGCCGAGGCTCAAGCCTTTGCCTTGATCCAGCAACTTATTTCACAAAATAAACCGCAGCAAAATTTTGCCCCAGCAGACTACGCATCTACCAATGATGTGGTTTCTTCTCTATCGCAATTGCAAGTACAGCAAATAGAAAATAATAATTTTGATAGCAATGAGGGTGGTGAATTTATCGGCAGTGGTGCTGCAACCAGTGCTTTATTAAAAGAAGCACTGAGACAGTCACTACAATCAACACAACAAAAGCAAGCCATTAACCAAGGTGATGATGATCTTATTGATGTCATTGGCATGTTATTTGACTTTATTCTTGATGACGATAATCTGGTAGATTCTGTAAAATCACTACTGAGTCGCTTACAGATACCGATTATCAAGATTGCTCTACAAGACAAAACCTTCTTTAGAAACAAAAACCATCCTGCTAGACAATTACTTAATGAATTAGCCAATGCTGGCCTTGGTGTTACTGACAATGTCACAGTACGCAATAATCCCTTATATCTTAAGCTTGAAAACATTGTCAGTCGCATCTCTAATGATCACTCTCAGGGAGATGATGCTACTTTTTTTGACGATTTACTGGATGATTTACACCGTTTTCTTGCTCAATTTAACCATGGCCTTGATAACAAAAAAACCCCCTCTAAAGATGCTGCACTTGAGTTAGTAACAACCGAGTTAGAGTCACGATTAAACAAACAAGATCTACCCGAAAATATTGTTCTTTTATTAGAGCGTGTTTGGAAAGATGTTATGTTTGATATTTTCTTTAGCGATGGCATGGAAAGTGACGAGTGGGACATGGCGATGACCTTCGTTGATACTCTGATATGGAGTGTTGATCCCAAGGCCGATGCCCAAAGCCAAAAGCAACTGGTTCGAGTCATTCCCGGCATTTTAAATGCCCTAAATGCTGGCTTAGATCGCATCCAATACCCTAAAGATCTGCGCGAACAATTGCTACAAGATTTACAAAATTGTCATATGGCTTGTATGAGAGGTCAAAATGTCAATAATGATCAGCTTTCCAATGACGAAGTTGTTTATATTACCAATGATCAACGTCATCAGCAGTTAAGAGACGATCTTCAAAAAGCCAATGACACACCCGATGAGCTAACCCCAGAAGAACTAGAACGTATTGATGCTGGAGTCGAGGTTTTATTAGGTGGTGATTTAGCTAATTTGGATGTCTTAGAAGAAGAAGATCTCTTAGCCTCTTTAGAAGATGGCTCAGAACAAGCCATTGCTGACAATGGCGAAGCTGATCTCATTGAAGATAAATTCACTGAGCAAGCTAGAAATCTTGTTGCAGGCGCATGGGTTGAATTTAAAGGGGCAGACAATCAACTCTACCGTGCTAAAATATCATGGATGAGTGAAGATGCCAGTGCCTATATTTTTGTTACTCAAACAGGACAAATTGCTGAAAAATCACTCCAAGGTCTTAGTGATTCTCTTAGAACCCAAAAAGCCCATATTCTTGATGAATCGCCTGTCTTTGAGCGGGCAATGGATGCATTATTAGAAGATCTGCAGGATCAAGCCGAAGTCTAAAGATGAATGAAGTTTAATCCTAAGCGATCACCTCAAAGTAATGCGCAAGCCCATACGGACACAAAACGTATGGGTGTTGGCATGATGATAAGTGCTATGATCATTGGTCTCGCTCTACTCACCTATGTCTTCCAAACAGCCATTGATAAACAATACAATCCCAATCAAACCATCCAAAGCTCACAAACTGCTGATAATAGTATTGAGATCACTCTCAAACGTAATCGTTCAGGCCACTATGTCGGCACCGGACATTTTAATGATAAAAAAGCTATTTTCTTATTAGATACTGGAGCAACCTATGTCGCAATTCCTGAACGATATGCTAAATTACTAGGTTTAAAAAAAGGTCGCCAGATCCAACTATCAACAGCCAATGGCCCCAGTATAGGCTATCAAACAAACATTGATAAGCTTAGCATTGGCGCTATCCATTTATATAATGTTCAAGCAGTTATCACAGCTAATTTAGATGAAATTTTACTTGGCATGTCGGTACTAAGACAATTGGAGTTTACTCAAAGAGGTGATACCTTAACCATCCGACAATATTTATAAGTTTTAGCAGCTCCAGTGCTATGGACATTCGCAGTAGGTTCAACTGATTTATTGAGGTTAAGCCTTATCTTGTATTTTTTGTTAGCTTAAATATAACTGGGCTTAATAATAGCAAGGCCAATAAATTAGGCAAAGCCATTAAAGCATTTAAGGTATCGGCCAATAGCCAGATAAATTTTAGCTCACCTGTTGCGCCAACCGGCACAGCGATAATCCATAAGATCCGAAAGGCAATAATAGAACGACGACCAAAAAGGTAGGTAACACAGCGCTCACCATAAACACTCCAGCCCAAAATCGTTGTAAAAGCAAATACCGCCTGTGCAATACTAACAATCATGCCACCCGCTTCTGGCATAACGTGGTCAAAAGCCGCAATGGTTAGCGCAGCACCTTCAGCCCCACTACTCCATACTCCCGTTAACACAATCGCCAAGCCGGTAACACTACACACCACAATGGTATCAATAAAGGTACCCAACATAGCTATCATACCTTGCTTGACAGGGTCATTAGTTCTTGCTGCTGCATGAGCAATAGGCGCACTACCAAGCCCTGCTTCATTGGAAAAGATACCTCTTGCCACACCCCACTGCACGGCCAGCATAATCGTTGCCCCAGCAAAACCACCCGTTGCAGCAACCGGATTAAAAGCACTATTAACAATAAGAGCAAGCGCCTCAGGTATTTGGGAAAAATGACTCCCCAAAATCACTAAACCAGCACCAAGATAAGCAAAGGCCATAATCGGTACCAGCTTACCAGCCACCGATGCAATGCGCTTTATTCCTCCTAATACAACTGCAGCTGTTAATAGTAGTAGTACCAATCCCGTTAACCATGTTGGAATATGAAACTGAGCTTCTAAGGCACTGGCAACTGAATGAGCCTGTACCGTATTACCAATGCCAAAGGATGCCAGAGCACCAAAAAGAGCAAATAAAAAGCCCAGCCATAACCAGTTCTTCCCTAAGCCATTTTTAATATAATACATTGGACCACCAAGATAATTACCCTCTTGATCTACTTCACGATAATGCACTGCGCAGACCGCTTCTGCATATTTGGTTGCCATACCAATAATAGCCGTCAGCCACATCCAAAATAAAGCACCTGGACCACCAATCACAATAGCCGTTGCCACTCCGGTAATATTACCCGTACCAATAGTAGCCGATAATGAGGTCATCAGGGCATTAAAAGGGGAAATTTCACCTTTGCTATCAGTGCTGTCAACGTTGTGTCTTTCTCTTCCTTCCCATAGTAGCTTAAATGCACTGACAAGCTTTAAAACTGGCATAAAGCGTAGGCCAAACATGAGAAAAATTCCTGTACCAAAAATAGCAATCAGCATAGGCTTACCCCAGACTAAGGCATTTAGGTTAGCTAATACGTCACTTAACCATTGCATAAATAATCCTTTTATTAATTTTTGAAATATGACCTTAAATCAGATAGAGTAGGACGGCCTTAATCCTAAATAAATCAGCCCAATACGGTAAATTAAACAAACTTATGCTACCACCTAATTCTATCATTAACATGCATGTTTCCTTGGCACTGGCCGAAGATATTGGCGCCGGAGATGTTACGGCCACCTTAATCCCAGAAAAAAAAACCATGAGTGCCCAACTCATCTGCCGAGAAAATGCAATACTCTGTGGAACACATTGGTTTAATGAAGTATTCCGACAGCTCGATCAACACTCACATAAGAGCACCCATATCGACTGGCACCTTAATGACGGCGACCAAATAACCACTGATCAGTGTGTTTGTCGCATTCAAGGAGATGCTCGAACCTTATTAACAGGTGAACGCACAGCCATGAATTTTTTACAAACCCTATCAGGCACAGCCAGCACAACCGCTCACTATGTCAAACATTTACAGGGCAGCCAAGTAAAACTACTGGATACACGAAAAACCATTCCCAACTTAAGAGCTGCTCAAAAATATGCCGTTCACTGTGGCGGAGGTTCGAATCATCGCCACGGCTTATTTGATGGTATTTTAATCAAGGAAAATCATATTATGGCCGCAGGCTCTATCACTCATGCTATTCAGTATGCACGTAATACTAGCCCACACACACTGAAAATTGAAGTGGAAATTGAAACTTTAGCAGAACTACAAGAAGCACTGGCAAGTAAAGCTGATATTTTACTTTTAGATAATATGGATAACGACACACTCACACAGGCGGTCGCTATTAATTCACAAGCACACAACCCAGCAAAACTAGAAGTATCTGGCAATATTACTGATGAACGTCTTAGTGAATTGGCACAGATTGGTATTGATTATATTTCCAGTGGCGCCATAACCAAACATCTTAGGGCAATTGACTTTTCATTACGTTTTATTGAGCCTAAAAAATCTGTTAGGGCTAGTTGAATTTGGGGTTTATTACGGCGGGGCTAAAGCCCCAGTTCCAATAGTGGTTGATAAGCTAGATTGCTAGCCTTAGATCAATATCATTGCAATCATTCACTAGACGTTCATCGCTTAGTCCATAGGGTGTTGGGTCAATAATTGGGGTATTTCCTAGGAGTTGATCCACTAATAATTGACAGGATGCATAACCAATAACAACCCCATTACGAAAATGCCCCGCATTAATAAAGAGGTTTTTTAATTCTGGGTGTTCACCGATATAGGGGATACCATCAATAGAACCAGGACGTAAGCCCGCCCATTGCTTTTCTACAGGGTAATTTTTTAATAGAGGAATAATTCGATAGGCTTCCTGTTTTAGTTCCTCTAGCACACCATGCGTTGTTGTTTTATCAAAGTCATTAAATTCCAGAGTACTGCCAATCACAACACGGCCATCTTTACGAGGGATCACATAACGCCCTTTACTTAAGACTATTCGTGACACCACATCCGGTTGCGCTTTAAAGACAATCATTTGGCCTTTTACTGGGGCAATTTGAGGGGCTTGCATATATTTTTCTAATAAACGGGCACTCCATGCCCCACCTGCAAGCACAACTTGATCGGCATAAAATTTACCTTTATCGGTAACAACACCTTGGAGTTGCCCATTTTGACTAATAAAAGAAAGCGCCTGTGTTTGTTGCTTTATGGGAACATCGAGACGATGCAGATCTTCACGTAGTGAACGCACTAATCGTGGGTTACGTACTTGTGCAATAGATGAGGTAAACCAAGCCTGTTGTTCAACACCCATAGCAGAGAAATTCAAACTCGGTTCCAGCTCCTCTAAAGCATGGCCAGAAAGTGTTGTAAAGTCATAGCCATGCATTTTCTCCCATTGTTTTGCTTGCTCTAATTCATCTTCAATATCCAAATACAATAAGCCACTTTGTATAAATTCTGGATCAATCCCTGAAGATTGATGAATATCATTAAGCAATTCAGGGTAGTGTTTTTGCCCCCATTTAGCCAAGTGTGTCACCGCATCTTGATAACGCCAAGGGTATAAGGGGGAAATAATGCCCCCACCTGCCCATGATGATTCTTGGCCTGCATAGCCCTGTTCAATAATAGTTACATCAACACCAGCTTTTGCTAATAAACGAGCACTGAGCATACCAATAATACCAGCACCGATAATAATAATTTTATTCATTGCCTTTATATATTGCCTTTCTATTGGTGTTAATTTATTTATGCTACTACTGGAACCTTAGTCCTACTTATTTTACAGGGCTAAAAGTTCAATTCCAATGCTATATTAGCTCATAGAGTACTATATACTTTTTACTCTTGGACGACCAGAGTTAGAAATAATAACACGATATGTATAGTCATCTTGTTTGACTGTAAAGGTACCATTTTGCAAAGCATTGGAATTACTTCTAGCACGACCAGAGGGTAAATAGGACAGATAATCTTTAATTTTGCTATTTGCTTTGAGAGTTAATCCTCTTGGCATTTTTCCTCTGACAGTTATCACGACATCATTATCCACTCGATAAACAATCCAACCATCAGACCATGAACCTGAACAAGTCTCACTATTATTGGAATGGCAAATACTCACTCTATTACCCGATTTTATTGCTTCACTACGGGCTAGTTGGATATCAGACAATAAATCATTAGCTGTGCTTAACACTTGATTTCGACTGATCATTTGAGTAAAAGCAGGTACTGAAAGGGAAAGGAGTATCGCTGAGATGCTTATGGTGAACAAGAGTTCCAGCAGAGTGAAACCTTTAGAATAAGTCATTAGTTTTTCCTCTAAACTGATTTTTCAACCAGTTTAGAGAAAAAAACAACTACAGTCTGTCAGCAAAATCTGATTATTTTATAGGAATTTTCAGACGTTATAGGTAAGAAAAATCTGACTTATTAATAATGATCTTCCCATGAATCATAAGATGTTCCATCATAGGTCCATCTTTTCAGCCCTGTTGAAAGTAGTTCATACTTTGAAACATGATCAGCATTTTGATCCCCTAATGCTGTTGGAGTTGCCGTCATACTAAGACAAGGTGCCGCACAACCGGCAGGGTCAATGGCAATCGTGTAATAACCCTCTGTTGAAGTTGCCGGAATATTAGCCTGTACTAATGTCCCATAAACTGCATTATTTGCCTTATATACTTCCTGTTTTTGCATGGCTGCAGTTAAAGCATTCATACCATCAGTACGCCGCCCCTTACGAATATAATCAACATAACTAGGATAAGCAATTGCCCCCAAAATACTAATAATTGCTACCACAATCATTACTTCAATCAAACTAAAGCCTGATTTTTTTTTATCTATCATCATAATTAAAGCCCTTAAGGTTATTATCTAAGCACAAAACTGAGTAAGTTAGTTAATAGCTCCTTATACTTACTCAGTTTATATCAATACGAGTGTACTTGTTATTGCTTACTCAGATTCCAATACCTCTTCCCAGTTTAATTGATAAAGCTTAATTGGAAATATTACAGGAGATTCTGTACCAACAATAATTTTATTTAAAGCCTTAACACCCGGATCACTTGGATCACTCGGATCTGCAGGTGTTCCCGTGGTCGTTACTAATACTGGTGATGGAGGTATCCCTGAGCCATGCAAGTTTTGTGAAGGTACTCGAACACCTGCATTATTCTTAAAGACACCCCCACCACTAAGCATATTCAGTGCATAGACTTTGCCTTCACCTTCAGCCGTCGTCGCAGTACACACATTCGCATTTTCAACCTCACTATACGTGGTAAAAACGACAACATAATTCAATACCGCAGCTTTAGAATAAACCTTCTCACCCGTAGCTAAGTCAAAGAACCAACCTTTTGTTGATTTTAATACAGCCTTACTAGGAGGCCCGCTAGTAGCATCAGCCAGCATTGCTTTAGTTATCACTGAAGGAGATGCAGGCGGTGCCCAAATATTAACATCTTTAATCATAAAGAAGCTATCATTTGTTGCTTCCAAAGGTTCACTTCGGTTACCGGAACCAATACTTACCGATAAAAAGCTATTACTACCTGATTCATAACCAATGGTAGGAGCATTAAAGAATTTAATATTAGGTGACCCCCCCATGTCTGCAAAGACATAAGATGACCATGTATTCGCTCCTTGGTCTAAATCAGCACGAATAATGCGACCACCGACATCAGCAGCATAGATGCGATCAACCAAGCCGTCAGAGTCAAGATCTACAGCCGCCACATCGGCAGCAATACCATTACTCGAAGCGGGGATAGTTTGTATATGCATTCCCGTAAAAGCATTCACGATATAAATCTTATTACCCATCGTATCAGAGCTGCGACTACCTATTGCAGAGGTGTCCTGAATAGGATCATAGCCACCACCAAAAATAAGTACCTTATCTTCACTAGTATTATCTAAGGTCACAAATTTAGGCTTAGACCACGTTTGCCCTAAGGCACTAAATGGTCCAGTACCACCCTCAATCATATAAACATAAGAAGGATTATTTTTAGAGGTAACATCTATTGCATAATAGTTGCGACCACCTCGGCGCTGGCCAAAGACTAATAAGAGCTGACCATCAGATACATCATATATGCCATTATCATTGCTATCATTATAGACCTGTGTAATATCACCATCTAAACCATAGGTAGGTAAACTTTCCGATTGTCTATTCCACATAAAGTTTTTAATATCATGCAATTGTGGCTGTGGCATAAAGCCCCAGAGTTCCTTACCTGTATCGGCATCAATAGCATGCAAAATACCATCTGAAGTAGGTAGATAAACAACCGCACTACTACCGTAATTGACAACACTTGGTTGGGTGTGTAGCGGTGCAGCAAATTTATAGTCAATAATTGGCTTAGTAGGATCTGGGTCGCCATTTTCATCAACTTCAAATGTGCCCGAATCAAGTGTTCCTGTCACTAACCATTCAAGAATATCCTTACATGTGTCAAAGTCTGCCACATCTAACATCGCTGGTGTAATATCTGTATTTTGACTACATTGTGTTATAGGATCACCTGCTGGAATAGGATCATTACTGGGTAACAAACTATTTGATGGGTCGCTCAGGGTTGTCGTGGTACTAATACCCGGCAAATAGGTAAATAGCCTGCGTACCTCTTCATTCACTAATAAGGTATCAAAATTTGCAGGACGAATAATATCCGCTTCTTTTATATAGCCCGCCATTTGATCAACCATACCACCAGCAAGAGGATCATTACCACTAGGGTCACCCCAAAAATCTTTTGCTCCACTCAAAAACTGGTTATAACCAGCAACACCCGGATCGTCTTCTACTGCCTTGCCTGTACCATCACCATGAATTTGCACGGTACCATCGGGTAGATTAATTAATTTATATTTTTTTAAGTTACCCTGCCAAGCATTTTTGACTGTGGGTACTAATATTGGAATATAAATATAATCCCCTGTACTGGCCACATTGGATGGGTCAATAGGAATCGTTGGTGTATTATAGGTATATTGCACAGAGGATTCTGTCGCCTCCACAATAGATTTTAGTGCATCAACTAAGTCCGCAGAGCTATTGGCCTGGAAAAAACCAGCATCTTCATCGTCCAAACATAAGGCAGTATCGGCAACTGACAAGCCACCACAGTCAAAGGAATAACCATGACCTTCTCGAGCAACACCTCGTAAGAAATTTTGTTTATTGGTAAAATCGTCTGTACTTGGTGATATCATACTCACTGTAAAAGTACGGATATTTTGTAAGCCAGCCCAACTAGGTCGCATATCATTTGCAAACGCACCTGCTACTTCATCTTGCGCACAAAGGCCACCATTGTAATGCCCCATTATTCGACCATAAGCAAACATATTATCTTGACACCATGGATTAGAACCACCTTCTGGATAGCGTCTACGAGTATTTGTATTAGGTTGACCATCCGTTAAAAAGACAATGGAGTTAGCTGAACAATAATTAGTAGGATCTAAAGGGGATGTACCTGTGTTGCCATTAAAATCTGTATAGCCTGAACCAAACCACTTAATTGCATTCTTTAATGCCGCCACACTGGGAGTACCACCAAGCTTATCAAGAGTATCCACACCATCATTTAATAGTGTACGATTCGCTGCCGTATCCATGGTTATAAAATCTTGGATTATGCGATACCTACTACCCGAGGTATACCCCATAATACCAGCATTCACATTCTCCAACTGCGGATCATTAATGACAGCATGCATGGCATTTTTTAATACCTGATTTCTTGTTGTGGTACTTGTAGTATCAAATGAATGAGACATACTACCGGATTCATCCAGTACAAAAAGGATATTCGGTGGCAATGGTACTGGCGGTGGTCTTAAATAAATTTCCACATCATCCGCTTGTACGGTTGCCATTGGTAGAAATACCAGTGTTAATAGCGCAACTGCTATTAGCTTAATAAATTTTTTATTACTTATATAACACTCAGCGCTATTATCGTGTAAGGACTTCATAATAGTTCCCCTATTATTATCTTTTATCATCGTATTTTTCTTATTCATGGCACACTCCATTATGCTAACTCATATTATTTAAAGCTGGTTGGGCGGAATACCTCTACCCTAGTATGAGTCTTTGCCTGTGTATTCATCACCTGACCAAATGAATCAGCGATATAGACAAGTCCCTCGTTTTCAATGCTATTGCCCCCAACTTTGACATTTTTTCGTTTACCTAAATTTGTTAATTGTAAATTACCTTGTATTTTAAGATCAGAGCCTACGTCTTGATCGGTACTTTCAATGGTAATCACATCGGTTTGCACCGCACTCACTGCTACTGGAAAATTAATTTCCTGAACAGGCAGAGCTATCAATACTTCTTGCATGTTTTCAGCAGCTTGAAAGCTCAAATGTTTGTGCTGATAGTTGGCTGATATTTTAGTTTCCATAATAGCACTACGCATGGCCGACAAACTCAGTGTTGTTAATACCACCAATAACACCAGAACAATAAAAAGGGCAACACCTTGTTGTTTAGCACTTATCATTTGCATTATCTCCTTCTATTGGGCAATTAAATTACGTAGTGCAACGGTTTCGGTGTTCACACGATAGGCCCAAGCATTCGCATCACCACCATTACCGGTACTATTCACCGGATGATACAAACCATGGAGCACCTCCTTATCTGGAGACGTTGTAGCACGACGCCCCATTGGAATGGTAAATTCTGCCGATGTTGAGAGAACCCCAATACGAACAGCCACAATTTCTTCCCATATTTTTTCATTACCTGGGGTTCCTTGTAGCACATTAAGCTGATCAGCAGTCATATACATATTGGCAAAATTATCATCTGTGGTATCAACACCATAGAGAAATTTTATCATTTCAATACCCGATACTAATGGCTGTACAACACCGCCATTAACACTACAAACCAGTTCACTAATACCGTTTGCATTTACTTGAACCGAATAACTGATTACTGTCACTGTACCCCGTGTTTTTCCCCCTGCAAGAGGCACTTCAGTGATTGTATTACCTAAGCAGTCACGACCTTTAGCTACCCTAAACTCAATAGTATCAGAACCATTAGTCCCACCTTCTGAGGTATTTAATATTGACGTTGCCATAGAGGTAAATGTTTTATCTATTGCCTGTTGATCTCGTGCTGAACTGGCATCCATACCTCTGCCTGCCATAACAATAATTCTACGCAGGTCAGAAAGCGCAAAACGACCATTTTCTGATGCCGCTGATATTGCCTGACGTGCTTTAAATGTCTGCTGACTATTACTATACATTTGCAAAGCCGCACCAACAATAAACAAACCAATCATCGCTGCAACCATTAAACCCACTAATGATATACCTCGTTGAAAGTGTATTGTCTTATTCATAATTTATTCCTCTTGGAAAGCAATGGTTTATTTTTCATTAGATACCGATCACCGGATCTTTATTAATCTTTTGTGTACCGGGTATCACATTAAACACTAGAGTTTCTTTACCATCACCAATGACATCCCCCCCCAAATCAACTAAGCCAGAATCTGACCATCTAATTGTAATTTTGCAATTATCAGCTTTTAAAGGTATCGCAGCATTTCTTGCAATGGAATAGCTACAAGCTACTGATAACTCGGCATTAGGTAATAAATCATTGAGCCCAATAGTTTGAGCACAAGTTGCTTCATAGATATCCCACATAGCCATTCCAGCAGCGGTACAGTCATCACCTACTCCTGCAACTGTTTTTGCACAGGCTAGAGGCGGTGTTCCACAGCCACCCGTCCAAGCGACGAGATAGGCATTATCAGTAGCTGTTCTATTATTTGGATCGCTTTCATACGCTCCATCATTAGGATCACCATCAGGGCCAAGAACACCTGGAATATTAGCTCGCATACGTCCAGCTAACGCACCAGCAATGTCTGCAGCAATAGAGCGCTTCGATGAATTACCACTGGTTTTTAATGCATTCATTTGCATCACAGCAATACTAACTAAAGCAATACCTAAAATTAATGCGGCAATAAGAACTTCTAATAAACTCATACCTTTTTGCTTTTTTATGGCTTGCTTTTTTATTGGGGTATACACATTCATATTTTTATCTCCTGAACGATTGGACGGCCTGTTAGAGAAATACTGAGCACATACTGCCAATCAGCTCCTTTTTGGATGGTTATAGTTTCATTAGCAGCGATAATTCTTCTCCCTCTACCATTATAGGTTAAACCAGCTCCCAAACCTCCTGTTGCTGTAATAGTCATATTACTTGCAGGCTTTTCTCTTACGGCAAAAACCGTATTAGGAGCAGCAGTCAGGGTAACAATCCAACCATCTGTCCAGCTTCCTGTACAGGTTGTAGCATCTGATGAAGGACAAATACTGACCAAAGCATCTTGCTTTATTGCCTCACTGCGAGCCAGCAATATATCCGCCAGCAAATCATTGGCAGTGCTAAGTGATTGGTTTTTTTCAATCATATTATTAAAGTTAGGTACCGCAAAAGCCACCATGATTGCCATAATCACAATGGTGAACATCATTTCTATTAATGTAAAACCGGAGTGTTTGTTCATTGTTTTATTCCTAGGTTTTCCTAAAAAGCAATCTATGTAGGGGCGGAGCCACAGGGTAGACTGACTAAGCATTAACACTTTATTCTTTGTATGCCATTTGAGTCCGACCTTAAAATCGAAAATAATTACTGGCTTTTCTTGATTATAGTTATACACGTCCTGTATTTTTTTGCATTCACTATACGACAATCGGTAATTTATTAAGGATAAGATGTTTTTTTTGACTTTATTTTGTTATGCAGTTCTCAATATGAGACGAGAATATAAGGTTGGTAAAAGAGATTGAGCAAGGAGATTATACTGAGTGAGGTATCAGAGTCAAATGGCCTATTTTATTAAGATTCAATAAAGTTCTGCCCTTTGACCCCGACTCGGCTAGCCATCTCGACCATCCACTCTTGGCTGTGTTAAAACAGGCAGATAAGCAATCGTAAACAATAAAAATGCCATAACCCAAAGCAATGAGGATAGTTGAATCAGTACACCATAATAGGCTATTAAAAACAAAGGCATAATAACGCGCACAATAGCTGCAATAAAAAGTAGATAAAAACCGATAACTGCTAATTTAGAGGGTAGCATTTCACGGCCGGTATGCCCTAATGAGACTCTGGCCATCATGCCATAGGTCGTAATACCGATAACACCAACCGTCCATGCATGTATGGCTAAATTATTAGCCACTAAACCCAAGCCAACAAAGAGCTTTATGGCAAAACCCAATAACAGCCAAAAATAACCGGCATATAAAACCCATAAAATGGGGGTATTTAATACGGGCTTAGAAAACCAAGGCATTACCCGCATGGTATGGGCAATTAATAACACAGCCGCTAGAACGGCAATAATTAAGCCATTAAGCATCAAAACATCAGCCAAAGCGAGTAACACCAAGCTAATCAATAAGATTTTCTCTAATAATGGGCGCTCTAGCACTTGCGTGTCAGGTACTACCACACGAGTAAAGAATGGCATCACTCGCCCTGTAAGCACTTGAATGATCATTAAAACACAATAAAGAGCTAGGGTATTACCTGCCAGCACACCGCCATTAAACCAACCAAGATGTTGGCTTTGTACTAATAGGTCGGCCAACATAAAGACACTGAGTATGACGACCATAATCAAGTTATTCCACTGTTTTGCTTTGATAATCGGGTGGGCAATGGCTAAGGCCAATACGATAAAGAAAGAGATATCGACCAAAGCAATAAGCATGCCGGGAACCGGCATAAAGGGCAGTATTCTTGCCAATAGCCAGATAGCAGCAAACACGGCCAAGGGTGTTTTACTGATGGTATCAACCCCCGTCCAGTTTCTCACCGCCGTTAATAAAAAACCGGCAATCACTGCAGCGGCATAGCCAAAAAGCATTTCATGGCTGTGCCAATCAATAAAACCATAATAGGTATTTAACGGTATCACTTGTGTGTAGGCCAAGCCCCATAAAGCAATTAAGAGGCTTGCAAAAATAGCTGATAATAAGAAAAAAGGACGAAAGCCCAGATTAAACAAGGCAAAGGATGGCTTTACCTTTTCTTCGATTTGTATAAACACAAGTATCCTCAATCAATATAGAGTGCTTCATAATAAATGGATTTCTATGAAGAATGCGACTATTAGAACAATAATATCTGTATGAGTGAATGATTAAGATCAAGTAGCAAAAATAAGCGCAGGGGTTTTATAATGCGCCACATAGACAATATAAATAAACACCATAACAGCCATTATTGCAGCTGTTAATCGAATGGTATTGGTTTTACCCCATCGAAGCGCCACCATACCTAGCATAATAT
>Ga0256831_1000454_pt1 | contig 21242 bp, 19 predicted proteins | sample 132544metaG_FD_189087 | JGI IMG/M metagenome (GOLD analysis project Ga0256831, IMG submission 189087) | Hydrothermal vent microbial communities from Lau Basin, Pacific Ocean - 132-544 | ecosystem: Environmental > Aquatic > Marine > Hydrothermal vents | place: Pacific Ocean: Lau Basin | collected... | reverse complement strand
GGCAATGTTTCGAACAGCCAGGGCACGATAGCCTTTATTATGGACTTTGCGGTCGGTGTAAAAGGTGCCCCGTCTGAAATTAAACACATAGGCTGAAATTCCCTCCTGGTCACCGCTCCAGACAAAACCGCAACTCATGTGTATGCGGGGAACAATATGAAGCTGTTGCCCACAATCGGCTTCATAACCACGATAGTCGGGGTCTTTCACATACAAAGATTCCAGTTCTTGAAGAGTCGGCAATCGCCAATTCTGATATTGTATGGGTAAGGAATAGGGAAAGGTGAATCGGACCCATTTGTCCGCCTGTTTCCAGGTTATATTCCCCTGATTGTCCGTGGAGGCCCACATGAGGCCAAGTTGATGGTCGGTGATGGTTCCGTCGCCGTTGTCGGTAAATCTTTCACCGGCAGAGGAAGATTGTTGAAAAACAAGGGAGAAGAGTAACATAAAAAGAAAGAAAAATATGTATGGTCTCATTGGTCCGTCCTCCCGGGTGCAAAAAGCAGGGTTTGGATTTCTTTGCTTTTTTTACATCATTTATCGTTGTTTACTTCCTCTGTGAAAAAAATTAACCCGCAATAATCTCTTTTCTTTGCCGTTGCTCACTTCTTGCTGTGACAACAACGGCAAAGAAAAGAGATTCGGCGATGACTGGTCGGGCCATCGCCGAAAAATGGGCAACCTTATTTCATCAGGCCGACTTCCTTATAATATTTCAGGGCGCCGGGATGAATGGGCGCGGAAAGTCCTTCCAGCATTTTCTGCTTGGTCAGGGTTCCGTAAGCTGGATGCAGTTTTTTGAATGCTTCAAAGTTGTCAAAAACCTCTTTAGTAATAGCATAAACAACTTCATCGGGTACCTTTGCCGAGGTAACCAGGGTAGCTTTTACGCCAAAGGTCTGTACGTCTTTGTCATTCTTGGCACCGGGATACAGCTTTATCGGGATAATAGCCTTGGCATAGTAGGGGTACTTGGCAAGCAGTTTGTCAATACCGGGGCCGGCGACATCGGCAATCCGTACCTTTCGGGCTCCGGAAGTTGCCTCTTTGATTGCTCCCGAGGGGTGTCCGACGGTGTAGAAGAAGGCGTCAATTCGACCGTCCTGCAATAGACTGGCGGCTTCGGAAGCCTTGATGGATTCAGCCTCTATGTCTTTATTGATATCAATACCCACGGCCTCAAGGGCATCTATAGCATTCTGGCGTTGCCCGGAACCGGGATTACCGATATTGACTTTTTTTCCTTTTAAATCCTGAATGGACTTGACGCCGGAGTCAACAGCAGCGACCAGGGTGACGGATTCGGGATGAATAGAGAAAACAGCACGCAGATCTTTCTGCGGTCCTTTGTCCTTCCACTCGGCCAGACCATGAACAGCCTGATACTGACGGTCGGACTGGGCAATGCCGAATTCGAGATCGCCGTTCATAACGGCATTGATATTGAACACTGAACCACCGGTAGATTCAACCGTTGCCCGAATGCCGTACTCTTTTTTCTTTTTATTCACCATCTTGGCGATGGCGCCGCCGGTCGGGTAATACACACCGGTAATACCGCCGGTACCGATGGTAACAAATTGAGTTTTAGCCATGGCCGGACTCAAACTCATCATCATGGCTGCTACCAGGGCAATACTGAAAAACAATCCCTTTTTCATACGACTTACCTCCTTTGTGGACGTTAGGCTGCCTTGAAAAATTGTATTTTCGCCCAATCCCTGCATTGCACGCAAAAATTTATCCTTGGTATATTTTATGTATATCCATGGTGAAATTTTTCGTTGCCCTGGTCTTGAACGAAAATCCTTATCTTCAAGGCATCCGTTAAACAATCAGTGGGTTCTGCATTGTCGAGAATGACACCTACGCTTAATCTAGACGACAATAATTTATAGACAACTCCAGGAAAGTTGACAAGCAATTATTCCTGTATATGCTCAGCAAAGGAAGAAAAAAAAATCGGGTTTTTCTTGCTTTTTTTAGGTGTTGCATGTAATCCGGAAAATAAAGAACTGTTGCTGTACAGGTGACAATACTTATGTGCCTGATATTCTAACATTTGCTGTTATCCGAGGAACACAATGGCTGAAAAGAGCGCCGGAAAAAAACAATCCTGTGCACAAAAAAGCAGGAAAACAACAACGAAGAAAAAGAAACAGTACGATGTTTCTTTTTATCATGACTGGTGTAAAGCCTGTGGCATCTGCATGGCATTTTGCCCTCAGAAAATTATCCAGGCGGACAAAAACGGCAAACCGGGCATATTGGAGATGGATAAATGTGTCGGTTGTCGTTTCTGCGAGATCCATTGCCCTGATTTTGCAATAACCGTCTCCGATCGTAAACTCCACAGGAGGCAGAACGATGTCTGATCCGACGAAACAACGCCACCTTCTACAGGGCAACGAAGCCATTGTTGAAGGCGCACTCACTGCAGGCTGCCGTTTTTTTGCCGGCTATCCCATTACCCCTGCCTCTGAAATAGCGGAACAGCTTTCCATCAAGCTTCCAGCTGTGGACGGCACCTTTATTCAGATGGAGGATGAGATTGCAAGCATGGGCGCCATTATCGGCGCCTCGCTTGCCGGCGTTAAATCAATGACGGCAACCTCGGGACCCGGCTTTTCCCTGATGCAGGAAAATCTTGGCTTTGCCTGCGTTGCCGAGGTCCCTTGCGTTATTGTCAATGTCATGCGTGGTGGTCCTTCCACGGGTCTGCCGACCAGCCCTGCCCAGGGGGACGTGCAGATGGCCCGATGGGGAACCCACGGCGATCATTCGATTGTCGTGCTTGCCGTGTCAACGGTCATGGATTCATTCACCATCACGGTCAAGGCCTTCAATATCGCAGAAAAATACCGTATTCCGGTAATCCTGCTTTCCGATGAAGTCGTCGCCCATACCAGAGAATGCGTGGAACTTCCCGCTAAAAATGAAATCAAGGTGATAGACAGGATTCGTCCCAGTGTGCCGCCTGACTGGTATAAGCCCTATGAGGGCGATGCACGAGGAGTTTCCCCCATGGCTGCGTTTGGGGACGGATATCGACACCATGTCACCGGTCTTATCCATGATGTTATGGGATTTCCTACCCAAAAACCCAGTGAGGTGGAAGAGTTTCATCTTCGGCAGACTAAAAAAATATCGCGGGGATTTCCTGATATCCAGATGACCAAGGGGTATTTTCTTGATGATGCCGAAACCTTTGTCATTGCCTATGGCGCTGTGGCGCGTTCAGCATTACGCGCGGTTCAGGACGCCAGGGAAGCAGGAATCAAGGTTGGACTTTTGCAGTTGATTACCCTGTTTCCCTTTCCCCGGAGAACTGTTGCACCGCTACTTGGGCAATGCCGCTCGGTGTTGATTCCGGAAATGAACCTCGGCCAGATGAGCCGTGAGATCCAGCGGGTCAACCAGGGAATGTGCAACGTAGTGAAATATAACAGGATTGACGGTAAGTTCATTACACCCCGTGAAATCTATAGCCAGTTGATAAAACTGTAACCTTTCTTTTGCCTACTTAATTTTGCTTACTTAATTTTGCTTACTTAAACCAGGTACTCCTTATGCCTATTCCTGCACAGGCCTTGCGCCACAAATATCTTCGTCATAACAAAAAATTCCCCCATGTCTGGTGTCCGGGCTGCGGAAACGGTATCGTTATGGGAGCATTGTTACGGGCCATTTACAGATTGGATATTGATCAGGACGATATTGTTCTGGCCTCAGGGATCGGTTGTTCCGGGAGGATGCCGACCTACCTCGACTTCAATACCCTGCACACAACTCACGGTCGTGCATTGACCTTTGCCACTGGGGTTAAGCTGGCCAGGCCGGAATTGAACGTAGTGGCTATCATGGGAGATGGCGATGCAACAGCCATTGGCGGCAATCATTTTATTCATGCTGCCAGAAGAAATCTGAACCTGACCGCCATTATTATCAATAATTCCATTTACGGCATGACCGGTGGCCAGTATTCACCCACGACCCCCTTTGGCTCCAAATCGACCACATCCGTGTATGGGCATATTGAACATGCCTTTTCCATTGCCGAACTTGCCGTAACCGCCGGCGCATCTTTTGTTTCCCGGGCAACGGTATATCATGCCGATCTTATTGATCGGCTTATTGAACAGGCCATGGAAAAACGTGGATTTGCCGTGGTTGAGGTTATTTCCAATTGCCATGTTCAGTATGGACGGCGAAATAAACTCGGAGGTGCGGTTGACATGCTCAAACAATTTAAGGAGAAATCGGTTACCGTGAATCGGGCCGCGAAAATGAGCCCGGAGGAGCTGGAAGGCAAAACCACCATCGGTGTTCTTGTTGATCGTGATCTGCCGATATCCACAGAAGAGTATAAAAAAGTACGGCAGAAGGCCAGCACCTTAAAGGAGAAGGTATGAAAGGGCAACAGAAGACTCAGGAACGATACGAAATTCGCTTTTCCGGCTCCGGCGGTCAGGGGCTGATTACGGCCGCCGTAGTGTTTGCTGAAGCTGTCGGGGTCTATGACGGAAAGTATGTCTGCCAAACGCAGAGCTACGGGCCCGAGGCCAGGGGAGGAAAATCCAAGGCTGAAGTCGTCGTCAGCTCACGTCCCATTGATTATCCCAAAGCGCTGGAACTGGACCTGCTTCTGGCCATGAATCAGGCTGCCTGTGATGCCTATTTTTACGATCTGAAACAAAACGGATTGCTGGTTGTGGACAGCGGCCTAGTTGAACAACATCCTACCAGCCGTATCATTGCCATTCCATTCACCGATATAGCAAAAGAAGAAATCGGCCGCAAACTGGTCGCCAACATGGTTGCTCTGGGCGCTGTTGGACTGTTATCCGGGCAGGTGGATCTCGATAATCTTGAAAAGGCATTACTGGCCCGTGTTCCCAAGGGGACGGAAAAGATGAACAGCAGAGCACTGCAGCGTGGTATCGAAGAGGCCCGTAAAATTAATCTGGACGACCTGCCGCGAGCGGTCATATCTGATGACTATGATGAGGTGTGATACATGAAAGTCGTTGCATTTAATGGAAGTGCGCGTAAGGACGGCAATACCACCATGCTGGTCAACTATGTGTTTGCGGAACTGGAAAAGGAGGGCATAGAGACTGAACTGGTCCAGCTGGCCGGGAAACACCCACACGGATGTATTGCCTGCTATCAGTGTTTTAAAAAGAAAAACAGGCGCTGCGCCGTCGATATTGACTGCATCAATGACTGTATTGAAAAAATGGAAGCAGCCGACGGAATTATTCTTGCCTCACCCACCTATTTTGCTGATCTCAGCCCTGAAATCAAGGCTATTATCGACCGTTGCGGCATGGTTTCCCGTGCCAACGGTGATATGTATCGGCGCAAAGTCGGGGCCGCTGTGGTTGCCCGCCGCCGTGGTGGAGCCATTCATGTCTTTGATTCCATAAATCATTTTTTTACGATCGGCCAAATGATTATTGTTGGTTCTTCCTATTGGAACATCGGGGTCGGCCGCGAAAAAGGAGAGGTGGCTGATGATACTGAAGGAGTTGAGACTATGCGTAATCTTGGGAAAAACATGGCATGGCTGTTGAAGAAGGTGAACGTTTAGAAGGGGATAATTATTTTTTACGAACTTCTCAACGATCAGCAAAACAGTGAAGAGTAGAATTATTTATGATTTGAAAGGCGAAATTGTGAAGTGAACATACCCGGGCTAAAGGTAGACTATCGGCCACCTTGAAAAATTGCCTTTTCGTCCGACCTCTGCGTCACAGAAAAATGAAAAATGCTCACATATGACTAATATGCTGAGCTTTTTAATTTTCCTGTTCCTTGACCTTGACCTTGAACGAAAATTCTAATTTTTCAAGGCACCCTAGCGTCGGTATTATTAAATATTTTTTTTGCTCAACGCCATCTTTGGTGGCGTTGAGTTTTTTTTTAAAAAAAATTGACCAAATCTTTACCAGAGCATATAAAGTAATAGGCCTTGGCTCCGAAGGATTTTCCCATACATTGATATTACTGTGGGAAGGGGTTTGCTTTTTTTGACCAAGGGCCTTTTTTAATCGAATGTAATCGACAAAGCATAGCCGTTAAGATGCGGAGTAAGAGAGGGAGGAATTTCCACAATGCTTGTTATCTGCGAAGATTGTGCAAAAAAGTACAATATAGATGAGATGAAGATCAAGGGCGAGAGCGCAAGATTCTCCTGCCAGGAATGTGGTCATATCATCGTTGTCAAAAAGCCATCGAAAAACGCATCAACGGCAAAGGAAAATCCGGTCGTTAAAGAGGAAACGGTGAAATCCGACCCTACCGGCGGGGACAACCAGGGCGTTAATCAGGCTCAGTCGTCACAAATTTCAGCGGCAACCGCAACAACAGACGGTGGTAAAGGATGGCCTATCAGCGCCTATCTTTTATTGACGCTTGTCACGGGTTTTTTTGTCATCAGTGGGACCTTTTCCTACCTGTATCTCAAATATATCCCGGAGATCATCAATCAGCAGATTGAACTGCGAACCATTGCTATTTCACAATCCTTTGCCGGGGTCATTCAAAAGCCGTTGCTGGTACGAAATTATCTGCAGGTCAACAAGGAAGCCCAAAGAACGAGCGCGTTACCGGGGGTTGCCTATGCTGCCGTGACCAATAAACGAGGCATTGTCATCGCCGGTTTTTTCAGTGATCTGAATAAATTTGACCGGCAATTTGTCATGAAGGTCAAGAAAAAAGGTTTTCCTAAAACCATTATCAGTGCCAATACTCTTCCGGCTGGAATGAAGGAGAAAAGCAAGCAAATTTCAGTTGGTGGGCAAATAGTGTTTGACCATGTTGTTGCCTTGCCTAACCAGGAAGGAGAGGTGCATGTTGCCGTCTATGTGTCGGAAATAGATGATGCCATTCGCAATGTTCTGCTTTCGCCCCTGACGCTTTCCCTGGTGGGCGGAGTTTTGTTCATAGGATTTGTTATCTTTCTGCTGTTGACCAGGTCCATAACCAAACCTACCCGGCAGTTGACGGACATGGCGAACCGGATCAGCCTTGGCGAAATGGATCTGACTATTACCCCGCGTGGTCCCCGTGAAATGCGCGAACTTGCCGTTGCCTTTGAACGAATGCGTTATTCAGTGAAGGCTGCCATGGATCGTTTGAAAAAATAAGAGGCTAAGTCCATGTTGCGTTCAAAATTATTTGTCATACTTTTTAGTTGCGGTTTATTGTTAGCCACTATCCAACAGGCAATTGCCGCCGGCTATCAGCTTTCCATGCTGCCGAGGTACTCCACCGAGGAAATTTATAAGAGAATAACCCCGCTGGCTGACTATTTGAAGACCAAAACAGGGCTGAATATCAGCCCGACCATGACCACGACCTTTGATCAGTATACACAGGCCCTGATTGGAGGAAAAGTTGCCATAGGGTTTGAAAATCCTTATATTTATGTGTTGGCCTCCAAGGCCCATGAGGCTGTGGCCATGGCTGTAAAAGGGAAAAACGGCGATAAATTTCGAGGTATTATCATTACGGCGGCAAGTAGTCCTTTGCACTCGCTGACTGACCTGAAAGGGAAAAAAATTGCCATTGTCGGTTATACAAGCGCCGGCGGATATCTTTCGCAAAAATTATCCCTGATCGATAAAGGAATTGATATTACAAAAGACTGTCAACTTGAAGAGGCACCGGAAAACAAGCAGGAAAATGTTGTTTTTTCCGTGTTTACCGGTGATGTAGATGCCGGCTTTATTCGCGAATCCGCCCTACATAAGGCTGATCAGTTTGTACCAGCCGGTTCCATCAGGGTGCTGGCCTATACTGCATGGCTACCCAACTGGGCACTCTCTGTAAAACGTACTGTGGCAGCAGCTGATAAGGAAAAAATAGTCAAGGCCATACGGGAAATTCCTGATAACAGCCCGATTCTCAGGGCATTGCGCATCAAGAAGTTCCGACCGGCCCAGGATAGTGATTATGATGTCGTTCGCAGGGCGGCAGGCCTTCCGTTACCATCATCTTCACCTGAACCGGCAAACTAAGCCTGTTTAATTACCGGACTCTCAACGAATTATTAAGACGATTTCAACATTCACTCTCGCATCCAACCTTTTACTCATCATACAATGAAAAAATCAGTTATTCTTGCCTTGTTTCTCTGCTCCTTATGCAGTACAGCTGTTTTTGCCCGGGAGTATAAATTATCCATACTGCCGCGATATTTCCCTGAAAAATTAACCGCTATGATGACGCCGCTGGCTGATTATTTGAGTAAGCAGACCGGGCTGGTCATTAAACCTGTTTTAACCGATAATTTTGCCGATTATGAAACTCGGCTTCTGAAAGGGAGCATCGCCATAGGCTATGAAAATCCCTTAGTCTATGTTAATGTGGCATCTACCCATGAGGTTCTTGCCAGGGCGGTCAAAGGAAAGGGCGGTGATAAGTTTCGCGGAATTATTATTACCAGGCCTGATTCAGGTATCACTAAATTGTCAGCCCTGAAGGGAAAGAATATCATGATTGTCGGCAAAACATCAGCCGGTGGCTATCTTTCGCAGAAACTGACTCTCCGGGAAAACGGGATAAATGTCGATAAGGACTGTCAACTCAGTGTTGCGGCGGATAATCGACAGGAAAATGTCATTATTTCCGTGAGCATTGGTGATGTTGATGCCGGTTTTATTCGTGAATCAGCGCTGCATAAGGCTGATCAGTTTATCATGCCGGGCTCCATTGCCTCTATACAGGAAACGGCATGGCTACCCAATTGGGCCTTTTCAGTCAACAAAAGCCTGCCGCAGGATGTAAAGATTTCATTGCAGAAAGCTATTCTCAAGCTGCCTCGGAACAGTGAAGTCCTGCAGGCCATGGGGTTGACCTCTTTCGTTTCCGCATCTGATGCCGATTATGATATAATGAGAAAGGTTATTGAATAGCGACGAATCTGTTACCGTCGAAGAATTTCCTGCCTTTTAATCAATAGTTGGAACTTAATTACCGTTTCCGGTGTTGAGGTTTATCTGAAAATCCTTTGAGGCAGGGCTTGCCCATGCCGGAGCAGAGGATTTTTATGGTTTTTTGTGGCCGGCCAATTTTGTCCAGCCATGCTGGTTTATCCGGCATCATGGCTCTATTGGTGATCTCCCTCATAGCTGAGCAATGGTTGGAATAAAAAAATTGTTGTGAGCTTTTGTTCACCACGTAGATCTAACTTTTTCAGCACTCGTTATCAGGAACCTGTTTTTTATGCTTATCCCGGAAGAACAGCCATATTTAACCGGACTCAATAGTTATTATCTGTCCATTGATAGATTTGTTGAGCACTTACAGGGTGAAATCGGTTCCGGCTGCCTCTACTGTCAATCCGCCGGTCAGGAGGTTCTTGTTTATTTTGATGAACATGAAATTATTCGGGGAGTTATTCAGACAAACGGAGAGCAGGCCTATACAACCAGAGAAATGGATCCTGTTCTCCAGTCGTTAGCCACAACCAATTTTGTAGTCAGCGTTTATTTCCTTGAACCAAATGCTATTTTTTTCTGGGGCCAAATACCGCCCTTTACAAGGGCGCAGAAGGAATTACAGTCCGTTGATATTCGATTACCGGATCTGCTCTTTCGCTTAAATGCAAAAAAAATATTTGGTTTTGTCAGGGTAAAACTCATAGGGCGCCGGGAACGGGCACTGTTGTTCCTGCACAAGGGGAAACGTCTCGGTGGTTCCTATTCGTGGGGAAAAGGTGGATTGGATCCATCGGATAACAGTTATAACAAGTTGCTCAGTCTACTGCAATCAACACCGGCTCTCTTTTCCATCGGTCATTTCCAAAAAGAACAGCAGTTGCGAGACCCGCGGACTGTTCCACCACCAAGCAATATACCAGGCACGAATATTAAAATAACCGAGCTTGACCAAGCTCTGGAAGAATTTTTACACCACTTTATCCTGTTGGTGCGGAAAAAGACAAAATCAGAACCGATAGTCCTGCTTAAGCAAGAGTTTATCAACAATCTTGAGGCGTATCCTTTCCTTGATCCCTTCAAGGATATTTTTGATTATGTAGACGGGAGAATTCACTGTTCCAATGATGTGACCCGGGATAAAATCGCCGCCGGTGTCGTTGAATGTGCCTGGAAAGTTATTCGGGCCAACAGGCTGGAGCAAAAATTTGGTGCCGCGATCAACGGCTGTGAATCCATGGCGGTTTTTGATGCCTGTAACATCCCTGTCCAACGCTGAGCAAAGGGCCCTCTGAAAAGCTCATAACTTCTCTTTCCCCTTTAATTATTTACTTTTCTTATCCGCAAGCTGTCCGCAGGCAGCTGATATGTCCGCACCTCTGCTTTGTCGAATAAAGGTTGAATATCCCTTGTCACGAAGAATTTTCTGAAAAGAAAGGATTCTGCTTCTCGGCGGGCTTGTATATGGTGATCCCGGCGCCGGATTCATGGAGAGCAGGTTGATTTTGCAGGGAATATGGGCCAGGAGAGCGGCAAGCTGATCGGCATCCTCATCGCTGTCATTGATATTCTTGAGCAAGGTGTACTCAAACATGATCCGTTGACGTTTTTTATGCGGAAACTGTTTGCAGCCGGCAATAAGGTCGACAATTGGATAGCGACTATTGACAGGCATGATTGTATCTCTCGTTGTATCATCGGCTGCGTGCAGAGAAATGGCCAGGTTTACATTTGTCTCTTTGCCCAGTCGGATCATCTGCGGAACCAGACCGCATGTGGAAACGGTGATGCGTCGGCTGGAAAAATCAAGTCCCCGCTGTTCGGTCAGGATGGAAAGGGCGTCCAGTAAATTCTCCATATTGGCAAGCGGCTCCCCCATTCCCATGAAAACAATATTGGTCAATCTGCCTTTCCCGGCTTCCTGTGCATAATCACGAACAGCACAGACCTGATTGACGATTTCAGCTGCGGTCAAATTACGGGTAAACCCCATGGTTCCGGTCAGGCAAAACCTGCATCCCATGGCACACCCAACCTGTGAGGATACGCAAAGTGTATTTCGTTCTTCTTCCGGAATAAAGACGGATTCAATCATCCGACCATCTTCAAGGGTAAAACCGAATTTTACCGTTCCGTCCACGGATTTTTCGATAACCGGATCCTCAAACCTGGAAAGATATGCGTGTTGTGGAAGAAGGGCACGAAATTCCTTGGCAAGATCAGTCATTTCTGAAAAATCCGTCACGCCGGGACGGTATATCCAGGCCAGAATCTGACGACCGCGAAAAGCGGGTTGGCCGAGAGATTCGACAAATGAGATCAGCTGTTCCTGGGTCAGATTTTTAAGGTCCGTTTTTGATGAAGTTGTTGACATGATTGCTAATGCTCCAGGAAATTGTGCAGACGGTCTGAGGGGTTATAAGGCACGAAGATACTCGGGCCGAAGGCCGATGGCTCCGGACAGGGCCTGATCAATGATGGACAGAAATTTTTCTTTGTCCCTTGGCAGGCGGCCGTCAAGCTGAAAATAGTTGGAGGAATGATTTGCCTGCACAAGGGTTCTAAAATCAGACAATCCTGCAATCAGGGTACGAAGCTCTAGAAAGAGTTGCTGTTTGCCGGGCAGGCTGAATTCCCCTCTTTGGGCCTTTTGACCAAGTTCCGTGTTATCAAGCAGCATCAGGGTGAGAATCGCAATCTGTGAGGGCTGCATACGGTTGAGTACATCGGCGGTGTCTTTTGCATGGGCAAGAGAGGCTGCCTGCTGGTCTCCGGCAAGGCCAAGCAAACAGGTGACGGAGAGGAAAATGGCCGCTGCCCGAACGCGCCTGCCGGCAGCAACCATTTCTTCGGCGGTAGCGCCTTTTTTTACGGCAACAAGGGTGGGGTCATGACCACTTTCAAGCCCCATGTACAGACGTCCAAGACCAAGGTTTTTTAACTCGGCAAGCTGGTCAACGGAACGGTTCAGGATATCCAGGCATCCTGTATACATTGAAATGCGTCGTACCCAGGGCAGTCTTTGTCGAATTGTTTTGAACAGATCAACCAAAAACTGGTGGGGCAGGGCAAGGACATTGCCGTCGGCAAGAAAAAGTGTTTTCTGTCGACGGCAATATTGACCGGCAAAGGCAATATCCCGATTGATGTCATCAGCATTACGAAGACGAAATTGCTTGCCTTGATACGCCCCGCAAAAAGTACAACGATTGTGGGAACAGCCGATGCTCACCTGGAGAATAATAGAATTTGCCTCGCTGGGCGGCCGTATGACTGTTCCTTCATAGTGCATACGTTATACGTGGTAGCGCACAGGAAGGATCAACTGTTTTTCTTTGCAAAATCAGCCATGAAATCGACAAGCTTTGCAACGCCCTCTTCCGGAAAGGCATTATAGATAGATGCCCTGCAGCCACCAATTGAACGGTGTCCTTTCAGTCCGTTGAATCCGACTTCTGCGGCCTCGGCAATAAATTTCGCCTCCAGCTCCGGGGTCGGAAGATTGAAGGAAATATTCATAAGTGAGCGGGAATCCTTTTCAGCGTGTCCCCGATAAAAATCCGTAGCGTCAATTGCATTATACAAAAGTCCGGCTTTGCGGCGGTTTTTCTCTTCCATGGCCTCCACACCTCCCTGTTCCTGCAGCCAGCGCATAACCAGGCCCACACAATAGATAGCAAAGCAGGGCGGCGTGTTGAACATGGATCCCTTGTCGGCGTGTGTTTTGTAACGGAGCATGGTGGGCACGGTGTCCGGCGTTTTATCAAGCAACTCATCACGGATCAGAACAATGGTTACCCCGGCAGGACCCATGTTTTTCTGCGCCCCGGCAAAAATAATGCCGAATTTATCAATTTCCACAGGCCTTGACAGGATATCAGATGACATGTCGGCAACAAGCATAGTATCCGTTTTCGGCATCTGGGAAAATTGTGTGCCGTAAATTGTATTATTACTGACAAAGTAAAGATATTCACTGTCCGGAGCAACCGTGTATTCATCATCTCGGGGAACCCGGTTGAACGTGGTGTCCTCACTGGAATAGGCAACCTTGATGTCCCCAAAAAGTCGGGCCTCTTTAATTGCCTTTTTTGACCAGGTGCCGGTGTTAAGATAGGTCGCTGTTTTGCCTTTTCCCAGCAGGTTCATGGGAATCATAAAAAATTGAGACGAGGCGCCGCCCTGGAGAAAAAGAACCTTGTAATTATCCGGAACATTAAGCAACTGTCGAATAAGTTTTTCCGTCTCCTCGGCTATGGCCATGAATTCCTTGCTGCGGTGACTCAGCTCAATCAGGCCGATGCCGGTATTCTGATAGTTGACAATATCAACTGCAGCTTCCTGCAGCACCGAATAGGGCAGGGTAGCCGGCCCGGGGCTGAAATTATAAATCCTCTCTGGCATGGTGTTCTCCTCGGATACGAATAAAATGATGGATGATTTTTTTGATGAACTCGTAAAAAAGATTGAACAATTCGTAATGATGGCTAAGTAAAAACATAGATATACAAGTAAGCTACCCGGAGGGGGAGACTTTGAGGAGTAGTGTTCCGGGGTCTCAACTCTACAGGTAGTAGGTTGTGAATCGCCTCGGGACAGAACACCGTAGATCGAAGTTTTTACGACACCATCTTAGTTGATAAGATACGCCTGTCTCATAACTCTCCAATCTGTCGCAGGGCTTCATACAAAACAATTCCGGCGCTCATGGCAAGATTAAGACTGCGAATATTGGAATTTTGCATGGGAATGGTATAACAATGCTCCCGGTACAGCGCAAGAATTTCTTCAGGCAATCCCTTTGTCTCCTTACCAAAAATAAGTCGGCTACCGGGAGGAAAAGAGGCTTCGACATACGAGTGATCCGTTTTGGTCGAAAAGAAAAATAAGTTATGTTCTTCCTGCGCTTCCAGAAAAGTTTCAAAATCCGGCCAGTGCCGGATGGTGACAAATTTCCAGTAGTCCAGGCCCGCTCTCTTTAAATGCTTGTCATCAGTAGAAAATCCAAGGGGATGAACGAGGTCGAGAACCGTATCCGTGGCTCCGCATAAACGGGCGATTGAACCGGTGTTTGGAGGTATCTCGGGTTCAACAAGAACGATGTGCAGGTGGTGTCTTGAGGCAGGATATGAGATGTTTGCAGGTGTTTTCAAGGGCGGAATTTCGGTATCGGTTAAATAGGCTTGCAAAAATAGAAATACGGTTTACATTTTACGATTCACCTTTCTTACATTGATTTGCATTGAAAGACAATTTTTTGTTTTGACGGCAGTGGTGAGCCTTCGTTTTGATGATGATGTTTTTTAACTTTTCCAGGCTTGCCGACCATTTGAAAATTGCCGACCATTTGAAAAAAGATATATCCGGTATAAAATATGGCGCTTATCGTGCAAAAATTTGGTGGAACCTCGGTTGGGTCCACGGAGAAAATCAAGGCTGTTGCAAAAAGAGTTCTTCAGTGCCAACAGCAGGGCAACCAGATGGTAATTGTGCTGTCGGCCATGTCCGGGGAAACCGACCGGTTGACCAGTCTTGCCCGGGACATTCAAAAGATTCCTAATCGCCGGGAGATGGACATGCTGCTGTCAACCGGAGAGCAGGTCACCATTGCCCTGTTTGCAATGGCTATCAAAGAAGCCGGCTGTGAGGCCGTTTCTTTTTTAGGTGACCAGGTGGCAATTCGTACGGATGATATGCACACCAAAGCCCGAATCAGAAGTATAGATACGGAAAAAATCAGGAAAAATCTGGATGCCGGCAAAGTCGTTACCATCGCCGGTTTTCAGGGGGTAACCGAAGAGGGGGATATCACGACTCTTGGTCGGGGAGGATCCGATACAACTGCGGTTGCCCTGGCCGCCGCCCTTGATGCCGATGCCTGTGAGATTTTCACCGATGTGGAAGGTGTGTATACCACGGATCCGAATATTTGTTCCAAGGCACGGAAAATTGACCGGATAAGTTATGATGAGATGCTTGAACTTGCAAGTCTTGGCGCCAAGGTCCTGGATATCAGGTCTGTGGGATTGGCAAAGCGATATGGCGTACCCCTGCATGTTCGATCAACGTTTACGGAAAATGAGGGAACCTGGGTTGTTGAGGAGGATAAAATAATGGAATCCATGCTGGTCTCCGGTGTGACATATAATAAAAATGAAGCGAGAATTACCATTAAACATGTTCCTGATCAGCCGGGAATAGCGTCGAAAATTTTCCTTCCCATATCGGATGCAGGTATTCTGGTCGACATGATTATCCAAAACACCAGCGATAGTCACCTGACCGACATGACTTTTACCGTTATACGCACTGATTACAGCCGGGCCATGGAAATTCTCCAAAGGGTCTGTCGTGAAATTGGGGCTGAATCCGTGACCGGAGACATGGATATCGCCAAAATATCCATTGTCGGCGTTGGCATGCGTAATCATTCTGGCATTGCTTCAACGATGTTTCAGATCCTGGCGAATGAAGGGATAAACATGGAAATGGTTTCGACCTCTGAAATCAAAGTTTCCTGTGTTGTCGCGGAAAAATACACCGAGCTTGCCGTGCGGGCGCTGCATGATGCATTTGCCTTGGACAAGGAAAACATGCCGACGGAAGAAAAGTTATGACACAGACCATTGAGATATACGATACTACCCTTCGGGACGGCACCCAGGCTGAGAGTTTCAATCTTTCCGTTGATGATAAGATCCGGGTAACCAGACAGCTTGACAAGCTGGGTATTGATTATATTGAAGGAGGATGGCCGGGGTCAAACCCCAAGGCCATTGAATACTTCAAGGCCATGCAGGATGTGGAACTGGGGCATGCCAGACTGACCGCGTTTGGCTCAACCCGTCATTTTCAGAATCCGGCAGACAAGGATCCCAATCTTGCGGCACTGCTGGCGGCAAAAACACCTGCGATCACAATTTTCGGTAAGAGCTGGGATATTCATGTTCATGATGCTCTGCGCATTGAACTTGAAGACAATCTCCTGATTATTGAAGATTCACTGGCCTATCTCCGGCCCAGGGTTAAGCATCTCGTGTATGATGCCGAGCATTTTTTCGATGGGTTTAAAAATAATCGTGAGTACTGTCTGGCGACCCTTGGCCGTGCCATATCCGGAGGCGCTGAAACCCTGGTTCTCTGCGACACAAACGGCGGCACACTTCCCCACGAAATACCGCCGATAATCGAGCGTGTACGGCAATATTTACAGGAGAAAAACAGTGACGCCCGTGTCGGAATTCATCCGCATAATGATTCGGAAACCGCTGTTGCCAATGCCCTGATGGGTATTTCACTTGGGGCCACTCATGTCCAGGGGACCATTAACGGGTATGGCGAGCGATGCGGTAACGCCAATTTGACATCGATAATTCCTGCCCTGGTCTTTAAAATGGGGCTGGAATGCGAGGTCGGCAAACATATTGATCAGCTCTACTTGACGTCCCGGCTGGTTGATGAGCTTGCAAATCTACCTCATAACCGATACCAGCCCTATGTCGGTGAATCCGCCTTTGCCCATAAGGGCGGTATTCACGTCAGCGCTGTCCAGCGCAATCCGCTGACCTATGAGCATATTGAACCGGAAAAGGTGGGGAATATCCGCAGAATCCTGATTTCCGATCAGGCCGGTCGCTCCAATGTGTTGCACAAGGCCAAAAAATACGGATTGCACCTCAATCCGGACGACCCGTTGATGTCTTCAATTATCAAGGAGCTGAAAGAACTGGAAAGTCAAGGGTATCAGTATGAAGCGGCCGAGGCGAGTTTTGAACTTCTGATGCGCCGGGCCCTTGGTCTGCAGCGGAAGTTTTTCGTCATCGAGGGCTTCCGGGTCATAAATCACAAGTTTCAGATGGATAAACCACCCATGACCGAGGCAACCATCCGGCTCTATGTAGGCGGCAGTGAAGTGCATACCGCATCCATGGGTGACGGCCCGGTCAATGCCCTTGACAATGCCCTGCGCAAGGCATTAGTCCGTTTTTATCCCAGCCTTGAAGATATGGAACTGATTGATTACAAGGTGCGGGTGCTTTCCGGAGAATACGGCACCGGGGCCAAGGTTCGGGTTTTAGTTGAAAGCAAGGACCAGGACAACCGCTGGGGAACGGTCGGCGTGTCGGTCAACATTATTGAAGCGAGCTGGCAGGCGCTTCTTGATTCGATCAACTATAAACTCATGCATGATGAAATAAAGGCATGATGTAACAAAGGGCATGACAAAGTAATTGCATGGCTACTACAGAACAAAATTTCCCTCCAAAGGACAGGCGCATGCTTGTCCTTTTTTTATTTGGCTCTTTCCTGTTGGCCGGCGATTTGTCCGCATCTTTTCAATCTTTTGTCGGTGATCACTCCACAGACGGGATGCAGGCCGGCAGCCTGGTTCCAATTCAGAGTGCGTCTAAGGGGGCAGGGCAGAGGGGAGAAAGGGTAAAACGATTGCCTCCGCGACTTGCCTTTTTTCTGGGAAAGCCGATGGCTATCAACAGGGCTTCACCGGAAGATCTTGTCCTGCTTCCGGGGATCGGAAAACATCGGGCAGCCCGGATACTTGCCTACCGGCATCAGCATGGTCCGATCCATACTCTTGCCGAACTGGAGAAGGTTCCGGGCATCAGCAGGAAACTTGGGCGTAAAATCAGTTCGATGATATCGTTTGATTCCGCTGGTGATATACAATCGATCCATGCAGATTGATACGCCGATTATTATTCTCGTCGGTCCTACGGCCATCGGCAAGACAGCGCTTTCCTTTCAACTTGCCGACCGGTTCGACTGTGAAATCATATCCATGGATTCCATGCAGGTGTATCGATATATGGATATCGGCACTGCCAAACCAACAAAAGAGGAACGGAAGCAATTTCCTCATCATTTAGTGGATATTGTCGATCCGGATGAGCAGTATAATGCAGCCCGTTTTGTTGATGATTGCCTGTCGGTTATACGGCAAATTTCCGCGAGAGGAAAAATCCCTCTCATTACCGGCGGAACAGGTCTCTATTTATCATCATTACTCAATGGGTTATTTGACACAGTTCAAGTCTCAAGTGAAGTAAGGGTGCGAATTAAACAAAAATTTTGCAGGCCGGGTGCTCCAGATCCTTATGATGAGCTGTGTCGGGTAGACCCAATGTCTGCTGAGCGAATTCATAAAAATGACAGGCAGCGAGTCTTGCGCGGCCTTGAAATATATTACAGTAGCGGTGTTCCCTGGTCCAAACACCTGGAAAAGCAAAAAGAGGCGGAACCATTGATCAGGTTTTCGCGACTGTTTGCCGTGTATTTAAGCTGCCCAAGGGATATTCTTTACAGGCGCATCGCGCTGCGAACCGACAGTATGCTTGCGCAGGGATTTGCTGAGGAAGTAGAAGGGTTGCGAAACATGGGATATGGAATTGATCTTCCCTCAATGCAGTCCATCGGTTATCGGCACGTCAATCAGTTTCTTGACGGGAACTGGGACAGGGAAATGATGAAAAGTCTGTTGGTTCGAGACACCAGACGTTATGCAAAGCGACAGATGACCTGGTTTCGACGGATTGACCGGTTGCGACCGTATAGCCGTGGCGATCATGAAAAGATCATATCTGATATCTGTAATTATTTCCGATAAAACATAATGTAACGACGAATAGTCAAAGGTATTTATACCTTTGACTGCTCAAATTATCTCCCTTATTGTAAACAAGAATATTATTGTGCATTTCCGTTTTCGTTCATCCATGATTTCACAACCGCAGGATGCCGCCGGGTTCCTGGCGGAGCGTTTGAATATCTCAAAATCATCGGCCGGACTGCTCTGTCTTCGCGGTATATCCACACTTGAACAGGCTGAACATTTTTTGGCTCCAAAACTTGCGGACCTGCCTGATCCTCTCCTTTTCAAGGACATGGATCGGGCCGTTACCCTCATCTGTGAGGCAATGCGCAGGCAATGGCCCATCGTGGTCTATGGCGATTATGATGTTGATGGAATCTGTGCGACTTCTCTACTCGTTCATTTTCTGAAAACCCTGCAACTTACCGTTAAGTGGCATGTTCCAAATCGGTTGACCGATGGCTACGGACTGACGTCTTCCGGTATACGAACTGCAGGTAAGATGGTGGAGACCCCGGCCCTGTTTATAACCGTGGATAATGGTATTTCCGCCATAAAAGAGGTGGAAGAGGCTCTTACCGCAGGTTTCCATGTCATTGTAACCGATCATCACGAACCGCAGGGAAGGGTACCTGCAGCTGATGCGGTAATCAATCCGAAACAGGATGATTGTGGTTTTCCGTTTTCGGGCCTCTCCGGGGTGGGAGTTGCCTTTTTCCTGATTGTCGCTCTACGATCCAGATGTATTGAGAATGGACAGTGGAAAAATGAAAATGCTCCGAATTTAAAGGAATATCTTGATCTTGTCGCCCTGGGAACTGTGGCTGACGTCATGCCCCTTGTTGATGTGAACAGGATATTGGTACGGGCAGGGATAGAGGTATTACGTGAACGATCAAGGCCTGGAATATGGGCACTTTGTGAAGAAGCCGGCATGAGAGACGGAGCGATTACCAGCGAAGACATATCGTTTCGACTTGCACCAAGAATAAACGCTGCGGGTCGTATGGGAACACCGGAAATTGCAGCCCGCCTGTTAATGGCCGAAGATATATCGGTGGCGCAACAGGCGGCTGCCGAGCTTGAAGAAAAGAACAGGGCCAGGCGGGAAATAGAGCGTACTATAGTGGAAGCGGCAGTGGTTCAATGCGAAAAACAATGTGCTCAAGGGAACAAAGCACTGGTTGTCTATCAGGGTGACTGGCATCCGGGCGTGCTGGGAATAGTTGCCTCAAGAATTTGTGACCGGTTTCATTTACCGGCAATAGCGCTGGCGGATGATCGTCAGAGCGGGAATATTCGCGGGTCAGGGCGATCCGCTTGCGGTATTGACCTCTTTACTGTTGTAGAAAATTGCCGGGAATGGTTGCATCATTTCGGCGGTCATGAACAGGCAATCGGCCTCACCATGGCCAAAGATCATCTTGAGAAGTTTATTGATGCATTAAACAGTCAGGTGGGGGAACTGCTTGCTCAGGGCAATAAGGACGATGAGGCCGTCATTGTTGACCAGAAATTAAGTGGAGAGGAAGCAACTCCATCTTTTGTTTCTTTTCTCCGACACCTTGAACCCTGCGGGAATGAAAATCCGGAACCGGTTTTTCTGGTGGAAAATACGAAACTTGTTCGCACCTCAATAGTGAAAAAAGAACATTTACGGTTTGCTTTGCAACTGGGCGACACTGTATACCAGGGGATTGGTTTTGGTATGGGAAAAAAAATATCCATGGTGCAGAACAGGGTAGACCTTGCCTTTACTATAAAGCATTCCAGTTTCAGAGGAAGGAAGAGGGTTGAGGTAATGGCAGTTGCTATCAGGCCAACCCATTGATATTTAAAATAAAGCAAAAATTAGACATAATATATATTATGCGACATTACATATTGACCATTCACCGGCGGCTCAATTCCAGTCGCTATTTCCTTAATAAGGCTTAAGGGTGCTATTAAATGAAACTGAGGCTTTTTGGGCTTTGATCTGGACTTTTGAATAGGTTTGGGGTCTAATTTTCGTCCTCTATTTTCCACGTCTATTGTTCAAAAAAACTATTGTTCAAAAAAATCTTGTTTAAAAAAGCAACACAAGTTGCTTTTTGCTAAGGAGTGCTATCCATGAATCGAAATATTTACCAGGAGCCTCTGGTCAGTCGATATACAAGTTCTGAAATGCAGGAACTCTTTTCCGAGCGTTTCAAGTTCACCACCTGGCGACGTTGTTGGGTCGCCCTGGCCGAGACACAGCATGAGCTCGGTCTTGAGCTGGTGACGCATGAAATGGTTAAAGAGCTGAAAGAACATGTTGAAGACATAGATTTCGATATTGCAGCTACAAAAGAAAAGGAAATACGCCATGATGTCATGGCCCATGTCTATGCCTACGGCCTGCAGTGTCCAAAAGCCGAGGCAATTATCCACCTGGGAGCCACTTCCCAGTTTGTGGTCTGTAATACGGATCTTATTATTCAGAAAAAAGCGCTTGCCTTGATTAAAAAGGCGCTTGTTAACGTGATTTCCAATCTTTATAGCTTTTGTGATACATACAAAGATATGGCCACCTTGGGGTTCACCCATTATCAACCCGCCCAGCCCACCACGGTCGGCAAACGAAATACGCTCTATATTCAGGATCTGTTGATGGATCTTGATTATATTGAAAATCTGGAACAGCAGGTTAAAGCGCGCGGAGC
>Ga0256831_1000453_pt1 | contig 21247 bp, 30 predicted proteins | sample 132544metaG_FD_189087 | JGI IMG/M metagenome (GOLD analysis project Ga0256831, IMG submission 189087) | Hydrothermal vent microbial communities from Lau Basin, Pacific Ocean - 132-544 | ecosystem: Environmental > Aquatic > Marine > Hydrothermal vents | place: Pacific Ocean: Lau Basin | collected... | reverse complement strand
TCCCTTACCCGAAGACTTACGAGAGTTCTTAATCAAGGTAAAGGCCGGAGAACTCCCGTTTACAGAACTACAGCCTTTGCTGGAGCAACAGATACAGGAGGTGTTTGAAGCTGTAAAAACACATACAGGCCCTAGGCAATCTAATGAAGACCTTGCAAAAAAGCTCTACAAAGAGCTGTACCTTAAGTTAGGAGAATGTCATGGATAATGACAAAAACACTATCAAAGTTCTCAATTGTGGTTACGTAACTCTAGTGGATGTCATGGGCTCTGACCAGTCTATTGTAGATGCAGCACGTGTTAGTGTAGGTGGGAAAAAGAAACGATCTGACTCTGCTCTTATAGACTACTTGCTTAGGCACGAACATATGAGCCCGTTTGAAATGGTCGAGTTCAAGTTCAAAGTGAAAGCTCCTATCTTCGTAGCAAGGCAGTGGTTCCGACACCGGACAGCTAGTGTTAACGAAATTTCGGCTCGATATTCTGAGCTTCCTGAAGACTATTATGTACCTGACGAATTCAGAAAGCAAGATAAAGTTAACAAACAAGGGTCTAAGGAAGCTCATCCTTTTAGTGACCTAGCAGCACAGCTATCAAAGGACTATATGCACATAGGCCACAACCTCTACCAGTTTTTCTTAGACAAGGGGATAGCTCGTGAGCAGGCTCGAATTGTGCTTCCCGTAAGTGAGTGTACAGAGTTTATCTGGAAACAAGATTTGAGAAATCTACTTCACTTCCTAGAGCTGAGGCTTGACCAGCACGCTCAAGCCGAAATTAGAGAGTTTGCACAGGCAATCTTGCATCTAATAGTAGATCATGTACCTCAGACAATTTCTGCCTGGACGTTCCATCGCTTGTTAGGGGCTAAAATTAGTGTACTAGAACTTAAAGCCGCCCAAAGGATCTTTTCTCAATACCCGGGGATGTTCGATCTGATTATACCTGTCCAGGCTCAAGTTAAGGATGGTTACTGCCGTGAGATAATCGAGCGTTATCAACCGAAAGAAGTTAATTTAGCAATAACAACTTCTGACATATTAGCAGCTCTTCGCAGTTCTGACGAAACTCTTCTCGAAATGATAAGTTTGAAAAACCTAGAAGGACACTCTATGTGCGAACTATTTGATGAAGAGGGGCTAGTTACGTACATAGAAGTTATTTCTCAAAAGGGAAGCCGGATCGTAACACGAGCACGGTGTGATAGACATGCTTGACAGGAAGCCGCTATTAGCAGTATGCTTTGATTGAGGCTAGGTTCGTTAGCCATGCCTTACTTTCTAGAGAAAGGAGGTGAGTTTATGACCAAGAAGTACATGTTAGCACCTGAAGTGCGCAAGGCTCTCAAGCGGGCTCGCATCAATCGTTTTAACAAGAACGACACTGCAACCATCTTGGCAGATGTTCTGACCAGTGCAGGCAAGCCAACCCAACCGTCAACAGTCTACGACGTTCTAACGGCTTTGGAAGTTTTGTTGCGAGAGGCTGTTGTACGTCAAGACCGTGAGGTTGTTCTGCCAATTGGAAAGTTTTACCGGTCTGTGGTTAATGAACGCCGTGTAAAACTCCCCGGCGGTAAAACCGTAGCAGCGGGAACCGTGGGGCGTTTGTTCCTGCGACCCTTCTCTGATTCACGGATTATGCTACAACCGCCCTCGATGACGGTAAGTACTAAAAAATAGGCTCAAGTTCTCTGAGAGTAGGCTAGTTCAAGGTCCTAGCCTACTCACTTTTATTGACAAACTAAAAACGGATAGAGTATCATGACCTTATGAGGTTTGGCCGCGGGCTATTAAATGAAGGGACTGCTTTATGAAGTTACTTATCACTGCTGACTTACATCTACATGACTTTCCTTTTCCTAATCCTAAAGCTCGTCTTGCTAAGTTTCAAGAACTAGGACAATACTTAGGTAGGTTAGCAGATGAAACGAAAGCAGAAACTTTAGTCATAGCGGGTGATATATTTCATGTCTCTAATCCTAATCCTCGAACACTAGTAGCGGCTCAAAAATTTTTCAACGAAATACCTATACGGATTATGCTTACTCATGGTCAGCATGATTTACACATCAGGGCCGGTAAAGAAATTACAGAAAACAGTATTATTACAGCTCTCAGCAGTTTGGGGCTTCCTATAGAATATTACCACCGACAATCAGAATCAGGAGTATACTTCTACGGCTGGGAACCTAAGTACCAGCTACCAAAAGAGGCAAATGATAGTTCCCTAATCATAACTCACGCTACTCTAACTGGAGCACGGCTAGCCTCTGGATGGGCGATAAAAGACGGCGCTACGATTGATAAGGACGGTCCAATAGTCTTTGCCGGTGATATTCATAAGTACCAAAAACTAGGTAGGGTAGTCATTCCAGGCCCCCCAATACAGCATTCGTTTGGTGATGATCCAGATGTTGGTATTCTTATTTATGACACTCAAACTGAAGATTTAAAGAGAGTTCCCACAGGCATTCTTCAAGGCAAGCGGATATTTTCTTTTTACAGATTTCTTAATGAAGAGCCAAAAGATAAAACAGAGTTGGATTTCGTCTCTAAGAAGAAGCCTAAAAAAGATCCCAAAGTTGTTGTTAATAACTTAGGTCTTGATCCCCTAGAAGCTATTTCTAAGGCTGCACGGGATCGGAAGTTAACAAAGATCCACCAGCGCATATTAAAAGCTGTGAGGTCTCCCTCCACCACAATACCAAACCTAAAGTTCAAGCTAAAGAGACTTCGGCTTGTGAACTTTCTGACGCATTCTAACCTGGACCTTAATCTTGAGGACTATCCTGGTTTGGTACTTATACTGGGGCCGAACGGGTCTGGTAAGAGTAGCCTTTTTGAGGCTATAAAGTTTGCGTTACAAGGTGGATCTGGTGCTCCTTTTGTTCGTGTAGGTGCGAAGGAAATGACCGTTGAGCTTACATTAGAGTACAATGGTCTTACCTATTCAATTGTACGAAAGTGGAACAAGAAAGGAGTTGTAGAGTTTTACGCGGATGGTGAGCCTATTCAGGGTCGTACCATTAATGATACGAACCGTTTGATACAGGAAACCATAATACCAGTTAACTACCTAGATTTGTGGTACTGGAATCAATATGTAGTAGGTCCTTTAAGTTCCAGGACACAACAAAACCGCTTTGAGCTAATTACAGACTTCTTGGGCCTCAACATCTTGGCCTCTTTCAACCAAGAAGCCCAAAACGAGGTAAGTAGCTTACGGAAGAAACTCACTTACCTTAGAGGCTCTTTAGAAACTCTTACGAGTGTACAACAGGAAACTCGTCGAGTAGGACTTAGCTCCGAAGAAAAGGCTCGATTGGACGAGTTAGTATCTGAGATACCTAGCCTAGAGGCTGTATTTAATAAAGTTCAAAAGCTCAAGCAAGACGTGCAGGGTACTTATAGAAAGTCTAGTGGGAAAGTAGCACTTCTTTCTGATAAACTTGCCAGGGAGAAACGGTCTCTTGAGCAAATTCAGCAACAAAAGCACGAAGCTCAGACTAAGAGAGTCTGCCCTGTATGCGGGTCAGAGTTAAACACTGCGTCTGTACAGCAACTTGTTGCAGATTATGATGAGAAGATTAGAAGCTCTAAAAGCATGATTGCCTTTTATAATGACGGCATTCAGCAGGAGCAGGCAGCTCTTGATGAAGCCTCAAAACGGTTAGAAGAGTTGTCACAGAAGGCAGAATTCTTGGACAAAAAACTAGCACAGCTCAAGCAAGAGCTAGTAGAGCTACAGGCTAAGCAAAAGGTAACTACTCATGAAGATATAACAAACAAGATAGAGGTAACTACCAAAGAAATTGCCACAATCGAACGTAAGGTTGCACAGCTAGATGCTTATATAGAACTAACTTCTCCCAAGGGAGAAGTGATTGTGTCTATCTTGACCGCCTTAGAAAACTACTTGTCGGAAGATACCGTAAGGGTAAAAACCGTAAAGAGGTTGCGTAGCGGGGAGTTGCGGCCAAACTTTAGCCTAGAAATGAATGTAAACGGAGAGTGGATTGATTTTGCTCATTTGTCAGGGGGCCAAAAGTCTTTAGCAGAGATCCAGTTCTTTTCTAAGCTGGCTAGTATTGTTGGAGGTATCGGGGAGCTGTTGCTAGACGAAAGTTTTCGCTATCTAGATAGTGTAGCCAGTGAAAAAGCACTAGCGGCTCTTCAAGCAGGTGGTATCCAGCGAGTGTGGCTAGTTTCGCACCACGAAGTCATTCCAAATGTTGAAGATGTTATTAGAGTGGATACTTTAGTAGAATAAGACGGGGAGAGAATAATGAAAGCTAACATAAACCCTACCGGAGTTTTAACACTTAGACTGTCCGAGAATGAAACTGTAGAGTCAGTTAGTGACGGACTTTCTAGCCCGTGCTATTTTTGTAAGCGTGTACCTGTTGTAGATTATGTAGTTGATGATCAAGTTTGGAAAACTGTAGTTCCTAAAGAAGCACAACACCACGTAGTCTGTTTAGAGTGTTTTAATAATCTAGCAATTAAAGTTGGTATTGAAGACTGGCCGCGCTCTGTGTTGTTCGTTTCTTTAGCAGTGCCAGCTAATACAACTATTTTTAGAAAAGTCGTTGATATTGTTCGTAATGATAGCAGTTTGTTCGATGAAGCTCCACTACTACCGAATAATCTAATTGCTGGAACTGCGGCTAACGAGGTTCCAGCGGCAGGAGGTTTAGATGATTGTTAAACGCTTTGATGACGATGTTGTATACTTAGACTGGCTTGTTGGACAACTAGCACGATTATTTAAAACCGTCTCGCTTGAGAGAGTCGGCATGGAGTGGATTGTCAAGGTTCACGAACCAAAAGTAACAAATATTTCGGAAGAGTTAACACACCTTCTTCACGAGTTGGAAAAAGACGAACTAGAACCGAATAGGTATGGTGTTTCTTTACAGATAAAATTAAACAAAAGAAAACTAGGAGCGGCTACATGAAGAGACTTTTCTTTAGTGACTTAGATGGTACAGTGGCCCTATTGACTCCCGTTGTCAAGGAAAAAATAAAGCGTGTCTTTGGGCTAGATGTAAAAAATGAGGATATATATGTATATGGTCCAAACGAACATAACCTTCCAGGAGTTACAGAAGAACAGGCAGAAGCAATTCTTACGTTTTTTATAGAGTTTAGTACATACGGTCAAGCTAGTCCTTATCCCCACTCTAATAAGGTACTTCAAAGAATTTACCAGAACGGTGAGTTTGGCGGATATATCACACGGCGTCAACCTAGTAGCGAAGCCATATCACGCCACTGGCTTCAAAAGCATGGCTATCCCGGGGGGCCTATATATCATCCTATGCAGCCACGGTCGAAAGCGGCGGTAGTTCCCCTACACATACAAGCAGACGAGGTATACTTAATAGAGGACTCATTGCATGAGGCTAAGCAGTTTGTACAATACGGTCACAGATTTAAGAGCATCTTACTAAAACCTGGATCGAATCGGAGCGAGATAATCACAAAGAGAGACTGGCTAGAGATCTTAGATTGGTACAACTCTATACAATAAGACAGAGGGAGAGAGAGAGAGGAGAACGTCAAGATGGAAACTGGTAATGACCTTCGAGCTTATCTAGAGAGTCTGGCACGTAAATCTTGGAACATAGTAACTCTTATAGGCGGACCTAAGTGTGCCGGAAAGAGCTTTTATACTGATTTATTGGCTCGAAGGCTCCGAACTGAGTTTGGCTACTCCGTTCTTACCACTAATTTTGCAGGACCAATAAAAGCTGCGGCTCAAAATAAGGCTAGTATTATTAAGCTCCTGCAAACCTTTAGATTGGATAACAAGTGCCGTGGAATTACTAATAACATTGATATAGGGGAATTAGCCAATAGAATTTATCAGATGCCCATAAGAAAGCGGTTACAATATTTAGGAACTGAAATAGGTCGTGATCGTTGTTACCCGGATGTTTGGCGTAACTTGGCAAGGCAGCGTCTCGAAAAGTTTTTTGAAGCTTCAGAGCAAGACTATGCCGCATTCATAGATGATTGGCGTTTTCCAAACGAAGGTAATCTTACCCTTCCTAATCGCATCATTATTGTTAAAGTAGTGTTGTCTGTAACTGAAGAGACGCAACGGCAAAGAGGCTGTGATCCAAACGATAAACACCGGTCAGAGCTATATGCACGACAGCTTACAAATCAAGCTCACTTTGTTATAGACGCTAACAAAGAGGAAAGTATCCAAGCGTGGCACAAGTCATTAGGAGGGAAGATCTAATGATTAAAGAAGCGACAAAGCTTATACAGAAGCTCAAATGTCCTTTGTGTTGTAGTCCACTTGAACTTGAAGAAGCTGAGGGGTCTTCTTATGAAACCCAACACTACAACGTTATTTGTAAGAATTGCGGTTTTATGTTCAAAGACGTGTTAACTATAGACCCCTGTACTACACATGAATATGTAGAGCGAGCTGTTGCTAGCTTAGACATCCTCCTCAAACAACGCTGCAACATCTAATCTCTGTAAAAGAAGTGCGGGTATTTGTTAAAAACTTGCGTATCTCTCTACAGGAGCTTGCTAGTTGCACGGTGTTGTGGTAAACTGGCTTATAAGATAGGAGGTTGTAATGATAGGCAAAGAGATAGTAAAGCTTAAGACTCGTCTTGTTAATCTTCTTGCAAAGATGCCGTCAACAACTTCGTCTGAAGTGACGGCAAAGGCTCACGTAAGAAATGCATTAAACGAGCTGGAAGAAGCTAGCAGGCATTGGTGTTTTGTAGCTATGGAGGAGACGCAGCAGTAAAACTCTAGCGTTATAACTAAGGTGGAGCTTGTTAAGATGTGCTTAGCTCCATACTAGTTAGAAAACCATAGGAGGAATACAGTGAGTAGCTATATACAAGATCTACAAGAGCTGCAAGCAAGAATGGGAAGCGATGCTACAGAATTTGATGCATATTATGTCATGAAAGAACTAGAAGATGCGGGTTACTCTCTAGAAGACGTAGACAACATGGACGAGAACACCTGGCTACTGTTTCTCGATTCAGGAGTAATGAAAGGTGTTAAGGAAGTTACTAAAGTTCTTCAAACTGTTCAGGGATTAACACCTTCCGTAAAGAAAGCTTTGGGGGGTAGCCGCGTTAGAGAAGCACTTCAAGCTTGGCTAACAGATCTTGACAAGGAAGCTAGTCCCGATAGTACAGAAACTTGTCTTGCAGACGAACATGATAAGGCAATAGAAGCCCTAGCCGTTAAGGACGTTAGCCTGTACCTGCTCGATTTTGTCAAGGCATGGGCGAAAGCCTACTCGGAGCTAAAAGAAGCTTGCGCTAAGAAGGAGGCTGAAGATTGTGATGAAGTCTGCAATAACATCCTGAAAAAATATTCTCGAAAGCTAATGCTATGAAGTTTGTTAGAAACTAATAAACATGGCTAAGGGAGATATTGTGGACTTTACGCGAAAGCTATACTTAGATGATGTACGTAATCCTCCTGGGCTTGATTGGGTCCTTTTCAGAAATGTTACTACCTTAAAGAACTATATCATTAACATCTTGGAGGGGGACCTAGCAGGAGTTTTCTTAAGTCTCGATCATGATCTAGGAGAGGGGACTGAGAGCGGCTATGATTTCCTCACGTGGCTAGAATCTGAGGTTGTTAGTGGTGGCGTAAAAAACCTTAACCCGGATAACATCGAGATACATTCTGCTAACCCCGCAGGACGACGTTACATGGCTTTAACCATTCAATCATTACGTAGAATATTGCGAGCCTAACTAAAAACGCAAAAAGAGACCACGAAATTCGTGGTCTCTTTTTATTATTACTAAAAAAAAAAGCCGGATGGTACGTGTTACGCTCCGTACCTAGCGCTATGCCAGAAGCATAGATGGGGTCCGTTACCGGCACTGTCGGAGTGCTGACGGACCAAGCAGCACTCCCAGGAACATCCTTGCAGTTGTTGTATGGTAACGACACAACTGCAAGGATGTTCTTTTTTCTGGTGGAGGTGCAGGGAGTCGAACCCTGGTCCATGGGGTTTCGCTGGTATAGTGGCCTAGCCTTTCTACTATTAAGCTCGGAGCTAGACTAAACCGAGCTAGGGGCGAAGTCTGGTTCTTCGCGCTTCCACCACCTGCTTTAAGGATGAACAGGAACCTACGTTTGGAGGAGTGAGGTCTTACACACACTACTTGACGAAGGTGTTGCCTCGGTACACCAGTTCTGTTCCTAGGCCGGTGTCGCCCGGCACGTTACGCTGCCGCAGGAAGAGGGGCGGCCTGGTACGTGCGAGTAGGGTAATTCGTGTTGGCAGTTATTAGTACCAAAGCACTACACCAGCTACTAGCCCCATGTCGAAACCGTTACACCCCCAAGCTGTTACGGTTAGGAATAGAACCCATCCCGTCAACTTCATTATAATCGGAAGAGTCTCCCGCTGTCAACTGTTGTGGCTTAGTTAGGACTGTCTTGCATTTCAAACATTTGTAGCTTATACTGTAGTTGAGGTGCATGAGAGGAGTGATAATATGTTTGGAGCTTTGTTGTTCTTTTCCTTGATACTAGCGGCCATTATGTACGGTGTTAACTACAGCATTCACAAGGATAATCTGTTTATCTATTTCCTTGGTTTTATTTTGTTTTTTCTAGGTCTATTCGTTTGGGATGCTTTAGTAATGACAATGCAAAATTTAGATCTATCTATGCCAGATTACATGTGGGATTTGCCTTATGTCATCTTTCTTGCGACGACTGTTTACATTGGAAGTAAAAGCCAAAGCTAGCATTAAGGGCTTAGTCAACACCTTCTAGTGTAGCTAGGCTCCCGTTATAACACATGTAGGTGATACTGAATGAAGGTTTTACACGAAGAACCCATCATACTTACGACGGGTAGTGAAGTGCTACAGTTGATTTTAGGCATCTATTATTGTCCTATTATAGGAAAAATTTATACAGTACGAAATTGTACTTCTAGTATCATCACACTTGGAGTTTTACCTAATAACATTTCAGATACAGAAGCAGTTTCTCTGGCTTTACGGTTGGTGACAGAAAATAAGTCAAGGATTGTTGAGCATCTTATTAAACGGACAGGCTCAGAGACGCAGAAACTAGTTAACTATAAGGAGAATAACAATGGCAACCCCGTCGAATAAACAACGAAGGTTCTTAGAACGCGCTACTGACCAAGCTACTAAACATGATTCTGGAGGCAGGGTCAAGATTTGGGCCATTGCTGAGAAAAATAGCTCCGTTATAGCTGAAGAGGGTAACTCTTATCTCAAATCAGCTCAAACTAGCAGACTAGCTCCATACTCTAATGGACATTTAACCATGCACGCGGAAATCGCAGTACTAGCCAGTTTAGCACATAAAAACCCTACTAAAGGAATGACGTTGTATATAGGAGGTTATGGCCGATCTGGTTCTCTGGCTAACACAAAACCGTGTACCCTGTGCATGGCAGCTCTTAAGAAGTCAGGCGTTTTCAAACGGATTGTCTACTATAAAGATAATGTTCCAGTTGTAGAAGACTTGACGACTACGACTAGCGACTAGACATTTTGTCAATAAACCATTAGAATACCTTATATGAGAGGACTCCTAGGAAGATTCTATTCGGCCTGGGGGTCGGTTTTATTTTTGTTTTTGGATATTACATTATATAAGCATGGAGACGTTTTATGAAAAGACAGTCACAGCTAAAAAACAAACTAAATACGTGGGAGGTGTATCTAGGCTCACAAACTAATAAAGGCAGTATTATTGAGGAACCGCGTTGGCTTATTCTGCGACTCCCTAACAAGGAAGTTCCCCTAGCTCCTATTCTAGGGAAACAGTTAGAACCCTTACCAGGCACTCTAATACCCTGGCCTGGTAATGGAAAAGTATTTAGCGGTTATACTCTAAAAATAGACAATTTATTTGGTTACTTGATTTTAGTACATAAGTCTTTTTGGGGTGGTTTATTCCAGTTAGGAGATGGTGTTCTATTTTCTCAAAAACTGGACTATAACTACTCAACACCCGTCCAGCAAAAGCTGATTGCATTAAGCGGATTGAAGGCTAGAGCCCCCCTAACTGAGCTACAAAGGCTTGGAAAAGTAGCTAAAGGCAAGATACATAACCTTGATCGAGTAACCGGGGAAGCCGTTTCTCACTTAGGAACACCTTTTAGGTTTGATCTTGGTCCTGAATTTTTATCAATCACTTATCAAGATAATGGAACAACTATAACGGAGGTTATCTATCCAGATGAATCGAACAAACCAGCAATATAAAAAGCTTAGGCAAACTTTTTACTCCGTTTTACATCAAAAGCCTTGTATAGCTTGCGGAAGCTTTAATTATATTGAAGCAGACCACATTAAACCTTGGTCTTGGAAAACTATGTCTCTTACCAGACGATCTCATAAAGGAGTGGCTGCTTTTTATGCGGTTCCTTTGTGCAAAACCTGTCACGAGAAGAAAACAGCGAACAACGAAGAAATATGGTATAATGATAACGTGTTAGGAGGTGTTAAAACAGCATATGCTGTAGCCATGTCTATTTTATTAGAAGCCTTGGAATTAGAGTAGTAAGTTATAACCAAGGTGACGGAGGGAACCGTATGAGTGAAAAAGTACGAGTTTATATAGCAGAAGTGCCAGAACCCGAGTTCTCTGAACTAAAGGAGAGACTTGGTGAGACTGTTGAGAAGGGACGATATGTATGGATTCCTGTTGAAACATTTAAGGCTATTCAAGAAACTAACTTAGCTAAGTATGTTCTTCAGCAAATCAACGATTAAAGCAGAAGGGAGTTAACATGATTAACCAAGAAACAGTTCTAGCAGTGGTCAAAAAGCTTGGATTTGATGTTGGACCAGCAGTAGTAAATAAAAAGACTAAAAATGCTGTAGTTAAGATTACTAAAGAAGGTTTTCCTGTAGTATCTATAGTATATGATTCTACAGGTGCAGTCTCTAGGATAAAGGGTATCCAGCGCTTGCGGCAAGAAATAGAAGAATGGCTTCTCGCTCACAAAACAAGTGTAGAGATTTATCGGTCTCCGAACAAAGCAGAAGTTTACATTATACCCTGCGGCAAACCAGATAGACACCTCCCTACTCATAGACGGGGTGCGCCGTCTGAAGTTAACGCGCTACTTATGGAGGCGTTTCTAGAATATGTTGGTTAACGTCTTTTTAGCTATCTCCTTAGTTGCTGTCCTCACTATATATGTGAGGACAGCATTAGTTGCCAAAAAGGTTCTTTGGAGTAACTATAATATAGTTAACCGTACAAAAGCCTTCAAATCAGTTTTATTTCCGTGGTTAGCTATTCAAATTCTCTCGAAAGACTTAGCGATTAAACGAGCAGCATTAGATTTAGCAGATAAAATAGGTATAGACAAAGATGAGTTAGAGAGGCTTGCCGTTGAAGGTTTGGAGGCCCAAGATGGTTGAACAGACAGCTTGGTGTGCCTGTAAAGATTTAATTGAGGCTTTGTTAGTACCGGATGCTTTCACTACTATTCTAGAAAATGGATCTAAGTTAGAAGATATTGTATTCTCAGGAACAGTAGCGTTTCCAATGGAAAATGGGAAAACGGTTACACAGCAAATACACCATGCTGACCTTAAGAGTATAGCTCAAAACTTGTATCAAGCCACTTTTAATAGTGAACTAGGAAGACAACACCCTGAGAGTTTGAGGACAGTATTGTTTGCAGTTACCATCTTAGATGAGCAAGGTCCAAGAATAATCCAGTTTACGGGGGACTTTGTAGAACTTGTTGCTCTCGTCCTCATGCTTAGATCGGAGGCTCAAAATGCTTACAGCAGTGGAGACGAAAAAGCTGGCAGCTATGCGCGAGGCGGTGCAAAACAAGCTTCGTACCCAACTGCCTAGCCCCGATGAGGCTAAAAAGATGCGCTGGAAGCCTCTAATGAATCCTGATGGAACGGCAATAATTGGTTACATGAAGCCAAATGGAGACTTAGTTTTCATTGATGGGACGGTGGTTAGGTCTAAGGCAGTAGAAGTTGATTCTGAAAATGATGTAGATGAGGTATAGATATGGTTTATACAGGTCATTCTTTAAAAGAACTAGCAGTTAAGTCTGTACATCCCTTAGACGAAAAGCAGATTTCAAAAGATTCTGTTGATTTAACAATTAGTACACGAATTAAGGTAGTTACCCCTCAAAATAGTGTCACACTCTCTAACGGAGATTTTAATTTTGACAAAGAGCTTGAAGGAATAAAATCCTCTGACAACGGTTGGATCGAGTTTGTTCCTGGTAAGCTCTATCTTGCATACACACGAGAATATTTAGTCTTACCATCTAATGTACTAGGGTTAATCAATCTTAGGTCCTATGCGGCCCGAGCTGGTTTGCTACAAGCAACTGCACTAAAAATAAGTCCGGGGTTTAGGGGCTATCCAATTCTTGAATTAACTACCAGTGTACCCCTAAAGTTTCAAGCTGGAGAGCCGCTAATTCAGTTGATTTTATATAGAACCACAGATAGAACACGATACTCTGGAAAATATTATAATCAACAGGCAGGAGCTTAGAAATGGCGGCTAAAAATGCTAGATATAAGAGGTCCACCCGAGCACAGAAAAGTGTTTCTAAGATTAAGTCAACATCAAAGAAGTCTCATAAGTCTGTAAGTAGAGCTAAAACACCTAAGAAACAGCAAAAACCTCAAGCCCCTAAAAAACGGCGCGTTCCAAAGATATCTAAGGGTTTAAAGAGGCCAATTCCACAAGGTCAGAGACAACTATTAGCTCAACCTAAACGACAGTTAACGACTGAGGAGCTAATCAAGTTCACAGACCCGCGAGTGAAGTTGCGTGCAAAGACGCAAAACATAGCTGTTATTCGCTTAATAAAATCTAAGATTATTGTTAGGGCCACGAGGAAAAACGGAGTTAAATATTGGGTTCCTCATGTAGAACTCTTATTAGAGATGCGAGGTGTTACTGACATCTATCAAGTACATTTACACATTCCCGCAGATATAGCTAATAAGAGAAAGCTGTTAGCCAAACAACCTATTCGTGTATATTGTTCTTGTCCAGACTTCAAGTATCGCCGTGCTTACGTTTTGAAGTTACATAAAAACCTGATTCAAAGAAAGGCATTAGGTCTGGCATTGATTGAACCCCCGCTCATTAGAAATCCAATGTTTAGACCCGGCACCTGTAAGCATGTGCTAGTAGCTCTAAGATGGGTTAGACGTAAATCCCTCTCGTGGCTACTACGAAGAACCAGAGGTGTTATACTAAGTAACAGGGATGTCCAAGGTAAGACATCACCTTGAAAGGAGTAGTAAATGAGTGGAAAGATTATTGAGCCCAAGAAGCCAGACATGGTAAAGGAAGTTCTAGAGCAGTTAGACTCTATTACAGACGAACACATTGTACAATGGGTTGCTGATGTTGTTGGTACATCTCCAACCGAGGCCAAAGGGTTGCTCGCCTCTGGTACATATCAGATTGGCGTCCAATCTCTTGGACAACGCCGGGTTCGAGTTTCCCTTTACAAAAAGATGGCTAGTACAGAGTTTAGCACTGAAGTCAAGATTGTTCCTCAAGAACAGCCGCCGATCCATCCTGTATCAGAACACAAAGCGTAGACTGGAGTGATAGTGGTGAGGAGTTTGATACTCAAACTCCTCACCATCACACAGGAGACTTATGAACGTAAACAAACTGGTTGATCAACTAAATGAGCTGCTACCGCGCTTAAAGATACCACGCCACCGTGCTTACGTTACTTCGTCAGGAACTAATGTTTCATGGCTACAAAAGAAACTGAAAGGGGTAACTCCAACTGAGAGGCAGGTATTAGATCTACTTAGCCAAATGCCAATGGCTAAGAAAAAACGAGGTAGATAAGGAGTGAGAAAGATATGAAAGCAATTATTGGTTCAAATGCTTTTAGTTATGTAGTTAAGTCATACATAGAGAATACACATGGAGTTAAATTATCTGTAGTTGGTAAAGCTAGCCAGGGTCCGATAAAGTTCTCGTTTTGGGCTAATGGACTTGAAGACCAAGACACAATTCGAGACGGGTTGTCATTTTCTAAGATTCCTTATGAGGAATACGCATTTCCAACGGCTGCCCTAGTAGACGATACTTTAGTTACGGAAAAAGATATACAAGTTGAAGATAGATTCTTCAACAAAACAAACAGTCACATTCCCTTTTTAGGGCTAGATGTTACAAACTTCGCTATTGAAACCCCCGACTTATCTGAGTGGTTTTTAGGCCCCGTAGATCGAATAACACAAAAAGATGAGAAACAGTGGAAGTTAACTATCTTGGGGATTGACCTTGACACTGATTACTTAGGAGCAACAATTCCACTGTCAGTCTTGTCAAGGATGCTAAACAAGAAAGTAAAAATTGACCGGCTATATGTAATTCGTAAACCTGAAGTGCCTCCCTTTGATGCGGCTAGTCCGTTCTTCGTTATTTGGGATACAAACGATAATGACACATTTCGTTGGGTTAAACATAACCGAACCTGGTATAGAGAGATATTTTCAAAAGAGAGACCAAGTAATAGAGCTATCTTAGTTCCAAGGCACCCTCTAAGAATGTCTAGCTTTCATGGAGTGGACTTGTTTGGACCTTATGCACAGTGGGACCCTAAAGCAGGGTTGGCATCTATTTTGCGACGGCTAAAAAACAGTGAAGCATTTAGTGTTTAATGAGAGTAGCGGGCTTAGAATAGCCCGCTACTCTTGTCTTTACCTAATGTGTCAAATAGTTTATACTAAGATACAGAGGTGCAGATGAAACACGTACCTAGAACTAAGGAATTCATACCGTCTACAGACGGTTTAGAGTTTATTAAAATGTCGGGAGGACAAGAGGTTTACAACTGCCCGTGGTGTGAAACTAAATATGGTCCTAATAGTACAGGAAAGTACCCTAAGTTGTATATAGATCCTAATAAGGGGGTGGGGATTTGTTACCGGTGTAACACCGTAGTTATCGTAGGAAATCCTAATGACCCTAAGAAAAAAGTAAAAAGGATCTTGAGTGAACGAGAGGAAGAAATCTTAGAGCCAGTGCTGTTGCCAGAAGTTCACCCTGTTAAGAAAACTTTACAGAGGATTTTGAACAGATCCCCTTATATAGAAACACTAGGTATAAATAATCTGGCGATATTAGAAACCCCTATGGGAACTGAGACTTACCCTCTTTTTCCCTTTTTGTTAGATAGTATACCTTATAGCTACCAGATTTGGTTGGGAAAAACCCCTAAATACTACACTTTCCCTGGTCCCAAAATTTTTTATAGTCCCACAGGACTAAAGTTGGATGATAGACTGGAAGAGTTAACGATAGTTGAAGGAGTTTTTGACGCACTTGGAGCGTTATATTTAGGGTATCCTAATCCAATAGCCGTTTTAGGAAATACGCTAAGTAAACGGCAAAAACACCTATTGGAAGTATTAGGCTCAAAAAAAGTTAAAATTTTCCTAGATGATGCACAGCTTAGCACTCTTCTAGCTCTTCAAATAGCTGAACAGTTAGGCTTAAACGTTTCTATAGTTGAATCGGATGGAGAAGACCCCGATGAAAGGGCAGTTCGAGTTTGGAGGTCTAACCGGTGAGCAATGACTTAGAGGATAAGTTTCACAAAATACTAATGACACCCTCCATCTCAGAAGAACTGGCTAGGGCTGATAGACTGTTTAACTTGTTACAAAGTAGGTCTTTTTATGGAGAAGTTGAAGTTAGCTCTCAGAGAACTATGGGGGCTTTATATGATAATAGTCAGCTTGGTTATTATGAGATTCCTGTTGACGCTCTGATTTCCTTAGCTCAATTGTCTAAGCTAGACGATGTGGGTGCAGCGCTTTCTGCGGCTATCACAGAAACTTTAAAAATCCAAGTTCCACCTCTCATAAAAAACGAGTTCAGCAGAAAATATTGGGAGTATTTAGCACAGGCTAGAGGAAGGGACTGGAATCGAGAACCCTCAATTATGGATATCTTAGAGGAAGTTTTATCTATTAAACGTTCCCAAGTTCTTGAGCTAACTGATGAAAAGATGAAAATAATATTGAACGTGTTTAGAGCGATCTACCAGCACAGTCCAGTAGAAAGAGAGAGTACTAATGAAAAAAGTTGAGATAAGACTACCATCATCGTGTAACGTTTGCCCCATACATGCTAGCTACGGCCATGAAGACTACGTGCCGTTTGAGGTAGTGACAAATAGTGTTGATAAGCCTGTATCCACGGCTATTGTGGGAGAGGCCCCTGGAAACGACGAAGTAAAGCAAGGCAGACCATTCATCGGTCCGGCAGGAGCTTTATTAAGGAAAACCCTAGAACGAGCAGGCATAGAAAACTACATTTTACTTAATGCGGTAGCTTGTCGCCCCAGAAAAGTTACTGACAGCCGTATTACTTTTAGGGCTCCTACTGAGCAAGAACTTAACGTGTGCTCAGTTAACGCTAAAGCTGCAATTAAGCTGTCTAGGAATCTAAAAAAGGTATTCTTAGCTGGACGAACGGCTGTATTGGCTTTTGCTGAACTGTTTCCAGAAGACATTAGGTCTTTGTCTCTTTCTGTCATAATGTCCCGCTATCCAAATATTACTGCAAACGGAATTACCTATTATCCGGTTTATCACCCCTCCTACATCTTACGTCAGGGAGGAAATATAGATACCTATGTTCCACTCTTTACGCGGGCATTCCAAACAACTAACGTCAATGAAATTACCAGTACGTTACAGTACCGCGATAACCTAGTCTCGTGGTTACAAAAGCATGTTGATGATCCTAAGTGGAAAAATATAGCACTAGACTACGAAACTACTACAGCAGCCGCGATAGATGGCCGAAAATTAGTAGGAATTGGCTTATCAAATGGACAAGAAAGCGTTTATTTTGAAATGCGCCGTTATACGCAAGGACACCTAGCTCCACTTGACTTACTTCAATCTGAAAAAAGTGCGTGGTTGAAGTTCCTTAAAACAAGAGAGCGGGTAGTAGTCTACAACACGTCTTTTGAGTCAAATGTTACTTATCAGTTAACAGGAGAGTGGATAGATTTTGACGATGCTTACACTCTAGCTAAAATCCTTCAAATACGCGATAAGTTTAGGGGAGGTGGATTAAAATATGTAGCTGGAGCTGTCTTGGGCGTTCCAGTTTGGTCTGATGAAGTGTCAGATTACATTAAAAAGATAAAAACTCTCTTAAGTTATTTAGAAGATCCCTTTATAGCTACACATGCCAAGACCATAATAGAGAAAGGGCCTGCGGGGTTGGTAGCAGACATAGGTGATGCATTAGTGCCGTTAGCCGCAACTGAATCTGAGACTATCGAGGTTGCCAACCTTAAAGGAACCACGGCAACTAAAGTAAAGAAGCTATTTAAAGCAATTAACTTTCTGCGTGAAAACTTTTTAAACAGTACAGACGTACTAGAATACTTAGAACACGGAAAGCAACATGGCTTAGAAAATGAATTGTTGCATTGGTATTCAATTCCGGGAGAGGTTTTGTTTAGATATAATGTACTAGATACCCACTACACTTATCACATATTCGAGCAGCTTTTCCCAAAAGCTAAAGAATGGTATCCCAACTATATCAAGCAAGAGTGGCTGTCTTCTCACATGGAGAGCTATATGCTTAGGTGGGATATCTCAGAGGCTAGCAGACTTATTACCATTTATGTAAAAGAAGCTCTAAAACATTTATCAGAAGTTTTTGCTTTGCCACAATTCCAACAAGCATATAGAGATTACTATGCAAAAAATGCAACCATAAGAGACCTAGAACGATCTGTAGGACCTGAACTAAACTGGCCTAAGCTAAGCAAGTTGAATAATAAGTACAGAGATCGTATTAGGAAAATGACCGTAGCTGAGCTAGATTTAGATACATCAGTTGAGGGAGAGCTACAAGTATTTGAAACTGATACAAGTGCTCAGGTAGAACAACTAGCTATCCTATCTGCAATAAAGTCTTCATTAAAAAAGGCTATTACTCTTTATGCAGACAAAAAACTTGAAGAGCTTAAGCAAACCGTTAAAGATATAAAAACTTTACCAGGTGATGCAGATTCTATCAAGCGATTAAAGGCTATTTTTAATCCAGATTCTTCACACGTTTCAACTAGAACTATTTTTTTCACAGCTTTTGCATCTAATCCCTGGCTTGAAACTGCCGCTATAGCCAACTGTCTAAACCAAGAGTTATATCAAGGAGAACCACGTTTAATTGTTGGACCGGTAGAAAATGATCAAAGGTTTGAAGAGATAAAAACGGCTATAGCTAAGGATGGGCGGGGAAAGAAGAAAAGAATAAACTGGTGCCTTAATGTAAAAGACCGCTTACTTAGCGGAATCAATAATGAGTTCTTTGTTGGATGGTATAACATTTTCAAAGAACAGTTTGGTCTTGATGTAGATAACCCTGAAACGTGGAACAAACTGCCGGAAGATTTACTAGCCTCTTGGAAGATTTTATATCATACAAGAGTCTTCAAAAAGATTATGAAAGCTGTTAACGGCTATCTAATTGCAGGAAATCAAGACTCACTAGGAGCAGAAATACACGATCCAACTAAGCCTGTAATTGCTTATGGTAAGTACCAATCTGGTCGTGGTCTTTCAATGATACCTTCTAAGTTTCATGCAAACACGGCTGAAACTAAAAGGTGGCAAAGTCCTATTCACACCATTCCACGAGGCTCTGATATAAGAAAAGTTTACGTCCCGAGAGATGATCGTTACCTGTTTGTCCACTTTGACTACTCGCAGATGGAGGTAAGAGCCTTGGCAGGCATGGCACAAGATCCTATTCTCTTAGAAGCCTATGAGAAGGGGATTGACGTACACAGGCTGACCGCTAGCCGCATATTCAACAAGCCTGCGGAAGAAATAACTGGTGAAGAACGCAGCTTCGCCAAAGCAGCTACATTTTCAGTCCTTTATGGTAAGGGGTTGGAATCATTTGCACGAGACTTCCTACACGGAAACGTAACAAAAGCTAAAGAAATAATTGGCGGGTTCTTTAAAGCCTACCAAAGGGTAGATGCCTGGGTTAAGGAGCAACACCAGACTGCAAAAGAAACTGGTAAAGTGAAAACTTTGTTCGGAGATCCAATTGATGTTTCCATGTCTAGAGACGGCTGGGATAGAAGAGCCCAAAACTACCCGATTCAATCGTCTGCTAGTTCTCTTGCAGCTCTATCAGGGTGGTCTCTATATCAACTAGTCAGAAAAGCGCGTTTAGGAGCTATTGTAGTGGGGTTTACTCACGACGCTTTTGATTTTGAAGTTCCTGCAACTAACCTGTTCACATTTATTGATCTAGCTCGTCGTGTAGCTACAAGCATTCCGAGAAAGTTTGGCATACCTGCGGCTATTGATTTAGAAGTTGGTCCAAACATGGGAGACATGTTTGAGTTCAACGAAGTTGACCACCTAGTTTATGAGATACATGGACCGGAGAGCGGATTAGAAGACCTAATTAAAAGGCTATCAACAGGTTGGCGAGTAGACTATGAAATACTAGAGCGTTCTTATATTTCTCGAAAGAGCAGAGAGTTGTTTGAAACAAAGACAGCGTATTCTATTTCTATCGGGCAAGAGCTACCCGCAGTGAAAGCTAAGGTTTCGTTGACGCCGCTTGAAAAATAAGAAGGCATACGCGATAATCAGTAGTAGGAGGTTTTGTGAAAAAACAACATAAATCCAATCGAGAACAAGAGAGTTGGGTTTGGAGCCCGACTCAGCTAAAGTCATTGTATACCTGTCCTTACCAGTTCTATTTAAGGTATGTAAAAGGTATCAAAACAGAGCCCACAGAGGAAATTAAAATGGGGTTAAGGATTCATGATCAAATATTTGAAGACTTGAAAAATGGCACCTCTAACAATCCCGTGAGCCCTTTGATAAAAAAGCTTATTAACACCTTAGAAGAGAAAGATGTAGCCAGAATTACCATCGAACCACAAGTGGAGTTAGTTCAAGTTATAGACGGTATCCCCGCAAGAATTCGTGGGTTGCCTGATATATTAGGCCAAAAACGGCTTTATGATTTTAAAACTACTCGATTTGACGCACTACATCGTGTAGGTTTTGGTGATCGTTTACAGATGACTATTTACTCCCTAGCTACTAAAAAGGCAGCTACCATCATTAAGATTCCTAGAGAAGGGCATCCCTTTATAGAAAGACATGATATTGATTTAGATAAAGCTGTTATAGCTGAGCTACCTCGATTAATAAGGATGGGGAGAGAAATCTTAGCAGGGTCTATTCCCAAACCAAATACGCGAGCCTGCCGATACTGTTTTATGCAAGATGTTTGTCCTTTTTCTCTGCAAAACCGTAAGGAGGGGCAAAGTGCTTAAGGACATAATGCTAGTTAGAAAAGCCGCATACGGGTTTGGAAAGATAAAGGACATAAAAGGAGTTCGTATAACTCCAGCTACACAAGAGGATCTGGAAGAGATAGATTTAGAGGTAAGCAACTATCGTCCCTTTAATAATCGAAAGATTGTTGAAGGAGGTTTATTTGACATACGCCTCAAAGAAAATTGGGGATATATTAGCCTGCCATTAGACGTAATAAACCCTGTTTTACTGCACAATATAGCAAAAGTTTTTAAAACTAAAGTTGGAGATTTATTGTCTAGCAAGAGATATAAAGTGTTCTTAGTTGAAGATTCAGGAGGAGAAATCGAGATTTCTAACCAACGTTATAGAGGTGTGTTGGTGTTTGAAGATGATCAGGGAAACTATAATGAGACACCCGGGTTGTTTATGGGTTATCGTATTAAGGGCATAATTGAAGTTATCAAATTGGCAACTATCATTGATGGACTAGATTTTTCTCCTAAAAAAGCTCTTCTTAACCGCTGGCCCGTGATCCCCTGGATCTATAGACCTTTTTCAGACTATGGTTGGGGATATGTTTTGCATAACTTAAACTTATTATACATCCGACTACTAATGTTGATAACTAGAATTAAAAAGCTGCAAGAGGCTAAAGAGTGGGAAGAAGTCCCGGCAGTTTACACACTCATTCAAAAAGCTGTTTATGAAATTGTTTTTGGTGGCAACTCTTATCGGCATTCCAATATCCCCGGTACTCTTGGAGTTTTATCTGGAAAAGACGGGCTAGTGAGACAGCGACTTCTGGGACAACGTATTGATTATTCCGGTCGTGCAGTTATTGTACCTGCACCTGACCTGAAAATAGATGAAGTATACTTGCCTAAAAAG
>Ga0256831_1000452_pt1 | contig 21257 bp, 28 predicted proteins | sample 132544metaG_FD_189087 | JGI IMG/M metagenome (GOLD analysis project Ga0256831, IMG submission 189087) | Hydrothermal vent microbial communities from Lau Basin, Pacific Ocean - 132-544 | ecosystem: Environmental > Aquatic > Marine > Hydrothermal vents | place: Pacific Ocean: Lau Basin | collected... | reverse complement strand
CTTTTAATAATTTAGTATTACTACATTTTACAATAATACCAAAAAGTAACTAAATATTACTAAAACTTCCGCAAATTTTATATACAATGTAGCAAACTCAAAGTTATGTGTGCCCCAGTGTCCGTGTCGATGGCACCAACGTTGTCCCTTGCAGGGATTCTACCAGCCCTCGTCTTGGCTCTGGTAACCGGAATCTCTGGAATCGCCTTGGTTTTGAAGGGAGCACTTGCGAGGGGTGAGTAATATGTGTGCCCCAGTTTCCGCAACGATTGGAGGCGGAGTGAGCTCTCTCAGCTTCGCTACGAGCATGCTGTTGAACCAGATTTTGGCTATAGCTACGATCTTGGCTTTCGTCGGATACAGAGTTGCAAGAATTGCCAAATCCCTTTAATTTTTTATGATAAGGCCCAAAATCCTTCAGTTGGAGGTCACGAACGACTGCAATCAGAGCTGTCCGATCTGCATGAGAGCTACGAGTTCGAGGGAGGTGGGATACCTATCCCCCGAAAACTTCTCGAAAATCCCCCTCGACAAGTTTAAAGAGGTATCGTTCCACGGTTGGGGTGAGCCCTTCCTACATCCCCAACTCTTCGAAATGGTGAACGTTGCAAGTAAAGAGGGGGTTAAAACGAGTTTAATTACAAACGGAACCCTTTTGGAGGAGAGGATGGACGAACTTTTGAAGAGCGATCTCGACTCGATAGCCTTCGGAATATACACGGTTAAGGGTAAGGAGAAGGTTTTTGAAGGTATAAGGAGGTTCGTCCGTCTAAACGAGGGAATCGAAACGTTCATAGACGTAACGATTCTACCCTGGAACCTGAACGATATAAGGGAAATCGTGAGGTTTGCCGGTGAGAACGGGATAGATGTAGTTCTCCACAAGCTTTTTTACGTGCACAACGAAAGGTTGAAACCCCTATCTAAAGAAGACGTCAAGAGGGCCTGCAAGGTTGCCAAAGAGGTGGGTAAAGAGTTCGGAATCAAGGTTTACACCCCGCCGAAGCAGACGAGACCCTGTGCGGTAGTTCTATCCTGCATATTTCTGGGATACGACTTGAGGGCAAGTCCGTGCTGTTTCCAATACGAGATGGGAAGGTTTTACAGGAGTTTGAGTTTTGAGGAGCATCTGATGTTCATGAGGGAGATGAAGGGGAATGAGGTCTGCAAGAGATGTCCATGGTGAAGTTTACAAACTCGTAGGGATATTTTCGATCGCCTTCCTAAGTTACATGCTCTCCTACTTCGTTCCGAGCGGTAGCGTCGGGAAGGTTTTGGGAATTCACGCTCCTTGCTTGGGATTGGCGATATTCGGAGGTCTGATATACGTCTTCTGGATATCACTTGCGAGGGAGGTCTTCGGCAGGTGGAGCGGAGTAGTAGTTTCCGTTCTAACCGTTTCCTTCATACTCATGAGCGAGCCTTGGTATGGAGTAACTTCTCCTTACTACTTCGGAATATTCGGATTCCTCTCCTTCCTTTCTATGGGTATTCTGACGGAATTCTGGAATGGAGGATTGGGCATGGTATCATGCGTTCTCATAAACTGGTTTGCCTTCGCATACTTCAAAGGCCTCTACACAAATCCTCTAATGGCAACGTCACTTTTGGCGATAGCCTTTGTGGTCGGATACATTTCGGATAAGTTGGCAAAAGTTGTTCCGAAATTGTTTTCGAAAAACATTTCTTAATATTTAAAAACGAAAAATTAATAAATGTTTCTATGATCGAAGTTGTATGCACATACCAGATGGATACCTCGACATGAACATAGCGGGACTGTTCTACATCTTGACTGCTATCGTCTTGGGTTACTCGATATACAGGGTTAGGAGGGAGAAGGTAAACTGGACATTGGCAGGAATCACCGCATCCGCAATATTCGCCGCGCAGATGCTGAACTGGCCAATACCCGGAGGAACTTCAGCCCACTTCGTTGGTGGAGCTTTGGCTGGAATCCTTCTTGGCCCCTACGCCGGATGCATTGCGATGGCTTGCGTTTTGATAGTTCAGTGCTTGGTCTTCGCTGACGGAGGAATTACCGCTTTGGGGGCGAACATATGGAACATGGGTATAGTTGACGTCTTCGTCGGCTACTACATCTACAAGGCTTTGGAAAGGAGGAACAGGTTCCTTGCGGGATTTCTCGCTGGCTGGATAGGAATAACCTTGGGTGCCATCTTCGCGGGACTGGAGATAGGGTTGTCGTCGTACTTCCACTACAGCGTAGCGGTTACAGTTCCAACGATGGGTATATGGCACGCCCTACTCGGAATAGTCGAGGGAGTAATAACCGGTAGCATAGTCAACTACATATCCACAACCCGCCCAGACCTGCTTGAGGCCAAAGAGGTCAGAGTTGGAAAGGCGGTGTGGATAGCCTTGGCAGTGTTGATAGCTCTCTCACCAGTTTTCGCATACTTGGCGGAACTCGTAAACTACTCCGAGCCTCTGGAAAACGTTGCAAAACATTTAGGCGTTTCCGAGCATCCGCTCTGGGAGGGGATACTTCCAGACTACACCATTCCCGGGGTAAATCCATACGTCGGAACGCTGATATCGGGTGCAATAGGAGTTATCGTCGTCTTGGCCATAGCGACTGTAATAACGAGGGCAGTGGCGAGATGATAGAGAAAACGATAAAGACAGCCACGGAATACTTCCAAAACTTTTTTTCTTACGATTACCATCCAAAGGGTTTTCTTCAGAGCGTCGATACGAGGGTGAAGCTCGTAGGAATGATAGTTTTGATTGTCGCGAGCGTAACGACATTCAATTTAGGTAAAATCCTTGCGATTTTGTTTTCTTCTCTGATAATTTCTAAGTTGTCAAACGTGAGCTTTAGGGATTTGGTAAGCAGGGTTTGGCTCTTCACGCTCTTCACATTCTTAATAGTTCTCCCTTTGGCTTTCGTCGAAGGATTTGAATACGTCCTTGCGTTCACGTTGAGGGTATTGACCGCAATAGTTCTCCTGCAGTTGATAGTTTTAACGACACCCTTCAACGAACTCCTATACGCGATGAGGTCTTTTAAAATTCCCGAGGTTCTCGTCTTCAGCTTGGGATTGACCTACAGATACATCCACCTCATGTTCTCCGAACTCCTGAGGATTTTGATCGCCATGGAGAGCAGGAGGATAAAGAAGATGAGATACAGAGAGATTTGGAAGGAGGGTGGTAAAATCTTGGGTTCCTTCTTCTTAAGGGTTTACGAGAAGGGGGAAAACGTTCAGAGGGCCATGAGTTTGAGGGGAGATAGGATCAAGTTCTACTCGAAACCCTTCAAGTTCGGTATCGAAGAAGCTTTATTTACCCTTCTCGTCGTGTTCGTTCTTGTATGGTGGAGTTCGCTTTGAAGGCTGAAAACGTCTCCTACGTTTACCCGGACAAAACCGTAGGAGTTAGGAACGTAAGTTTGAGTTTGAAAGTGGGGGAGAGAGTTGCAATTATAGGTGCGAACGGATGTGGCAAGTCAACCCTCATAAACGTCCTCTCCGGAATTCTCAAACCTACGAGCGGTGTCGTTAAGATTTTCGGAGTTAAAGCGGACGAAAATTTTGAGTTCGTGAGGAGGAACGTTGGTGTGGTTTTTCAGAATCCGGACGACTTCCTCTTCAATCCCACCGTCAGAGACGAGCTCCTATACACTCCCGCTCAGTTGGACATTCCATACGAAGAAGCTTTAAGGATGGCCGAAGAGTTTGCAAGGCTATTCGGTATAGAGCATGTCCTCGAAAAACCACCCTTCAGGCTGAGCGGGGGAGAAAAGAAGAGGGTAGTTTTGGCGTGCGTTACGATGTTGAAACCCAAGATACTGTTGATGGACGAACCTACGGCAAACGTTGACGGTAGAACGAGGAGAAGAATTTTGGAGTTTGTAAGGGATTACGACGGAACGGTTTTAGTAGCCACACACGAGTTGGACATCGTTCCTAAGTTTGCGGAGAAGGTTGTAGTCATGAACATGGAGAAGAGTGTAGAGAAGGTTGGAGGGTTGGAGTTGCTCGAAGACGAGAAACTGCTCGAAAGTTGCGGTATAATTTAGGGGGGATTGGAATGCTGATGGAGAGAAGGCTTGAGAAGATTAAGGAAGGAGTTATTGAGTTGCACGAAATAGCCGAGGAGTGCATGAAGATAGTTGTAGGGGGTTTGAAGGGTGACAACGAGGTTAGAAAGAGGTTGGAGGATTTGGAGGAGAGGGCGGATTTGATTCACGCGGACGTCGATTACGATTGCGTTACAGTTTTGGCCCTCTTTCAGCCCGTCGCAAGCGATTTGAGGTTCGTCGTCGGAATGATGAAGATATCCTCGGGATACGAGAGGATAACCGATTTGGCTTTGGAAATAGGATACTACTACTGCGACGACGAGAAGCTTCTCGAAATATACGAGGAGGCTATAAACTCAATACTGAAGATGTTCGAATTGATAGGAAAGGCCTACAACGAAAACGCGGATCTCATGAAGCTCAAAGCCTTAGACAACGTGGTTGACGATTGCTACGTTAAGGCCATAGACAGACTTAAGGAGAAGTGCGACGTCGAAAACGTTCTCATTGCGAGACACCTCGAGAGGATAGGAGACATACTCGGTAAGATAGGTTCAGCTCTGATCTTTGTGAATACGGGTAGGAGGATACGTATCAAGTAGCATGAAGGAGAGCAGGAAGATATACCTGAGCGGAGGAAACAGCTACGTCATAACGTTGCCGAAGAGGTGGGTTGAAAACAACGGTTTGAAGAGCGGAGATTACGTTACAGTCGAGGATTACGGAGAATACTTGGTGGTAAGGGCCAAGGAGATCAAGAGGGCAAAGAGGGTTGTGAACATCGACGCCAAAAGTCTTACACACGATTCTCTGATCAGAAGGATAGTGGCCCACTACTTAGCCGGATACGACACGATAAGGGTTAGGATTTACAACGAGGAGCAGAGAAGGGCCATATCACTCGCATCTGACATGCTCGTCGGTGCGGAGGTTATAGAGGACTTGGGTAGGGAGATAGTCGTAGAGATTTTCGTCGATCACAGGTTCAGCTTGGAGCACATAATAGAGAAGATAGGTAGGATGTGCGTAACGATGATTTCGGATTTCAAGCAACTTTTGAAGAGTTTGGACGGATACATATACAGTTCGATAGTCATGAGGGAGAACGAGATAGACAGACTTCACTTCCTCGCTTTAAGGCTGTTGAAATCGGAGATAAACAAAAATCCGAAGGATTTGCTTGAGTTCAGAACGGTAGTAAGGGCTTTGGAGAGGATAGGCGATCACTGTGCCAAGATGTCCGAAAGCCTCGTAAAGCTGAAGATGCCAATCCCCAAGATGATCGAGCTCGTTGACACTCTCGAGGACGTTTTGAAGTTGACCCTCAAGGCCTTCTTAAAGAAGAGCACGGAAGTTGCGGAGAAGGTTATAGATGAGGTCGAGAGGTTCTACTCGGTTGAGGAGAAATTCTCAAGCCTCGTTTTCGAATTTTCTGGAGACAAGTCCGCAAATCTCAGAATACTCCTCGACAGTCTCAGCAGGATAGCAGGATACTGCTCGGACATTGCGGAGTCCGTGATAAACATGTGCACTTAAATTAATAAACAAAGATTGCGGATGGTCGTCATGTTTCAGCTGTTCAAGAGGGACGTGATGAGATGTTTGAACGTGGATGAGAGGTTTGTCAAGGAGAGCGATCACGCTGATTTGGCATGCACGATAGCCTTTAAAATTGCAAAGGAGGAGGGAAAAAACCCAATAGACGTAGCCAACGAGTTGGTTGAGAGGCTTGAGCCGATGGGATACGTGGGTAAGATCGAAGTGGTCAACGGATACATAAACTTTTTTGCGAGCGAGGAGTTTTTGGAGGACACGATAAACACGATAATAGATACCGACGAGAACTACGGATACCTCGGGCTTAGAGGGGAGGTTTTAATAGAGCACACCTCCGCAAATCCCGACGGGCCGTTACACGTGGGACACATGAGAAACGCCATAATAGGGGACACGCTTGCAAGGATATTCAGGAAGGCGGGATTTAACGTTAAAACTCACTACTACGTGAACGACATGGGTAGGCAGATTGCAATTGCGGTTTTGGGATACAGGATGTTCGGTTTGGACGAATCTAAAAAGCCAGATCACGCCGTTGTCGAAGCTTACGTAAGGGCGAACGAGGAGATTGAGAGAAACGAGGAACTTGAGAGGGAGGTTGAGAAACTCATGATCGAATACGAGAACTTTAAGGATGAAGTTGTGAGGGATTTCAGGTTCGTCGTTGAGAAGGCTTTGGAGGGTATTAGGAGAACTTTGGAGGAGTTGAACGTTCATCACGACGAATACGTTTGGGAGTCCGAATTTTTGAGGAACGGTTACGTAGAAAGGGTTTTGAAGATGCTTGAGGAGAGGGGTTTGATAAAGAAGGAGAAGGCGTGGTTTATAGAAATGGACGAAAAGCCCGTAGTTTTGAGGAGGGAAAACGGAACGACCCTATACGTGACGAGGGATTTGGCCTACCACCTTTGGAAGAACGAGAACTTCGAGAGGTTCGTAAACGTCTTGGGTTCGGATCACAAGCTCTACGGCAGACAGTTGAGTAAGATTTTGGAGATGCTGAATCTGAAAACACCAGAGATAGTTTTCTTCGAGTTCGTATCCCTTCCAGAGGGTTCGATGAGCACGAGGAGGGGGAAGTTCGTTTCCGCTGACGAGCTCATAGGGAGGGTTTACGAGGAGGCGAAGAAGATTGTTGAGGGTAGAGAGATGGAGAACAAGGAAGAGATAGCTAAAGCTGTTGCCATTGGAGCTATAAGGTTCGACTTCGTTAAGGTCGCACCCGAGAAGCCCATGGTTTTCGATTGGACCAAGGCTTTGGATTTCGAAAGGCAAACCGCGAGCTACATTCAATACGCACACGCGAGGTGTTGCTCGATACTTAGGAAGGCCATTAAAATGGGAATGCCCGATTTGGATTTCAAACCCGAGCTCTGCACGAAGGTTGAGAGGGACTTGGTAATGCACCTTTCGAAGTTCCCCTACACAATTGAGAGGGTCGTTAAGGATTTGAAACCGAACTACATGGCGGAATACCTTCTGAACCTTGCGAACAGGTTCAACGAGTTTTACAGAGAGCACAGAGTCTTGGACGAGAGCGGGGAGATCAGGATGCATAGGTTGGCTATAGTGGACGCGGTAAGGATAGTTTTGAGGAACGGGCTCGAGCTCTTAGGTATTGAGGCCCTCGAAAAAATGTGAGGTTAGTGTTCCTTTTTATCAGTTACGAGGGCTATCCAGCATATTACGTAGAGGGCGAGGGCAAATCCGAACACTCCGTCGAGCAGTGTGCAGGGCATAAGGAACGTTTAAATTGTAGTATATAACTTTTTCCTACTACGGTTTCACGATCTTTGCGATGAAGAAGCCCTCGGTATCGTTGTCTTGGGGGTGAATTCTCAGACACTTCTTGACCTCCTCGTCGAACCTCCTACCTTCGAACTCCGTGATTGGTTCCGTTCTTTTCACAGGCAAGTTGATCCTTTCGAGTCTCGCATCCGTGTTTCTCAGCAGGTAATCCACGACCTCCTCGTTCTCCAAGGGATCGAGGGTGCAGGTTGAATAGACCATAACACCACCGGGCTTTAAGGCCCTATATCCAGCCAAAATTAGATCCTTCTGGAGTCTCGAAAGGGAGTAAACCTCTTTGAGAGACCACATCTTTAGGTAGCGATAATTCTTTCTTATCATTCCGACGTTACTGCACGGAGCGTCTATCAAAACCCTGTCGAACGTGTCTCTAAACCTCTTGAAGAATCTGCCGTCCTTCATTGTGATCCTTGCAATCGTGACACCGCACCTCTGAACGTTCGAAACGAGTATGTTTATCCTGTCGAACTTCACGTCGTTCGCAACTATGCACCCCTCGTTAAGCATGTATTGGGCTATCTGAGTTGTTTTCCCACCGGGAGATGCACACATGTCCAGAACGAGCATGTTGGGCTTCGGATTTAGTGCAACAGCAGGAATCATCGAGGAAGCTTCTTGAGAAAATATAACACCTATCTGATGTTCTATCGTTCCTCCCACCTCCCTATCGCAGAAAAACCCCTCTTTACACCAAGGAACGGGCTCTATTTCAAACCTATCGCTCAAACTCTCGACTACATCCTTAACGCTCGCCTTTAGAGTGTTGACTCTGAAGCTGAACCTTAAAGGTCTCGCCATGAACTCCCAGAACTCCTTCGAGTCGTCTATCTTCTCATACCTCTCGACGAACTTGGGATTGATCCTTTCAAACTCCGACTTCATCCGAACGAATTAGGAGAGTGAATATAAATAGGCACGCCAAACTCGCAAGGCCAACGAATTCGAAAGCGTTTGTCAGGTTCGTCTTATCCGCCACGTATCCAGCCACGAGGGGTGAGAAGAACATGGCAATTCCCATCGCGGTGTTGTATAGGCCCATAACAGATCCGTGTCCGTAAATCCTTCCCAAGCTTACGGCGATGGCACCGACTGAGCAAGTTGCAATTCCGTTGAACGTTCCCATTATCAGAGAAATCGTCAGGGCCAAGTAGAAGCTTCTCACGAAGGGTAGAAGGAGGAAAAGGGTTACCGCCACGACACCTCCAAAAGTTGCGAGTTTTACCCTATCGGACATATCGACCTTCTTGGCAAAGACCTTCTGGGATATCGCGTTCGAAAGGACCATCGTGGAAATGACCGCTCCGACTTCAACCCCGCTGAAGTTCAGGAAGAGTATCGGCAAAAATGCAATCAAAACGGACATCCTCAAAGCTGTCGAAAACCTGAAGAACATCAGAGATAGGGTCTTTCTGTTCAGAATACCGAGAAGTCCAACCTTAACACCGTCTTTAACGTTCGGAACGAATGTGAGGACTACGAAGAAAGAAAGGGAGGTTAAGATAGCCATGAAAACGAACGCGAACTTTATACCAATCAAATCCTTTATCATACCGCCCAAAAGAGGGCCGAAACCTATACCACTGAGGAAGGCCAAGTTGAAGGTTGAAATCGTTTTCCCCTCCTCACCCCTTCTGGCAACGTGACCCGCGTAGGCCATGGCACAGGGAATCACCATTGCGGAGCAAATCCCGTGAAGGAACCTTACGTAAACCAAGTCGGTTGCACTCTTGGCGGTAACGTATAGAACGGATACGACGGAATACATGGAGAGTCCGAGGAGTATGAATCTCTTCTTGCCGAATCTATCCGAGAGAATCCCTACTACGGGTGTAAACGTTGTCCTCGCAATTGAAAAGCTCGAATAGATGAGGCCGATGGTCAGAGTAGTTGCTCCGAGGTATCTCGCGTATATTGGCAGTAGAGGAACGACTACACCCAATCCGAGCATTGCGGAGAATATTGCAAAGAGGAGGGGAATCATGCGAGATCGGGAACTTCTGAAGGTAAAACCCTTAAAAACCTCTTCCCCTTGTAAACGACCGCAACCACGAGCCTCGCACTCTCTCTGTTTATCCCGAAGTATTCCCTAAAGGGTGCTTCGTCGTATCTGAGCTCTTTCCTCGATAGAACCTCCCTCTCGAAATCCTCCGAGTAGTCGTAGAAGTCCATCTTCCTTCCCTCTCTATCCACTATCTCGACGTCCATGACGTATCTCTTACCGCCCTTCCAAACGCAGTAGTTTTTCGCGTGGTTTATCCCCAGAACTGGATTAACGTTGACGTTGCTACCCTCGTAGTGATCGAAGAGTTTCACGAAACCCTCTATCTGATACCTGAAGTTCTCCCTCTTAACGCTTGCTAACCACTCGAACTGATCGTAGTTCACACCTTTAAACGATACGTCGATGTCTATCTCCACTTCAAGCTCCTCCAAACCCCTGAAATCCAAACCCTTGCCGAAGAGAACTCCGTTCGTTTCGACTATCACCTTACAGTCCTTCAACCTCTCCGATCTGTCTATCAACCTTAAAACCTCCTTAACGTGATCCCACTGAAGGGACGGCTCGTTACCTGTAATCCTTATCACCCCAACACTGTAACCCCTTTTAGAAACGAACCTGTCCTCTTCAACAACTCTAAACCTGCACTCCAAGTCCCTCAAAACTTCTTTTGAATCCTTGATCACGTCCTCGCTCATGAACCTCATCTTCCAGCACCAGCAGTATTTGCAGTGGAGGTTGCAACCCTTTAAATCGACAACCAACTCCAGAACCTTATCGTAAGCCAGTCCACAGCTCGCAACGCATCTGTGCTCCTCGTAAAGCCTGTTGCACTCCTGCCATCCCAACCCCCTCCTCCTTAAGGGGACCCACCTCGTCGGGTAGTAGAGGTTTGAGTATATCCCCCTCATTCAAGTCGGGGTTTTGAAAAGGTATAAAATCACTTTCAAAGTTCGGGATGGGATGAAGATAGGTAAATTCGACTACGTAAACAACTACCTCCCCTACTATTACATTGAAAGGGAGGGGTTGGCTGAAGTTGTGAGGGCTAATCCCAAGGAGATGATAACTCTTCTCGAATCCGGAGTTATAGATTACGCACCTATTCCAAGCTTTTACTACCTAAGGAACATGCGGAGGTTGAAGAGATACAGGTTTTGCGTAGCCTCAAAGGGGAAGGTTTACAGCGTTCTGGTCGTTTCGAGAAACGGTAAACTTGGGGAGAGGGTTGGAGTTACGTGCGAAACCACGACATCGGTAAACCTACTGAAGTTAATTTTGAGGGAAAGGAACTTGAACTGCAAGGTTATTCAAACGGGTTTTTCCAAAGCTGAAGAAATCTTAAAGACCTGCGATAGTGCCTTGGTTATTGGAGATTCAGCCTTGAAAGCTTTGAAAAAGTTTAAAGTTGTCTTCGACTTGGGAGAGGAGTGGAAGGATTTGACGGGCTATCCGATGGTCTTCGGAATTTCCTCATCCGTCAAAGACGCGAGGGAGTGCGACGATCTTTTAATGAGTTCCCTCAAATGGGGATACGAAAACTTCGATGATGTCGTTAGGTCCGCTTCGAAGGAGTTCGGTATGGATGAGGAATTTTTGAGGACGTATTTTAGAGCTTTAAGGCACGAGATGGACTCGAAGTGTGAAAGAGGTTTGAAGGCTTTTGAAGAGCTTTGTAGGGAATACAGACTACTCTAAAATTTCGTAATCGCTCAGGTCAACGCTATCAGCCCTCTCCTGAAAGTCCCTCAGGAAATCCTTAACGATCTCTGCCAAGTTCCTCTTACACCGCCCGCATAGGAGTTTTCCTTCCGTGCAGTCTCTCCTTACTTCCTCAAGCGTCTTATCATCTGCGAAGTGGTAGGTGTATAGCTCGAAAACCACGCATCTGTCCGGATCTCCTCCAAACCTCCTCTGCTCCTCGACCGTAACCCTCCCACCAGTTAAAGCCTTCATGACCTTCTTAGCACCTTCATCTGGCTTGTCGAACAGAGATATGTAGCTCTCAGGCTTTGAGGAGCTCATCTTACCTCCCCTCAGTCCAGTGGTGAACTTGTGATACGTCGATGACGGCGGTATAAACGCGTAACCACCTATCTCGACCTCTATCTTTCTGATCTCCCTTTCGATTGTTTCCCTATCTCCAAAAAAGTCTATGTGCTCCTCGTAAGCCTTAAAGTCGAATTCGAGGGTCTTCAAATGTTCGAGATACTCCCTCCCCCTCCTGCTCCTAACCCTGACACCGCCCTCTATACCCTCGAAGGAGTAGATGCTGATTCTGTTAGCCAAATCCCTCGTAAGCCTTAAATGGGGGTCCTGATCTATCCCAACTGGAACGACCACCGGCTTAAATCCCCCAAAGTCTTTCAACTGAGGATGGAGTATGTCACCGGCTTGAATCATCGGAACGAACATCTTTATTAGAGAAGTTTCGGGTTTAAAGCCGTAGACAGCCCTGAGTTCGCTGAAGTTCGTTTCGGACGAAAGCTCTATGGCCAAATCCTTGACGTGTCTGTTAGCGGACTGATAGTATATCAGACAGTTCTTTGGCCTCAGACCCAAAGCTACTATGCTCCTGATGTAGAGCTCCCCGAAACTTCTCAATTTGTCTCTATTCAATCCTCTAACGAACCTTGCCTCTATGTCCGCAACGCAGACAAAAGCTTTGCCACCCATCTTCTGATGCCAGACTATCTCGTCCATCGTCATCTTGTGACCCAAATGAGGTAAGCCAGAGGGCATGAAACCGGACATGACTGCCCATTCCTCACGTCTCTTCATAGCTCTAACGATTCTGTCGTAGTCCCTATGGCCGAATACAACCCCTCTACGCATCAAAGGGTGAGGATTCGGAATCTCGTCTATTATCTCCGAAAAAGGTCTTATACCGAACTCCCTCATCAACCTCTCGTAGTCAACGGCTCCTTCAACGTCCCAAGGTGTGATCATGGAAATCGATTTCAACGTGAGTTTTTAAGCGTTGACGTGGAGTTCGACCTGATAAGGTTGGCAAAGGAGATTTTGGATGTAAAAAGGGAGGACGTTCTCGTTGGGATAGACGACGACTGTGCGTTGGTAGATGTGGGAGTTAAGCTTGCACTGACAACCGACTGCCTACACGAGAAAACGGACTTCCCGAAGGGAATAAAATCTGAGGAGGTGGGTCATCTGTCCTTAGCGGTTAACCTAAGCGATCTTGCGAGTTGCGGAGCTAAGCCCATGTTCTTCCTCTATACGATAACTCTGAGCGAGAAGTGGATTAAAGATTTCGAAGGTATCTTGAGGGGGATGAAGAATTTGGCAGATAGATACGGAGTTGCGATAGTTGGAGGGGATACGGACTTTGGAGAAGAGCTTCACATCTCTGGATTTGCAATTGGCAAGGCTGAAAGGTTCGTTTCAAGGGCCAACGCAAAAGTTGGGGATAGGGTTTGCCTGACCGGATTGTTGGGCAAAGCCCAATTGAGTTTGGAGCAGTTGATGAGTGGAATGAGCAGGGATGAGATAGCCTATCCGAACAGCCTATTTAAACCTGAGCCGAGGGTTAAGGAGGGGTTGGAAATAGCCAAGTTCGCAAACTCCATGACGGACGTCAGCGACAGCTTGGCAATCTCTTTGCATCAGATCGCTAAAAAAAGCGGGGTTGGAATAGTGATTTACGAAAGTAAAATTCCCCTCAACCATTTAACGCCCTACGTCAAATACGAAAAAGCCTTAGAACTATTTTTATACTCTGGAGGAGATTACGAGCTCGTTTTTACATCTAAAAATCCAAAATACATTGAGATCGGTGAGGTGATCGAAGGTGATGGCGTTTACTTGGTCAGGAAAGACGGCTCTATCGAGGACGTGGAGTTCAGGGGATGGGGCGTTTCATGAATTCTCTGTAAATTCTTATTTGAGTTAGAAGTAGAATGTAGGAGTAGGAGAACTTTAGATAGTATGAGGCAATCGGATAGTTTAGAAACTCGAGTGCACTCTCGATTAGAACGAAAGTGCATGCTACGTATAGAGCTATGCTATCCCCAGCAAGCCTGTAAACTTGCTTTCTTGAATGAGCGATTAAATAAATCGCGTTGGCCATTATTATTCCGTAGGATACGGAAACGAATTTCAACGCGAAGATGAAACTGATCAGGGTCAAGACCGGCGAGAACATTGGAGGTTTGTAGTCTTCAGAAGTTAGAAACTTCACCCTTGCTGAATTCCAGACTACGAAGTAGAAGAGGGTTGCACCGAAGAGTTCCAACAATTCGTGATTTATATCGTAAAAAGACGTTAGACTACACATCAGAAAGGAAGCTGAAGATATTAAGGTCAAGAATTTAGTGTAACCCCTTAACCTAACGTAGGGGAAAATTGCGAAGAATAAAACTACGCCAGATACAGCATGAACTATCTGAGCTATCATCACGTCCACCTCCTGACGATGTCGTAAAGTATCGAAGAAGAGTAGAGAATTGAAAGCCATACGGAAAGCCACATAAGTGCAAAGGAGGCGATCAAAACCTCGTTAGGGTTACCGTAGCGGAAAGAGTAGAAAGCTACGCAGAATACGGGCTGTGTTAGGGCTATTAAAATTTGGGACAGCGTTAAAATCTCTCCAAATCTCTCAATCTTAACCTTCTCCTTGTATATCTGGAGGAGGTATATTAACAAGAACGACTGAACGGCCCATAGAGTAGTAACGATGTCGTAAACAGCCAAAAGAAACGGGACGTATCTCAAAATTCTTTTTAAACTAACTCTAACTGAAACGAACGGAATTGCCAAGCCGAGAATAGTCAAAATTAGAGGTATGATCGGATTTTGGTAGTAGAATACAAAGAAGGGAAGCGTAAGATAACCGATAGAGGAGAGAGAAAAGGTTAAGGTCATCAAAACTTTAGCTCTGAAAAGCTTTACGACGTCGAAAAGCTTGAAAGATGCCAAGTAGAGCATTACGAAAGCAGCTACCGATACGAGGTAAACTGTAATTGCCGTGGTTACTATATCCGCATTAACCAAGTTTATCACCCACCTCCACACCGCTCTCACTCAACTTTAAGGCGTAAAATTCGCTCGGCGGTCTTGTTGCGGACTTTTTAACCCTTATACCCCTTACAACCTTAAATCTTTCAACGATCTCATCTATCTCTACAACATAGTCTGCCTCCATTTCGAGCATTGCCAGTGACTTCTCGTCGAAGACCCTCTTATCCAATGTAATTAGAGCTACACCCTTCTTCTCTCTAACTATCTTGCATACCTCTCTAAAGAGGTTGTAAACAGTTTGAGGTTCGTGCATTAGGAATATCTGGTTCAAAACGTCTATAACTCCAACGTTGTTTTCCATATCCTTTACAACCAAAGAAAGTGTGAATAGTTCGCGAAGGGACAGTCTGTCGTTTGGAGTTACCACCTCCGCTTTTAAGTCTTCGAAAAATCTCTTCACCCTCTCCGAAGTTATCGCGTAAATCTTGTAACCCTTTTTCACGACGTTTTTCAAAAATTCCCTTGCCAAGATCAGTTGAATGTCTTGTAATCCCTCTACAACTATTACCGATGGAACGACTATTTCTCCAACGAGTTCGTCGAGCTTATCAACGCCGAATCTCATAGCTTTTTAACGGTTGCTTTCGGTCTCTTGAGGGACTTGACGACGTAGCCGTATCTATCTATACTGTCCCTCTTCATAAATCCTTTGAATCTGACGACTGTCGTTGCCATACTCTCCAAAAAGGACAGAAGCTTCTTCTCTATAACCTCGTAGTTAGAGAATATGAACATAGTCGAATTCGGTAGCATTACCTTAATCCCAGAAACGTTCTTCAATATGTTTTTTGTATCGAAGTAGAGGGTAAGAACTTCCAGCCCCTCCATAACTACAACTCCATCCCTTGCAAATTTCTTTAACAGGTCGTAAACGTTTGAGATCACACTCAAAAGCTCTTCTATCGGAACGTTAAAAACTTCGATACCTTCCAAATTCACAGCATAGTTTGAAACGTTGACGATCTTCAAGTTTTTCAAGCTCTTTACGTTTAAGGCGGAAACCTTAACGCTCAGCTTGTCTCCGAAGATAACTATCGTTCCGTCATTTTCTCTCGCCAACTCCAAAGGAAGTAGTGGAAATTGGGCTACGGAATCGTATTCCACTATGACGAGTTCTCCCTTTAAAACGTCTTCAAGGAGTTCATTTAATGGATAAACGAGCTTCATACTTCAAAAACGCTGACGTCCGGATAGACGACCAAACCCCCACTGGTTATCTTGTATGGCCTTACGTTTTCATCGAAATCGCTACCCCTCATCTTAACTACTCTCAAACCTCTAACGGGCTTGCCCTTCACGTCTATAACTCTCAACTCTATCACACCGCTGACGAGGTAGTCCTCAACTTTGCTCTCCATTTCTGAGGTCAACAGACTCGTCGCATTCAAACCCCTCAAAGCCTTCATCAAGCTTAGAAGGTTGAACCTGTAATTAACTTCCGAATCGCTTGCAACTCTAAGCATCGTAACGGAGTCTATAACAACCCTATCAACGTCCTTACCAACCAAATCGTTGAGCATAGCTTCGAGCGTTTCGACATCCAACCTACCCCCTATCAAACCTTTAAAAATGGGATTTTCGCTTGACGGAGAGAGGTCAACGATTTCAACCTTAGACAGGTCGAATCCGAGGGCCTCCATGTTTTCTCTAACCTCGTATTCCGCTTCTTCGAGTGTTATGTAAACTACTCTCTCACCTCTATTCGCCCCTTCAACGAGGAAGTGCATGGAAAGAATGGTCTTACCCGTTCCAGGACCTCCTTTAACGAGATAAGCCCTGTTCTTTATCAAACCACCCCTCAACATTTTATCCAAACCTTCAATACCAGTAGAGACTCTTTCAAACATGATTTAAACCCCCTCAAATCCCTACCGTGACTCTATTTAACATTTATCAAGATCAATCCTGTTCCGTTTTCACACTCTCTACTATCCTCTTACCAGCGACTATCTCATCGACGCTGTGTATCACCGCACCGAAATCCTCCAAAACCTTCTTTATCTTTTCGAAGTTCAGGTTGTCTCCGACGATCGTTATCTTAAGTGTTTCAGTAGTTTGATCCATCTCCCTGAGTATCAGATTCACACCTTCAACGTTTTCAACCTCGCTCAGCTTGACCGCCAGAAGAACGTTGCTGGGTTCGTGGGGTTTTAACACGTCCAACACCAACCTCCTCAATCCCGCCACGATTACGTTTAGTTTTCGCAAGTATTAAATGTTTCTGAGGACATCCTTGAGTGTCGAGATGAACTCGTCAATTACTCTGAACGTGACGTGTGGCATTACGACAAACCTCAAGGCCCTCGGTTTCTCTATAACCGAAACCGCCCATCCCCTTCTGTAAAGCTCGTCCCTGATTTCTGTTGCCCTCTCGGTTTTGAAGCATGCGACGTTCATAACGGGATCGATCACCCTCTCAAACCCCAACCTCTCCATCTCTTCGACCAAGTAGAGGGTTACGTCCATACACCTTTTAACGACCTTCTTCAACCATTCGAAGCCGAGATACTTGAGAACCGCATAGGTTGACGCCACGCCCGTTGCTGGTCTCGTTCCAGTTAGAGAGAACTGCTCCTCCGTAATAAGGTAGGGCGTTTTAACAGCCAAAGCCTTCAAAAATCTCTCATCCCTAAAGAGGATGCAACCCGCCGGAATCGTGGCCATCCCCATCTTGTGCGGGTCTATCGTTATTGAACAAACGCCTTCAAGCCTGAAGTCGAACTTAAGCTTGGGGTAGAGAAAGGGAATGACGAAGCCTCCGAAAGCGGAATCGACGTGGAGAAAAACGTCTTTCTCCAAAGCGAGCTTTGACAAATCCTCTATAGGATCAATCTGACCTAAGGAAGTCGTCCCAGCTATCCCCACAATTCCGACTGTTTTCTCGTCTATCAACCTTTCCACATCAGACAAATCGACTCTGTAATCTTCGTCAAGCCTCGCCTTTCTAATCTCTATGCCCAAAATATCCCCCGCCTTGTCGAAGGAGAAGTGTGCGGATTCTGGAACAACCACGTTCGGATTCGCCAGCTTTTTCAAGTTTCTGAACGCCCTCAGAGCTTGGATGTTTGCCTCAGTTCCACCGCTCGTCACGTATCCCCTCGCCTTTGGATTGTGCATGAAACTACCAAGCATCTCTATAACCCTGTCCTCAAGCTCCTTTGCCCCTCTGAACAGAGCTGGATCGCCCAAGTTGGACGTTATGAACTTCACGTGTGCCTTTACCGCTAAGGGATGGGGAGTAGTGCACATGGAACTCAGAATCCTCGAATACGGGAAGTCCTTCCTCTTGAACTCGTCCATATCGAAAACGTGAAATGTTTGTTGATAACTTTGATCATGGACACATCCAACGACTTCAGGATTTTGTTGGCCGAGAGGGGATTGAAGGAACTTGAAAGGTTATCCAACTCCCTAAAGGTTCAGAGGAGAAAGGAAATCCTGAGGAAGGTCAGAGAAATGGAGAACGACCTTCAGGTTGTGAAGTGGTCCTACATGGATCTGAGGGACCTTCTGACATTTGAAAGCTTTGAGAGGTTGGTCGAGAGTGCAAGGGAGTTGAGGGAACAGATAAAGCAAGCTGAGAAAGACTTCAACTGGAGGGTTGCGGATTACTGGCTTGAATACATATCGAACCTTCCAGATTTGATGAAGAGAGGTGAGATTAGCAGGATTTACGAAGCTGTAAGGTTTTTCAGCGGTGTGATAACGGGGAGGAAAGAGATAGACGGTCTCTGGCTTTGCGGTGTCGATTGCGGTTTTAAGATGAACGTCGTCACGAATTCGGAGAAGTTCAAACCTAACGAATTCGCAGTTGTGGCCTATCTCCCTCCGAGGAGGTTTGGGGATTACGTGAGCGAGGGGATGTTCGTAGAAGCGAAATTGGGAAAGAAAGGTGAGCTCAGCTTGGAAGAAATTAGGGCAATTGCGAACAAGCTTGGCGAGGTTGAAGCTGTGTTGGTAGAGTTGGTAAAATGAAGATAAGGAGAGAAGTTCTCAAACTCGCCTTGGAGGTTGCGAAAGAAAGTTACCCAAACGAGTTCGTAGCTTTACTGACTGGAAGGAAAGGGATAATTGAAGAGCTCGTTTTCTTACCCTTTAAAGCTGGAGAAAGTCTGGCAATAATACACATGGAGATGCTTCCGTTGGGTTACAAAGTTTACGGAAGTGTTCACAGCCATCCCTCACCAAACTGCATTCCTTCCAAAGCGGACTTGGAGATGTTCTCAAAGCACGGTGTAGTTCACATAATAGTCTGCTATCCCTTCGAATGGGGTTGCTGGGCATTCTACGATAAGAACGGGAACGAAGTGGAGCTCGAAATAGTCGATTGATCCGAGCAAAAGAGTTATATACATGATAAATCATGATAGATTTTGATGTTCGACTACCCGATGGAAATAGCTACCGATCTATACGTTAGCAAGGTCGGTGGGTTCAGCTCCGAATTGGACAGGAACGAGGTTGGGATAAATATAGATGCTATATACTCGAACACATCTATAATTGCAAACGAAACCTACGCCAAGATAAGGTTCTTAGGTGAGAAGGCGAGACCGTTCTTATTCAGGAAGAGCTATCTAATAGTTGGATTGGAACCGAACATGGAGGGCTACGAGTTCTCGAGAAACGGAGAGGTTGTCCTTCCAGAGAGTATGGGAGATTTCAATTTGATAGGTAGGGAGGTTGTGATAAACACGGTTGAGACTTTTATGAGATTTGACCTTTACAGTGTGGTGAGGAGATGCTTAGAAAGCCAAAGAGGAGAGAGGAGAAGGTTTTAAACTCAGCTTTGAGAGCTTTCGGATCTGAAAATTTTCTCGAAGATCACGAGATTCTCATAAAGGAATCCGAAGGGAGAAGAGAGGCTTACGCCCTATCTCGGGAACTCTCGAACTTCGTTGGTAGGTTCAAGATGAACTACGTGTGCGTGGGTATCAAAGTCGGGGAAGTTGGGAGCAGAAGGTTCAGATTCACACTTGAAGGAGCCTACTATCTCGCCAAGAAGGATAAAAAGAGGGTTTACGTCGATGAAAAGGGGGAGATGCTCTTCCTCTACGGAAGGGACATATTTGCAAGGTCCGTCGTTAGGGTTACGAAAGACGTTGAGGAGAACGATGTCGTTTTCGTCTGCAACTCGAAGGGAGACGTTCTCGGATTGGGTAAAAGTAGGTTCCCAGCGAGTAGGTTCAAGGATGTGGATGAAGATAGGGTTGTAGTTGAGAATCTGATCGATAGGGGGGAGTATTTGAGGAAGGAGAAGCTCTACGATGCTTTTTAAATGTTGATGGACAGCAATTTTATATAAAAATTTAAAAATTATTCCGAAAATATTGCTCCAGCGATCATACCGATAGAACTTCACCTTTATGACACTCCCCGCACTGAAGTGCGGAGCTTCACCCGTCCCACCCGCCTTCACGGCAGACTTCATACGGGAGTTAAGGGCTTGCCCACTTAAGCCCCATCCCATCGAACTCGTTATTCCGATGGGCTAACGGTTGCTTAACTCTTCCCCTAACGGGCGTCATCGGAAACATTCCAGTCCAGAGATTTTAGATATTTAAAACTACCACCAACCCCCCTCTGAAGTGCGAGATTTTGCAAGCAACAGTTTTATAAATAATCTTACAATCTTAGCGAACATGTTTATCGTGATAATGGCCGGTGGGAAGAGTAGCAGGATGGGATTTGAAAAGCCGTTGGCTTTGGTTGGGAACAAACCGATGATACTCTGGGTTTACGAAAAGGCTGTCAAGGTGGGGGACGTTTTCGTTGCGGTCAGCAAAAACACACCCAAAACGGCGGAATTCTGCAGAAAACAAGGCATAGAAACGATAGAAACGTCTGGTGAAGGTTACGTTCGAGACGTGACGTTCATCTTAAGGGAGTTCGGTGAATTTGTAAGTCTATCGTGCGATATTCCGTTCGTTAGGGTTGAAGACATCAACGAAATAGCAAGAAACTTTAGGGGGATAAGCTTAACTGGTGTCTTAAACCCGAAGATCGTGCCCAAGTTCGTGAAAGTCGAGAGCTTGCCAAAATACAAAGGCTGGATATTGGTCGGTTTGAATGCCGTCGGCTTTGAGGGTGAGATGTTTTTAGAACTGAAAAATCCCCTCCTTTCTTTAAACGTGAATACACCCGAAGACTTGGAATTGGCCAACAGAATAGCCCCAAGTTTGAATATAGTCTGATTTTATCATCACATGACAACCTAACAATCGTAGTCGGCGATTGTATCTTTCAATCCTAACATAGTCTGATTTTATCCGAAGCAGGTCGAGAAGACAGAAGTTCAAGCGAAAAGCTTTCAATCCTAGTATAGTCTGATTTTATCAATTTCTGTCACAGTATTTAGCCTCCCAATCCAGTGACTTTCAATCCTAATATAGTCTGATTTTATCTTGGAGAAAGAATCGTTGAGGAGATGGAAAAGATGGCGAAAGCGTCTTTCAATCCTAATATAGTCTGATTTTATCTGTCCGCAGTGAGGACATTTTATCAAGAACTTCAGCTCCTTTCAATCCTAATATAGTCTGATTTTATCCGTGTAGTTGTTGAGGAGATTTTTGAATAAAAAGGTTTCGGAGGGTTTTGATTATTTAAATACGATCTGGCAAGTTCGATAATGCACTTCATTTATAAAGATGCCAGACTTTTATCCTTTCCTTCTCTTCAAAATTGGCGACCCGTCAACCGATTAAATCAAATTTAAAACCCTGTCCCCTTGACAATTCCAAAAGATAATTTCCTCCTACCCCCTTTCCCCCATCCGAGAAAACGTAAATTATATTCCTATACTATCCAAAA
>Ga0256831_1000451_pt1 | contig 21272 bp, 20 predicted proteins | sample 132544metaG_FD_189087 | JGI IMG/M metagenome (GOLD analysis project Ga0256831, IMG submission 189087) | Hydrothermal vent microbial communities from Lau Basin, Pacific Ocean - 132-544 | ecosystem: Environmental > Aquatic > Marine > Hydrothermal vents | place: Pacific Ocean: Lau Basin | collected... | reverse complement strand
ACTCTCTCCCTTCTCTTTTAGTATAGTATTAAGTAGTTTTTCAGAAGCTTCCATTCCACCGCTCTGTTCTGCTGCAAAAAGCTGCTTATAGAGCTCAGGTATGACCTGCATTGATTTTGCAGAGGGTTTTCGTCTGACTGAGTGCAAGTCGATGACATTGCCATTTTTATCAAGTGTGACCGTCACATTTGCAAGTACCCAGTAGTAAGAGCCGTCTTTACACATATTTTTTACATATGCAAATATCTCTTGTTTTGCCTTTACTCTATCCCATAAATATTTAAAGATTATTTTTGGCATCTCTGGATGTCTGAGAATCGAGTGGGGTTTTCCAAGCAGTTCCGATTCAGAATATCCCGATATTTTTATAAAGATTTTATTCCCATAAATTATGCGTCCGTTTGCATCAGTTTTCGAGACAATGAACTCATCTGCCGAAAGCTGTTTTTCGTTGTTATTTGGTGCTATTTTAGCCATCTATACTCCTACGTGTTTATTACAAAACATAATAATCTTAGTCCTAAAAGTCTAAAAGATAGTTTAAAATTTTGCCAAACTTTTAAATAATTTGATTTTTTTGTGATGGCTATCTATTTCGATACAATATACTTATGAAAATACTATTATTAGAAGACGACACGGCATTAGCGAGCATTTTAGTGGACTACTTAGAAGACGAATATGAAGTCACACAAACATACAGTATGAAACAAGCACTGCGTTTGAGCGAAGAGGAAAACTTTGACCTTTACGTTTTTGACATCAATGTTCCTGATGGTGATGGTATCTCTCTTTTACGTGAACTTAGAGATTTCAATGATGAAACGCCTGCCATATTCATCACTGCGTTTGAGAGTACGAAGTACCTCAAATCTGCTTTTGAATCAGGCGCGAACGACTTCATACGAAAACCTTTTGACCTTGAAGAACTTACCCAGCGCATAGAGAACATAAAACGCCACTTCGGACTCGAAGGAGTACTCAAAATAACTCCAAATTTAGAGTTTGATGTCAAAACGCATACCCTTTTTGATGGAGAGAAGAAAATACACCTCACACATAAAGAGAGTGAGTCTCTGCACTACTTCTACAAGAACCGCCACCGCGTTGTCAGCTCCGATGAGCTGCTGCAGAACTTTTGGGAGTTCGATGAGATGCCCACAAATGATGCCATCCGTACCATTGTCAAAAATCTTCGTAAACATATAGGAAAAGAGCACATTGTCAATATTCGCGGCGAAGGATATAAATTTGAATGAGTTGGAGAAGCGGTCGTTTTACTCATTTTTAGCACTCTATCTCGGCTCTTCTGCCATATTTATACTACTGCTTGGCTACTGGTACTACGATGCGCAAAAAAATGCACTCGAGAGTGAAACATACTACAAGCTCGAACACCTTGCCGACAAACTCGCAGGAAGCATCATCAACGCACAGATGAAAGGAACTACTCTGCAACTACCCGAACAAAAAGGGTTTGAGTACAGTCTCATCCCAACACAAGATAGTGAAAAGTACAGCGTCGGTTACTTTGAAAAAGACAATCAAAAGGTCTTAGTCTCCTCTGCACCGCAAGAACATCTCAACATTGAGTATGTCCTAGTACGTACCGACACCTACTTCACCAAGCTGCACAAACTCCAAACGCAGGTACTTAGCGTTATGAGCATCAGTTTTGTGTTGATTGTCTTCATATCTTTTTTTCTTGCCAAACTCTTTATGAAACCACTGCACAACAGAATGAGTCAAATAGAGGGCTTCATACAAGATGTCTCTCATGAGCTTAACACCCCAATAACGGCGCTAAAGATGAGTGCGAGCAGAGCCATAAAAAAAGAGGTCTATGATAAAAAAATACTTACAAATATCTCTATAAGCACCAAACAGCTTGAGAGCATCTACAAATCACTCACCTTTTTAAACTTCAAGCAAAAAACACAGGAGAGTGAACGGGTAAACCTCAAAGAGATCCTCGAGCAAAACATTCGTTACTATGAAGAGCTGACAAATGCCAAACATATACAAATACAAAGCTCCCTTGAAGATGTAACATTGAACATCATTCCTGCTCGTGCCGAGCTGCTCTTTTCCAACCTCATCTCAAACGCCATCAAATACTCTATGCCAAACACGACCATACATATAAAACTCACACCAAAATATTTCAGCATCAAAGATGAGGGAGTCGGCATATCAAAAGAGAAGCTTGAAGCCATTTTTGAGCTCTATAAAAGAGAGTCTGACATTGCCGGCGGTTTTGGCGTAGGTCTAAACATCGTCAAACAGATTTGCGATGCGTACAATATAAAAGTAGAAGTAAACTCCGAACTTGAAAAGGGGAGTGAATTTAAACTCTTCTTTGAAAATTAATTTTCACAGCTCTCAATATATAATAATCATTAATATATGTTTCATAATGAAACATTAAAAAAAATTATATAAGAAACTCTTTCCTCTTTGAAACATTCGTGATACATTTGTGATAAATTGCCACATTCAATTAAAAACCAAGGATAATAATGAAGCACTTCAAGTTCGCTACATCGCTGGTACTTCTGCTCACTCTTGCAGGATGTGATGTCCCAACAGATACAAATACAAAGTATGACACTCCTAAAATAGTCATTAGTGACGTAACACCAAACGGTGTCGTAACAGGATACGCGACGGGTGATCCCGATATGACGCTTACCATAAACAACAAAGCGGCGGTTTTAAGTGACTCACCAAGAGAGATAGAGAACGAACACCTTTTTAGTGTCTCTGGGGTGAACACAAACAGCGAATACTTCAACATCGTAGCGCTTGATACTCAGAGCCATACACTCACTCAAAAGCTTGCGAACAAGAACAAACGTATGCAACCGGCTGTGCTTTTGAGAATGAACACCTCTTCACTTGATTACCTCTCATCAGAACTTATGAAAACCATCGATGCCGTGAACCTCAGAGAGATGCTCAAAGGAGATGGAACACCTGTCTTTACAAAAGATGTCTATGGATTCACATACGACTTCTACACAACCGACAATGACAGTGACTACCATATGGACAATGCCAAGATCATTATGACCCCAACACCATCAAATGACTCTACTGCTCAGATAAACCTCTACGCTTCTGTTGAAAATGTAAAGATGCGTCTTGTGAGTGATAATCCTACGGTAGATATTGACGTGACCATCACAATGGATAAAGCCATTGTCAAAGGAACTGCCGTAATTGGCGCAAATGGTGAGCTTATAGTGGACTCTAAAAATGTCACTATCGAACTTGTGAACTACAATGCCGACTTTGCCGTGACAGATCTTTACAGCTGGCTTGCCTCACTCTTTGCAGGAGACACTGAGCAGGCAGTGAAAGAGAGCATCTCTGAAAAACTCGATGCTTTTATGAAAGATGACCTTGTAGCCCTCCTTCAAGAGATTCCGTTTTCGATCAAAAACCTTGAAGTAAACGGTGGCAAACTTGACATAGATGCACTCCCTAGCACACTCAGCTCTGATAGCGACGGCTTTAACACTCAGCTTGACGGTGCGGTAAAAGCAAGTGTAATAGATACTGACCTCGCAGCTGCACTCGGCTCACTTTATGTCACAACTCCGATGGAGTACATCACAAACGCAACCCAGCCCTTCCAAGTAAGTACTGTTCTCTCTTCGAACTATCTCAACCAAGCACTCTTAGCAGCCTATGAGAGTGGTGCTACGAATGTAACAGACACTTACAAAGGGTATGACTATGTCGTCACACCGCAAGGCCCTGCTTCAGTGAAGTTTTTCAAACAGGGAGAGACCATAGGTGAATTCGACCTTGACAACCTTCGTGTAGATATACAATCAAGTACGATTAATGCCGAAATATATCTTAATGTAAAAGTCGCACTAGATAAAAACACCATAGGTATTGAAGATGACCACCTACTTGTAAACCTTAGCAAACAACAATTTGACATTGATGTCATCTACTACAAATCTCCCGGCAAAGACCCGGCATCTAATACCACTAAGGCACTTGTTGAGAGTGCTATAAAGATCATTCTGCCGGCTATTATTCCAGAGATGACCTCTGTATTTAACGAAGTCCCTGTTCCTGCTTTTTCAGGCTATGGCATCGACCTTATAGAGCGTTTTTCAACAGCTACTACTGATGGGCATTTGGCACTTACTGCCGACATCGTTCCACTTGCACAGACTGCCGTTGCTCCTGCACCTGCAACTTTTGTTGATGTAGCAGCGCAGCCAAGTAATGCTGCTTCTCAAGATGGCGGACTCAATGAAAATGATGCTCCAGTTGTACTTGAATTCAGCGGTGTCAATCCATCAGATGAAGCACTCAAATACAGATATAAAATCGACAACGAAGGCTGGAGTGTCTGGAGCAGTGAGACAAGTGTGCAACTCTATAACATCGCACAAGGTGAACACACAGCTACCGTATGTTCTCGCACGAAACTACTCAAAGTTGACCCTGTCTGTGCAGAGATAAATTTTTATAAATAGCTATATGCTCCTGCTTGGCACTTTTTTTGCTTAAGTAGGAGAAAATATCATACACAGGGTAATGAATGGCTAAAGCAAACGACGATATTATCATCATTGAAGATAGTGATGCCGCTTTAGATCAAGAGAGTGCCCAAGAGCAGATTCTTCATTTTGACGAGGAAGAAGAGGCAAAAAAGAAAAAGATCATCCTCTTTGGCGGTATTGCAGTCATCACTGCTCTGCTCATTGTAGTAACAGTTTTACTCCTTCTTTTTAAAAAGTCTCAAGAGAAACAAAACATTGACTTCTCCATACTCGATGAGAAGCTTGAGTCGAACAAAACAGCCGCCATTGAACCCACAAAACTTGAAAATATGATAGCCAAGGCAAACTATCTCTACACAAATGGTTCAAAAGAGAAAGCACTGAGCCTTTATGAAGATATTGCCCAATACTCAAAAGCCATTTCAGAGTATAATCTTGGAGTAGCCCAACTCAAAGGCGGACAGTATAAAACTGCTTTTAAGACATTTCAAAGAGCCATTAACAATAATGAAAAGCGTTGTGTCAGCGCCATAAACGCAGCAGTATGTGCTCTGCATCTTGACGATAAAGAGAGCTTTAAGTACTACATCGACCTCGCTTATGCCTACCTGCCGTATGAGATAAACTCGCCGCTGTACTCTTACTACTATACACTCGTAAATTATTACGACAAGAACTATCTTGCCGCACTCAATTCACTCAAGCACTCCTCATCAAATGCTTACCCTGAAGTGCAAAACCATCTGAGTGCAAAAATAAATGCACTCTATGATAACAACTACGATGCTATCGATGCGCTTGAGAAGATCTCTGATCCTCTTGATACTTTCAGTCTTGGACTTTTGTATGCACGCATAGGTGACTTTAACCTTGCAGCCAACCATTTTCAAGATGCTCTCACAAAAGGCATACAGCCACTACGCGCTGAACTAGCACTTGGACTCATCAACCTCAAAGCAGGGCATGTCAAAGCTGCGGCACGTTCCATAACACACGCAACAAAGAAAAACCCAAATGAAGTATATAAATACTATCCTGTAAGGGTCAAACTCAAAGATGCCCTCTTTGATGCACAAAAAGCACAAAAGCTCTACCGTAAAAAAATTGAAAACTCTCAAAGTGTTGCGTTTAATAAGATATTTTACTTCTCCCCATATAAGATATTTAACGCAAATCAAACCATAAGTTACATCAGAAAAGGAAATGCCAATATCTACATAGACAACGTCAAATCTGCTGAGCACTATCTCAAACGCAGTAGTTCCTCTTCAGATGTAAACGCGGGGCTTACACGTGCCATCAAAAAAGCACTCTCTATGAAAATACGAGAAGCCAACCTTGAGCTGCAAAAACTCGCGAAAATACAGCCAAAACACTCAATACTACAATACAATCTCGCACTTACCTATGCACAACTCGGTGACATCGCCAAAGCAAATGAGCATTTTTTACGCTCTTACCATCTTAATGCAAAAAATTATCTCTCAGGCATCTATGCCGTGATGACCGGAAAGATGATAAACAAAGATACTAAAAAGTTAAAATCTATTCTTGCTGATTCTGTCGCTCAAGAGGATGAGGGAGAGGAGAGAGAACTCTATACGACACTTCTACAAATCAGTGCCAACGATTACCTCTCGGCAAATGAGTGGCTTGAGAACCGATATAAAACACGCCCTCTCTATCTTACTCTCTCTACACTTATAGGCATGAAAGAGCACCGTTACAATGTGGCACAAAAGGCGAGTGAAAAACTCGCACTTCAGTTCCCACATGATATTTTGCCACATTTGATATACATTGATACACACTTTTACAAAGACAAACCTGCCAAGTATGTTGAAGATGTCAACAGATATTTAAAACAGCAACATTTTAGCTTTAGAGATCTCTATTATGGTCCTTACATTACACGTTATCTCTACATACAAACAAACCTTATTACAGGACAGCTCTACTATCTGCGTAAGCAACTCGAAGCAAAACTCGACACAATGACAAGTAATACACACGAAGTAGAGAGTGCTCTAGCCCTCGCTTCGCTTTACAATAAACAGTTCGAAGAGTCTTATACACTCTACAACCACCTAATAGATGAGCTCAAAGTACGCGATTCTCAGACACTCTATTTAGGTGCGGTAGCCTCAACAGCAGCAAATCATCATGCCAATGCCATAGCACTCCTTGAGCTCTCCATTATGAAAAGCAGGCACTATTATGAGAGCAGATATGCCCTTGCTCTACTCTATCTTGAAGCGAAAAACAATGAGGGTGCAACGATACAGATGAATAAAATAGATGATGAGAGTTTTGAATCACACTATTTTGAATTTAATATAGATGAGGATAAGCTGCTCTTTATAAAGCAGCATCCAGAAGAAGCTAAGAGTTAATATCTCTTATAAAAAGTAGCCTAAAAGTGTCTCAGCAGCACTGACTTGTGTCGCTGCGTTTACATTGAGCTTAAATGATTTAGGCAGGTAAAGTGTTGTGATACCGCTCAGCATTACACCGTAACTCGCACCTTTTTCAAGCGTTTCATACTTGTTAGCATCAAAAATGAGTGGAGCAAAACTTCTTGTGAGTCTATGTTCTACTTTTACACTACGGCCTGATTCATCTGTAAAAGAGATGACACCATATTCATTAAGATCAGAAAAAAGTTTTGAAGATTTAGCTACGCGAGTCCCTCTTACAAGACTCAAATCACTCACGCCTGCTTTCATTGGAGCACGGAGAATCGAGAGATCTTTGTAAGAAGATTCTATCACTATCTTGTATCCAAACGCAGCATCTTCGATCTCTTCGATACTCACTACTTTGCCATCTACCGGAGAGAGCAAAGCATCTGTTTCAAAGTTTTGTACTATTTTTGGAGGATTTCGAAAAGCATATGCCGCAAAGAGCATAAAAGCAAATGCCACAAGAGCAAAAAGCTCAAGATCTAAAAAAGCAAAAAGAAGTGCAAATGCAAAAGCATAAGCTAAATAACGCAGAGAGTGCTTATGAAAAAGAAATAGGAAAAGGCTACTGTTCATTATCCGACTCGTTTGTCTCTTTTTTTGTCATTGTCGCATCTTCTTTGAGCTCTTCTTCGATCGTTTCAGTGCTTTGTACAACTTTTGACTTAATGCCATTGGCCTTTTCAAAGTTAACGATGATCTCACGAACTTCATCACCCGTAATGTTCTCTTTTTTGTAAAGCAGTGCTACCATATCTTCAATGGCATCTCTGTACTCTTCTAAACGGGCTACAACGTTTGCATAGTGTTCATCAAGAGACTCTTTGATGAAGTTATCCATCTCTTCTGCCATCTTATCACTATACTCACGTGCTGCAGCCTGTCCACCGCCTAAGAAAGATTGACGTGTCTTCTCTAACACCATTAAGCCTGCAATGTCTGTCATACCATAAGTCTGTACCATAGACTTAATGATGTCAGTTGCACGCTCAAGGTCATTCCCTGCACCAGTTGAGATCTCACCTATGAACACTTGTTCAGCTGCACGTCCACCAAGAAGGACATCGACTTCAGCCCAAAGTTCATGACGCTGCATCATAAATTTATCTTCTTCAGGTTTGTTAAGCGTGTATCCAAGTGCAGCAAGTCCACGAGGAACAATGGAAACTTTCGAGACCTTCTTCGCACCGTCAGTTGTCTCTGCCATAAGGGCATGTCCACTTTCATGGTATGCGACGATCTTTTTCTCTTTAGGATTGATACGTCGTGATTTCTTCGCGAGTCCTGCCAGTGCACGCTCAACTGCTTCATACATATCTTTTTGTTTAACGGTTTTTTGACTTTTACGCCCTGCAAGGAGCGCCGCTTCATTTACAATGTTTGCCAAATCGGCACCCGCAAGCCCTGCTGTGAGACGTGCCACCTCTTCGAGGTCAACATCATCATCAATTTTTACATTTTTCACATGCACTTTTAAGATTTTTATACGCCCTTCAAAGTCAGGCTTGTCAACAAGTACCTGTCTGTCAAAACGACCAGGACGAAGAAGCGCTTGGTCAAGTATCTCCGGTCTGTTGGTAGCAGCTAAAATAATGACAGGCGTATCTGTACCAAATCCATCCATTTCCGCTAGAAGTTGGTTGAGTGTCTGTTCACGTTCATCATTTCCACCCATTGGTCCACCCGCAGCACGGCTTTTACCGATGGCATCAATCTCATCTATAAAAATAATAGAAGGAGCATCTTTCTTTGCCTGCTCGAACAGGTCACGTACACGCGCAGCACCCACACCAACGAACATCTCAATAAAACTTGAACCACTTACAGAGAAGAAAGGCACCTCTGCTTCACCTGCAACTGCTTTTGCAAGAAGTGTTTTACCGGTACCCGGACTACCCACAAGCAGTACCCCTTTTGGAATTTTTGCACCGATCTCAACATAACGACCGGGATATTTTAAAAAGTCAACGATCTCCTGTACTTCCTCTTTTGCCTCTTCAACACCCGCAACATCATCAAACTTTGTTTTTGGTTTTTCTGAGCTTATAAGCTTCTTCGAGTTCCCCATACCAAGGAGACCGCCGCCCATACTCTTTTGCATACGTCCTGCAAAGAACATCCATATACCGATGATGATAAGGAAAGGAAACAACCAGCCAAACATCTCTGTAAACCAATTCGTCTCAGAAAAACCTGTGTACTCAATTTTCTCTTTATCAAGCAGTTTTACGAGCTCGTTGTCACCTTTAACTATACGTGTTGTATAGATTTTAGAACCATCAGTTGAAATGGCTTTTATGTAGGTTTGCCCTATTTCAACTTTTTTTACAGCCTTTTCTTGCACAAGCTCTTTGAGTTTTGAGTAGTCTATAGGCTCAATTCTCGTTGTTGCCGAGCTTCCAGCCATTGAACCAGAGTTCATACCTGCCCCATCACCAACCATCATTTTAAATACTAAAATGACCACGACCGAAAAGATCGCAAAAGTGATAAGCGGATTTTGATTAAAAAAATTATTGTTATTGTTATTGTTGTTGTTTTCGTTATTATTTGCCATATTATTTCTCTTTTTTCTTTAACACGAGTGTCACCCACTCTTCTTGTGCTATTTTTTCTATAATGTCACAATCTTTATAGTAAGCCAGAACTTTCTCTTCATATTTGTCCAAAATACCTGATAAAATCAAGACAGCATCATCTTTCATCGCTTTTTTCAGATCAGTTGCAATAAAGGTCAAAACATCAGCAACTATATTTGCGACGACCACATTATATGTCTCATCTAAATTAGTAGCAGAACCTTCCCAAATAGAGTGAAATTCCAGACCATTTAACTTTGCATTTTGTATTGCGTTCTCTACTGAGATGGGGTCAGTATCACACGCATCTACAGTTGCTCCAAGCTTCATCGCACCTATGCCGAGTATTCCACTGCCGCAGCCTACGTCCAAGAGCTTATCGCCCTCTTTGACATATTTTGAAATTGCACGTAAGGAAGAAGCGGTAGTAGGGTGATGACCAGTTCCAAACGCAAGTGCCGGGTCAATCGCTATATTGATAAGATTTGGATGAGGATCACTCCATGTAGGATGGATGTAAAATTTGTCAATTGCCAAAGGCTGTATAGAGTTCTTATACGATTCTACCCAGTCATTGTTTTGAAGTTCTTTTTGTTCGAATTCGATCTCTATATCTTCACCGAGTGCTCTTTGGAGTGCTTCTGTGAATTGCTCAAGTCCCCATACGATAGTTTCAAGATTGTCTTCACTTCGGATGATAAAACCATCATCAAGTTCTTCAAAACCTATAGGGAGAGTGTCTGCCAAAAAATCAGCATATAAGGCATGATGTGCAGAGACCTTTACTCTCAGCTCATAATAATGCTCTTGCATTACTCGGCAACACCCATCACCGCAGCTAGTTTCTCTTTTAGCACTTGTGGTGTAAAAGGTTTGACGATGTAGTTGTTTACACCGGCTTTGAGTGCTGTAATAACCTCGGCTTTCCCGCCTTCAGTTGTTACCATAATGATAGGAGTATCTTTAAAACGCTCATCAGCACGTACTTTTTTTACAAGTTCAAGACCGTTCATTTCAGGCATATTCCAGTCAGTGATAAGCATCTCGACATCCGGATTTGCATTCATTTGCTCCCAACCTTTTACACCATCTTCAGCTTCAAGTATATCTTTATAGCCTAAACGAGCTAAAGTGTTTTTAATAATACGACGCATTGTAGAACTGTCATCAACCACAAGTAATTTCAAATGAAATCCTTTAAATATATATTTTATTTTGCTTATAATATCAAATTTTTGTTTGTTTTACCATTAAGCCAAAAGTTTAAACATCTTCTCTAAATCGAGTCTTCCCTCATAATAGGCCTTGCCAATGATAACACCATCAACCTCACCTGTAGCGATGAGGGCTTTGATGTCATCCTCATCTTTGACACCCCCACTGGCAATGGTACTGATACCACTTGCACGTGCGATATCTAAAGTGAACTCTACATTGACACCGCTTAAAGTTCCATCTTTACCGACATCGGTACAGATGATCGCCTCAACACCTGCGTTTGCAAACTCTTTTGCCAAGTCTGTTGCTTTCATTGAGCTCACTTCACCCCAACCCTCAACTGCCACGTAGCCATCAATGGCATCAATCCCCACAGCAATAGGATACTTCGCTGCCATATCTTTAACAAACTGTGGGTCTTTGACAGCAATAGAGCCTAAAATAATTCTGTCAATGCCTATTTCAAGCATCTTTTGAATTGTTTTCTCATCACGAATACCACCACCGAGTTCCAGCTTTACATTGCAGTTTTCACGTATTTTTACTATCTGTTCAAGATTTTTCGGCTCACCGGCAAATGCACCGTTGAGATCGACAAGATGCACCCACTCAGCTCCCATAGCTTCAAACTTTTTTACAAGCTCATACGGCTCATTTGAGTAAATCTTCGCACTATCCATCAAGCCTTTGGTAAGGCGTACCGCTTTTCCGTCTTTTAAATCAATCGCTGGGTATAAAGTCATAAAATATTTTTCCTTGAGTTTAGAGTTTTATAAAGTTTTCTAAAATTTTGAGTCCGTTATCGTGACTCTTTTCCGGGTGAGGTTGTATGCCCATAATGTTGCCATGTGCGACAGCAGAGGTAAATTTATAGCCATAGTATGTCTCTCCTATGATATCTTCGGCATTGTCACAAACTGCATGGTAGGTATGGACAAAGTAGAGGTAGTGCTCATCGTCAAGATTTTCAAAAAGTGGATGCTCTTTTGTGAACATTCTGTTCCAGCCCATATGTGGTACTTTTAACGGCTCTTCAAACGCAGCACTGTCAAAATGTACCACATGGCCCTTAATGAGTCCCAAACCCTCATGAACACCGAACTCTTCGCTGCTCTCAAAAAGTAACTGCATACCAAGACAAATGCCGAGCATCGGCTTGCCGCTCGCGGCAAATGCTTTTATGGCTTCTACCATGTCTCGCTCTTTGAGGTGTTGCATTGCATCGCCAAATGCACCCACACCCGGAAGTATAAGCTTATCATACTCTTTAAACTTTGCAGGATCACTCTCTACAACGGTATCTTTTCCAAGCTTGGCAAAAGCATTCTTCACACTCGCCAAATTTCCCATATTATAATCAATAATTGCTATCATTTCTACTCATCTATTTTTAATTTTGTAAACTTAATATATATTGCAAGGGTCAAAATAAGCAAAGCAACACCCCCGATAATATATATGGCATAAATTATCTTGTTTGGATCTGTAATTGCGAATTTAAAGACCAGCATCAGGGCTTCAATGGAGAGCGCGATGATAATAGAGCCTAAAAACCGCACCATGGTCTTATGCGGCCCCGAGACATCGTGTTCTTTATACCTCCCGAGTATCTCCTCTTCTATAAGGGTCTTCGCAAGGTCAAAGATGGCCAGAGCTAGCGTGAGCAAAATGGTCGCCTCAAAAACATCTTTAATATGAAAATTAGAGATATTCACGCCATGTACGAAAAAGCTCTCAATACCCTTGATGAAAAGTAACAGTGCTATTCCTGAGAGCGCAAGAGCAAAAGAGGCATAAGTATATTTAAAAAACTCACCAAAGACCTTGTCCAATCTACTGAGTTTTGCCACCCTTAAAACTTCTTTGAGAGGAATATCAACACATGCCACATATTTTAAATGGTCATCTTCATCAAAGATAGGCGCAGATGCAGTCACGGTAAGTTCCCCCGTGATGAGTGAAGGGTAAGGATCGGTTATAACACATCGCTCCTCTCTTACTGCACGATAATAGTAGGCTCTGTCTGATCTGTTTTTCCCAATATCCTCTTCAATTGTTTTATTTTTAGCATAGGTTGGACTTACTTGAATTCCTTGGTTATCAAGCAAATAAACACCGTCACAATTTTCAAGCTCTGACTTGATCTTTAACAAGTTCGGGATAATCATATCTTTTGATATAGAAGGAAGCCTGCTTTGAATGTTTTTTGAAAAGAGATAACAAAAATAGGCTCGCGCTTTTGTTCTGCTTTCAGCATAGTTTTTTATGTCCAATGGAACCATCTATATACCCCTCTGTAGCACGGTAATTTTATTTAAATGAATTATATCTAAGCGATAATAATAAATAGATTAGGATATAATTCCCTTAATGAATACAGATATACACAAAATCGCAATCGTGCGACTCTCAGCTCTTGGCGACATCATAAACAGTGCTGTTGTTGTGCAGTTTATAAAAGGGGATTATCCAAACGCAGCTATTGACTGGATTACAGAAGAACTTTTCAGTGATGCTTTAAAGCCTCTCAAAGAGCTGCGAGCTGTACATACTCTCAATCTCAAAGCACTCAAAAAAGAGAAGAATTTTGCTTTGCTTATGCAAAACATAAAAAAACTACGAACTTTGGATGAGTATGACATTATTATCGATATGCAAGGACTCATAAAGTCTGCAATAGTTGCAAGGCTTATAGGCAAAAATACGCATGGTTTTGACAGAGACTCAACGCGAGAATCACTTGCTGCTCTTTTTTACAAAACGACTTCGCACATTGCCTATAGTGAGAATGTCGTCAAACGCAACTGCCATGTTGTAGGAGATGCACTCAAGTTTGAAATTACAGATGCAATGCTTTTAGAAAAAAAAGCTGTTTTTGAGATTACACAAGAGTTCTCTCTCAGCACTACTAAAAAAAATGTCGCTTTTGTCATTGGCGCGTCATGGGAGTCTAAAATCTATCCAAAAGAGAAAATAGCACAAATATGTAATGGCCTTGATACAAAGTGCTACATTATTTGGGGTAATGAAAAAGAGAAGCGTGATGCCGAGTATATATGTGCACAAAGTGAAAATGCCATACTTGCACCTGCTATGAATCTTGAAGCGCTTATCTCTTTTATATCGCATATGGATCTACTCATTGGCAATGACACAGGACCTACTCACATTGCGTGGGCGCAGAACATTCCATCTATTACACTCCTTGGCCCGACGAATAGACGCATGATCTATGAAACACCAAAGAACATCGCTATTGAATCTGCTTCAGAGGTAAACATTATGAAAATAGACAAAAATGACTTCTCGATCAGAGATATACCATACACAACCATACTTTCAAAAGCGAAGGAGCTACTGCAATAATGGGTTTTAAAGCATTACTTATTTTAGAAAAAATTCTTATGGCGCTTCCAAAAAGTGCGCGGAAGAACTTTTTTGTTTTTCTAGCATTCATCGGATACATTTCAAGCAAGAAGTACCGTAAAATTGTGAGACAAAATCTCAACTACGCTTTTGACAATACAATGAGTAAAGAGGAGATAAAAGCAATAACAAAATACTCTTTTAAAAACCTGCTCTTTAACTTTATGCATCTGATGGAATTGCGACACATAAGCAAAGAAGAACTCGCTCAAAAAGTCACTGTAGTCAATAAAGAAGCTGTAGAGCGAGTGCATAAAGAGGGGCGCGCTGTCATCTATGTTACATCACACTACTGTTCATGGGAACTCGGAGGTGCTTCGCTTGGGGCTTTTGTCGAACCTGTTGCAGCAGTTTATAAAAAGATGAAGAACCGTGTTTATGAAGAGTGGCTCTTAGATGCCCGCTCACGCTTTGGCAATACGAACTTAGAGAAGACAAATGTCGTCAAACCGCTCATTCGGCTCATAAGACAGGGAAAAGCCAGTGGAATTCTTATAGACACCAATATCAATAAAAGAGAAGGAGTCGTCGTTAACTTTATGGGGAAACCTATCAGACAAACTTCAACACCCGCTTACCTTGCAAGAAAGTTCAATGCTGCCATCATTCCTGTGACCATACGTACAGATGATGAAGAGAACTACACACTTATGATATTTGATGAGATAAAAGTGCCCCATACAGATGATGAAGCAGATGACATTCAAAAAGCAACACAGCTTCAAGCGGACTGGCTTACTTCTATCATCACAAAAGAGCCTAAATTTTGGTTTTGGCTGCATCGCCGCTGGAAAAGCGATAAGCCGGAGATTTACAAGAGCTAAAAATACTGCCCTTTAACACTCTTTTGTGCGTTCACACTCCCTTGAACGTGCTTCAAAAAGCTTTAATATGGTCAAGAAAAATGCCGTGATAGCAGGCCCTAAGATCATTCCCCAAAATCCGAATGTTGTAAGCCCCGCGATGATTGCAAAAAAGATGACAAGCTCATTCATCGAGCTCACTTCATTTTTGAGCACCCTCATATTTATCTCACGAATTATAAGCGGTTTTATGAAAGTATCGGCGATAATAGAGATGACGATAATAGAGTACAAAGCGATAAAGATCGCACTGCCGTTGTGCCCAAGAGAAAACTCATAAATCATAAACGGAAGCCACATTAAAACGCCACCAACGACAGGAACTAAAGAGGCAAAACCGTACATAATGCCAAAAAGCAGACCGTTATAGCCCATAAATGAGATGGCAATTCCAAAGAGTGCACCCTCAAACATAGCTGTGGCAATGATAGAGTAAAATACAACACTCATCACCGAAGAGAGCTCACGAATAAGTAGCTCACTGTCTTCATTTGACATCTGCACTATACGCTTTAAAAAACGTACCATCGCAGCACCGTTATAGTTTGCAAAAAAGTAAAAGACGATGACTAAAAAGGCATTTTTTACAAAACCTGCACTAAAGGCACCGATTTTCCCTGCGATACTCAAAGCATTTGCAGTTAAAGTGTTAATGTTTATATCTTGTAAACTATCAGCAAAGTATGGCTTTAAAAAAAGTAAATACTGTGGAGGATTTTCAATGAGATGTTTTATATAGAGTTCCACATTTTTCAAAGTATCGGGGTTTAAGTGATTTAATTTCAGAGTCAAATTGGTCAAAAAGTACCCAAGTGGCGCAAAGAAAAGTGTTGCAAGTAAAAGAGAAGAAAGAATGGCCGCTCCAAGTTTTGAGTGGAGTCGCTTTTCAAAATAGTCTTGTAGATTTGATGTGGAAACCGCTAAAAGTGCGGCAATAGTAATCACCATCAAAAACGGTGCATAAAGCAGATACATCCAATAAAGCGATACAGCAAATAAAATTGCAATAAAATATTGTGTTCTCATCTAAAAAAGTGTCCCATCTGCGTTTACACAACTCATATTAAGTACATCATAGGTTGCTCTTGTTGCCTTTCTACCCTTTGCCGTACGCTCCAAGTAGCCATTTGCTATCAAATAAGGTTCAAGCACATCTTCAACTGTCCCCTCATCCTCACTCAGTGCTGCAGCTATAGTGCTAAGTCCCATTGCCCGACCATTTGCAGAAGCTAAAAGGTTTAAAAGGCGCAAGTCCATCTCATCAAAACCATGAGAGTTAATGCCAAGCTCATCAAGTGCATACTTTGTACGCTCATGCCCAATATTTTCTTCATCTGCGACATCTGCAAAGTCACGAACACGACGGAGTAAACGCAGTGCTATACGCGGTGTACCTCTACTGCGTTTAGCTATCTCATGTGCCGCTTCATAGACGATCTCTTTTTCAAGTTTCTCTGATGCCTGCGTAATGATGCGGGCAAGTTCATCGTTTGAATAAAAATTCATACGAAAGCTCATCCCAAATCTGTCACGCAGAGGGTTTGAGAGCATTCCGGCACGTGTTGTAGCACCTATGAGCGTAAAACGCGGCAGGTCAATCTTAACTGTCTGTGCAGCAGGACCACTCCCGATGATAATATCGATACGGTAATCTTCCATAGAGGAGTAGAGTATCTCTTCCACAGCAGGAGAGAGGCGATGGATTTCATCTATAAACAAAATATCACCCTCTTCGAGGTTTGTCAAAATTGCTGCTAAATCACCACTCTTTTCTATCATCGGTGCAGCTGTTACTTTTATGTTGGCATTCATCTCATTTGCGATGATAAGCGCCAAAGTTGTCTTTCCAAGTCCCGGAGGTCCGTAAAAAAGGACATGGTCAAGTGCCTCTTGGCGTTTTTTGGAAGCCTCTATAAAAACAGAGAGATTTTTTTTGATCTGCTCTTGACCTATGTACTCGCTCCAAGCATCGGGGCGCAGTGTCACTTCAGAGCTTTCATCTTCAAGTGAAAAGGTCTCTATGTCAACAACTCTGTCCATTAAGATCTCACCCATTAATACGTATGCTCCTCTGTTGGAAAAGCTCTACTTTGAACTTCTTGTGCATACTCCTGCACAGCATTTTTTACCAGAGTCGCTCCATCAAGATACTTCTTCACAAATTTTGGTGTAAACTCTTCAAAAAGTCCAAGCATATCAGAAAAGACAAGTACCTGACCATCTACATCTGCTCCCGCACCTATGCCTATAACTGGAATGCTTACAGCCTCAGCCACCTCTTTTGCCACTTCTGCTTTTGTCCCTTCAATAACCATACAAAATGCACCGGCTTCTTCAACTGCTTTGGCATCGGCTATAAGCACTTCTCGCTCTGCCTCTGTTTTGCCTTTAACTTTGTAACCGCCTTCACTGCGTACGGACTGCGGCAACAGACCGATATGTCCACATACGGCAATGCCATTGGCAGTTAAATGCTCAATTATTGCTGCTTTTTCTTGTCCGCCTTCTATTTTGACACAATCTGCAGGTGTTTGCTGAAACACCTCTATAGCATTTTTAAGTGCACTCTCTTTGTCTATATATGTTCCAAAGGGCATATCGCACACTACAAAGCTGTTTTGAGCACCTCTACAAACTGCGTTTGTATGGTATATCATCTGCTGCAGTGTTGCTGAGATAGTATCACTCTTGCCGGCAAAACTCATATTTAGGCTGTCACCGACGAGAATCATATCTGCACTCTCACTTACAAGCTTTGCAAACAGCGCATCATAGGCAGTAATCATCACCAAAGGCTGCACACCTTTGACCTTTTTTATAGAGGATATAGTTAATTTTTTACTCATTTGAAAACTCTTTGTAATTTAATAAAAGTATTTTAACTAAAAATTGCTATAATTTGGTCACTATAGGAGAATTATTTAATGGGTATAAGAAGTGATTTAGATGCAAATTATGATTATGAAATCGTAGATGAGTTCTTAGATCACTACTCTATGATGGTTGAGAGCATGGAGGTCATGATTATTGACCTTACAAAACCCAACATGTACAAACGCAGTATCAACGAACTCTTTCGTGTTTTTCACAACATTAAATCAGCTTCGGGATATCTACAGATCATGCCAATGAACAAACTTGCTGCTTTTGTAGAAGATACCCTTGAAGAGCTTAGAAACGATAAAGACTCTGTTAATCAAGAGACGATTGACTGGCTTTTACAGATCAGCGATATGTTTGCGACATGGCAAGATGATCTCAAACTCGATAATGAACTCACTAAAATAAAATTCTCTCTACTAAAAACTCCCGACATGGACAAATAATGAAAAAACTCGTAGCATACATTACATCCGGCTATCCGGACAAATCTTTTAGTATCGATCTCGCTCTCGCACTTGGAGAGAATGGAGTAGACACGCTTGAACTTGGTGTTCCCTTCTCTGACCCTGTAGCAGACGGCCCTGCCATAGAAGATGCGAACCACAAAGCGCTTGAGCTTGGATTTAAGTTTAAAGACCTCCTAGAGATATCAAAAGCCGTAGCACCAAAAGTTGATACACTCTGGATGGGTTACTTCAACAGTTTCTATCAACAAGATATGCACAAACTGCTCCCACTTGCAAAAGAGCTTGGAGTAAACGGACTTATCATCCCCGATGTACCGCATGAAGAGGCACAACTTTACAAGGAACTTTTTACCCAAAATGATCTTGCAAATATCTCTTTCGTAGCACCTACAGATTCTGAAAAACGCATAGAAGAGCTTGTGCGTGATGCACAGAAGTTCATCTATATGGTAGCATATACAGGCATCACAGGAGCTGGAACTGCTGAAGATCTGCAGCCATTTTTAGCTTCTATCAAAAAATATACACAAACACCTGTCTATGTCGGTTTTGGGGTGAATGAAAAAACTGCGAAAGAGAAAGTAAAAGGGGCTGATGGAGTCATTGTCGGGAGTGCTTTTATAAACATCCTTTTAAATGAACAACTTACTTCAAGCCAAAAAATCACGCAGTGCAGCGAGCTTGCAAAAGTCATCAAAAACGAAATAAACTCTTAATCTTCATTGAGTTCAAAAAGCACTAAGAGTGTTTTTTGAAACATATTGTTATTGTCATCACTCACCATTAAAAATCTGTTGTTCCCCACTTTTGTCACACCCTCGAAGTTGTCTATATTCCATCCATTATTTGAGTCAAACGCAGCGAGCTCTTCGCTTTTACAGAGATGATTTTTATCACAAGAGGAGAGGTCTACTTTTACAAGTGCCGAGTATCTGCTTGGAGGAAAAAAATTAAAACGACGTAAAAGTACAAGTATGTTGTTTTCATCTATAAACTCTAGTCCTGTAATACTGCCAAATGCTTGAAACTTAAAAATATTTGTACGTGAATAAAGTCTGTGGTACTTTTTATCAACATTTTTCAAAGGCTTCTCAGGTGCAGTGACAATGCCGTACTTTTTATTATACGCCACACCTTCAAGCCCTTTGTTTCTACTCTTATATAACTCTTGTCTCTGCAAAGTTTTGTTGATAGGCATCTTTTTGATTTTGACGCCATTTGTAGTAAAAAGGTTCACTCTTTCTTTACCTTCAAATGATATAAGCAGATCATTCCCTTTTAAAGCTAAACCTTCAGAATCGTGATGATGAATTTTTGAGTGTTTTTTACGTAGTTTATACTTATGAACAAATGTTAACTTAGCAATTTTGTCATGATTTAAACGCAGCCGAAATACAACTAAATAGCCTCTGTCACTCACCGCATACAAATATCCATTTTTATAGGCAAGTCCGGAGAGTTCGCTGATTTTCACTCCGGATATGTCACTAAACTCCAAACGCTTGCTATCAAGAATGGTAATTTTCTCATAGCTGTTTTGCTGCATTGAAGCAGGTCGTATATCAAACGCAGTCATACCACCAAAAAGAAACTGGCAAGAGAGAAGCAGTCCAAAAAGAAGTTTATTCATTGAGTTTTTCAAGTGTTACTGCATCTTGTGGCATCAGTTCCAAACCATCAAGAAACTCAAGGTACTCTTCATAACTCAAATCTAACGAGACTGCGTTTGCATACTCATAGTACTCTTTTTCGCCCAAACTCTCTAGCGTCGTATGTTGTGCAAGGTAAAGTAGTTTTGCAGAGAGGCTGGAGTCCACAAAATGCTTTGTTGCAAAATCATCACTGTAGTTATTTTTATATCTCTCTAAAAAAGCTGCTACCCACTCCGATTGACTTCTTTGGTAAATGCCAAATTGTTTTACATTCTCTTTCACTGATTCAAGACGTTTTTGTGTATATGTTGAGCGGTAAAAAGACTCATCCCAGTTTGGATTGACATAGTCACGAAAATCTATTTTCTGCGCGAGTATCCAATTTTTTCCAATCAATTTGAGTTTTGGCTCATCCGCCCTACAAAAATCCTCTGCCATCTCTAAACCCTGAAAATTTGCCTCTAAATCTGCATAAGAGAATACACCAACTGCTTGAAGACCGATGATGCCGTTTTCCATCTTCACGCCCCATTTCACAGCAAGTGCTTCTGCCATTACAGGAGAGTAGTCATCAAGATATCTCAGGTATTTTCTGTAGTATTCAAAGCCGGAGCCCAAAAAGTGACTCAGCTTATCGGTTCCAAAATAGACACCATTTACATTCAATGTTACATCAAGCTTTGTCGGCACTCCAAAAATCTTCAACTCAGGGGCATAAATACTCTTTGCTGCATACTCCTTGAGTGATTCTCCCTGACGGGGAATCTTATCTATTTGAGGATTATCCTGCGCCCATTTTTCAAGTTTTGTATTGAGTGAGCCTACCCTTTTTATGAGGTAGTTCGTGCTGCCAAGCTTTTTCATAATCCCCATAGCAGCCTCTTCACAACTTGGAGTTCCCCATTTTTTATTGACACTATCAAGCGCATCATTAATGGCATCATTTATGTATATGTTAAACTCAAATGAGGAGTCTTCTATATGATGATTCCAAGCATAGTAGTTATCCACTTCTCCTGCGTTTAGATGTAAAGGTAAGACTATCAGTAGAAAAAATATTTTATTCAAAAAGCCCTTTACATCCATTTTCATCATACCTTTCCTTATTTTTAGATTACGAATTATAACATAGTTTAATATAAATAGATAAGACGAGTAATACAGCACTCTCCTATAAGATAGTTATACTATAC
>Ga0256831_1000450_pt1 | contig 21372 bp, 17 predicted proteins | sample 132544metaG_FD_189087 | JGI IMG/M metagenome (GOLD analysis project Ga0256831, IMG submission 189087) | Hydrothermal vent microbial communities from Lau Basin, Pacific Ocean - 132-544 | ecosystem: Environmental > Aquatic > Marine > Hydrothermal vents | place: Pacific Ocean: Lau Basin | collected... | reverse complement strand
TGAGGGGCGGGGGTTCAGCGGTTGGTTAGTATGGTAGGGTGCCGGCCCGCTAAGCCGGAGAGCCCGTGGTTCGTTCCCCGCCCCTCATTCCTCGGTCCATCAAAGCCTCAAAATCCTCAGCAAAAACCTAGCCCAAAACACTTTCTCCTTGTCGCCCATCCACGCAAACAAACTCTTCACTTTCCTTGCGAATTCCTTTCTTCCTTCTAATCCTCCCTTTCCATTTGTGAGGAATGAAATCGAAGAAACCAATCCCTCCATAGTGAAAGGAGAATAAAGTTTCATGTGCGTCGGACTCAACGCCCCACTTAGCGCTTTACTAAGCTCCCTCTCTAGCACAATAGGATTGAGCATTATGGACAAGCCAGATGCAATGGTTCCAAGTCCCTTAATGAACTGGCTTGCAAACTCTTGCAGAGGATTTCCCGTTGCGACATAAGCAAACTCAGGATAGGTCTCGTAGTTGTCTAGGTCCTCGGATGGGTCTTGTTTTAGGACTTCGGCAATTTTCCTCGCTTCATCGTTGCAATTAATTCTCTTGAATGATTTGTCGTAGCAAGTTATCTTGGATGTGAGACACGGGTAAGAGGTGCACTCCTTTGGCGTTCCCTTGAAAACACATATCTTCTTGGAACAGCCAAATGATCCATCTGAGCTCGCCTTTACAGCTCTTAGAGCCCTAAGCGAGCGAACGACATAGTCTTCCATTTCCTTCCCTTCTGGAATGGACTAATGTTAGCTCTCGAACAATAGCAAGCTGATCAGGTTAAGCAAGGGATACCAAACCGGTAATTTCTCTGCATATGTTATGAAGAGTCTTCCGTCTCTTAGCAGTACTAACTTAGGCTTTACTTTTCCTTCCCAGCCCAAGTACCCTTTGAATTCCATATCTGCAAACCAACTGCTATTTCCTACTCTTCTTAGTCTTACACTCAATCCTTCTCCAGCTGTTAGCGTTGCTATCTTTCCTGTCTTTTGGCCTAGTTCGAGTACCTTCCTCAACTTTTCCTGTTCGACCCTTGGCTTCCAGTAGAACATGTATTGGAGCATGTCTATCTCACAATCGCTCACTACTGCCTCTCCCATCGTCAGCATGTTTAGGAAATCGAGGCATTCCTTTGTGCTCTTCACCAGTTCCTTAGGAACGACCATCATCCTTGCAATTCTCCTCCCTTTGAGGGCTATCCTTATGCTTATTGTCCACTTGTTGATACCCTTCCTCCTTGCATATGACTCAACCAAACCGTGAAGCTTTGTGAGTGTGGGATCGAGGTATTGACCGCTCGACTTGAGCGTAAGCAAAACTCTGTATCCCTCACTTCTAGGCCAGAATGAGGGACCACTAGGGGGATTGATCTTGAATCTGTAGAAGACCTCCGTTATCCTTGCCTTATCTAACTCAAACCATTGTTTGTAAACTGGTCTCTCTAGCATATTTTCCCTCAAATTATGGGACTTCTGGCAAAGAGGAAGTTAGGTTAGTTGATACATATAGACGTATCTGTTTGCTAGACCGACAGCCACTATAGAGTCGTTGAATTCGTAACTCTCTCTCCATGTGGCAACGGAAAGAACTTCACTATCAAATTCTCTTTCATCAACCAGCTCTCCGTTGCTATTATCGAACACCTTTACGGCTTGCCCTTCCCTCTCGCCAACAACAAGATAGCGGCAATCGTGTGTAAACGCAACTTCCGAGGGATAGTTTACTTCGTTCTCCCATCTTATTCTCAGCGGTATTTTATCTCCCTTTGAGGAATAAGGCCCCGCATATATCCATCCGTTCTCATCTATGAAGCTCGGTTTGGGCAGTTTGAAGACGTAGAGGTAATATTTTGTAGCAACAGCCAAGTACCTCTCGCAAACATCTACGTGGTAAACATTGGAAAATCTCTCAAAGTCTATGGAACCTAGGATTTTCCCGTATTTGTTCACAACCAGCACCCTATCATTGGAAACATCTGGGATGAACCAATAGCCATACCAGTAGGCGGGCCTCTTTATGACCTCTCCGCCAACCTCAACTTCCCAGAGCTTGTCTCCATAATAGTCGAAGAAGCCGCAAGTACCATTGACGTTACTACATAGCATAAATCCGTCGTTAACCATTTTGATTGTCTTGGCGTGATGTCCCGTCTCAATTACTCTTGCCTCGTTGGTCAAGTCATGGTATTCGTCCATGAAGCTGTAATAGTTCTCAAAATCATAATTTACGCGTCTTATCTCATACTCAAACACGTGCTCATAGAAATCGTCAAGGTAAAGCAAGTAAACCCTTCCTTCATAGTCTACAAACCCAAAAGCTTTCATTGTGTCATTGTACGACACATCGGCGGGTTGATCATGTGTGTAGATCTTGAAGAGCTCATCGTCATATTTGAGCGAGTAGAGGTATGCTCTACTTGAGACAATCCCTAGGACATAGTCGTTCTCTTCTTTATAGTATGTTCCAGAAAGGTTATATATGCCATATGATCCAACATCTATTTTCCGCAATGGAGTGCTTAGCATGGTCCTTCCCTAATTGTCTTTTTTCTCCGCCTTAAAGGGCACGACCCTGCGCATCTACAAGTGGAAAGAGAGTCGATGTTCGAATTTCGAACTCGAGGGGGAGTAAAGTTCTCGGAAAATTCCGAATCAGGTTTCCATCACTAGATTGTGGGATCCGAACTTGGAGTGATGGTTCGATTTTTCACTCAGTCCAGGAGAGACCGTCACCTTCGGTTCGAAAAGTTAACTCCTAATTAGGTGATTTTTCTCGAACCTGCTAACGAGAGCGGGATTCGGGTCCCACAACAAGTGGGACGGCTTCAAAAATCAATAGTCCCGACAGTAGCTTTTAGAATACCGAGCGTATTGCCTCCCATTTGTCCTTCTTCAAGCCAACAGTTGATCTCACATACTGTACTAGGTGTGCTAAGAGATAGTCCCTTAGCCTGTCGTTCCAATCCAGTCCTAACCTCCTTTTGATATCCCGAATCTCCCAGCGAAATACTGCTCCAGCCGCACCCGAATCAGCGCTGTGAAACCTCGGATGATCCTTCAGCTTTCTGACAAATCGGCCATGCAAGCCAAAGAAGTGAAGAGGTTTATCCATCCTGTTGAGCAGTTCAGCCAGTTCATCAGCCGTTCCTCTGGCCTTTCCATCGGCCAGCTTGGTTAACGATGAATCCTTACGGACACAAACAGAGCCGACAGCAATTACTGGGTTAATTCGGTCGAACGGTATCGCCGCTTTGTGAAGCTGATAGCTGAGGAGATACTCATCCACCTCAAACCCCTGCAAGACTGCTCTGAGCCGATCGGTTTCGCCGCTTTCTCTCTCATAGGCTGAGAAGGCCATCTTATGCAACTCGGTTGTTAACTCGATCCTCCTCAGTCTCTCTTCTTTCTCGACGAATCTACGGCCGTGAACAGGCACATCAAGGAGTGCGATCCATTCCCAGTCGACCGCTAGTGCTGATTCCAGCCATTTTCGCAACCAATTTCTCACAACGTCTTGTGTTAAGTACAGCCTCGAGTCGAAGTCGGCTTTGAGAAGCTGAAACGCGCCGTTGTCCATCGCAAGTGGTATATCGAAACCGCTGATCGTTTTCGCTGTTTCCAACTGGGTTGGCACTAGGAGGAGACCGGGCTTTGGCAGATCCAACAACTTCTGAAGCTGGAGGAAATAGTCCCAATTTTCGACCAGATACAAAACTTCTCTATGCGAGCCTCTGGGCGCTAGGTAGAATTCGCGCATTCGAATTCCCTGAAATCGAAAAACGCAGTTCCTATTTCTTCGACAATCCCAAGTTAAGGGAAGAGCTAATTTGGGAGCAACCAAATTATTTGCGATCTTTTACGGAGGCAAACTTGTTAGTGTGCTCGATCAACCGATCGTAGACGAGGCATACACCATTGTTGCATATGAGGTAAGGGGTCCCGAAGAGCTGAACTATGTCTTGAAGCCCGTTCTTGACGCGCTTGGAATCAACAGACCAATGTCGCCGGCGAAGGTTATTTGGAGCAAGACGGGCAAGCCCAAAACTATTCAGGATTGTCAAATAAGCGATTGGAGTACACCGATAAAGATTGAGTTTCCATCGTTCGACCCAAGTGAAGCGGCAAGGAAGTATCTGAACTTGCCGCCCTCAGTCAATGAGTTCTCCGTTCCTCTGATCGAGGTTTCCGCCGTTTACGAGGACGGCTCAACGAAGGATTATCTCGTCCCCGCTCACGTGCATGGAAAAGGAAGGCTCAGCGGGGAAAGAATTGCTAGAATTCTTGACTTGAAGGACAAGAAGGTTAAGAGCCTCTCTGCCAGAATAGGTAATTGTTCGATTGAGTATGCGAGGCCCGACCCCATAATCAGTCTGTCCTTCGACGGAAGTTGCTTCTCCTACTCATATGTAAGAAGAAGCCCCTATCCCGCGAATGTGACGGGCTCAATTGAGGTCATCTCACTTGTCAATGGTAAGCTGATCAAGACGGAGAGGTGTGTCCCAAGTAATTTTGAGCTCGCTGTAGCTAGGTTCAAGCCTAGCTTTGTTGCGGACTCTGAATATCTTGCAACGCTCGCAATATCAAATCCTCCCATGATCAAGTCGTGGAATTACGAGAACGGGAAGCTAACTCTGGAATTGACGTGTTCATGCAATGTGAAGGCGTATATCTCGAACCTAGAATACGAGGACGTTGTCCAGCTAGAGTCCGGCGCTTTCCTAGTCAAACCTGTACTCAAGGAAGTGGAGGAAGTGGATGCTCAAGCGATCAACGGAACATTGACGATTGATGTGACTCCTCCTGTCCGTGTCTTCTTGACAACAGAGGAAGGAATCCCCATTGTTCCGCAAAAGAATTTACCGTCGATTGCGTCGAGCCTAAGGCCAAAAATCGGGAATCTGGCAAGGGAAATCTTTGGTGATGACAGCGATTCAAGCATTCTGGCTTTGGCCCTCTATGCGCCCTTGCTTGAAAAGCTACTGGGAATGGAAGTACCTCCGGATTTGATGGAGGAGGTGCTCAAGTATACGCCTCTTGTTATTGATTTGGGTCCTCCTAAGGTTTTGATTAGTGGCTCTCCTTCTCTGATCGAGTTTGACACCAATGGCAACTGGGCGGTCCTTGAAATCTTCGTTGCCGATGACCTAAACAAGAAGTATGCGAGCACAACGCTTAAAGTTAAAGGGAGGGGTTTCATCAGAGTAAAGGATTTCCTTGTCGCGTCCGTGTCTGACGACAAGACTGCATGGGATGTTCTCAATCCCTTCGGCAACTTTGCTCTTGGTGAGAACGAAACCGATAGACATCCCGAATACGTCGAAGAATTCACCGGCATTCCCGACCTTCAACCAACAAGGACCTTGGTTAGGTGTGGCAATTGCACAATTGAGACAAATGCCGAAGAATGGAGAGATTGGCTTCCTCAGCAACTTGCCGAGGAATACATTCTGAATGGGACTGACTTAGGCTTCGAAAGAGTTATAAAGGGAGAAGAGGGAATCCAAGGACTTTTAAGCGTTGTGTTTCTCAGTATCGTTCCAGGGCTTAGGCAATTCACGAACATTTCGAAAGGCGACTACACCAGAGGAAAGAAGGAGCTAAGTTGCAAATATTTGGTGTTTTTCACAAATGGCCAAAACTCATGGATCGCGGAAGGCTCTGGTTTGGTCAACATTCCGGCTCTCTACAATGACTACTTGATAGTTGCAACGACTAAGGGGACAATGGCCTTCATAACTCCAGACTCAATCCATTACTCGATAATTGCTATCTCTCCCGACGGCCTTAGAATTCCCATTGAGGTAGTAAAAGAAGAGGCGGGGTACATCCCCTCACTTCCCAGCATTCGCCTCCTCTCGTATGATGGAGAGACCATAGAGGTTGAACTAGTGGCAGACTATTCTTTAATAATGAGAAAGCCAAGAGTTAGGTGGGTATTGAGGGCGCTCTTCCCCTATCAGTCATATGAGGAAAGCATTGATGTTGGGCCTCTCAGTGGAAACAGGCTGACGATGAAGCTCCCTAGGTGGTTCAAATATGGAGAAGTTTGCATTGAGTTGGACGATGAACTCCTAAGTTTTAAAACTTGCTAGTTTAAAACCCCCTTTTAAAGTTCTTGAATGTCACTAACTAATGGTGCTCATAATCATGGCTAGGGGAATCGTTAAGGGCAATGCAACGCCTATTTATGCCAGCCCAGATGTCTCGGCTGTCTATGTCGGGAATACACTCATCTTCCTAAGGTCTGAGAACGAGAAACTGAAAGAATTCAAGAGGTTTCAGCTGTCTTCCAAACCTGTTGAGTTTGTGAAGAACGGGGACCAAGTGCTGATAGTTACGGATGATTCCCACGCCTATCTCTTCAATATTGAGGGCGAGCCTAGGCTTGCTGAGAAGAGAAAGCTTAACTTTGATGTAAGTATGTGTAGCAAGACAGTAGGTGGCGAAAAGCAGTTCCTCACATGCATTGATGGACGTAGGGCCTTTGTCATCTTTCCTTATCCTCTTGGAATTGGAGAAATGGATGTTCCCATTCCCAACGAGGTACCGCTAGATGATGATATAGATGCAACCCTAGTTGATGAATTCGTCATTGTTGGGACGGGTCAAAGACTCTATATCTGTGACATGAAAGGCAAAGTGAAGAGTGTTCACGATGTAGGGTTTTATGTTCTCCCATACTTTGCCCAGCTAGACCTTAACATCAAGATTCTCATCTTGGGCGGGCTAGGCGGTATAGGTTTTCTGGCCGTACGACGCAAAGGAAAGATATTGGAAGTGTTCGACATAGACTTGGGTTACTTCTCCTTCTTAGAGAGCATGAAGAGCATGAACCCAATTTTGAGAAGGATACATATCTTCCCCGTTGATGCAGTAGGTAACAAGATATTGTATAGTATAGGAAATATGTTCACCTTGCTTACAGAAATGGGTAGCGATGATGATGGAAAAAGGTGGGTCGAAATAGTAGGAACAAAGGCAGTCCTAGGGGAAGGGGTAATATTAAATGCGGTTTACAAGGAGGAAGAGAACATTACGGAGTTAGAACTGAGAACGCTAAAAACTAATCTCTAGATCTTCCTCTGATGATAACAAAAGCTTGATTAATCTCTCCATCTTGCCATTCCCGACCCTAGGCGGAAATTCGGACAGTAATATGGCAGACAATAATTGGTGCGGCATTGCAATGACGACTCCCGTCTCAGTATCCCTTATGACTACGTACTCCTTACCGTACTTTTCTGCGACGTGCTTCGGTATGTAGGTGTTCAATGGTAGCGTGTAGTACGTGTACTTCCTACCGTTATAAACCCTCTCAATCTTCGATAACCTTACTCTCTTTACCTTTGTTACCATCTTTCCACCATGCAGTTGTACGTTGATCCAGCTTAAAAATTTTCATGAAACAAAAAACACATAGAAGGCCTTTTAAGCAATCTCAGCTGGGACGGATAACCCCCTTATTCGTGTTAACTGCCTTTGGGTTCCACTTCCCAAGCGGGACTATCACCGATGTGACATGGATGAAGTTTGCCCAGTTGCATAGTCCTAACCTTTCAAGCATATCGCTTCTTTCCATATGCAATATAATGTTGATTGAAGATAGTGGGGCTATAGTCTCTGCTTTGACGTTCCAGCTAAGCCATGAAACCACAACTTGTGGTATGACATCGAATGAAACGGTTGAGCCAGTAGCCGATTGCTTTTTGAAATATGCTATGGCGTGGTCCGTATCTCTTTGAGTTGATCCGGCCAACATGAGAGTACTTGTAGGCTGTGGTGTAGATCCCCGCATTTCTACAATTAGAGGTGGATCTACATGCAGAAACGATTTCACAAGGAATAGATAGGTTCCGTCAAACGTTATCTCCGCAACCCTTATCCATGGGTTGTTGTTACTAGTAAAGAACTCACATATATCTCCCTTCCTTCCGTCAACGACAAACTCGAAATGGAATGCCTTCCTCTCATCAATTCGGATTTCCTCAAACCTCCTAATGCAAGTTGTGAAAATTCCACAGAATGAGTTGAAGACGGAACCTCCCCACTCAATGCTTGCGTTCACGTCAATTGAAGGCGAGATAAGAGTTGGTATCTTGTCAAGAGCAAGAAAGCTAGCCTTCATTTCAGTCGCCCAGAAATGATTGAACTCAGACAACTGGGAACATAAAGAGACCAATATCCAGCCAGTTATTAAAGCTACAGTTGGCATAGTTGTTCGCAAAGCTGTACTTATCAAAGTAGATAGAGAGCACGACTGTCTTCGCCTTAAAGACATAGGTGTTGACGTCGGCAAAGCCAGTAAGGACGCCATTCAGTTCCTCTGTGTACCCAGTTATGGAAACATCGCCATTGCTGATCGAAACCTGAAGTGATCTCAGCGGAAGGGCTAGTCTCCTATATCCGCTTCCCCCCACTGTAACGGTGGAACCATCCGCTCTCCTCGCCTTTAGCTTTGATAAAAATGAAATGTCGTTATTCGACATGAGGGAAGCAAAGACAATGTACTCATTGCCAAATGAGAACGTCACCAAGTCAAGCTCAAGGGTGTTCGAAAAGAAATCGCACGCGCTCTCATTTCCTCTGCTTCCCTGTATATGGAGGAAGATGTATGGCCCTTTCCCATGAATATATGAGTACTCTAGCCTCCATTGCAGGTTTGGAAATAGTTGCTTAAGCGTCTCGAGTTGGGAAAGGTCGTACTCGACATTGGCACTTACCCGCGATCCAATTTGTGGAGGAAGAATTGTCTCTGCTAGAGACGGAACGTTCGAGGGTATCAATTTCTCTCCCTATGCTTATTTTTGGTATTCAGCAATTGCATGACATTGACCGAGCGATCAGCGAGCGAACGGGTATATAGGTTACCTCCAGCTCACCGGTGTCAATTGTCGAACAAATAACTGGCGGGGCAACCCATGCTATACTGCTAGGTGAGAAAAAGAGTTATCCTCTGTGGTTCTGGATATCGGTCGCGTTGGGTCTGGGTTTTATTGCTGGTGCCATCCATTCGGTGCATTGCGAAAAGGAGGAAAGCTGACTAAACTTTAGCCGAAGTATTGATTCCGGCTAAAGTTTAGCTGTCTAGTCTTTGCATGCGAGAACATCAATTCAACTAAATTTAGCCGAGACATATATCTCGGCTAAATTTTAGTCAAGCGGTTCTCATTCATGAGATCAACATTTGTTCCAAATTTGGTCGGCGTATAGACCTCAGCTAAATTTTAGTCGAGCAGTTCCATGAATGAGAATATGAGCGAACTAAATTTTAGCCGAAGTATTGATTTCGGCTAAATTTAGACGGGGCATGAACCAGTAGTTGCGTATCAACCCGGCAATTCCCAGTCTAGGGAGGAGTATGAGAAGGGGTCTCACAGAAGTCCTCTCGCAATTCCTGGCAACCTCTCTGGTGGTCCTCCTGCTATTCGCATTGGGGTGGGAAGCCACCTCCCATATACTTCGGATAATCGAGGAGAGGGCCCTCCCCCAGACCCTCACTCTGACTCAAGGGAGGCCGGATAGCGTGACTGCTCTCCGGACGGTGACCAGAGTTGTAACTGTGACGGAGACTCTGGGTAGTGGTGAGAAGGTAGTGACCAAAACTGTAGTCCTCAATGTGACAACAACAGTAACGAGGAGTGTTTGTGGAAGGCTGACAATCGTGATCACGCGCCCAATAACCAGAGTTCCCTTCACGCTAGTCGTTAACGGCTGATTTTTTCAAGCCTCAAGTTATTTCCATTTTTCTTCGGGTTGAGGCTTGGCCGATTACTGCAAGCTTTCCACGATGGAAATTGTGAGAAAGCTTGGTATTCCCTACATTCCGCTCAAACCGTCTCTCATTGCACAAGTAAGCAATGAGCAAGTCATTTCGCAAGTGACCGGTCCTATCAAGGAGTATGCGGATCTGTTCGGACTCAATGCACTGAGGGACATTCTCTTCACAATAAAGGCCAGAGACATTATTGTCAGAATAGGAAACGAGACTAAGCTCGCCGACCTAGAGGTTTCCGGCACAGTGGAAGCAGTAACTCTTAGGGCGGATGCCCTCATTTCTGGGGAGACAGAACCCACAAACCTAACGATAGTGTTTAAAGCCGTGGCTTCCGATGGCACTGTAATTGACCTAGCACAGCAAGGCGAAAACCAGCTCAAAGACTTAGTTGTAAGGTACATGAATGAGAGATATCATGGAGCTGTCATCGTTGTTGAGGGGTGTGCCAGAAGCAATGGTTATGTCTGCGAAAGGCCAACCAATCTCTACTCTGTTTACTTCACGATAAGCGACATAGCCTCAAATGGATGGAAGATAGAGCTCAACCTTTCAGCCCTTTCGCCCCAAGCGAAGGACCTTGAGGCATTCAACGTTTACCTCTACCTTATCGAGAAAGGCGGAAAATGTGAGAAGAGAGGAATAACAACCTCGAGCGAGTGTTTGCAGTATCAGTCCAACGCACTTATGTTGCTTCACTATCTCAAGGTATTCTCCGAAATAGCAGATGAAATCGAGACGGCATTAGAAACGATGACAATTGCGTTCGGAGCTGAGGACAGCCTCAAGGATGTCACCGGTCAGCTCATTTCGTCCCAGATGAGGTTGGCACAGCTCAACTCAATTGTATATGAGATTAGAGCCAGGCTCGAGGCAAGGTACACGCCAATTCTAACAGTATGGATCAATGCCGGGAAGAGATTCCCGATCGTTAGGGGTAAGGGCCTTACGGCATTTGCCAGAACCCAGCCATATGACATCAATGTAGTGGGACGCCTAACTCTGAACGTCGACGATTTGCTCGAGAGGATCAGCTCGCTTGCCTCTGGCGTTTTCTCTGACGACCCCGAACTAGTGACTAGAATAGTGAACGCTGTAAAGCAAGTGGTCACAGCGAACGTTCCTATAACTGGCTCTCTTCCCTTAGCAATTCAGCTCCAGCTTGCAAGTGGAGTGTTTACAGTAATTGCCCTCAGGTTGGCAAATATTGCCAACAAACTGGACGAGAAGAGACTCAAGGAGATCCTTCTAAACATCTCTGAGATTGCGATCTCCTATGCAAAAGCGGACAATGTCCTAATAGAGACATTTGTGACCTATGAAAACGGAGGATCGTTCGATGCAGTTATCCCAAGCTATCTCTTGGTCGGCGAGACTTCCGATGTTGTTGACATGGGCTTAGGATTGCTAAACAAACTGCTTACTGCGAACCTACTCGACAAAGAGTTAGGAATAAAGAAGGTAAATGCGAGGATAGTTTCTCCGTCCGTCCTCGACTTCAGCGATGTGACATTCAAGGGAATCCAAGCTGAAATCGCCGAGTACATTGACTACGGAACAATGTACAAGTTGAGGCTTTCCTTAGATGGAATAAAGCCGGAAGATACCAAGAGGGTTGAAGAACTGGTTCAAGGAAGAGGGGTGAGCCTCCTCCAATGGGCAGTAAGGATAGGAGACAAGTTCTATCCTGCCGTCCTCACAAATGAAAACGAAAGGGTAATCCTTGAGACCTACCTTCCAAAGGTGGGAGTCGTTGAGTCCACAGTAGAGGCCAGAAAGCCCTTCGTGATAGACGTCTTCCCCGTCGTGCTGGGAATCGAAGCAGAGTACTTCCAGCCAAATCCGATACTCAAGATCTATCAAGTCGGAAGTGGCATAATAAGGCTCGACTTGCTGAGAGAAGGATACACGAAGGTTTACGGCTGGGACTTAGAAGTGATTGGAGTCGTTGATCTAGGTGGAAGGGCAGATATCTTCTATCTATTGTTGACTTCCGACTACGGCACATTTAACAAGAAGGGCCTAAAGGACGGCCTAAGAGTGTGGGGCTATCTGCCTTACGTGACGAACGATAACAAGATTGCGAGGATCTACCTTGACGTGGAAATCGGTGACAAGAACAGCATAAGGAAGAGCCCCGTAGACAATGAGGGCGATCTATATGTTGAAGGAACTATAAGCCTCGCGGGCCTCAACGAAAGCGTGTTCAACGTTAGTTCCTCTCCTCAAGTCAACATCCTTGACATCGTTGAGAGGATCGCAACAGAGGCTGGAACTCCTCTAACAAGTGAGGCCTTCAAGTTTACTCTAGTAAGGGCAATTCCGAGGTTTGTCTATGTTCCAGCTGGAAGGGATGAGAACCCCTTCCCAACGGTCACTCTGATCAATACCTTCTACCCATACATCGTCTACTATAGCGCTGATGACCTCCTATCGTTTGCGAAGGTGTACGTTACAAACGTTAGAAGTGTCATTGCTGATGTAGAGCCGATAATTTCTGATGTTGTTCAGACCGAAGGCGGAAGGGAGACAATAGTCTTTGCGCCCATTGCCCCGCAAGTCATTAACAACAAGGTTGAACTTTCCACAACTGGGACGGCCCTAGCGCCAGTTAATATCAAGATCTTGAGGCAAGGAAACAAGTACGTGCTCGACGTTGTGAACAACGAGGTAGTTCTGAAGGTTCCTGAGGACAGCAACTTCTCGGGAATTAAGGTTGTGCTGATGGACGAATGGGGCAGACCTCTGCTCTTGGGCAAACTGCTTGAGGACTTGCTTGACGAGTTCTATGCGGCTTCTCTATGTGTGAAGGCCGTTGAGAAGGGAGAATCCGTTGATTTCGAGTTTGAGAGGTGTCCAAGACTCACCAACAAGTTGATTGAGAAAAATGGAAAGAAGTACATCATTGTTGCTGGGAGGCAGTTCTCGGCAAAGCAAGTAGGAGTGCTGAAGCAAATGGCCCTTCTGTTTGAGAAGGGCATTGATGCTCTCGGAATATCGTTCAACATGGAGAGAGGGTTCTACTTTGACGCAAAGAAGGTTGTGGATGTGGTAAACGGCTCAACCCCAACAAAGTGGAGCTTCTACAGCGTGGTTGTCTTTGCTCCTATTGTCTTCAAGTTCCTTGATGCCCTGAAGCAAAAGTTAAGCCAGCAGATATCCGCAATTGATACTGTGACACAAGACATAATGTTTGCATTCAAAGAACTGTCGGCAATCTACATATTCAGAGAGCCACCGTATGCAATCATCAAGAACGCAAGTGTCAATCCTGAGATACCTCTCTTCAAGGTCGAGTTCTCCGGAAGCCAGACAACGAAGGTTGTGTGGGGCGCTAGGATATGGATAGATGCCGAGGGAGGAGGAGCCTCCGTCTATGTTAGCGGTTCTGCAAAACCTGGTGATGTGATCCTTCTAGACCCAATTACCGAGGCCTACAAACAGCTGGTGAGGGAAACTCCTCACCTCTACCAATGGCTGAGCGAGAGAGTTCCAAACATTGACAGCATATTGGACAGCTTGGAGGACATTGGAACGAGGGGCCTTCCCTCCGAACTGCTTAGGGCCTTTGCAACAGCGATCGAAGGAAGAGATCCACTCGAAATCATTCAGCTGACTCCAATTGAGAGAGCAATACTGATGGGATATGTGCCAAAGATTGTAAGAATTAGGCTGTCATTTGAGGGGGCATACGTAAGGGCTTGGAAGGACCAAAATGGAGTGACCCTTGACGTCGTTGACAACCTCAATGCTTTCGCTTTTGTAGTCGACCTAGGCACAAAGGACAACGAACTCAAGGCCCTTACATCGCCAGTTGACACGAACGAATACAGAACAAACAAGAGGATTTACATAGCAAGCATGGACAACGAATTCAGCGCTGTTGAAGTTGACAGATTCATAGCAAGCAAGATTGACACAATGACGCTCGTAGACCTTCTCCACTCGAGATGGATCGAAATATTCTCGGGCCTTAACGTCCTTCACATGAGAAGTACTGAACAGCAAGAACAAACATACTACGGCTTCTCAACAATCGACTTGGTCAACTTAGTGCCCTATGCCCCGTTGAAGAGAGGAGAGAGCCAGCTACCGGACGAGGCACTAGTAAAAGGCACCTTGGATCTTGGCAACTTCTTCGAATCCATCGAAGGAGTGGCATACGTCAAGATACAAGGAATTAGGAGGCAAGTGTATCGTCCATTCAGCACAATACCTCTGGACGTCGAATACCTCAAAGTTTTGAGGCCATCCGATAAAACGATACCGACTCCTACAGTTTTCGATGAGATAGATAGGCTTGAGGTGTTCCTAGGAACCGTTGACGGTTTCAACTACTGGGCTAAGGTACCAGTAATCTCGAATGAAGAGGGCGAAGTGAGAGCATACTTGCCGTTCACGAGGACCCTGCACGAGTTAAAGGCAACAATACAACCACTAAGAGAAACACCCGTGAAATTCCCAATTGGAAAACAGCCGTTGAGAATGGACATAGCCTTTAGCACGTCCTTCTTTGCCGAGGGAACCCCAACGATTGTGACATTAGCGCTGAGCCCAGATTCTGGGGTTCTGAACGAACTGCTTTCACTCAAGGCCGGAGACACCTACCTCTATGAGATCAAGCCCGTAGTGTTCCTCGGAACTGTTGAGGAATCGGGAGGACTTATAGTGAAAACCAGAAGGTTCGGCTCTCAGCAGATAACACAAATTGAGGTGCCCTCAGCATTAGTCAGAACCGACATAGTCCCCGTGTTTAGGCCTAGAACCAACATCTCGTATGCGGTTGGCGACGTGTTTAAGGTTGAACTGAACACCAAGGATGACATTGCCCTCCTACCATTCGAGGCCCACGTATACAGAGACGGAATTGAGATCACCCAGTCAATGCCTAATTCTGCAATTGTGACTACAACGGCAGAAGGCAAGAAGTACATCTTCCTCTACTCGTTGCCGTCGGGCAATGGGACTCAAACAATGACATACACGGTCGAGGTTCAGAAGGAGAGGGTAAGGCTTATCCAGTATTTGCCGTTCATCGTCTTTAACTCGAGTTCAAGAGTTACCGAATTCAGGGAGAACGACTACCTAAAGAGAAGCACAAGCATTGTTGCTAGCGCAATCAACGCCCCGCCGTTCCTCTTCAAGGCAAAGAACCCCGGAATCGTCCTCGCTCTGACGGGCATCAGCGCAAGCGGAGTACAGGTTCTTAACGCGAGAATACCGCTCACACAGCCAATATTCGAGTTAGAGGTCGACGAGAGGTTTACGGCCAAGAACGGAGGAGTCGCGCTAGACGTCCAGACAAAGATAATTGGAACGGATGACAAAGAAGTAGAGAAAACAATCGAGGACCTCTTCAAGCCTGAAAATCTCTTCGTGCCGGTTGCTTACGCGGGGATTTTGACGGCGGAATATGAGGTTGAGCTAGAGGAGGGAGGAAAACTAACGAGAGCATTTACCCTTTCAACCTCGTCAACAAGACTTCCCCTACCGGCAGTTGACGTTACCGGGAAGGAAAATGAGATAGACGTAAACGTCTTGAGCTGGGCAACACCCGTAAGAAAGATAACAGCAGTCCTAACTCTCGTCAACTCCGCAAACGACATAAGACATGAAACGATCTGCCTTGTCCCTCCAATTGCGAAGGGTGGATTCAAACTTGGAGAACCGCTGAACAGCGTTCTCCTAGCAACGGTTTCGCTCAGCTTCAATGAAGCATTGACCAGAATAGTGGTTGTTGGAGGGAGTGCACCAAACGTTCCAACAGTAATTTACACGAGTAACAGCGCCGTAAACTTGCTGAACGACGTTGTTGTGCTGACCAACAACGTGGAGCAAGCCTTAGCGGGAATAGCGGTCGCAAAGACAACAAATGAGATAGTATTCAAGATCGGTAATCTGGAGGAAGCCATACAATACCTTGAGAGCGGGACGGACAACATGCAAGAGATAGACGAATATGTCAAGAATGTTGCAAGGAGATTTGCCGTAAAGGAAGAATACGTCAAGGAGGCACTTTACAACGTCTTGGTCGCGCTGGCAGGCTCATGGTATGTGCTTGCCTCCCCAGTTAAGGTTCAACTCGAGTACATCATAGGAGGAGAGGTTCCGAGTGGAGTACAACTATCAAGGAAGCCAAAGCAGTTGGCCGACGTAATGGTACTCGATCCGCTCGAATCTGTCCCTCTTGAAGGCAAGAAGTACAGGTTTGTGGTAACATACATTGATATGAGAGTGTTGAGACCGCTGGAACTGCCAAACGTGAAAGGATCTTCAGAAGTTAGCATCATGCCCTTCTTGCCAAGAGGATTTACGATAGACAAGGTCTGCAACGTGGCAAGGGAGGCGGTTGCTAGCACAAACATAAGGCCACAAGAGGTGCAAGCAACACAAGGACTTACTGGAGTCTCAATTACAGTCGCGGAGGAAATACTGAAGCTGACCGGAAATGACCCAACAAAGAACGCAATGGTGTTGGCATCTCTCTTAGGACTTGTTGTTCTCAGCACAAGGGTTGCTTGATTTTTGCTCGTTTTTAAGATAGTCAGCCTCTTCCTTTACTTAGCGGTGGGCCCGAGGTCCCGAGTCTCCAGTCCATTCGGGCTGGGGATAGGGGCGTCGGGCGTCGTCGCAATGACTCTACCCGCACTAACTTAGTGCGGGTAGGGGAGCGATCCTGGTAGTGGAATACCTTTCTGACCCTCCTCTCCTGACCTCCTCCCCGTCCTTTAGGGCGGGGGTTCCCGCCAAGGCGGGGAGGTTCGGGCGTACATCTCCCTTTTTGGGATTCACGCCCGGGCCGGGTCTCCGGCCCATTACCCCTATCCTCCCTCTGCGGGAGGACTCGGGGTTATGGAGGATCTTCTTTAATATGTTAAACGCTCCCACCAAGTCTGCATTCATTACCTTGTTCATCCTGAAGCACTTGAACAGTCCTCTTGTTATCCTCTTTCCGCACTCCTTTGTACCGTGGAATGGGCATGTCGTGCTTGTGTGCTCCTCAGTTACGAAGTATATAGTTATACCTTGTTCCTCCGCTACTTCTTTCAGCCTCCTTATTATGTAACCATAAGACCAGATGTTCACAGTATACTCATTGCTGTTTTGGTGTGCTATGTCGTGCGGAAGCCCTACTACAATAGTTCCTATCCCGTTATCCCTCAACCATCTGAACAGCTCCCTTATTTGGTGGTCTATGTAGTTCTTCATTTGTAGTCTCATCTTTCTGTACATTTGTCTAAGCCTTCTGCTTGTTCTATATCCGTATTTGTTCAACATGCTCTGATACTCTGCTATCATATATTTCCAGTAGAAGTATATCGCCTTCAGAGGTCTCCCGTTGAACAGCTTTGAAACATGCTTTCCATCTGGTCTAATTGCGTATACTGCAAACAAGTTGTTGATGCCTATATCAATTCCAGCTATCCCGTTTCCAGCGCTTTGCAGAGGTATGTTTTTCCATCCGTCTTCGTATAATTTCCTAGTTGCATAGATTTGAAGATATGCGTACCATTTCTTTCTGTCTACATCATACCTCAACATTAACTCACCTCTTTCTCCGTCTAGATGTATTCTACCCTTAATGCGCACTTCAAACCTCTTTCCAAGTGCTGGAACTCCCTTGATGATTATACTGTCTCCCTTCAGCTCCCATTGTCTGGCTTTGAGTCGTATGAACGGTATTCTTTTCCTCCCTTTCTTGCTGTATCTTGGAGGATTCGCTTTCAGCCATTTTGGTACCTTTCCTTCTTTCTTTGCTTTCAGCAGTTTGAAGAAAGCTTTCCAAGTGTCGTCGTTCATGTTGAGCACAGCCTGCAGAGTGTCTGAACCAAATAACGTTTGCTTCTTCCCTTCGATTCTGTATACATCTGAGTACTTCTTGTACACTTGCTTGTATGTTTCGTTCATTGCTTTAGCGTCTAGTTTTCCTTGGAAGAACAGCCGTCTCCTTAAGTAGTTCAGCTCGTTATAAGCCATTGCAAGTATGTTTGCTATGGACAGCAGAGTGTCGTGCGTTTTCTTGTCTACCTCTGCTTCAACTATAACTGTTCTCTTGAGTCCTTGCTTCCTTGTTGCTTTTCTCGGCATCTCTATCACCTCTTCTTCGTTTGTTGCTCTATGTACCTCTGTATCGTTTCTTTTGATACATGTCCAACAGTTGAAACAAAATACGCTCTAGTCCACAGCTTTCCGTCTTTTGTAGTACTCCTAATCTCTGGGAATTCTTGTAGCAACAATCTGGCTGTCTTGCCTTTGATGTGCTTGATTATTTGTGCAGGAGCGTGTCTGGGAGGACAAACAACGAAAAGATGGATATGATCTGGCATAACTTCAAGAGCTTTAACCTTGCAGTCTAGGTCTTGCTCCGCTATCTGTATGATTAGTTCCTTTAGTCTCTCTGCAACTGAACCTACTAGTATGTTTCTTCTGTACTTCGGTATCCAGACAAAGTGGTACCCGCAGTAGTACTTTGCATGTCTTGTGCTGTAATACTCTTCTGTCGTCCTCCCAGACACGCTCCCGCCGTACAGTCTAAACCGTTCAGAGGTTCAAATGTATAGGCCCTTCCTCCCCGCCTTAAAAGGCGAGGCCTCCGGGCCTATACTAACTGGTGAGAAAATCTCTGCCCGAAGGAACATCGATCAACCTCAAGAATATGTTACCATTCGACTTCCATTTAGTGCGAAAGGAGAGGAAGCCAAGAGGCTACTTGTAACGGCCAGACTGTTCAAACTTTGCGTGCACAAGTTGCTAGATGAGGCAAAGAGCAATCCTCGCATACTTCACCTTCCAAAGTTTAGCTATATGAAACATGGCTGGAACGTGTGTAAGGACACATTTCCTAATTTAAAGTATGCGAGAGCCGCCGCATGGCTTGTTTACTCAATGTTTGTGTCCATTAAGGCTCTGGCAAGTCTCGACAAGAGAATAAAGAAACGCTTAAACATTGAAGAAGCACGGCCCGAAGATATGCTGAAAAGGATAGAACTGTCCGACTGGCTAATGTTCCAATCAGAGGCTGATTCTGCCTTCGAGGGCAACTACAGCATTAGACTGATCAACGTTAATACAGTTTCCGTGGTCACGCTCACTTATCAAGATATCGAAGAGCGCAAGAGGAAACTGAAAAAGGGCAAGAAAAAGCCAAAGATAAGCAAACGTATAGAGCTCAAGGTCAAAGTCAGCAAGAAGTATAAAAAGCTTTTGGAGGAACTGGTCGCCTTAGCCAAAAACAAGCAAATAGGATACACGGCAAAGGTGTACATCAAAGACTGGAATGTCGACAGAAACGGGAACTTACGCGTTTATGGTGAGGTCCAAATAGGCATCCCATATTGGTTGTACCTCAAACACATGAAGAGGTTTGCCAAACCTCTTGGCAATAACATAGCTGGTATAGACTTCAACACGGACAGACTCAATTTGGCAATACTGAAGCCAGACGGGACCTTGGTAGAGACGAAGACGTTCTGGTTTGAGGAAGTCACAGCGAAAGGCTGTTTGAAAGAAAGAGCGAGGACAAAGATAATGCAAGCAATTCACAACGCGTTGAAGTACGCATACTACCACGGTGTATCTGTCGTGGCGATTGAAGATCCAGAGGTCATAGGCCTTCTGAGATATCTGTGGTTGAGAAACAAGGACAGAAAGCACAGAAACTGGAACTGGAAAGTGGGTACATTCAGGAGCAGTTACATTAAGGAGATTGCAAGAAAGGCTGAACTGTACGGAATGAAGGTGATATCCGTGGATCCCAAAGGGACGAGCAACTCAGAAGAACATGAAGAAGTAATGAGAAAGTACGGACTTGATAGGCATAGCGCAAGTGCCGTTCTTATTGCGAAGAGAGCCGTTGAGGTTTTTCGCAACGAAAAATTTATAATTTCACCCGGTGAAAGGAACCACGGCGGGAAGCATGAGGGCGATTCTCCCGGACGGAACTATAATGGAAGTTGAGAACGCTGATGAGCTAAACGAGTTGGTTCAAAGGTACGAGTCACAAGGCTATGAAGTGCTTAGACAAGGCGACGACATAGTGATAACGTCAAAGCCAAAACAAGCCTAATTTTTTCTCTATCCTCCATTCTTCATAATAGAGGTGAGAGTATGAGTGAAAAGACATATAGAGTTCTCATACTAGGGGCTGAACCGTACCCGGTACCTTCTTCATTCAAGAAAATAGAAATTAAGATACCGAAGAAGCTGGTAGAGATAATGAAGAAACTTTATAGCGAGATAGATACTGAATTCTCCGTTTACATATACGGCGACGTCCAGCCATGGCCAGTAATCGCGGACAAAGAAAATGAGGTTAGCATAATTATAAAGGACTACTATTTTGCGAGGCAAAGGGCCCACTCGGCATACGTAGAGATGTTAGAAAACGCACCAGTGAAAGAAGGGATGAGGTTGTTGGGAACGATTCACAAGCACCCAGCCGGCTTAAAATCTTTCTCGGTAATTGACCACGAATACACCAACAGCAAATTCCCGCTAAACCTGCTGTTTACTAAGCCATCCATCTATTGGTCCAGCTGGAGCGAGCCAAAGATTGTTGCCGCGACGATATGGTGCATCGACCCAGCCGAAATCGCAACAAACATACTGTATTTACAAATTGCGGAAACAACCGTGATAGCGAGGCTGAAAGACAAGAAAAACATCTTCGTTAAAGCAAAGCTCTGTGAAATCGAAGATGCCAATCTCGACATAGTACTGTACGGCGAAGAACCAAAGAAGGAGGACATAGAGAAGGAGATAGAGGAAATACTAAAGAAGATAGAAAGAGTGGGCTACTCCGTGGAGAGCGAAAACAAGGAGAAAGACCAAGAGAAGAAAGAAGAGAAGAAGGAAAAGGCGAAGAAGAACAAGATAAAGGTAAAAATCATAAAGATAAAAAAGGAGGCAAAAAAGGAAGAAGGAGGTGACAAAAGATGATGCCGATAAACTTTGAAAAAGTCCAACAAGAAGTGAAGCATAAGCTTCAACAATTATGGCAACAACAAAGGCAACAGCAAGAACGAGAACAAGAAGAAGAATTTAGTGTTAGAGAACTGATCGACCTCCTCCTTAGAACCTTTACCTGATGAGGTGAAAAAACGTGGAAGGCGTTATTAACACAATAATTGAGAAGATACTCGAGAGAACTGACGAACGATGGTTCATCCAACATACCAGCATACCAACAATCCCTATCCCAGTAAAGAAATTGTTGACCGACGAGTATACTGCACTACTGTTACAAATGTTCCTAACCATGGTCCATCCTCGCCAAGTTATCAGGTTTACACCAACGCACGTTTACTCCCTCTTTAGGTCATATACAACCGACAACAGGCTGGAATCAATGCCCGCTAGGCCGGAGACCAAGCTACACCACTTCATAGCGAATTATCTGCTCTACCTACGACAAAACAACAACCTGGCCATACCAGAGGACTTTGTAGTGAAGCGGTATACGGGCCCAATAAGCGAGACAGAAAACAAAGTGAGCACCGTTGACTTAGTACGTGCCCATTACTGGTTGCTAAAGCATGTGCAAGGCAATCAGCTACCAAGTGCAACGTATTATATCATCGGCGCCGGAGGAGTTGGGTGGTGGATCACCGAATTCA